>ULYI01006080.1_pt1 | contig 8359 bp, 4 predicted proteins | sample 1962171 | NCBI WGS metagenome assembly ULYI01 (sample SAMEA4835863, study PRJEB28245) | human gut metagenome | biome: gut microbiome; material: fecal sample | place: Denmark | collected 2008 | reverse complement strand
TAGTCCGGTCAATACGTAACCGCGGAGACGCTTACCACTTTAGTATTGTCTTGACAAACAACAATAGTCCGGTCAAGATGTAACCGCGGAAACGCTTACGACTGGCGCGTGAGCGCCGGGCAGCGGCAAAGGCACGCTCTGCTCAGGGTGCTGCGCAATTCGCCGCGGGCCATGCCGCTGCCCGGCTTGTCCTCCCTACGACACCTTCTGGACTCGTCCGTCCGGGACGTACCAGAGATAGGAAGTGACGTCCTGATATCCCAGAGAGCGGTACATATCCGCATATTCCCTCACCTGGGACTCATAAGAAGCGGTCGGGGCACCGAACTTGAAGTCCACGATGATGATCTTGCCGTCGTCATTCACCACACGGTCAGGACGACGCGTTTGCCCGTCAGACATCATTACGGATGTTTCATTGATGACCTTGCTGCGGTCTTCAGGGAACCAGCCCAACGGGATCGTCAACTCCAGACCCGCCTTCAACATTGACCTGATATCCGTCATTTCAGCCTCATCAATCTCGCCGGCATCGAAACTTGCCGACAATGCGGCTTCCAGATCTTCAGGGACAATGATTCGGGACAATATGTCGTGCAGCACCACTCCGCGAAGTCTGCCGGACGCTTCTATGCCTGTCATACCGTCCTCCGAGAAGAAATCTCCGGCTTCCGTGCTGAATTTCAGACGTTCAGCCCCAGCATCAGCATTCTGCGGGAACGAAGGATATTCATCCACGTGCACCATCTGCACCACATTTTTCGTCTCCTCGCTCTTGTCCTTCGGAAGTGTTGAAGGCAAGCCTTTGCGGTATCTTTCCCCGCCTTCAGGAATCTCAGTTTCTGCAGAAGAGGCCAGATGGACAAACCCGTCACCGGAGCTCTTGTCGATAATATAGCAGTACAGTATCTGCGAGAAATTCGAGAAGCTGTCAGGTGTACCGTTCTTCAAGGATTTGAGGAAAGTGTCTGAAGGACAAGAAGATATGATGGTCATTCCATACTTCGCCCTGGTTGTCGCCACATAGAAAGTGTTGATGGCATCCACCATCTGCATCAGGTACTCGTCACGATAGCTATCCGCGAAAAACGTTTTCTCCACGTCGGAACTCAGATTGACCTGATAGATACCACGGGAAGCGGAAGGCATTGACCCGGTCCCCATCTGAGGTCTGCACCAATGCAAACCAGGCTTATAAAGCTTCACGCCTTCCGTATATGGGAAGATGACATATGGGAATGCCAGGCCCTTGGACTTGTGAATCGTCATAATCCTCACTGCGTCAGCGCCATCCGGAGAACTGATTTTCGGATCCACGCCATCCCAATACTTGAGGAAATCCGAAAGAGAATTGCCGTTTATCTGAGCCCAGTCCTGCACAGTATCCATAAAAGCCTGGATATAAGGCACTTCCCCACTGAACTGAGTACCGAGAGCAGATTTCATTGACCTTATGAAATACTCGCACAGATCGACGAGCGAATGCCACTGCGCAGGCGGGTCAATGTGAAGAGACGAGGCAAGGAACGAATTGAGCTTGTCCTCCGGATTGTCAGCAAATGACAGCAATGCCACAAGACGCTTTATCACAGGGGACATCTTCACGTTGAGCGAATCATCCGAAACCACAGGTATATCCGCCTCGAGAAGCGCCGTAGCTATGGACGCACCCGTATCATTGGTCCTGACGAGCACTCCTATCTCCGAATAGGAAACGCCCAGGGCCACAAGCCGCCTCACCTCATTGACCACAGCCTCAAGCTGAATGTCGGGATTTTCTTTATCTTTCAGGAAAAGCACATCCACATTGCCCTTGAAGTCAGGATGCTTGGACTTCGGAGTCTGAACTACGTCAGAATATATTTTAGAGATTCGCTTGTCAGGCAGTCCAGTCATACGGTCCAGCATCATGGCCGCATATGGGTAGAGCGAATTGTTGAACTCCACGATGGTATCCGCACTTCTCCAATTGGACAGAAGAGGCACCTGCATGGAATCCGGGAACTGCTCCAGAAGCGTGGAATCCAGCAATTTCCAGTCAGAGCCGCGCCACCTGTAGATACTCTGCTTCACATCCCCGACAATCAGATTTCCATTGCCTTTCGCGATACTGTCGGCAAGCAGCGGACGGAAATTGTCCCACTGGATCCTGGCAGTGTCCTGGAATTCGTCTATGAGGAAATGGTCGAACCTGACACCGAGCTTCTCGTAGATGAAAGGCGCGTCGCATCCGTCGATTATCCCTTTGAGAATAGTGTTGGAGTCGTCAATGCTCAACACATTTTTTTCTCTCATAAGGCCTGTAAATGAATCATTTATCTCTTTCTGCAAGCCTAGCGAGAAAATCCGTGAACGTATTGTTTCTGCGGTGAGATACTCCTTGTAACTGTCCCCGAAGATAGCACAAAACTCTGCCAGCGGCCTCTCAAGCCATCCCTCAAATTCAGGCAGGCGTGAGGCATTGGCCTTTTTCAGCCAAGATTTCTTGTCCGCCGCATTTTTCAGGAAATTGTCACTCGGAACAGGACATTTCTCCCCGCGCTTGAGGGCAGCGCATTTGCTCAGCGGGGTACCGAAGCCCCTGAAAAACAAATCGATATTCCCGTCAAGGCCAGAGACAATCTCGCCGGCAAGTTTCTTGACTTTTCCGACAAAAGCATCCACCACGTCATCGCATTCTTTCTTCAGAGCCTTCAAGGATTCCCTTGAGCAGAAAGCATTTTCGTCAATGCCGTATTTCTCCACCAAGTCATTGTGTTCATCATTGCGCAGAGCCTCAGCCGTATTATAGAGTTCCTGATCCAGAGAGAACTTGCCACCGCTATTGAGCTGTTCGGTCACGCTGTCAGTCAGCCAGTCGAGCAGAGATTTGCTGTCCTGTGTCAATGAATCCAAAATACGGTCAACACTCTCAGTCACAAGAGATTTCTTGTCCAGTTCCACCTGATATGAGGCAAACTGGCCAATCTCCTTGGAGAATGCTTTCAGTGTCCGCTGGAAGAACCGGTCAATGGTGCTGACCGAAAAAGAACTGTAGTCATTCAATATGTTGCCGAGGAGTTTTTCCGCCATCCGGGACACCCATTCCTCAGTTTTTCCAGTACTTTCTCTGATACCGTCCATGTATTTGGACTTTTCCGGAGACGAAGCCAGGCAGTCGAGTTCGTCGAGGATACGCTGCTTCATCTCGTCTGTGGCCTTGTTGGTAAATGTCACAGCGAGAATGTGCCTGTACGCATACGGATCACCGCTCCGCATAAGAAGTTCTATATATTCTTTGGCAAGGTTGAAAGTCTTTCCCGAACCTGCCGACGCTTTCAAAATCTGAATCATATTTTCCTCAATTATCGTCCACAAATCTTCTTGAAATCACAGTACTTGCATGTGTCATTGTCTTTGGTCCTGCGGAAATCAGTGCCCGTATCCATCATTTCCGCAAACAGGCCTTCCAGCTTTTCCGTAACCTTATCGTCAAAATCCGGGCACTCCCTGGACGAGAGGATATTCGACGCAAGCTCGGGTGAACTGAACAGACGGGGTATAGGATAAAGCACATTCAGCACGCTCTTGTCCTCGACATCCTTCTCCACGAACCGGTCGTACACAAACAGCTGCACGGCTATCTCCGGACGGTTTTTCGACTTGGTGTCAGGACTGAAAAGCGCATCCACCACACCATCGGCATTCTCATCATTGATCTTGACTTCTTTCTCATCCACCTTGCCGGTCTTGTAGTCCACTATCCTGACTTCATCATCGCGGAAGCTGTCCATACGGTCAATGTAGCCCTTGAATTTGTGCCCCTTGAAATCCCAGAAACGTTCCAGCTCCAGACCGATTACCCTGAATCTGTCAGTATTGTACTCTTCCATCAGAGCAAGATCTGTCTGGAGAGTCTTCACGACATATTTGTTGAGAATTTCCTCAAAGACCAGGTTACGGCCGGCAATCTCATCGGCATTGAGCTGACGCTTTATCAATGTCCTGATTTTAGGCCCGATGATTTCCTTCTTCTGGGACAGGAGCCACTCGATGTACTGTTTCGTGATTACCTCCAGAGGCTTCTTCACATTGGCAAGGACATTTTCCCTCGACATATCGAACTCAGCCTGCAGGGCCTCTCCTCCCTTGTAGAGGGCGAGCATAGTATCATGGAACACAGTTCCGAGCATACTGTTGTCAAGAGACTCTGAGACCTCCGTTTCCACCTTGAGACGCTTCACATAAGTATAGTAGAACTTTGCCGGACACGAAAGATATTTCTCGATGGACGAAGCCGAGAAAGTCATCTTCTTCATAATCTCCACATCCTCGTCAGTCTTCTCTATAACATCCTCACCTTCAGGGATTTTAAGGTCATAGCCCACCACGGACCTGTCCATGAGCGGATATTTGTACTGGTACTCCAGCTGCTTGATGTACCGGCTTTCCTCTCCGGACTTGAGCCCTTCCGTCCTGGAGTCATACAGCAGCCACACATTCTCCGCACGCTGGATCATCCTGAAGAAATAATACGCCCAGACGGCATCCTGATTTTCATAGGTAGGGAGCCCGAAGCCCTTGCGGAGTTCCGGCGGAATGAATGACGAGCTCACGCTGCGATGCGGGAAAGTACCCTCGTTGCAGGAAAGGACAATGAGATTCTTGAAGTCCAATGCCCTGGTTTCGAGCGGCCCCATAATCTGAAGTCCTTTGAGCGGCTCCCCATTGAACGGAACGGAAATGCCTCCTATCAATGACTGCAGCAGACGGGTATAAGTCATAGGCAATATGCTCAGCACCTGCGACTTGAGCCTGTTCACAGAGAGGTAATACTGTTTGGCGAAATGCACTTCGAGCTCCATTCCGCTCATTCTGGTCATCTTCGCGCCCAAGGCACTGAGGACATCCAGCTGGTACTGTGCAAATGCCTTTATCTGCTCTGCTGAAGTAGCCTTGGCATCTGTCACCACCGGCCTGAAAATCAGTTCAAACAGCTCGATTCCTGCAAAATCCGACTGAGGAATATAGTATTTTGCCGCCGTCTTGATTTCCTTTACACGCTGCCTGGCCTTACCGTCCATCATGGATGCGATGATTCCGGACGAGAAAATCGACCACACCTGCTTATGGTAGAACGCCCAGCCGTCTTTCTGCTTGCGGACATGCAGCTGGAGGGCGGATATATTGTTCATAAGGCTATATATGTCACTGCCCGACATAGGATAACCCATTGTCACATTGACAGTTCCGATTTCCAGAGGGAGAGTGTTCAGCACCGGGATCAACAGACTCTCATCAGGAAGCACTATGGCGGTCTCTGACCAGTCCGCCTGTCCTGCCTTCTTCTGTTCTGCGACAGGGGCCAGCAATGAAGGAAGCTGCTTGGTCTGCCCTACTGAAGACGGCACGCTCATGACGTGTATCTTCGGACCGTTTTCAGGCTCAGTGACACCTGCATTGACAAAACTCCCGCCGGAGGCTTTTCCCGGGTCAATGCTGAATGCCTGTGGAAATTCCACGACATTGGATGACATGAACATGGACGCGCGGTTCATCGGATCCTGTATCATCTCGGACGAGTAATCCCAGCAGAACTCTGCAAGCGAGGCATCCCGCATTTTCCTCATTACCGCCTTCTCACATTCATTCAATGCATTGAGGCCGACGAAAACGAACTTATCCGAACGCGGAAAGGCCGCCTTCAATATGTCACGGGCGCTTTCAGTCTTCAGACGTTCCACGAACGAGCGGTAAACCATGCCCTCGTAGGCTTTGCCTTTTTCTGTCAATGCAGAATTGAACGAGGTGTAAAGCGGATAGAGCAGATTCCATATCATAAGGAAGCGCTCTTTCACATCGGGACTCTCGGAGCCGATATTCACCGTGAGTTTTCCTCCTTTACGGAAATGCGATATGAAATTCCGTATGGCTTCTTCCTGAGTCTCAGACAGATAGGCATAGTCATCCTGTATCTCCTTGAAGTCGGCGACATTGGTGAACAGCTGTTTCGGCGAGGCCAGATACTTGTCCGTGTCATCGAAGTCGCCGAGGATGACGTCACCCCAGAAGATGAAGTCGTCCAATGATTCCGCTTTAGGATTCAGGGCCTTGTAGCAGTCATACAGCTCCAGCAGAAGACTTACACGGTCCGTCACTGCTGCCCCGCTTACTTTGTAGAAGAAATCGTTCATTGTCAGCAGTTCCGGCATCGTGAACACCTTGGACTGCGGATCGTTCTTCGCGGTCTCGGACAACCACTTCCTGAAGAAGACCATGGATCTCCTGTTCGGAAAAACAAAGCACAAGTCACTGATATTCTGCGTGTTGTAATAGTGCTCTGCTATCTGTTTCAAAAATTGCGGCATAGTTATATTATCAGTTTTATTATCCTGTTTATTATTCCGTTTTTACATATATACAAATTTAGGTGAAGAATCTTACAAAAAAATAGCATTTTTGTTCAAGAAAAAATTTGGATATTCTAAAAATGTCCGTATATTTGTAGTGCAATTTAGATATTTTCTAAATTAGAAACTATAAAAACAACAATCACAGGCAGTTTGCTACAGTGAGTTTATCCTATAATTTACGAGCAACTGCTTAAAAAAAGGAGAATAGAATATGAAAAAGAAATTCAGATGCCTCGTTTGTGGCTATGTTTATGAAGGCGAGAACCCACCTGCAGAATGTCCGGTTTGCCATGCAAAAGCTGACAAATTCGTAGAAATCAAGGAAGATGCTGCCAAGACTTGGGCTTGCGAGCACGTTATCGGTGTTGCCAAAGGATGCGATGCTGAGATCCACGAAGGTCTGGAGGCGAATTTCGCCGGTGAATGCAGCGAGGTCGGCATGTACCTGGCCATGAGCCGTCAGGCTGACCGTGAGGGATATCCTGAAATCGCTGAGGCATTCAAGAGATATGCATTTGAGGAGGCTGAGCACGCTGCCAAGTTTGCTGAACTTCTCGGTGACATGGTTTGGGACACCAAGACAAACCTCGAGAAGAGAATCGAGGCTGAAGGCGGCGCCTGCGAGGGTAAACTTGCCATCGCTACCAAGGCAAAACAGCTGAACTACGACGCTATCCACGACACTGTTCACGAGATGGCGAAGGATGAGGCTCGCCACGGTGCCGGTTTCCAGGGTCTTTACAACAGGTATTTCAAGAAATAAGGAAATACACTTGAAAGTGTTGATAGGGGATGACTCAAAAATTTTTAGGTCATCCTCTATTGGTTTTCTACCCACTGACTCGTCTGCGACCCATATCATGGGTCAGTGGAAAACCATGTGTGCAGGAACCACGCCGGCAGCGGCAAAAGCCCGCTTTGCTCAGGTGCTTCGCAATTCGCCGCGGGCTATGCAGCTGACCGGCTATGAACTGGTCCGCCCGGAACTAACTTGCGACGAAAGTGTTCTCCTGCGTTTCCTTTGACTATTGACGTTTGAAAACGCAAAGGTTGAGGCCGATCAGCTGCACGTCAAGACAATAGCTGCGGAGACGTTTGCAAATTTTGGAACCAATGAGCATCCCCATAAAGCCGCAAGAATCCATATAACCTATTGAGCCATTGATTATTACGCTGAATTTAACCCACTATTCAATATGCTCACTCCCATAAAAAATTAGGGTGATGAGCAGATTTGCATTTCACCATAAACTCATATAATAAATTGTATATCAATTTATTATATGGGCATCCATAGGTTTCTTCGGATGCTCATTGGTTCAAAAAAAACACCTCTGTTTGCGTTCTTGGCATCCTCTATAAAGTTCACATTGGGAGTAATCACGCCGGCAGCGGCAAAAGCCCGCTCTGCTCAGGGTGCTTTGCAATTCGCCGTGGGCTATGCCGCTGTCCGGCTATGAACCGGTCCGCGCGGAGATAACTTGCGACGAAAGTGCTCTCCTGTGTGTCCATTGACTATTGACGTTTGAAAACGCAAAGGTTGAGGCTGATCAGCTGCAGATCAAGACATAACTGCGGAGACGCCTGTAAAGTTTGGAACCAATGAGCATCCCTATAAAGCAGCAAGAGTCCTTATAACATATTGAGCCATTGATTATTACGCTGAATTTAACTCACTATCCAATATGCTCACTCCCATAAAAAATTAGGGTGATGAGCATATTTGCATTTCACTCTAAACCTGTGCAATTGCTTATAAATCTACTTATTACACTGATATTAACAGCCTTATCAGGATGCTCATTGGTTCAAAAAAAAACACTTCTGTTTGCGTTCTTGGCATCCTCTATAAAGTTCACATCGGGAGTAATCACGCCGGCAGCAGCAAAGCCCGCTCAGCTCAGGGTGCTTCGCAAGCGGAATTCCTCAGGGAAGGCATCTTCAGATGCCGGGCCGGAGTTGGCGGG
>ULYI01004598.1_pt1 | contig 8431 bp, 3 predicted proteins | sample 1962171 | NCBI WGS metagenome assembly ULYI01 (sample SAMEA4835863, study PRJEB28245) | human gut metagenome | biome: gut microbiome; material: fecal sample | place: Denmark | collected 2008 | reverse complement strand
CTTAGAGTTATCGACTTTAGCGGCTTCACTGCACTCGTTGCTGACGGAGTGAGAGTCAAAACCTTTGTTTCGATACCCGACTTCACCTTCCTCAAGGCTTTCGGCGCCTTCGGCGAGCTCAGCGGTTCTTACATAGCGGCTGTTGCAGTGGCTTATGTTCCGGTTGCATTCGTTGTCTTCGCAGAGCACATCGCTGACCACAAGAACATCTCTTCCATAGTCGAAACTGACCTCCTTGTTGAGCCCGGTCTCCACAGAACCCTGCTCGGCGACGGTATTGGCTCGATGGTCGGCGCTGTCTTCGGCGGCGCACCGAACACCACTTACGGCGAGTCCATAGCCTGCGTGGCTATCTCCGGCAACGCTTCCGTTGCGACTATCGTCTGCACGGCAGTCCTCGCGATAATCATCGCGTTCCTTTCACCCTTCGCAACTTTCCTCGCTTCGATTCCCTCCTGCGTCATGGGCGGCGTGTGCATCTCGCTCTACGGCTTCATCGCAGTCAGCGGTCTGAAGATGATCCAGAAAGTTGACCTCGAAGATAACAGAAACCTCTTCGTTGTCTCCGTTATTCTTATCGCCGGTATCGGCGGCCTGACCGTCTCCTTCGGCAAGGTCACGATAACCTCCATCGCCTGCGCACTCATCCTCGGCATCCTGACGAATGTTGTGCTCGGCAACAGAGAGAAGAGCAAAAAGGCTGAATAAGCCGATATAAAACAGAATCGGGCGGTACAGATTAGCTCTGTGCCGCCCGTTTTTTTGCTCTTCGCCGCAGGAAAATGTTCATATTGCGAAGCTTTGAACTAAACAAATATACATCGTGCATCATTATAGAGCACGCGAAACGGAAAATCAACCGTGATGAAGCCTCTGCGTTCGTCAAATTGTACAGCTTTCGGGGTCAATTTTTGTGACAACGGACGGGGGCTTTTATGGTATAATTATATAACCAAAAAGGGGTTCGATTTTTTTAGCGGAGGAATATATGCTTTATAAAAAGAATTATCTCAGCACCCTGTCTGACGAGCTGTTTCGCTCCCCGACGAGCGAGTACCGCGCCGCGCCTTTCTGGGCGTGGAACTGCAAGCTCGAAGAGGACGAACTTCTGCGGCAGATAGAAATTTTTCATGAGATGGGCTTCGGCGGATTTCATATGCATGTCAGAACCGGCATGGATACGGAATATCTGAGCGACGAGTTCATGCATCTCATCCGCTCCTGCACCGACAAGGCGAAGAGCGAAAAAATGCTTGCTTGGCTCTATGACGAGGATAGATGGCCCTCCGGCGCCGCCGGCGGAATAGTCACGAAAGATAAGCGCTTTCGCGCGCGCCACCTGCTTTTTACCGTCAGACCCTATGACGGCTCTGCGGGCTTCACGGACGACTCCACATCGCGCGGAGTGCGCTCCGAGGACGGCGAACTGCTTGCCTGCTATGACATAGTGCTCGATTCCGACGGATATTTGAAGAGCTACAGGCGCATCGGCGAGAACGACTCTGCCGAGGGCACAAAGTGGTACGCCTATCTTGAAATAAGCGGCGCGAACCCGTGGTATAACGGTCAGGCTTATCTCAACACGCTCGACAAAAAGGCGGTCGAACGCTTCGTTGAGGTCACTCACGAACGGTACAAAGAGGTCGTCGGCGACGAGTTCGATGAAACTGTCCCCGCGATTTTCACCGACGAGCCGCAGTTCACGCGCAAGACGCTCATGGACAACTCGACCGACACGGACGACCTCATCATGCCGTGGACGGACGATTTTGCAAAGACATATTCAGATACATATTCTCAGGATATAATGGAGTTCCTGCCGGAGATATTCTGGGATCTGCCAGATGGAAAGGTTTCCGCCGCCCGTTACCGCTATCACGATCATATTGCGGAGCGGTTCTCTTCGGCGTTCGCCGATACAGTCGGCGGCTGGTGCCGCGAAAACGGCATCGCGCTGACCGGTCATATGATGGACGAGCCGACGCTCGAAAGCCAGACGGGTGCGCTCGGCGAAGCAATGCGCTCATACCGCTCGTTCGGGCTGCCCGGTATTGATATGCTCTGCTCGTGGAAAGAATACACGACCGCGAAGCAGGCTCAGTCCGCCGCGCATCAGTTCGGCTATGAGGGCGTGCTCTCCGAGCTTTACGGCGTTACAGACTGGGATTTTGACTTCAGAGGACACAAACTCAACGGCGACTGGCAGGCGGCTCTCGGCGTCACGGTGCGCGTGCCACATCTGTCGTGGGTCTCCATGGCAGGCGAGGCGAAGCGAGACTATCCCGCCTCGATAAACTATCAGTCCCCGTGGTACAAAAAATATTCCTGCGTTGAGGATCACTTCGCGCGAGTCAACACGGCGATGACCCGCGGTGTGCCGATTGTAAAGGTCGGCGTTATCCACCCGGTAGAGAGCTTCTGGCTCCACTGGGGACCCAACGACAAATCGGGACTCATCCGCGAAGAGCTTGACAAAAATTTCCAGGATCTGACAAAGTGGCTGCTGTTCGGCAGCATAGATTTCGATTTTATCAGCGAGTCGCTGCTGCCCGGGCTTTGCCCGCATGCGGACGCGCCGCTGAGAGTCGGCGAGATGAAGTACGACGTGATAGTCGTACCAGGGTGCGAGACGCTCCGCTCGTCAACGCTCGACAGGCTCGAAAAATTCCGCGAGGACGGCGGCAGGGTAATATTCCTCGGCGAAGCCCCGACTCTCGAGGACGCACAGCCGTCCGACAGGGGAGAGAGGCTATTTAAAAACAGTGAGCACATACCCTATCAGCGTGCGTCGCTTTTGACGGCACTCGACCGGTCAAGAACCGTCTGCATCCGCGATGATGACGGCTATCTCTCGGATGGGCTGATATATCAGCTGCGCGAGGATACCGACAGCCTGTGGCTCTTTATCGCGCACGCCGTGGAGCCGTACGACTGCAACATAACGAACTTCAATGATATAAAAATAACCGTAAAGGGCGAATATTCGCCCGTGATATACGACACCTTGAGCGGCGAGATAAAGCCAGCGGAGTTCGATTATCTCAACGGCAACACCGTGATAAGCGCACGGCTCTATGAATACGACAGCCTGCTGCTCAGACTCTATGACGGCTGCTCCGAGGGTCAGTATACTGAGCCGGAGGAGCGCGAGGACAAGAAAATTGCAGTCCCCTGTGAGACGGAATATGAGCTCGACGAGCCGAATGTCATGCTTCTTGACATGGCGCGTTTTGCGCTTGACGGCGACGAACTGAGCGGCGAAGAAGAGGAACTTCTCAGAGCTGATAATATCTGCCGCGAAAAGCTCGGTTTCCCGCTTCGAAGCGGCGCGGTGATGCAGCCGTGGGTCATTCACGAGCCCGTGCCCGAGCATAAAATCAAGCTCAGATTCACTATAGACAGCGCGCTCGCGCTCGACGGCGTGTCACTCGCGCTTGAGGACGCGGAGAAAGCGCAGATAACGCTCAACGGTCAGGCGGTCGACAACACCGTGACCGGCTGGTATGTTGACAAATCGATAAAGACCGTTGAGCTGCCGAAGATAGAGCAGGGAGAGAATATGCTCGATATCGTCCTCCCGTTCGGCAAGCGCACGAATGTTGAGTGGTGCTATCTGCTCGGCGACTTCGGAGTCGAGGTGCGCGGCAGGCTCAAGAAGCTTATAAAGCGCCCCGAGAAGCTCGCATTCGGCAGTATAGTAAATCAGGGTTTGCCGTTCTACGGCGGCTGTGTGACCTACCGTTTCGGCGTCGACTGCCCCGGCGGGGATATCAAAATTACCGTCCCGCACTACGACGGTGCGCTGACCGATATATTTGTTGACGGCGTTCACGCGGGTGAGATAATCTTCCCGCCGTATGAGCTGGAGCTCAAAAATATCGGCGCGGGCAGGCATGAGATAGCGGTGAAGCTCTACACGAACCGCAGAAATGCGTTCGGCACGGTGCATCTCTATGAGCGCAAATGCCACTGGATAGGTCCGGATGCATGGCGCACAAGGGGGAGCAAGTGGAGCTACGAATATGTTCTTCGTGATATAGGCGTGGAGTCCGCGCCTGTAATATACAGTCTGAAAAAATAAAGATAAAGGAGAAACAAACGATGAAAAAAGCACTCAAATCGATTCTCGCAGTCGTTCTGGCGCTGACGATGATTATGTCGTGCTCCTTCGCTTCGACCGCAAGCGCGGCGAGCGCGAATGCCGCACCGACTGACGTCTCGGTCTCGGAAATTCCGCAGATTATCGCGGGACTTGTGAAAATCGGCATTGAAGTCGCCAAGAAAGCCTATGAGTACTACGACAAGTATGTCCCGGATTCGGTAAAGGACTTCAATTCTACCGTTGCCAAGGACGCTGCCGGCGCGGTCAAGAATCTGGCAAAAATCGAACCGCTCAAGGTTTTGATAGGCGGCAAGGAGTACGATGTGAGCACCCCGTGGGGACTCATTATGGCGCTTGCAAAGATGGAGACGGAGCAGGAGAAGACCTGCATCCTCATGACCTATCTCGACTGCATCTTCACAAAGATAATCAGCTTCATTGCGGACATGGTCCCGCTGCCGAGGGGACTTACCAAGCTTGAGGACTATAGGCCCGAGAGCGAGAACTTCTACAAGGGCAGCAAGGAATTTGTCAGCGAGGCTTCTAAGGACGCGAAGTGGCAGCTCGGCTACAGCCAGGCGAGCCTCGTCCCCGACGATGTTCTCAACGGACATTATTATCTTGCGGGCTACCTGCTTCAGAACTTCCCGTCGAACACTGTTGAGACCGTGCTCGATGACATGAAGGTTCGCACTGTTGTTGTTGACGACGGACGCGGCAAGGTCGTTTTCTCGACCATCGAGTGCATCGGCATCGCGAGCGAGGACATCAAGCAGATCCGCGACCGCGTTGCAAAAGAGCTCAAAGACGAAAACATAATCTCTGTCAATGTCTTTGCGACCCATTGCCACAGCTGCATCGACACGCAGGGTCTCTGGAATCCCTTCTTCGTCAAGCTTGCGAAAAACATCGGCGTCACCTATAGCGGTAAGGGCGAATATGCCTCCGGTACCGACCCGAAGTATATGAATTTCCTCTTCGACAAGACCACCGACACTATCGTTGAGGCGTGCAAGAACATGAAGTCCGGCGAGATGTATGAGGCTACCCTCGACCACCTCGGCGAGGACTATATCAACGACAAGCGCGGCGTGTTCGACGCTGTCGACAATCTCACAAGACTCCGCTTCGTCCCCGACGACGGCAGCACCGAGACCTATATAGTCAACATGTCCGCTCATCCCTATATCACCGGTCTCAAGACCGACAAGAGCAGCGGCAAGGAGCTCTCCGCAGACTACACCTACTACATGGAGCAGATAATCAGCAGCGCGGAGAACAACAACACGAACTTCATGTTCATCAACGGCGCTCTGTGCGGCATCTATTCCGCCCGCGGAGTCACAAACGACGGCGTTGCCACCGTGCGCAGAAGCGAGGAGGCTACCCGCTACGGCAACGAGCTCGGCAGAATGGTAGTCGCCTTGACTATGACCAAGGACGAAATCATGCGCGCCGGCGACTGGCTCACGAACGATAAGTTCTATGCCGATGCCGCCGAGGCGATAAAGAACAACACCGAGCTTACCGACGAGGAGAAGCAGAAGAAACTCGACGAGATAACCGTTTGGTATGAGAACTGGGAGCCCGTCAAAGAGACGAGAGTTGAGCCCATACTCAACATCAGACACAAGGAAGTTCTGGTCGAGATAAGCAATCCTGTTATCGAGGCTGTCGGCAAGGCGAGACTCGTCGGCAACAAGATATATTACGATAAGAACGAGACTCTCTATACCACAACGGAGATAGGCTATCTTGAGATAGGCAAGAACATTAAAATTGCTCTTCTGCCCGGCGAAGTATCGCCCGAGCTTATCGACGGAAAAGGCGCCTGCCTTGCCGAGAACGCTTACAGCGGCAAGGACTTCGGCTATACGTCGCTCAACAGCATCGTCAGCGACTATGCGGGCAAGAATGTTGAGCTCTACGTGTTCGGCGAGGCTAACGATGCCTGCGGATATGTCGTGCCCGACAATGACTACTGCATGATCTTCTTCGACGGTTCCGACCTGCTCGGCGACCACTATCAGGAGACCATCTCCTTCGGCAGAACGGTTGCTTCGACCCTCGTCAAGGCTTATGCCGAGATGATGAAGGATCTCAAAGCCGGAAAATAAAATGAACAAAAGCCGGGGCTTTCAGCTCCGGCTTAGTTTATGAAGGCTTGCGGATTGCAATTTTGATGTAGATATAAAAAGACCGCCTGAATTTCAGGCGGTCTTTTATACTATACTTTTTTACTTTACTTCTTCTGCGGTGCGGAAGCCTTTCTTGATGAGAAGGTTGTTTATTCTGTCTTTCGGGTCGAGAAGCTTGCTGACCGAGGTGTCGTGGTTGAGGGTGTCGATAACATAGGAGATGTACTTCGACAGATCAACTTCGACATACCACTCGCGCTGTTTGAGCTCGGGGGTTCTGTAGATGAGGTTGGTGGTGAACACCTTGTTGATAAGGCCGCTTTCGTATGCCTTGTCGAAAGCCTCAAGTCCGTTGCAGAACAGACCGAAGCAGGTGCAGACGAAGATCCTTCTTGCTTTGAGCTCCTTGAGCTTCGTTGCAACTTCGATCATCGACTCGCCGGAGGAGATCATGTCGTCAACAATGACAACATCCTTGCCCTCAACATTGTCGCCGAGGAACTCGTGGGCGATTATCGGGTTTCTGCCGTCGACAACGACCGAATAGTCGCGTCTCTTGTAGAACATACCGAGGTCAACGCCGAGGACGGTCGAATAATAGATGCAGCGACCCATGCCGCCCTCATCGGGGGAAATTATCATCAGATGATCGTTGTCGATCTTGAGATCGGGAACATTCTTGACGAGCGCCTTTATCATCTGGTAAGCAGGCTGAATGTTTTCAAAGCCGTGGTTCGGGATAGCGTTCTGAACTCGCGCGTCGTGCGCATCAAAGGTGATGAGGTTGTCCACTCCGAGAGTGCTCAGCTCCTGAAGAGCCATGGCGCAGTCAAGGGATTCTCTGCTTGAACGCTTGTGCTGTCTTCCTTCGTAGAGCATGGGCATGATGACGGTGATGCGTCTTGCCTTGCCGCCGATCGCGCTGATGGCGCGCTTGAGGTTCGCGTAGTGATCGTCGGGGCTCATCATATTGTCCTTGCCGTACATCTTATAGGTCAGACCGTAGTTGAACATATCGCAGACGATAAAGATATCGTAGCCGCGAACGGACTGCTGGATGTGGCACTTCGATTCGCCCGAGCCGAAACGCGGAAATGCCGCCTTGATGAGGTAGGAGTCGCGCTGATAGCCCGAGAACGCGATGGTTGTTTTGTGCTCGCTCTCGCGGATCTCACGCCATGTTTTGAGATAGGCGTCGATCTTTGCGGCAAGCTCCTCACAGCCGGGCAGGGCGATGAGCGCAAGCGGTCCTACCGGAATAGTTGAAAAATCCGGTGCAGTTAAAGCTTCTGACATAATAATTCCCTCCGCAGATTAAATTGTCTTTTTTACCTTCATCTAACATTATATAATAAAAAGCGCCCGATTGATAGTCAAAAAGAACTTTTTCGAAAAAAATCTGCCGCAGACAATTGGACGTTTTTTGTTAATTATGACAATTTTAAAACTTATGAGTTAGATACATGGACATCGAGCTGGTTGAACGGGATGTTGATTCCGTTTTCGTCGAAGGCTGTTTTGACATCCTCCTGCAGTTTGTAGTAGACGGTCAGATAATCGGAAGATGAGCACCACGCCATGAGCAGAAGGTCGATGCTGCTCGCCGACTGCTGCTTGACGACGACTTCCGGCTCGGGATTTTTATAGATGAGTTCGTTCTTGAGCGCCTGCGCGCGGAGCACCTGCTTTGCGAGGGCTATGTCGTCGGAGTAGGAGACGGAGAAGGTCATGTCGAGTCTGCGGCGCCCTTCGGCGTTGTAGTTAATAATATTGTTGCTCGTGATGTGCGAATTCGGGACTATAACGCGCTTGTTGTCAACGGTTGTAAACACCGTGTACATCAGCTTTATCTCGTGAACCCGTCCGCTTATGTTCTCAAGTTCGACGAAGTCGCCGCTTTTAAAAGGCTTGTTGACGAGTATCTGTATGCCGCTGGCAAACTGGGCGATACTGTTTTGCAGACCCATGCCGGCGGTCAGTCCCGCCGCGCCGAGGGCGGCGATGAACGAGTTCAGATTGAAGCCGAGAGTCGAGAGCGCGGAGAGTATGACCGCAAATCTCAGCAGCCAGACTACGATGCTGCGCAGAAACGAGTGGATGGATGCGTCAACGCCCTTTCGCGTCAGACCTTTTATCAGCAGTTTGCCGATAAGCGAGCTGACCCAGAAGCCGAGCGCGATTATTATCACAG
>ULYI01018188.1_pt1 | contig 8496 bp, 10 predicted proteins | sample 1962171 | NCBI WGS metagenome assembly ULYI01 (sample SAMEA4835863, study PRJEB28245) | human gut metagenome | biome: gut microbiome; material: fecal sample | place: Denmark | collected 2008 | reverse complement strand
CTACCTCCCTCATTACTTTGTCAGGAAGTCTCCACGCTTCCACGAAGAACTCGACAATATTTGGAAACATGGCGTTATGAAAGACGAAGTACCACTTTCAAAAAGCGTTCAAAAGAAGATAAGCAGAATGCCAGGCTGTAAAAGAGCGATTGCTGCCCCTCGTGGTCATGCTAAATCAACGAACCTTACATTCAAAGGATCACTTCATGCAGCGTTATATGAGTATAAGCACTACATCATTATCTTGTCCGATAGTTCAGAACAGGCTGAGAGTTTCTTAGATTCTATTAAAACCGAGATGGAAGAAAATGAACATATCATCGAAGATTTTGGGAAACTAGATGGTAAGGTATGGCGTTCAAACGTTTTATTAACAAAGACAAACATCAAAATTGAAGCTATTGGTTCAGGCAAAAAGATTCGTGGTAGAAAGCACAAGAATTGGAGGCCTGATTTATTGGTTCTTGATGATATTGAGAATGATGAAAATGTAAGAACGGTCGATCAACGAAAGAAACTATCCGACTGGTTTTATAAGGCAGTATCGAAAGCTGGTGATGATTACACCGATATTATTTATATTGGAACAATGCTTCATTATGATTCGTTGCTTGCAAACGTTTTAAAAAATCCAAGCTATAAAAGCATAAAATATCAGGCAGTTCTTTCTTTTTCATCTGCAGTTAATCTATGGGATGAATGGGAAAAGATATATACCGACCTTGATGAACCTGAACACGAAGCAAAAGCTTTGTACTTTTTTGAACAACATAAAAAAGAAATGCTGGAAGGCACAAAAGTATTATGGGAAGACAAACTTTCCTATTACAACCTTATGTGCATCAAGGTATCTGAAGGCGATGCATCATTCAATTCAGAATTACAGAATGAACCAATCAGCCCTGATGATTGCTTATTCCAGGAAGAATGGTTTGATTACTACAACGAATTTGAAATGAACTTCAATTCAAAGGATTTTGAATTCTATGGAGCAGTAGACCCATCGCTTGGTAAGAATAAGAAATCAGACTATTCAGCCATTATCACTATCGCCAAACAAAAGGCAACTGGATATATGTATGTAATTGATGCCGATGTGATGCGTAGACATCCTGATCGCATCATTAACGATGTGCTCGAAAAAGAAAGATGGCTTAGAAAAACTTATGGCAAAGGCTTTAAAAAACTTGGCTGTGAAACTGTACAGTTCCAATGGTTCTTAAAAGAGGAAATTTCCAAAGCTTCTGCCAAAGCAGGTCTTTACTTGCCAATCGAAGAAATCAATTCAACTGGTGACAAGGTGCTGCGTATTCAATCGCTGCAACCTGATATCAAGAATAAATACATCAAGTTCAATCGTAGACATAAATTGCTTTTAGAACAGCTTATGCATTTTCCTATGGCAAGCCATGATGATGCGCCTGATGCATTGGAAATGGCACGAACGATTGCTAAAAAAGGAAAGAGATTCAGAATATTAGACCGTTCGCTTTTTGGAGGATAGAAAATGGCAGTAATTTATATGGATAAAGAGAGTTTTAACTCTTTGGATGAAAATGATATCAAAAGAATCTATATGGAAAACCGATATTTAAACAGTACATATAGAACTCTTGATAACTACTATGCTGGGAAGCATAAAATCGTGTACAAGCAAAAATACAACGCAAACGATCCCAATAATAAGATTGTCAACAACATGTGTAAGTACATTACTGATAGTATGGTTGGTTATTTTGTTGGAGATCCTATCAAATACAACTCACAGAATGATGAGTATATGGAAAAGATACAGAATGTACTTGAATACAACGATGAACAGGACGAAAACACAGAAATTGCTAAAAAAGCATCCATTCATGGCGATTGCTTTGAAATTTTATATATTGACGAAGATGCCAATATTCGTTTTACCAAAGTGCCAGCGAACGAAGGTATCTTGATTCGTGATTCAGGTGGCGAAGATAACTATTTAGGTTTTATTCGTATTATTCGTTCATATACCAAGCGAAAGGTCGAAATATTGAAGTTGGAATTCAGCACAAGTGAAAGCACCTGGTATTTTGAGTCAAGAGCTGGTGGAAGCTTACAGTTGAAAGATATTGTTGATCATTACTGGAAAGATGTTCCAGTAGTTGAGTTTGTCAACAATGAAGAACGAATTGGTGATTTTGAAGGCATCATCAGTATTGTGGATGCCTATAACACAGTCCAATCGAATACAGCAAATTTATTCCAATATAACGATGAGGCGTTGATGAAGATTTCTAAGCTTGGAGATGTAACAACAACCGACATTCAAGAGATGCGTAAAAAAGGAGCAATCATTCTTGACGATGGTGGTGATGTATCTTGGATGTTAAAAGAAATTAATGATACAGCTTTAGAAAACTATAAGAACCGCCTAGTAAGTGACATGCATTTGTTTAGTTCAGTGCCGAATATGACAGATAATGCGTTTGCATCTAATCTTTCAGGTGTGGCTATTTCTTACAAGATGTGGTCAATGGATCAAGTTGTTGCAATCAAGGAAAGAAAATTTAAAAAATCGCTACAAAGAAGGATCGAATTGATTACCAATATTTTGAATTTATTCGGTGGCAATTATGACTATCGAGATATCAATGTCGTATTTAATCGAAATCGACCTCAAAACAAGCTAGAGAACGCTCAAATTGCTCAAATGATTTCACCGTTCATTTCTCATCAAACACTACTTTCTAAGTTGGACGATATCGAAAATGTTCAGGAAGAATTAGAAAACATCAAAGAAGAAAATGAAGATGAAGAGGTAAAACAGGGGGTTTATCAAAATCTTGTCAAGGCATTTAAGCTAAGCGAGGATGAATTGGATGAATAAGACCGAAAAAGAAAAACAGTTAGCAATTGCTAAAGAGTGTCTATTGGATGAGCTAGAAGAAATAGATGACATTGTAGAAGACCTACTGGATGTCTATGATGAGGCAGCTGAACGATTAAAAGCAGATATTCAACGATCCTTGATTCGATTTGCCGAAAACAATGAAATATCTATCGAGGAAGCAAAAGGGCTACTAAGCAGCAAAGAATTTACTAAATGGAAAAAAAGTATTGAAGAATACATTGAACAAATAGAAAAAGAAGCTGATGGAACAAAGATGTTAATGGAATTAAATACTTTATCAGCTAAGACCAGCATTTCGAGAAAGGAAGAACTGCTTTCGCAGATTGATAAAGAAATGATGACTTTAGCCAATAAAACAACAAGAAGTATTAAAAAGCATCTTGGCATCGTACTTGTCAACAACTATTATCGGGGTTTCTATTCTGTTCAAAAAACAGTCGGCTTGGGATTTAATGTGGCAAGATTTAATCCTCAACTGGTTAAAAGTGTTCTTGAATACCCATGGTCAACAAAAGTTTATTCTAAAACGATTTGGGACAACATTGACAAATTGACCGAAACCTTAAGAAAAGAACTGGCAACAGGATTCGTGGATGGAAGTTCTATTCAAAAGATGACAAAGCGAATTGATGATGTTCTAGGTAAAGGTAAATATGTAACGGAGCGTGTGGTTAGAACAGAAGCAAAGTATTTTGCTCAACAAGCGCAATTGATGTCATATAAAAAAATGAAGATTGATGAATATATGTACCGAGGCGCTGGATGTCCGAAATGTAAACCATTGAATGGTAAAAAGTTCAAAATCGAAGATGCAACAGTTGGTGTCAATTGTCCACCAATGCATCCGAATTGCAAATGCCGAGTAATCGCAGTTCATGCAATGAGTATTTTTGATCAAGAACGAAATGTCGTTCCATTGGATAAGAATATCAACTATCAAAAATGGAAAGAAAGATTTGTTAAAAATGGTAATAAAGCGAAATAAGGCTTTGTTATAGAGAGTGGTTAAAGGAGGAAAACAAAATGGAAGAAGCTCAAGAAACAAAACAAGAAAAAACAATCGGAGAAAAAATCAAAGAAGTTGTTTTTGGCAAAAAGAGTGATGAAGAACCATCGGAGGTAGAAACAACAGTTGAAGCAGAACCAACTGCTGAAGAACCAAAGGAGGATGAGGCTCAAGAAGGCGCTTTATCAAAGGAAGATATGGATGCAGCCATTGAAAAAGCGAAAGCAGATGCTATTGAAGAATATAAAAAAGCACAGGCTGAAAAAGAAAGAAAAGCATCCTTGACGCCTGAAGAATTAAAAGCAGAAGAAGATGCTGAAAAAGACAAGAAGATTCAGGCGTTGGAACATGAGATTATGGTCAACAATTCTAAAAACGATGCAATCAAAAAATTAGATGAAGCTGGTTTACCAGTAAAATTGGCAGATATTATTAACTATTCAACAAAAGAGACTGCGGAAGCATCGTTGGATCATATTATTAAAACTTATAGTGAGTGTCTTGAAAATGGAATTAAAGAGAAGTTAAAAGGTAAGACACCTGAAGGACTTCATTCAAATGCCGCAATCAATGATATGCAGGATAAACAAAATAAAATCAGAAAGTATATGGGAATTAAGTAATAGGAGGAAAGAAAAATGGAAAATGTAATTGATTATGCTACTTTATTTGCACCTTTGATGGATGAACTTTATAAACAGGAAGCTAAGACTTCTATCCTTGAAGGTGATGAAACCACTGTTTTAAAAGGAGCACATGGTGAAATCAAGGTTGCAAAAATTGACATGGATGCACTTGGCGACTATGACCGTAAATCGGGTTATACAAAAGGAGGAACAAAATTTGCTTGGGAAACAGTCAAATATGACAAAGAACGTTCTCAAGAGTTAAACATCGACCGAATGGATAACGAAGAAGCATTAGAAATGCCTGCATCTAAACTATTAAGCGAATTCATTCGTACAAAGGTTATTCCTGAAACAGATGCAGCTCGTATTGCTAAAATTTGTGGAACTACTGGTATTACAGTAAAAGAAGAAAAATTAGCTGACGGAGCAGCTGTTGTTAAAGCATTAAGAGCAGCATCAGACAAAATGGATAACGATGAAGTACCTGAAGAATCACGTATCCTGTTCATTGTCGGATCTTACCTTTCAATGATTGAAGACATGGATACGACAAAATCTAAAAAGATTTTAGATAAGTTCTCAACAATCATCAAAATGCCACAATCTAGAATGTACACTCAAATCACATTGGCAGATGGTAAAACTGAGTATGGTTATAAGAAAACACCAACAACTGGTAAAAACGTCAATTTCGTTGTGATTGAAAAATCAGCTGCAGTATCAGCAATGGAACAATGGATCAAGTATTTTTCACCTGATGAAAACCAAAATGGCGATTCTCATAAGTGGGATTATCGAAACAATAACTTATATGCACATGTTTATGAAAACAAATTAGCTGGAGTTTATTGCTCACACGATTCTGAATAGGAGGACAAGATATGGAAACAAAAGGAACAGTAATTGGTTTAGGCACTGAAAAGCCTGGAAGTGAACTGGAAGAATTAAAAAAAGAAATTTCTAAAAAAGATGGTGAAATCAAAAAACTATCAGAAGAAAACACTTCTTTGAAAAAGAAGATTAATGAACTTGAAAAAGGAGGCTCTACAGATGGAACAAATGACAAGGATACTGAAGGAAGTTCTGGAGCATCCAAAGGTAAGAAATCTTAGTGATGAACAAAAAGAACAGTTAGAACCGATTATCGCACGATATGCAAACCGTGTTAGATTAAAGGTTTTAGCACATTGCAATCGTAATGATTTACCTGAAGCATTGGAATCCGTTGTAGCAGAAATCACTGAAGAAATGCTGATGGCTGACAAAGTTATTGCTACCGATAACAAGGAAGTTGCCAGCGTAAGTCGAGGTGATACAAGCATTACCTACAAAGATCCTGCTTCAGCCTATAACAATGCAATTGACTTTATGAAAGATTATTCATGTCAATTAGTCCACTTTAAAAGAATGAGGCTTCCAAGAGATCCTAATGATGAGTGAAGCTGAAATTCTAGCATTAACTTATTATGATAAAATGAGCGTTTATCGACCTTTTAAAGACACTTTACCGACTGGCGAAAGTGTCTTTTATAAAGGCCTAGATGGCAAAAAAATATATGAGGATATACCATGCGCCTTGTCTAGCTTTTCTAATGGCAAGTCAAATAAGAATGATGTAAACGTAAAAGTCGAAAGTGATTATAAGTTGTTTTATGATCCGAAAATAAAAGTCGAAAAGAATGACACAATTGTTTGTGTACACGAAGGCACACGCTATGTGTTGGGGGCTGGAAAGCAATATACTTTACCAAGTCATGCAGAGCTTCCAGTCTTGGAGGATAAGAATACAGCATGAGTCAAACGGATATTGTAATTGAAGGTTTAGATGAATTTGAAAAGAAACTTGTACAAATCATTTCGCACGATTATCCGCACGAGTTTGAACAGATGGTCATTCAAGTTGCAAACGATCTTAAAGATGCCACTGCAGATATTACTCCAGTTGATACGAGCCATCTTCAAGAAAATTGGTTTGTTGGTGAATTGGTCAAACGAGGAAACGACTATTACATCGAGGTATATAACAATGTTGAGTATGCCGAGCCTGTCGAGTATGGACATAGAACAAAAAAAGGCGGATTTGTTGAAGGAGCTCATATGATGGAACTATCAGTTGAACTTTTAAAAATACAGTTACCTTCTTATTTAAGAGACTGGTTGAGTGATTTTATAAATAAGCATGATCTAAATGATTAAGATTACAGAAATTAAAACAGCCATAACCAGGCTTTTGAAAAAAACGGAAGATATTGATGTATTTTTTACAAATATCAGCAAAACAGATTCAAGTGTTGAAGAAAGCCGAATTTATAAGTATTTCCATGTTTCTTTGATTCCAATCAGCACAGCGCTGTTTGGAAAGTATTTGCGAGATAGAGCGCTGTTTGTAGACGTTGCTTATATCAATGATAAAGCAGATAGCAATACTTTCTATAATTGGTTGGAAACAATGGATCAACACTTTTTGCCTTATGTTCAAATTGGCGAACGCTCAATCACTATTGAAAATAGTTCTTTTAAAATCGTGGACAATGTAGGGCATTACACTTTCACATTAAAGTTTAGAGATGTGATTGATTATAAAGAGCAAGGTGTACTTGCAGAAGATCTAAACATTAACTTTGTAAAGGAGGATTAAATTTTATGAATTTACCACAAATTTTGATTGAGTTTAAAAGTAAAGCTCAATCTATCATTCAACGTAGCGAGCGTGGGGTTGTTGCAGTCATTTTAAAAGACAATACTGCAGGTGCGATTCCATTTAGTATTTATAAAAGTTTGAGCGATGTAGATTTTGAAAAAATGAGCGAGAAGAATTATCAATATTTGAAATTGATTTTTGATGGAGCGCCATACAAAGTCATGGTCGCAGTAATTCCAGAAGAAGACAACAACTATAGTAAAGCATTAAAAGTTTTAGAAAACTATAAATGGAACTATTTAGTTGTCCCATCCGCAAATGAAGAAAGCACTCCAGTTATTAGTTCGTGGATTAAAGAGCAAAGAACTAATAACAAGAAAACATTTAAAGCAGTACTTGCCAATCATGCTGCGGATTGCGAAGGGATTATTAATTTCACAACTGGGAATATTGTTTCAACAATCACAGGAAATGAAGTGAAGCTAACAGCTGCTGAATATTGTGCTCGTATTGCAGGTATTGTTGCAGGACTAAGTTTATCCCGCAGTTTAACATACTTTGTTCTAACAGATATTATCTCAGCTGACATTCCTAGTAATCCTGAAGAATTAGTCAATAAAGGTGAACTGGTTATTTTATTCGATGGAGAAAAATACAAAATCGCAAGAGGTATCAATAGTTATACTTCAGGGAACAATGAAGATCTTAAAAAGATCAAGGTTATTGAAAGTAAGGATACCGTCTATCAAGATATCAAGACTACATTTGAAGAAAAGTATGTCGGTAAGGTTATTAATGATTACGACAATAAGCAAAACCTCGTAGCAGCGATTGTTACATATTTCAAAAGCATGGAGGGAGATGTATTGGATCGCACTTACAATAACAGTTGTGCAATTTCGCTTGAAGATCAACGCAGTTATTTATTAAGTCAAGGAGAAGATACTGAAGCTATGAGTGATATTGAAATTTTACAGGCCAATACAGGAAGTATGGTTTTTTTAACTGCAGCAATCAAGTTTGTTGATGCAATGGAAGATTTAAAAATGGAAATCAATATGTAGGAATAGGAGGGTACGATGATGAGTATAAGAGGAAACAAAGTCCTTTCAGGGACATGGGGTGAAATTTGGGTAGATGGTGTTCCAATTATCGAATTCAAAAAAATTGAAGCGAAAGTATCAGCAAATCGAGAAGAAGTTCAGATGGGTATTGATATCGACAGCAAGATGACGGGCCTCAAAGGAGAAATCTCAATCACAATTAACAAAACATACAGCAATTACAATGACGTTATGAAGAATTATGTTCAAGGTAAGGATGTACGTTCTCAAGT
>ULYI01014648.1_pt1 | contig 8548 bp, 9 predicted proteins | sample 1962171 | NCBI WGS metagenome assembly ULYI01 (sample SAMEA4835863, study PRJEB28245) | human gut metagenome | biome: gut microbiome; material: fecal sample | place: Denmark | collected 2008 | reverse complement strand
CCCCCCCCCCCCGCCATAGCCTGTACCGGCAGCAGCGTGGCGGTCATCACCAACGCCAGCAGCAGGGATAGCAGTTTCTTCTTCAAGTGATCCTCTCCTCTCTGATTTCGTGTCATTTCGACACATATGTACAAATTATTGTAGCATGGTTTTGCAGAAAAGCAATATGCAGGGTATATGGTTTTACAAGTATTTTTGCAGGGTCTTGCAGCACGCGCTCCCCCCGGCACAGCTTGGCGGTATGGCGCAGCAGCCCCGGGGGCAGCAGCGTGGCGAAATACAATATGTTGGCTGCATAGCAGCTAACTTTCCCGGCAAGCCGCTGAATCATGGCAGACACGCCCGTTTTCCCGGCATACGCGCCGCAGCCGCTGCATAGGCTTGTCTGTACAGTGAGGAGGGATACCTGTGAAGAGAGACTATTTCCGCCGTCTGACCGCCGCGGTGCTGGCCGCCGCCACGCTCTGGGTCACCGCCGCTGCAATGGGCAGCGACAGTCTCCGGGATGCGGCAGATGCTGTCCGGGACTCCGTTCGTCTGCCGGAGATGTTGCTGCGCTGGGAGCTGGGGGATATGGCGGCAGCGGATACGCTGGCGCTGCCTGCGCTGCTGGCGCTGCGGGAGTCCCCGCTGCTGCTGTCCGCATGGGCGGACGTAGCCGCTTTGCCGCAAGACGGGACGGCGACGGAGAAAACGCCCGCCGCTCCCGTTCCCGTTGCGCCCGCGCCGCAGCCGGAGGCGGAGCCATCCAACCACGAGGACAACGGCGCCGCGTCCCAGACCATCGCACCCGCGTCACCCTCCGGCTTCGTGCAGGTGGGCGATGTGTTCATCAAAAATAACTCGACCAAGGCACTGGAGCCGGGATGGTTCGACGGCACCTTCGCCGCCAAGCTGTCGGAGGACGCGCCGCAGGTGCTGATCGTCCACACCCACGGCAGCGAGGCGTACACCATGCCCAAGGGACAGGCGTACGTTCCCACCGGCACCTGCCGCACGGCGGACACCTCCGTCAACATGATCCGGGTGGGCGACGAGATCGCCGCCGCCCTGTCGTCCTACGGTATCTCCGTGCTTCACGACCGTGCGCTGTACGACGATCCCGCCTACGACGGCGCGTATGAGCGGGCGGCGGACGCTATCCGGGGGTATCTGGCCAAATACCCCACGCTGTCCTTTGTGCTGGACGTCCACCGGGACGCCATCGAGGACAAGGCGGGACACCAGTATAAGGTCATCACCCGGGAGGACCCCCACTGCGCCCAGATCAGCTTTGTCATGGGCAGCAACAACGACCACTGGCTGGAAAACGTCAAGCTGGCGGTGGACATCCAGCAGCGGCTGACGGAGCTGTCCCCCACGCTGATGCGCCCCATGACGCTGCGCAATTCCAATTACAACCAGCACCTGACCACCGGCAGTATGCTGGTGGAGGTGGGTACCGCCGGCAATTCGCTGGACGAGGCGCTTCGTGCCGCCAGGCTGTTTGCCGCCGGCTTTGCACAGGTGGTCACCGGCACATAAACGAAACCGGCGGGAATCCCGCCGGTTTCGTTTATGCTGCACCGTTTCAGCGATTTTTCTTGGCCAGCTCCATCAGCTCCGGATATTTCTTCAAAACGTAGCTGTAGCTGCCCCGTCCGTGGGGTACCAGACAGTTGGAGCAATCCTTTACGCCGCTGTCCAGATAGACGAAGTTTCCGCCGCAGTGGCTGCCCAGCGTATACAGCGGGCAGTAGCAGAACAGGCAGTTGAAATCCTCCGGATGCTCCGTCTTATGGCAGGGGAAGAACTCGCAGGTTTTGTGCTGGGTGAAGGAATACTGGCACTCCTCCGGTTTTTTGCTGTGAACGTCTCTCACTTTACAGTCCTCCTATACAAATGCTTTTGCGGTTTTCATATTGGCTGCGGGGCGATGGTCACTTCTTCTCCGCCTTGTGCCGCTCCTCCCACGCTTCCTGCGCCTCACGCAGATGCTCCGCCAGCGAGTGGCTGGAGCGGAAGGCGAAGAGGAAGTTGGCCTTCTCGCGCCGCTCGTCCTGACGGCGGCGGATATGTGCCTTGAGCTGCTCAAGCTTGATGTCCACCTCGTTCTCCTTGGCGAACTGGCGGATGCGGGTCACCAGATGGGCGGAGTACACCACGTCGATGGTGAACACGCCGAAGAAGTAGCCGATCACAAAGGAAAACGCCAGATTCTCCGACAGCCATTGCAGGGCGTCGAGAATGTGGGGATGCACCAGAAAGTAGTAGCCCGCGCTGGCCGCCGCCCAGATCAGGGAGAACTGGGGGCAGATCAGGCCCTGAATGTTGCCCCACTGGTTGCTGTAATCCCACAGCCGGACGTGCATGATCTTCAGCGACATGATACCGGCGATATACTCGATGGCGGTCATGCTCACCGCCATGCCCAGAAACAGCAGCAGCTTGTCGCCCACGGTGCGGACGCCGTGAGCGTCGCCGATGGCCGCCAGCACAAACAGAATGCACAGGCCGAAGCCGTACAGCGGTACATACGGCCCTACGCAGAAGCCGGGGTTGATCCACTTGCGCTCCGGATTGGCGCCGGAGATAAAGCGCCGGTAGAAAAGCTCCAGCACCCAGCCCAATACAGAGCCGATGAAAAACAGATATGCCAATGTCAAAAACAGATTCACAGCTTTCCTCCCTCCAAGGTGCGCTCCGCCGCCTGCACCACATGGCGCATCAGTACGGCGGAGGTCACCGCGCCCACACCGCCCGGTACGGGGGTGATGGCGTCCACGATGGACGCGGCCGCGTCAAAGTCCGCATCGCCTACGATGGTGTTTTTTGCCGCGTCCCAGTTGGCGGACACGTCGATGATCGTCTGACCGGGCCGGACATGGGCCGCCGTCAGGCACCCCGCCGCCCCTGCCGCCGAGACGATGATATCCGCCTCGCGGGTGACGTCGGACAGCGCCTGCGTTCTGGTATGGCAAACCGTCACCGTGGCATTCCGCTCCAGCAGCAGCATGGCGGCGGGGCGCCCCACCACCGGAGAGCGCCCAATGACCACCGCCCGTTTTCCGGTGCAGTCGATGCCGTAGTGATCCAAAAGCACCGTTACCGCCTCCGCCGTGCAGGGGGCAAACCCTGCGCTACGTCCCAGATACACACCGGCGGCGGAGACATCCGTCATGCCGTCCACGTCTTTTTCCGGCAGGAGCCGGTTGCAGATGGCATCCTCTACGTCACGGAGATGCGCCGGCAGCGGACGCAGCAGCAGGCAGCCGTGAACGGACGCATCGCGGTTCACGCCGTCGATGGCAGCCAGAAGCGCCGCTCGCGTCACCGTCTCCGGCAGGGAGGTGACCTCCACGACCACGCCGCACCGTGCGGCGCGCTGTTGTGCGCTGCGCAGGTATGCACTGTCCGATTCGTTTTCCCCGCAGCGCAGGATGGCCAGCTTAGGCGTGACGCCCCGTTCAGCCAGCGCAGCTGTGCGCCGCTGCAGCGCCGCGGTCAGCGCAGACGCCGCCTCCCGGCCTGTCAGCAATTTTGCCATACGCCGTCCCTCCTTACAGCAGGTCGTGCTTTACCTGCGCAAATACGGCGTCAGCCGCCGTCTCGCCACGGTGCAGCAGGGCAAGGCACCGTTCATTCAGCGGTGCGCCCGCCGCGCCCATGGTCTTCGTGTTCACCAGTACGTTCAGGGACGCCGCACGCAGGGCGCCGCCCAGAATGGCCGCGCCGCATCCGGCGTCGGATACCGCCAGACGGGAGCCCTTCTCCGCCAGCACCGCCATGGCGTCCAGCGCCCGGCAGCACAGCTCCATGATATGAAGCGGCGTTTTGCAGGCGTCCGCAGATGCCGCCGCCAGCTTTTCCGGGCGGGTAGGGTCGTCCTTGGGCAGAGCGTACACCGCCGCCAGCGGGAGAAAACCCTCCGCGTCAGCCTGCACCTGCGCCAAAAGCTGCTGTCGCAGGGCGTTGCAGTCTGCCATGACAGACCGCAGCTCCGTCTCCGCCGCCGCGTAGCGCGGCTTTCCCACGGTCAGCGCCGCCACCATGCCGCCCAGCGCCGTGCCGATGGCGGCGGTCAGCGCCGCCGCGCCGCCGCCTCCCGGCGCGGGTGCATCGGAGGCCAGCACCTCCGTAAATTCCCGGCAGCTTCGTAATGTATCGTCCATATGCGCTCCCCCCTCAAAACAGACCCGTGACCTCGCCGGTGGCCGTGTCGATATCCACCCGGCGATAGGCGGGGTCAGAGCCGGTACCGGGCATCATGGAGATGCCGCCGGCTACCGGACACAAAAACCGTGCGCCGCTGTACTCCAGCACGTCCCGCACCGGCAGTCGCCAGCCGGTGGGTACGCCCTTTAGAGTGGGATCGTGGGACAGAGACAGATGGGTCTTGACCATCATGGTGCAGTATCCGGCGTATTGGGGGTCACTTTCAAACCGGGCGGCCTTCTCCGCCGCCAGCGGCGACCAGTCCACGCCGTCGGCGCCGTAGACCTCCCGGGCGATGCGCTCCACCCGCTGCCGCAGGGGCATCTCGTCCGGGTACAGCAGCCGGAAGTCCGACGGCTCCTCGCAGGCGTCCAGCACCACCCGCGCCAGCTCCTCCGCACCGGCGCCGCCATAGCGCCAATGGTCGGACACGGCGCAGCGCACCCCGTGAGCCTCGCAGATGCGGCGCACCAACGCCAGCTCCGCCTCCGTATCGGTGTAGAACCGGTTCAGGCACACCACCGGCGTGACGCCGGAGCGGCGGATCGTCTCCACATGGTGCAGCAGGTTGGCGCACCCCCGCTCCAGCAGGGCCAGATCCTCCTGCGTGTAGGCGTCCGGCAGGGGACGGCCGGGGATGACCTCCGGCCCGCCGCCGTGCATCTTCAGGGCGCGGACGGTGGCCACCAGCACCGATACGTCCGGCTTCAGACCGGACAGTCGGCACTTCACGTTCCAGAATTTCTCAAAACCGATGTCGGCGGCGAAGCCGGACTCGGTCACATGGTAGTCAAACAGCTTGACACCCAGCCGGTCGCCGATCACCGAGGACTGACCGATGGCGATATTGGCAAACGGCCCCGCGTGGACCAGCACCGGCTGATGCGCCACCGTATAGCACAGGGTGGGGTTGATGGTATTGCGCATCCACGCCGTCATGGCGCCCGCTACCTCCAGATCCTCCGTGGTGACGGGACGGCCCTGTTTGTCGTAGGCCAGCACGATATCCCCGATGCGGCGGCGCAGATCGGGCAGATCCCGCGCCACGGACAGGATGGCCATCAGTTCGGAGCTGACGGCAATATTGGCGCAGGTGTCCATGGGGTAGCCGTCCATTTTCCCGTCGCCGCCGATGTGCATTTTCCGCAGCGCCTGACAGCAGAAGTCCAGCACGAAGCTCCACTGTACCCGCGCCGGGTCGATGTCCAGGCGGCGCAGTCCCCGTTGGGCCAGCTGTGCATCGTCGTAGTTGCGCTCGTGCTGCATCCGGGCATTCAGCGCCGTCATGGCCAGATTGTGGGCGTTCATGATGTCGTTGATGTCCCCGGTAAGGCCGAGAGAAAACTCGGTCATGGGGATGAGCAGGGCGTTGCCGCCCCCGGCGGCGGTGCCCTTTACGTTCATGGTCGGCCCGCCGGAGGGCTGACGCAGACAGCCGCCCACGTTTTTCCCCAGCCGTCCCAGTCCCTCGATCAGCCCCAGCGATGTGGTGGATTTTCCCTCGCCCAGCGGCGTGGGGGTGATGGCGGTGACCTCGATATATTTGCCGTCCGGACGGCTTTGCAGCCGCTCCATGATGCGGATAAAGTCCAGCTTCGGCGTTTTGCCGTGGGGGATCAGCTCCTCCGGCAGCAGCCCCAGCTTTTGGCGGAAAGCCTCCACCGGCGGAAGCTCTCTCTCCGCTGCCGCGCCGATCTGCCAATCCTTGTAAACGGTGGGATCCAGCATGACCCGCCCCTCACTGTCCGTATAGCTGCCGTTTGTAAATCGTATCTCCATGCTGCATCCTCCCCGGCACATTCTGCCCTCTATTATACACAACACGCCGCCGCCCCGTCAATCACCCATCGACCCCGGTATCGGATTTTCCTGCTGCGAGGGCGCCGCACTTTTACCGCTGTCGCATGGTGTACCGCATTTGCGCGCCTGTAAACGCGTTTTTCCGCTTGCAAACGGAGGGAAAAGCGGATATAATGGAATCAATGATATAGCTCATATAGTCCTGCGGCGATGGCGCAGGGCGTTTCTACGGCGCCGCCGACGGCGCTACTATGGGTGTTCTGGCGGAGAGCCGGAGCGCCCTTTATTTTTTGCACGGGAGGTAGGAGCGATGACACAGGTATTGCGAGGCAACATCGTCCACGCACCGAAAATGGGGGAATTGTCCATTCTGGAGCATGGCTATATGGTGCTGGAGGACGGCGTGATCCGCGGCGTATATCCCACGCTGCCGGAGGAGCTGGCACAGGCGGAGGTACGGGACTACGGTGACCGGCTGCTGATGCAGTCCTTCGCGGATATGCACCTCCACGCGCCCCAGTATCCCATGCTGGGCATGGGCATGGACTTACCGCTGCTGGACTGGCTGAGTACCTATACGTTTCCCACGGAGGCGCGGTTTGCCGACACGGACTACGCCAGGCGGGTGTACCGTCGGCTGGCCGGCGACCTCATCACCAGCGGCACCACGCGGGTGTGTATGTTTTCCTCCCTGCACACGGAGGCCACATGGATCCTGATGGACGAGCTGGAGCGTGCCGGTGTCACCGGTTATGTGGGGAAGGTGAATATGGACCGCAACGGCCTGCCCGGCGTTTTGCAGGAGACGACGGAGGAGTCCATCCGGGAAACGGTGCGGTGGCTGGACGGCTGCCATTTTGAGCACGTCAAGCCCATCCTCACGCCGCGCTTTACCCCCAGCTGCACCGACGAGCTGATGACGGCGCTGGGCCAGCTGGCGCGGGAGCGGGGACTGTATGTGCAGTCCCATCTGTCGGAGAACACCCGTGAGATCCAGCTGGTGCGGGAGCTGCATCCCGACTGCGCGCAGTACTGGGAGACATACGACAAATATGGCCTGTGGAAGGATCACACGCTGATGGCGCACTGTGTCCACTCCGATGAGCGGGAGCGGAAGGCCATCCGCGACGCCGGTGTGGTGGTGGTACACTGCGCCGATTCCAACGTGAATATCTGCTCGGGGCTGTGTCCCGTGCGGCAGATGGTCAAGGAGGGGCTGTGGGTTACGCTGGGCAGCGATATCGCCGGCGGCGCGCAGCTGCCCATGTACAAGGTCATCACCATGTCCATCCGCACCTCCAAAGCACGGCGGGTCACGGACGAGTGGCACCCCGACTTCCTGACGGTGCCGGAGGGCTACTATCTTGGCACAACGGCGGGACACAAATACTTCGGCGCAGGGGACGGCTTTACAGTGGGCGACAGGCTCCACGCGGTGGTCATCGACGACGGGGACTTCCCGGAGGCGGGACGTCCGCTGTCGGTGCGGGAGCGGTTCGAGCGAGCCATCTACATGACCCACCGGCATAACATCGTGTCCGTCTGGTCCGACGGGCGAGAGGTCGTGCGGCGGTAAAGGGAAGCGATAAGCGTGTATACGGAGAAGAGGAGGACGTGACCTTGTTCCTGCGCGGCGGGGCGTTCCAAGATCGGTTCGGCTTTTTTCGCCCGCATCGCTTGTCAAGCGGTAGGGGATGTGGTAAGATGGATAAAAACCGAGAGAGAGGAACATGGCCATGGAAACCAGCTTCAAAACGTGTCTATTCGGGGGATTCGACCGGGAGGATGTGATCTCCTTTATTGAAAAAACAGCGGCGGAAACGCAGGAGCGGCTGGACGCCCTGACGACGGAGCGTGAGGAGCTGCTGGCGAAGAAGCGCAGTACGGAGGCGGAAAACGCGGCGCTGCGCGTACAGCTGAACGAGCTGACGGAGCGGCTGGACAACGAGACCGCCCTGCACACCCGGGTGCAGAGCATGGAGGAGGAGCTGACCGCCCTGCGCCGGGAGAACGAGACGCTGCGGGAGCCGGCGGCGCAGTACCAGTCCCTGCGGGATCATATCGCGGAGATCGAGATCAGCGCCCACCGCCGCACAGAGGAGTTCCGCGGCAAAGCCATTGCGGAGTTGATGCAGCTCATCGAGCAGCAGCGTCAATGGTGCGCCCAGCAGCGGGATGCCTATGCCCGCATGACCGAGGGCATTTTGCAGGAGCTTCGGCAGGCGGAGCGTCAGGTGGAGGCCTGCGATATCGGGAATTTCGACCGCATGGAGGAATCCCTCCGGCAGCTGGAAAATACCCTTCACACACCGGAATAAAGAACGAAGACCCCGCAGCCGTCGGCTGCGGGGCCTTTTCGCAGAGAGGATGATGGGATCTTACAGCAGCATGACACCGGCGGCGGCGCAGCTGTCCAAGGTAGCTTTGTCCCACAGGCTGGCCTGTACCTCGCCGATGTGGCAGGTGCCGATCATCAGCATACAAAGGCGGCTCTGGCCGATACCGCCGCCGATGGTCAGGGGCAGCTGGCCGCTGAGCAGCATCTTGTGGAAGG
>ULYI01006384.1_pt1 | contig 8798 bp, 7 predicted proteins | sample 1962171 | NCBI WGS metagenome assembly ULYI01 (sample SAMEA4835863, study PRJEB28245) | human gut metagenome | biome: gut microbiome; material: fecal sample | place: Denmark | collected 2008 | reverse complement strand
GCGGCCTGTTCGCCATCGACGTGGATCTGGGCTGACGCCCCCATAAAGACCGATAAAAAGCCCGCCTTTCGACTCTCGTCGAAAGGCGGGCTTTCTGTTTGTTCCGGGGCGATTACTGCATGAAGGTGCCGGCCTTCATCTGCTCCAGATAGCCGTTGTACTTCTCCACGATCTCGGCGGAGACCAGCTCGGTGTTGATAGCACCGGCGGACAGGCCGCCGTTCTCCAGCGTACCGTACACGGTGTTGCCGCCGAAGGTACCGGCCTCAACAGCCTCCATGGAGACCTTGATCATGGCGGCGTTATCGGTGACCTGAGAGCCGATGATGCAGGGGTTCTGGCCCAGAATGTCGGCGGGCTGGCCGATATCGAAGATCTTGATGGCGCCGGCCTTCTCGTTGGCGGCGTCGATGGCCTCGCGAGCGCCGGAGTCAACGGCGGAAGCGTCGCCGAAGAACACGTCAGCACCCTTGGAGATCAGCTCGGTGGCAAACTCCTTGCCCTTGGGGGCATCGGAGAAGGAGTTGGCGTAGGGCACAGCCAGCAGCTCCACGGTCTTGCCCTCCTGCTGGCCCACATACTTGGCGGCCTCCTCGAAGCCGGCGATCTTGCCCTTGGTGGTATCCAGCTCGAAGCCGCCGATGAAGCCCAGCTTGCCGGACTCGGTCATCAGGCCGGCCAGCGCACCGGCGATCCAGCCGATCTGCCGGGCGTTGGGCAGCAGGGAGCCGACGTTGCCGTTGACAGCCTCACCGGGGGTCTTCTCCGCGCCGTTCAGCAAGGCGAAGGCGATGTCGGGATACTCCTCAGCGGCCTGCAGGACAGCGTCGGTGTACTGGTTGCCGGGGGCGTAGATCATGTCATAGCCCAGCGCACAGTAGGCAACGATGGAGTCATAGTAGGCGTCCTGAGAGATGGAGTCGGTGACGTCATACTGCCAGTTCTTGTCCTCAGCGGCCTTGACCATGGCGTTGTAGCAGGCAGCGCCCCAGCCGCCGTCGTTGATGCTGGAGTCGCAGATCATGGCGACCTTGTAGGTCTTTTCGCCGTTGTTGGCGTTGTCGTCGCCGTTGCCGCCGTTGGCGTCGGGCTTATCGCCGCAGGCCACCAGGGACAGAGCCATGACCAGCGCCAACAGCATTGCAAGAAACTTCTTCATTCTGTTTTTTCCTCCTGAAATAGATGTCTTTTTATAATAGCGCGTTTTGCGTTATTACCGATTTACCGCTGCTCCTTGCGGTAGGGCTGACCGTTGGCACGGGGGCCGGTCTGCCGTGTGCCGATGACACTGAGCACGATGACCGTCGCCACATAGGGGATCATCTGGAAGAACTGATAGGGGATGCCGATGCCGGACACCTGCAAGCGGATCTGCAGTGCGTCGCAGAAGCCGAAGAACAGGCAGGCCAGCAGGATGCCGCCGGCGCTCCAGCGGCCGAAGATCACGGCGGCCAGCGCGATGAAGCCGCGGCCTGCCACGATGCCGTCGGTGTAGGTGCTGGAGTAGCAGGTGGTCAGGTAGGCGCCGCCGATACCCGCCAGTGCGCCGCAGATGGAGCAGGCGATGTACTTCACGCCGATGACGTTGATGCCCAGCGTGGCGGCGGCCTTGGGATGCTCGCCCACCGCCTTGTAGCTCAGACCGGCGCGGGTGCGGCGGAAGAACACCGCCGTGAACACCACCAGCGCGAAGGTGAGATACACCATGGGGCTCTGGTCAAACAGCAGCGGGCCGATGACCGGGATATCCTTCAGGCCGGGGATGGCGATGCTGGGCATGGTGGTGATCTGCTTCAGGTCGGAGCCGGTGCCGAAGACCACCCGGTAGATAAACGATGCCAGCGCCGGTGCGAAGATGTTGATGGCCATGCCGTACACCGTATGGTCGGCGCACAGCGTCACCGTGGAGACGGCGTAGATCATGTTGACCAGCAGACCCGCCAGCGCGCCGCACAGCAGACCCAGCCAGTTGGAGCCGGTGATGTAGCAGGTCAAAAAGCCCACCAGCGCACCGATGGAGGCAAGACCCTCCAGACCGATGTTGACCATGCCGGCCCGCTGTCCGTACAGCTCCGCCAGCGAGATCAGCAGCAGGGGGATGGCCAAGCGAACGGTGGCCAGAAGCAAGCTGGAGATCCAATCCATTACTTGTCACCCGCCTTTCTCTTTCTCTTGGAGAACAACCGATTCTTCCACGACTCGAACTCCGGCAGCTTGGTCAGCGCCATGCCCGCCACGGAGAACACGATCACCAGCGCCTGAATGATATCCGACACACTGGTGGGAACGCCGGTAGCCGCCTGCATGGTGGTGGAGCCCACCCGCAGCGCCGCGAAGAACAGCGCCACGATCACCGTTGCGATGGGGTGGAGCTGGCCGATCAGCGCCATGGCCACGCCGTCGAAGCCGTAGCCCGCGCCGAAGCCGTTGATGAGGCGGAACTGGGTGCCCAGCAGCTCCGCGCCGCCGCCCAGTCCGGCGATAGCGCCGGAGATGATGAAGCTGGTCAGGATGTAGCGCTTGACGGGGATGCCGTTGAAGCGGCTGGCGGTCATGTTGTAGCCCACCGCCCGCAGCTTGAAGCCGCCGCTGGTCCAGAACAGCACATAGTATAAGACAAGTCCGACCACCAGCGCCAGCACAAAGCCCCATGTAAAGCGCATATTGGAGATCACGCGGGGCAGCTGCACCAGCTTGGAGATAGCCGGGGTCTGGGGGATGTTCTCGTCCCGGATCCAGCTGGTGTACAGCACGCCCATGAAAAGCGTCGCCACATAGTTCAGCATGATGGAGATGATCATCTCATTCTGACCGCGGGTGACCTTCAGGATGCCGGGGATCAGTCCCCAGAGGCCGCCGGCCAGCGTACCGGCCAGCAGCGCCAGCAGGATACCGACGAAGCCGGTCAGCCCGCCGAAATAGGCCGTCAGGAACGCGGCCATAGCACCCATCAGGAACTGACCCTCGCCGCCCAGATTGAACACGCCGCACTTATAGGCGAAGCAGGCGCACAGCGCGGTGAACATCAGGGGCGTGGATTTGCTCAGTGTGGTGCCGATGTTGGCACGGGAGCCGAAGGCGCCCTGGAACAGGTATTTCAGCGCCGCAAAGGGGTCGGCGCCCAGCGCCGCCATGATGATGCCGCCGATGAGGAACGCCAGCAGGATCGACAGCAGGGGAACGGCAAAGCTGCTCAGTGAACGTTTCAATTTCTCCATGTACACCCTCCCCCCTTACTTACCGGTCATGGCAAGGCTGATCTCCTCGATGGGAGGATTCTTGCCGGAATACTCGCCCATGATCTGGCCCTCGAAGCAGACCAGAATACGGTCGGACATCTCCAGGATCTCGTCGAAGTCGGCGCTGATGAGCAGGATGCCCACGCCCCGGTCACGGGCGGCGATCATCTGGTCGTGGATAAAGCTGGTGGCGCCGATGTCCAGACCCCGGGTGGGGTGTGCCGCTACCAGCAGCACCGGGTCGGATTCCAGCTCGCGGGCCAGAATGACCTTCTGCTGGTTGCCGCCGGACAGGCTGCGGGCATCCTGCTCCACCGATGTGCAGCGGATGTCGTACTTCTCCACCATCTCGTCGGCGTAGCTGTTGATGGCCTTCTTCTTCAGCAGCAGGCCGTTGCCGCTGCTGAAGGCGGGGGTGGCGCAGGTCTTCAGCACCAGATTCTCCGCGATGGACATATCGCCGATGAGCCCCTGCAAATTCCGGTCCTCCGGCACATGGGAGACGCCGTCCTTGATAAAGCCGTGGGGGTCGAAGATGGCCAGCCGCGCACCGGACAGCTCCAGCGTGCCGCTGTCCGGCGCGATAACGCCGGTGATGATCTGGGTCAGCTGGGTCTGGCCGTTGCCGTCCACACCGGCGATGCCCACGATCTCGCCCCGGTGTACCACCAGAGACACATCGTTCAGGCCGTTGTGCTTGGACTCCTTATGGTAGTCGACGTGGGACAGCGCCACCGCCACCTCTCCGTCGGTACAGTCCTTTTTCTCATACTGATAGGTGACCAGCTCGCGGCCGATCATCATGCCGGCCAGCTTCTGGCTGTCGGTATCCGCACAGTTGACGGTACCCACCACCTCGCCCAGCCGCAGCACGGTGATGCGGTCGGAGATGTGCATGACCTCGCGCATCTTGTGGCTGATGAAGATGATGCTCTTGCCCTCCGACACCAGCTTGCGCATGATGGCGAACAGGCCCTCCACCTCGATATCCGTCAGGGCGGCGGACGGCTCGTCCAGGATCAGCAGCTCCGCGCCGTGGTACAGCGCCTTCAGGATCTCGGTACGCTGCTGCTCGCCCACGGAGATCTCCGTGATCAGGCGATCCAGCTGCACGTCCAGACCGTACTTGGCGGACAGCTCCTCGATCTCCCTGCGGCGGGCGGCCCGGTCGATGAACACCCCCTTGGCGTGCTTATCGCCCAGAATGATGTTGTCGAACACCGTCATGGCCTCCACCAGCATGAAGTGCTGATGCACCATGCCGATGCCCAGCTTTACCGCCTGACTGGGGGAGTCGATACGGACTTCCTTCCCCTCCAGAAAAATCTTCCCCTCGGTGGGCTGATACAGGCCGATCAGAATATTCATCAGCGTGGACTTGCCGGCGCCGTTTTCACCCAGCAGCGTCAGTACCTCGCCCCGGTTCACGGACAGGCTGATGTCCTTGTTGGCGTAAAAATTGCCGAATCGCTTGCTGATGTGCTCCATCCTCAGCAGCTCACTCAAATGCGATCCCTCCCTGTACTCTCAAAATGAACAGGAAAAGTATACCATACGATCCCCTGCTTGGAAAGCAATAATTTCCTTATTTCTGCGTTTTTCTACACAGAAGTCCCCGGCGCCGTTTTCGCAGGCGCGCCGCCATGCTCCTCCCGCCTGCGATAGCCCAGCGCCGCCGAGATCATGGCGGCCGTGGCGCACACCTGCTCCACCGCCCCGTGGAACTCCTCGGAGTGGACGCTGCGGAACATCCCGATCACGCCCACCGTGTACTGCACCACACCCTCCACGTTGTAGACCGGCGCGGAGATGGAGCGCAGGCCGATCTTGTACTCGCCGTTTTCGATGGCGTAGCCGTTGGCGCGGCACGCCTCCACCTCCCGCAGCAGCGTGGGAATATCGGTAATGGTGTGGGGGGTGAACTGATTTCTGCTCTGCCCCCGCAGCAGCGCCTCCGCGCCGGTGCGGGACATATGGGCCAGAAACACCTTACCCTGCGACGTACAGTAGATGGGCAGGCGGGAGCCGGTGTCCGACACCACCCGCAGGCTGCCCCGTGTCTCCACCTGATCCAGCGTGATGACACTGCCGCCCTCGCAGACGGAGAGCATAACGGACGCGCCGGTCTGTCGGCACAGATGCTCCATGTAGGGCCGCGCCACCGTGGAGATATCCCAGGAGCGCTCCACCTGCCGCCCGTACTCGAACAGCCGCAGCCCCAGCGTATAGCGGCCATCAGGCGTCTGCGTCACCACGTCGTATGCGCGCATGGTGGTCAGCAGGCCGAACACCGTGCTTTTGGGATAGCCGCACAGGGCGGTCAGCTCCTTGAGCAGCAGCGGCTTCCCCGCCTGACTCAGAATTTGCAGCAGCTCCATGGCCTTCGCCACGGACAGAATGATGTTCCCATCCACCACAGGGCATCAGCTCCTTTCCCGACCAGCATACCGAAGTCGTGATTTCTTGTCAAGCAGCGCACACGTTGGGGCTTGACAAATGCCCCGTCGTGTGTTGCACTATACCTATAAGAATATGCTCCGCCGTACACCCGCCGCCCCTCGATCACACAACGGCAAGAAAGGAACAGGCCTATGAAAAAGCTGCTGATCTGCTTGACGCTTCTATGCTGCTCCCTGCTGGTTTTTTCCGCGTGCGCCACCGGGCGGGACAACGAGCAGGACAATTACGGAGGTGATCCCATGGAGTTTGAGCGTTTCTCCCTGTCGACGAGCGGTACCACCGCGGAAAGCTATGTCTACGAGGGATACAGGACGGAAAGCGGCGTACATCTGGCATATTATACCAGCACCTCCTGGTGGGATAACACCGTCTCCGACTATGTGCAGAGCCGCTATGTCATCCGCGCCATCGACGGTGACGATGCCCTCTACCAGACGCTTTGCGCCCTGCTGGGAGACTGCCGGATCAACGAGTGGGCGGGCTTCCGCGGTGCCAACCCGCCGGACGTGCTGGACGGAAGCTCCATGAGCTTTCAGGCGACGCTGCCCGACGGCTCGGTGATAACGGCCTCCGGCAGCAACAACTTCCCTCCCAACTACCGGCGATTTTCGGACGCCCTCGCCGAGCTGCTCCTGACAGAGCAGATCACCGATACCGCGTTTACCGACGGCACCTACGAGCTCACTCTGCCGGAGAGCTGGGTAGGCGTGGTGCGCGCCCGCTTCTCGGAGGGGATGGTGACCTTCTCTGTGGACGGCAGTGACGGCAAGGACGTCACCTTCTTCATCCTCGACAACACCGGCTACGGCTACACGTCGGAGGACTATCCCGGCCGGGTGGCCGTAGGCCGCCTTGTGTCGGACGACGATGTCCGGTTCATCACCGCCCGGGATCTCTACGCCATCAGCGCCTACGCCCAGAAGGTCTCCCCGGAGGCGCTGGCCCTCTGGGAGAGCTACGAGCGTGACAAGGCGGCCATCCTCGAAAGTCTCCGGGGCATCAACGGCTATACGCTGTACCCCGAGGACGGCACGGTGCTGTATGAGGCACAGGCGCAGGAGCTGGCGGACAACGCCCGGAGCCTGTGGCTGTATCTGCACTTCGCCGGGGAGTATGCCGGCGGCGTACAGCCCACGACCATCGACGGGCGGCCGTATAAGCCGCTGTTCCCCGCACAGGACAACATCCATACGCTGGAGCAGGTGCGCGACCGGTTTTTGCAGGTCTTCTCTGCCGATTTCACGGACAAGACGCTGGACGCCGCCCTCGCCGACAAGGATCTCCTGGCGTACAACGGCGACATCTATGCGGCCTATAAGAAAACCAGCGGCGAGGCCGCCTACAACAGCTGGGTGGATCATGTACGGGACGACGGCGACGGGAAATTCACCGTGGTCATGGCGGTGACGCTGCCTCCGGACGCGCACACCGACTATGTGGAGCTGCCGGCGGAGAGAAACGCGGCCGGGGATTTCGTCTTTACGGATTACCCCTACTGGGACAGATCGGAATGATCTCGGACAACTGCATACGCAAAAAGGAAAGCACCGTGACCGGTGCTTTCCTTTTTTGTGTCGTTGCGAATGGATGCAGTGTCAGCGGTTCACGCAGCGCAGCACGATCGCCAGCACCAGCATATGGACGGGGTAAAAGGCGTAGCACGCATACTGGAACGGCTTGCTGTGGTGACCCTGCCGCCCGCGGTACAGCCAGATGGGAATAAGCGCCAGCAGCGCCAGCCCCTGCTGGCACAGCTCAAATTCCATGCCCAGCAGCCTCACGGGGTACATCAGGCCACCCAGCAGCTCCACATTCACCCAGTAGAGGGCCAGCAGCTGCCCCAGTAGGCACCACCATTTCCGCCCCCGGAAGATGTAGAAGATCAGCACCGTCAAAACACCGGCGCCGTAGTAGTCCACCATGCCCAGCGTACCCAGCGCCATACCGGCGAGAGCCACGAGGATGAACACCAGCAGGAACGTCCAGCGCTTCCCCTTCTGCCGTACCGCCTCTGTCAGCCGGATGCCCAGAAGCCCCAGCAGCAGCGTCCAGATCACGTTCTGGTGTACCGGGTAGAGCCATGTGCCGCCGTACATCAGGTCGAAGGGTATCTCGGAGAGCACCGCGAACACCAGCATCCGCAGGGCGTATTTTTGAAAGCTGTGGGTGTGGAAATACCCCTCCACCGCCATGAAGGCGAAGATGGGGAAGGCCAGCCGCCCCGCGCAGGTCAGCCATTCCTGCGCCGGAAGGAGGGTGGCCCAGAGGTGATCCATCAGCATAAGGGCCATGGCGAGGATATGAAGCGCCGCCGCGCTGATGTCAAAGGTTTTTTTCGTCGTTACGTTCATGTTCTGCATGGACACGCTGTTGCTCCTTTTGGTTCGTTTGGTCTTACGATCCGGCGATCACCCGCCGGGTCGCCGGGCGCACGGCTTCACCGGGCGCGCAAAACAGCCGTCATTATACCATAACGCCCCGTCCCTTGCAACCGTGCGTCTCGCCTACCGCGTCAACGGTCACCGCAGGCAAAAGAAAAGCACCGGTGACCGGTGCTTTCCTCTGTGTGCCGTATCACGCGCCGCGGGTAAAGACGGTGCTGCCGCCCGCACCGGCGTCAAAGAGATCCGCGCCGCCCACGGCGGTGACGATCAGCGTGCCGTCCCAGCTATCGGAGAAGTCGAGGGCGAAGGCGAAGGTTCCGTCGCAGGAGCGGTCATCGCAGCGGAGCTGGAGGCGATAGAGCATCCCCTGCTCCGTCGTACCCAGATAGGTGCCGCAGCCGCTGTATGTGATGGGGTCGTCCAGCCCCTCCACCGTGTTCTGAATGCTGACAGCGCCGTCGCTTTGGAGGGAAAGCGCATAGCGATCCGTATAGCCGCTGCCCTCTCCGCCGTGATGCACGTCCGCATACCAGTCGCCGGTGACGCCGGTGGACATGGTGCTGCTCATCGGCACGATGCGCTGGGCCAGATCGTACTTTGCGCCGCTCTTGTCCACGGCGTACACCGTCTCGTAGCCGCCGCCGTACTCGTCGGCGCAGATGCCGCTTTCAAAGCGGACGATGTCCCGCAGACCGTAGAGCGGGCCGCCGCAGCA
>ULYI01015033.1_pt1 | contig 8811 bp, 9 predicted proteins | sample 1962171 | NCBI WGS metagenome assembly ULYI01 (sample SAMEA4835863, study PRJEB28245) | human gut metagenome | biome: gut microbiome; material: fecal sample | place: Denmark | collected 2008 | reverse complement strand
CCCATCGAGGAGAGCGACCGCACCGAGCCTACCAACCCCTACGGCGCCACCAAGCTGGCCATTGAGAATATGCTCAAGTGGTGCGACGGCGCCTACGGCATCCGGTATGCGGCGCTGCGCTACTTCAACGCCGCCGGCTCCGACACCGAGGCGGGCATCGGCGAGGATCATAACCCCGAGTCCCACCTGATTCCACTTGTGATGAAGACGGCGCTGGGACAGCGCGGCCATATCGGCATCTTCGGCGAGGACTACCCCACGCCGGACGGCACCTGCGTGCGGGACTATATCCATGTGAAGGATCTGGCGGAGGCACACCTGCTGGCGCTGGAGTATCTGGATCGGGGCGGCAAGAGCGACGTGTTCAATCTGGGCAGCGGCAACGGCTACTCCGTCCGGGAGATCATCGACACCGCCCGCCGCGTCACCGGCCGGGAGATCCCAGCCAAGGTGGAGCCCCGCCGTGCCGGCGACCCCTCCGTGCTGATCGCCTCCCACAAGAAGGCGGTGGAGGTGCTGGGCTGGCAGCCTGTCCGCGGGCTGGAGGAGATCATCTCCGACGCGTGGGCGTGGCACAGCGGCCACCCCAACGGCTATGAGGGCTGAGGTATGTACCGACTGATACCCTTTGGCGTGCTGGACGGCAGGGATGTCCCCCTCATCGAGCTTTCCGACGGCAGGTGCGCCGTGGAGCTGCTGCCCTACGGCGCGGCCATCCGCGCCCTCCGCGTGCCGGACAGAGAGGGCTGCATGACGGATATCTGCTTGGGCTATGACGATGTGGAGAGCTACCGGGAGCTGGACGCCTGTCTGGGCGGCACCATCGGCCGCTGCGCCAACCGCATCGGCGGGGCGCGGTTCACCATCGACGGCACAATGTACCATGTGACGGCCAACGAGGGGGAGAACTGCCTCCATGGCGGCGTCGAGGGCTTCCACAAGAAGCTGTGGGACTTCACCTGCGCCGAGAACGCGGTCACGTTTACCTACACCTCCCCTGACGGGGAGGAGGGCTTCCCCGGTATCGTCCGTGTGGAGGTCACCTACCGCCTGGCAGACGGTACGCTCACCATAGAGTACCGGGCGGCGGCGGAGAAGGACACCGTGGTCAATCTGACGAACCACGCCTATTTCAATCTGGGTGGCCACGACAACGGCGAGGTGGGCGGCCATGTGCTGACAGTGCGGGCCGACCGCTATACCCCTACCGACAGCGGCAACGTCCCCACAGGGACGCTGGCAAGCGTGGAGGGGACGCTGTTGGATCTCCGAACACCCACCGCGCTGGAGAGCCGCCTCCACGATGAGGCCTTCAACGGCGGCAGGGGGTATGACCACAACTATGTACTCTCCGGCGGGGAACAGCCTGCGGCGGAGCTGTGGTGTCCCGCCACCGGCATCGGCCTGGCGATGACCACCTCCATGGAGGGGATGCAGCTCTACACGGCGGGCTGGCTGACGGAGCGCGTCGGAAAAGACGGCGCGGTCTACGGCCCGGCGCAGGGCGTGTGTCTGGAGACCCAGCATTTCCCCAACGCGGTGAACTGCCCGGCGTTCCCCAGCCCCATCCTGCGGGCGGGTGAGGCGCTGCGCCAGTGGACGGCCTTCCGCTTTTTCACCCGGTAGCGGGGCTTACGATGAAAAAAGAATGACAGTGCCATCTGGCACTGTCATTCTTTTTTGCTGTTCTTATTGGATAGAAACCGGCGACGCGGGAGTTACTTGGCCTCCGTCTCGCAGTAGATGCAGCGGTAGGTGTGCTTTTCCCGGTCGGTCAGCACGAACTCCTGGGGCAGCTCCTGCTCCACGGAGGTGATGCAGCGGGGGTTGTGGCAGGTGAGCACGCCCCGGATACGCTCGGGCAGCTTCAGGGTGCGCTTTTCCGCCAGCTTGCCGTCGCGGATGATGTTCACGGTGATGGAGGGATCCACAAAGCCGATGAGATCCCAGTCCAGATCCATCTCACGGTCGATCTTGATGATGTCCTTGCGGCCCAGCTTGTCGCTGGTCACGTTTTTCAGGATGGCAACGGTGCAGTTCAGGTCGGCCAGACCCAGAATATTATACAGCTCCATGGACTTGCCGGAGGTGATATGGTCGATCACGATACCGTTCTGGATAGAGTCAATAATCATATCGGTACACGTCCTTTCTCAGTTGATATGCAGCAGCTTGAGGATCAGCGCCATACGGATGTACTTGCCGTTCTGCACCTGCTTGAAGTAGCAGGCGCGGGGATCGTCGTCCACCGCCACGGAGATCTCGTTGACACGGGGCAGCGGGTGCAGGATGCACAGATCCTCCTTGGCGTTGTGCAGCTTCTCCGGGGTCAGAATATAGCTGTCCTTCAGCCGGAGGTAATCCTCCTCATTGAAGAAGCGCTCGCGCTGTACGCGGGTCATGTACAGGATGTCCAGCTCCGGCATGACCGCCTCCAGAGAGGTGGACTGGGTGTAGGGGATGTTGTTCTTCTTGATGTACTGCTCCTTCACGTAGCGGGGGAGCTTCAGCTCCTCCGGGGAGATCAGCACGAAGCGCACGTTCTCATAGCGGCTCATGGCGGCCACCAGAGAGTGGACGGTGCGGCCGAACTTCAGGTCGCCGCACAGGCCGATGGTCAGCCCGTCGAAGCGGCCCTTCTCCTTGTGGATGGTCAAAAGGTCGGTCAGCGTCTGGGTGGGGTGGTTGTGACCGCCGTCACCGGCATTGATGATAGGCACCATGGAGCGCCTGGTCGCCACCAGCGGCGCGCCCTCCTTGGGGTGGCGCATGGCGATGATGTCGCTGTAGCAGCTGACGGTACGGATGGTATCCGACACGCTCTCGCCCTTGGCGGCGGAGGAGCTGTTGGCGGAGGAAAAGCCCAGCACCTTGCCGCCCAGAGACAGCATGGCGCTCTCGAAGCTCAGGCGCGTGCGGGTAGAGGGCTCAAAGAACAGGGTGGCCAGAATACGCCCGTCGCACTTGTGGGCGTACTTGGCAGGGTTTTCGATGATGTCGGTGGCGGTGCTCACCAGCTCGTCGATCTCCTGGGTGGAGAGCTGCATAATGTCAATAAGATGTTCCATATCAGTTGGTACCTCCTTTAGTGATCCATGTTTCATCGGACGGGTCGTCGCGGAAGGCCAGCAGCCGTGCAACGTCCGTCTCCGCAATATAGCCGGCGTCGGCGCCCTCGCGGGCGATGGTATCCAGATCGGTCAAACTCACGTTCCGGATGCCGGCAGCGGCCAGACGCTCGAGACCCTTCTTCATGCCGTAGGTGAAGATGCTCACGATGCCCAGCACCTCGGCGCCTGCGGTGCGCAGCGCCTCCACGGCGTCCAGCGCGCTGCCGGCGGTGGAGATGAGATCCTCAATGACCACCACCTTCTGGCCCTTCTCCAAGCGGCCCTCGATCTGGTTCTTGCGGCCGTGATCCTTGCTGCCGGAGCGGACATAGCCCATGGGCATCCCCAGCAGGTGGGCGGCGATGGCGGCGTGGGCGATGCCCGCCGTGGCGGTACCCATCAGCACCTCCGCCTCGGGAAACTCCCGCTTGACGGTGTCGGCAATGGCGTTCTCCACCAGCGTCCGCACCTCGGGCGCGGTGAGGATCAGACGGTTGTCACAGTAGATGGGGCTCTTGATGCCGCTGGCCCATGTGAAGGGCTCCTGCGGACGCAGGAACACGGCGCTGATCGACAGCAGCCCTCTGGCGACTTGACGGTTCATTTCCATAGTGATCGTGTCTCCTTTCCTACAGCTCAGTCCACAAATTCTGCTTTGCAGCGCGTATAGGCGGCCACCGGGTCATTCGCCTGGGTGATGGGGCGGCCCACCACGATGTAGTCCGCACCGATGGCCTTGGCCTCGGCGGGGGTGGTGACGCGCTTCTGGTCGTCACCGGCGGCATCGGCAAAGCGCACGCCGGGGGTCACGGTCAAAAAGCCCGCGCCGCAGCGCTCATGGATGATCCCGGCCTCGCGGGGGGAGCAGACCACGCCGTCCAGACCGGCCTTGGCCGCGTTCTCCGCGTAGTGCAGCACCACCTGCTCCATGGGCTCGTGGATCAGCAGCTCCTGCTCCATGCGCGCCTGCTCCGTGGAGGTCAGCTGCGTCACGGCGATGAGCAGCGGGCGGGTACCGTCGGGACGGGTCAGCCCCTCCAGCGCGGCGGTCATCATGGCCTGCGTCCCCGCAGCGTGGAGGTTCACGATGTCCACGTCCAGCGCGGACAGGGCGGCCATGGCCTTTTTCACGGTGTTGGGGATGTCGTGGAGCTTCAGGTCGAGGAAGATCTTATGTCCGCGCGCGCGGATATCCCGCACTACCTGCGGCCCCTCGGCGTAGAAAAGCTCCATGCCGATCTTGACAAAGGGCTTTTCGCCGGTAAAGCGATCCAGAAAAGCCAGCGTCTTTTCCTTGCTGTCGAAATCCAATGCGATGATAACGTCCTTACCCATGGTGGGCACCTCCTATGATATCTTTGATGTCCTGTATGCCGTAAGCCGCCAAGGTGGATGGCAGCGCTTCGATGATGCTCTTGCAGGCGTAGGGATCCACCAGATTGGCAGCGCCCACGCCTACCGCCGTGGCACCCGCCAGCATCAGCTCCACCACGTCCTCCGCGCAGGAGACGCCGCCCATGCCCACGATGGGGATGCGTACCGCCTCGTAGACCTGATACACCATCCGGACGGCCAGCGGGAAGATCCCCGGCCCGGACATACCGCCGGTGCCGTTGGCCAGCAGGGGGCGGCGGTGCTTCAGGTCGATGCGCATACCCGGCAGGGTGTTGATCAGGCTGACGCCGTCGGCACCGGCCTCCTCACAGGCCTTGGCCACGGCGGCAATATCCGCCGCAGCGGGGGAGAGCTTCATGATGATGGGTTTTTTCGTCACAGCCCGCACCGCCCGCGTCACCGCGGCGGCGGTCTCCGGCGCCGCGCCGAAGGCGGCGCCGCCGCCATGGACGTTGGGGCAGGAGATATTGACCTCGATCCAGCCCACCTGCGCCTCCTCGTCCAGCCGGCGGCAGACCTCGGTGTACTCGTCAATGGAGAAGCCGCTGACATTGGCCATCACCGGCTTGTGGAAGATCTCCTTGAGCTGGGGCAGCTCGTGGGCGATCACCGCGTCAATGCCGGGGTTTTGCAGACCCACCGCGTTCAGCAGGCCGCCGGCATACTCCGCGATGCGGGGCGTGGGGTTTCCGAACCGGGGCTCGCGGGTCGTTCCCTTGAAGGAGAACGTACCCAGTATATTGATGTCGTAGAGCTTGGCAAATTCCTGCCCGAAGCCGAAGGTGCCGCTGGCGGGGATGATGGGGTTGTCCAGCGTGATGCCGCAGAGGTTCACCGATGTCGTTACCATACGATCTCCTCCTTTACCAGCACGGGGCCGTCGGTGCAGATGCGCTTGCTGCCGTATTTCGTCTGGCAGGAGCAGCCCATGCACGCGCCGAAGCCGCAGCCCATGCGCTCCTCAAAGCTGAACTGCCCGGAGGTGGCGCAGCGGTCATACACTGCCCGGAGCATGGCCTCCGGCCCGCAGGTGTACAGGTAGCTGTAACCCTGCGCCAGCGCCATGCCGTCGGTGACGAGGCCACGCACACCGGCGCTGCCGTCGGCTGTCAGGACGATCACCTTTACACCCAGCGCCCGGAAATCCTCCACGAGGAACTGTTCCGCGGCGCAGTTGAAGCCCAGCACCGCCGTGACGCGCTTGCCCTGCGCCGTCAGGCGCTTGGCAAGGCCGTACAGGGGCGGGATGCCCACGCCGCCGCCCACCAGCAGGGGGGCTTCCCCGGCGGGGGACAGGTCGTAGCCGTTGCCAAGGCCGGTGAGCACATCCAGCGCTGCGCCGACGGGCAGCGTGGCCATCTGCGCCGTGCCCCGGCCCAGTACCTTATAGATCAGCGTCAGCTCTCCGTCCTGCCAGTCGCACACGGAGATGGGGCGGCGGAGAAAGAAGCCGTTTAGCTTGATGTTGACAAACTGGCCGGGGTCGGTGACAGCGGAGACGTCGCCGCCCAGCCGCAGGCGGTAGATGCCCTGCGCCAGCGCCGTATTTTCTAAAATGTGCAGTGATACCTGCTTCATGTGTGGGATCCTCCTGTGCAGAGTGTTTCGTCGCGCCAGGCGACCTTGCCGCCCGCCACGGTCAGCAGGCAGCGGCCCTGTACCGTCCAGCCGGCAAAGGGCGTGGCACGTCCCATGGACTGGAATTCCTCCGGGTCGATGGTGTATGCCGCGTGCAGATCGAATACCGTAAAGTCGCGGGCTGTGCAGGTCGTTCCGCCGGTGGGGATACCGAAGCGGCGGCAGGGATTGGTGTGCAGCAGCGCCACCAGCTTGTCGAGGGAGAGAACACCGGGCTTGACAAGGTAGGTGTACAGCAGGGGAAAGGCCGTCTCAAGGCCCACGATGCCCATGGCGCTTTTCTCAAGGCCGCGGCTCTTTTCCTCTGCGCTGTGGGGCGCGTGGTCGGTGGCGATCATGTCGATGGTGCCGTCCGCCAGCCCCGCCAGCAGCGCCTCCCGGTCGGACTTGTCCCGCAGCGGGGGGTTCATCTTAAAGCGGCCGTCCTCCTCCAGCATGGCGTCGTCCAGCAGCAGATAGTGGGGGGCGGTCTCGCAGGTCACGTCCAGCCCCTCCGCCTTGGCGCGCCGGATCAGATCCACGCTCTCCTTGGTGGAGATGTGGCAGACGTGGTAGCCGCAGCCTGTCTCCCGCACCAGCGCCAGATCCCGCTGGATCTGCCGCCACTCGCTCTCCGAGCAGATGCCCCGGTGACCGTGGGCGCGGGCATACGCCCCGTCGTGGATGTAGCCGCCCCGCAGCAGCGAGTTGTCCTCGCAGTGAGCCACGATGAGCTTGCCCAGCTCCTTGGCCTTCCGCATGGCGCGGCGCATCATGTCGCCGTTCTGCACCCCTCGCCCGTCGTCGGAGAAGGCGACCACATACGGCGCCAGCTCCTCCAGCGCGGCCAGCTCCGCACCCTGCTGTCCCACGGTGATCGCGCCGTAGGGCAGAACGCGGATGGCGGCGCCTGCGCGGATGAGGTCGAGCTGCGCCTGTAAGTGCGCCGCACTGTCCGGCACGGGGTTCAGGTTGGGCATGGCGCAGACGGTGGTGTAGCCGCCCCGCGCCGCCGCCAGCGTGCCGGTGCGGATCGTCTCCTTATAAGAAAAACCTGGCTCCCGAAGATGTACGTGTACATCAACAAAGCCAGGTAAAACAACAAAATCGGAAAGATCATGCCCGCTGATAGAAACACCATCCCCAGCGGAAATAGGAAAATCATTGCCGGAAAAGGTGTCCCGCTGTACGGCAAAAGCATCCCCGAAAGCCAACGACAATTTCCTCACACTCCTCCAAAAATCCAGAATTTTTGACATGATACCATGCAAAGCCCTCGTTGTCAAGGGGAGAATACCAGACATTAGGGATTTGCGTAGCGCGTGGAGCTTTGCTGCGGCGCGGGAAACGGGGATACCTGCTTTACCGGGGGCATTTGCAGACGGACTGCCCCTTGTAAGCGCCGTAAAACAGGCTCTCCGGCAACGCCGGAGAGCCTGTGTATGTTGTTTTCTCAGAACTTGTCCTTGTTGAAGATCCGCAGGATCTCGTCGAAGGACTTGTCCATCTCGTCCTGCGCCCGCTCACCCTGCACCTCGTCCAGAGGCTGAAGCGCGGGCTTTTTCTCCGCCTCCGCAGCGGGAGTGGAGAGGATGCGCGCCTCCTGCTGCTCCTCGTCGAAGCCGGTGGCGATGACGGTGACGCGGATCTCGTCATCCAGCGTCTCGTCGAAGGTGGCGCCGAAGATGGTGAGCGCGTCGGGATGCACGGCCTGCTGCACCAGCGTAGCGGCCTGCTCCACCTCCTCCAGACCGATGTCCATGGAGCCGGTGACATTGATGAGCACGCCCTTTGCGCCGTTGATGGAGGTCTCCAGCAGGGGGGAGGAGATGGCCATACGGGCGGCCTCCTCGGCCTTGCCCTTGCCGGCAGCGCGGCCCACGCCCATGTGGGCCAGACCGGCGTCCTTCATGATGGCGGTCACGTCGGCAAAGTCCAGATTGATAAAGCCGGTGTCGCGGATCAGGTCGGAGATGGACTGCACCGCCTGACGCAGCACGTCGTCGGCGATCTCAAAGGCGTTGGCAAACGTGATCTTCTGGTCGGTGGCGTACTTCAGACGCTCGTTGGGGATGATGACCAGCGAGTCCACCTTGCTGCGCAGCTCCTCAATGCCCTGCTCCGCCTGGGTCATGCGCCGCCGCCCCTCAAAGCCGAAGGGCTTCGTCACCACGCCCACGGTGAGGATGCCCGCCTCGCGGGCGATCTCCGCCACCACCGGCGCTGCGCCGGTGCCGGTGCCGCCGCCCATACCGGCGGTGATGAACACCATGTCGGTGCCCTCGAGCACCTGAGAAATGAGCGCCTTGGATTCCTCGGCAGATTTCTGGCCAATATCCGGCTTGGAGCCTGCGCCCATGCCGCCGGTCAGCTTTTCGCCGATCTGCACCTTATTCTTGCACTTGGACTTTTCAAGGTCCTGCTTATCCGTGTTGACCGCAACAAACTCGACGCCCTTGACGTCGGACGCGATCATGCGGTTGATAACGTTATTGCCGGCTCCGCCGACGCCAATGACTTTGATCTTGACTACCTTATCTGCTGTATCTGCCATTTGTCTTCCTCCTGTATATCTCACAGCCCACAACTGTATCGCTTTAGATTATGTCGACTTTATTCTATCTCGAAAAAGGGTGTGCGTCAATAGAAAATGCGGAAAAATTCAGCAAAAAATGCGGATTTTATGGTT
>ULYI01005499.1_pt1 | contig 8872 bp, 10 predicted proteins | sample 1962171 | NCBI WGS metagenome assembly ULYI01 (sample SAMEA4835863, study PRJEB28245) | human gut metagenome | biome: gut microbiome; material: fecal sample | place: Denmark | collected 2008 | reverse complement strand
GAAAGAGCACCACCAGCGTGAACCTGGCCTACACCATCGCCCAGACCGGCGAGCGCGTGCTGATGATCGAGGCGGATATGCGCCTGCCCAACGTGGCGCAGCGTCTGGCGCTGCGGCCCACACTGGGACTTTCCGACCTGCTGGCGGGGCTTTGCACCCGCGAGGAGGCCATACAGGAGAGCGGTATGCTGGACAACCTGCGGATCATCGCGGCGGGCAGCATCCCTCCCAACCCTATGGAGCTGCTGGGCTCTGAGCAGATGACGCAGCAGCTGGCGGAGCTGAAGAAGGAGTTCGACTTCATCATCTTCGACCTGCCGCCTGTCAATGCTGTGGCGGACGGTCTGGTCATCTCCCGGCTGGTACAGGGCATGGTGGTGGTTGTTCGTCAGGATTACGGTGACCGCAGTTCTCTGTCGGTGGCGGTACGGCGTCTGCAATATCTGAATGTGAAGATCCTGGGCTTTGTCATGACGTACAGCCACGCGGAAAAGAAGGCATACAAGTACCGTAAGTATGGCTACGGCTATGGCTATGGCTACTACGGCAAAAAAGGGAAGAGCAGTGCGGCCGACACCAACGACGATGATTGATTTCCACACACATATTCTGCCGGGCATAGACGACGGCAGCCGCAGCGCGGACGAGAGCATCCAAATGCTGCGCGCCATGCCGGAGGTCACCCACGTGGTGGCCACACCGCATTTCTATGCATGGGAGAACACGCCGGAGAGGTTCCTGCGGCGGCGTACCGCCGCATGGGAGCAGCTGCGGGAACGGCTGGACGACACGGCGCCCGACATACGGCTGGGTGCGGAGGTCTGCTATTTTGAGGGCATCTGCCGCAGTGATGAGCTGCACAGCCTCTGCATCGAGGGAACCAACGTGCTGCTTCTGGAGATGCCCTTTGAGAAGTGGAGCAGCCGGGCGCTCCATGACCTGCTGGAGCTGGGACACCGGGCGGAGCTGCGGGTGGTGCTGGCCCACGCCGAGCGCTACGAGAGCTTTTACCACAAGCGGGACTGGCAGCACGTTGCGGACAGCCCCATCATGATCCAGTGCAACGCCGCTTTCTTCCTGCGGCTGCGGACAAGGCGCGAGGCACTGCGGCTGGTGAAGGACGGACGCATCCACCTGCTGGGCTCGGATTGTCACGGCGCAGAGCACCGTGCGCCCAATCTGGACGAGGCGGCGCAGGTGATCCGGAAGAATCTGGGCGAAGATGCCCTGTGCGAGATAGACCGTCTGGCGCTGCGGCTGCTGGACGGCAAGGGAGCGGAGTGACCGTGAAAAAATATATGCTGATCATCGGCGGCTTTGCCATTGTCGCCGCCATATACCTGCTGCTGACCTTCCGTCCATGGCGCAAGGAGCCGCCCAAGCCCGTGCTGCCGGATGTAAGCGAGCCGATACAGGAGGTGGAGCCGGAAAAATATGTCAGCCCCATTGACTTCACGGCACTGCAGGAGAAGAACCCGGATATCTTCGGCTGGCTGGATATCCCCGGCACGGATACCAGCTATCCGCTGCTCCAGTCGCAGGAGGATGACAATTTCTATATGCGGCACGATGCCTACGGGAACTATGACAGCGCAGGGTCGCTGTTCTGCGAGCATCGGTACAACAGGAACGACATGACCGACCCCGCAACGGTGATCTACGGTCACCGCCAGAACGACGGCTCCATGTTTGGCGCGCTGCAGCAGACCTTCTCCAATCCAGAGAGCTTTGCATCGCACAGGACCATCGTGGTATACCTGCCGGATCGTGAGCTGCACTATCAGGTGCGGGCGGCGCTGCCCTATGACAACCGCCACATCCTGTACCAGTATGATTTTCACGATACCCAGTCGTACAGCAATTTCCTGTACAGCATCTACAATGCACGGGCACTGGGGATCAACTATGCGGACGAGACCATCGAGACAGACGACACACTGCTGATCCTGTCCACCTGCCTGAAGGGGAACCGCAAAAACCGTTTTCTCGTGGTGGCCGTCTTGGAGCAAACCGTTCCGGAGACGAGCACTGCCGAATAATAAAAAACTATTATATTTTAGGAGGATGTAAGTATGAAAAAGATCATGAGTTTGCTGCTGGCGCTGCTGCTGGCTGCCGCGCTGACCGTCTCCGCCTTTGCACAGGGCTTTACCAACAGCGCCGGTCAGGAGGGTGAGGATCCCGTGATTCCTAACCCCGGTAGCACCATCCCCGGCGGTACGGTACCCACCTCCCCTCAGACGGGTGAGGCAGACGCAGTGTGGGTCATCGCTGGCATCGCCGGTCTGGCAGCAGGCACCTGCATCGTGGTGAAGAAGCGCTCCACAGCCTGCTGAGCGCGGTGGACAGAAACAAAAGGAAGAAGTCGTTGCTGCGTGCGGCGGCCGTGTTATGCGTGGCCGCCGCAGCGACAGCGGCGCTGCTCTATGTCGGGAAATGGGAGAAAATGGGAAATTCTGCGGACGTGCCGGATGAGGCGGACGATGATCGGCCGGAGTATTACTACAACGGTGCGTGGTATACGCAGAACACGGAGCTGGAGACGCTGCTGATCGCGGGTATCGATAAATACAGCGATCAGCTGGCGGAGACGCTGGAGCTGGGCAAGGAGCTGGGCACCAACATCAATACACAGCAGTCCGACTTCCTGATGCTGCTGGTCCTGGACAGAGAGCGGAATGTCTGCAAGGTGCTGCCGCTGAACCGCGACACCATGACCCAGATCAATGCAATGGGTATGGCGGGCGAGTCTATCGGCTCATTCACCGGACAGCTGGCGCTGGCGCACACCTACGGCAGCGGCGGCGTGGACAGCGGCTACAACACCGTACAGGCTGTCTCCGATCTGCTGTACGGCGTGGAGATCGACCACTTCGTCACCCTGACGATGGATGCGGTGGCGGTGCTGAATGATCTGGTGGGCGGCGTGACGGTGCTGGTGGAGGATGACTTCTCCGAGGTCACGGACCGGCTGCCGCAGGGGCAGGAGGTACATCTGACGGGCGATCTGGCCCTGACCTTTGTGCGTACCCGCCGCTGGGTGGCGGATCAGACGAACCTCAACCGTATGGCGCGGCAGAAAATCTATCTGGAGGCGCTGTACGAAAAAATGAAGGCGGAGCCGGCAGAAGCATTTTCGGCCAAGGCGTTGCTGGAGCTGTCGCCCTATCTGGTCAGCGACTGCTCGGCAACGACGCTGGCGGAGCTGTATCAGGAGGTATTGGACAGTCAACTGACGGTGCTGGATACACCGGAGGGAGAGGTCGTCCGAGGAGAGAAATTCATGGAGTTCTATCCGGACGAGCAGAAGCTGCAGCGCTTGGCGCTGGATCTGCTCTTTACACCGGTCGAAACGACCGCCGACTGAGTGCTCGGCGGGAAAAGGGGGGGAAACTGGGAATGGTATCGAATAAGCAGGTTTGTGAACGGGCGGCGGCAGAGCGGCTCGATGCTGCTGTCGAGATACGATCCGAAATAGCTCCGCTCGTGTCTGTGATCATGCCAGCGTACAATTCTGAGAGATTCATTGAGCAGGCAGTCCGATCCGTACGGATGCAGACGATGCAGCGCTGGGAGATGATTATCGTGGATGATTGCTCAACAGACAAAACTGCAGAGCAGATCAAGCGACTTGCAGCCGAGGATCCGCGGATCATCCCGGTTTACAGCGAGAGCAATCACGGCGAGGCGGAAAGCCGAAATATCGCGCTGCGCCAATGCCGCGGCGAGTTTGTCGCGCTGCTGGATGCAGATGACGTATGGCACCCGCAGAAGCTGGAGAGAGAGCTGGAAAGAGCGCGGGAGACGGACGCGGATCTTGTTTACTCGTCTTATGCTATGATCGACGAACAGGGAACGCGTTGTTTTTCCGATTTTATCGTGGAAGAGTCCACCGATCTGCAGTCGATGCTGAACTGCAACACCATCGGCTGCTCGACTGTGCTGATGAAGGCGAAGGTACTGGAGAAGCGTCCCTTTGTCACCGATTTCTACCATGAGGACTACGTCATGTGGTTGTCGCTGCTACAGGCCGGATGCAAGGCGGTAGGCGTGCGGGATATCCTGGTGGACTACCGGGTGACACGCGGCTCGCGGTCATTTAACAAGCTGAAAAGCGCCAAAAACCGCTGGAGGGTCTACCGCGATTACCTGAAGCTGCCCCTCATCCCCAGCATGAAGGCGATGGCGTGCTACACATTCAATGGATTGAAGAAATACCGATGATGCCCAAAACGGAGACGAGCGCACTGCGCGCACACCAGTTGGCCCTGCTGCAAATGCTGCACGAGATCGACCGCGTGTGCAAAAAACACCATATTACATATACACTGTTTGCCGGTACGGCGCTGGGTGCCGTGCGGCATGGCGGATTCATCCCGTGGGATGACGATCTGGACGTGATCATGCTGCGGCCGGACTACGAGCGCTTTATGGCGCTGGCGCCCGCCGAGTTGGATGGCACGGTCTACTACCTGCAGCGGGAGTTTTCGGAGCATTGGCCCATGTTTTTCTCAAAGCTCCGGAAAAACGGTACCGCCTGCATCGAGCGCTATATCCCTCGCGACCCGCTGGCGCATCAGGGCATATACATCGACATATTCCCCTGCGACGCGCTCTCGGACGCCCCGGCCAAGCGGAAGCGCCAGTTCTGGGCGTCCAAGATGGTGATCGCGCGGGGACTCGACCGGCGCGGCTACCGGACAGACAGCCTGCAAAAGAAGCTGGCGATGCAGGTCAGCCGCTGTCTGCCGACAAAGGCGCTGTGGGCCTACGCCGTGAACCGGGAGGACACCGACTCGCAGATGGTACACTCCTTCTTCGGCGCCTCATCCCGCTACGAAAAAAGCATCTATCCCCGCAGTTGGTTCACGGAAACGGTACAGCTTCCCTTCGAGGACGGGGAATTTCCCGTATCCGCCCACTACGATGCGCTGCTCACCACGCTGTACGGCGACTACATGACGCCGCCGCCGGTGGAGGAGCGCGGGCAGAAGGTTCACGCGGAGCTCGTGGATCTGGAACGTTCCTACACGGAGTATGCAGGCGTGCAGAAGCAAATGCACTTCAAGGAATACACGCGCAGCATCCGTTGACGGATAAAAAACCGGCAAAATTGTCAATGCTTTGCAAAAAGGAGAAGGGGAAAAATGAGCAAGTTGAGAAAATGGACGAGCTTTGTTCTGTGCGTACTGCTGGTCGGCGCGCTGCTGGTCGGCTGCGGCGACGACACAAAGCAGAACGACCAGCCCAACAAGCCGGGTACGACGCAGGGTACGGAGGATCCCTCCGGCCAGCAGAATACACCGGCTGATCCCGCGAAAAAGCTGGAGCTCGAGACGCCGGTCGGTACGCTGACCTTCCCGGAGGAATGGGCGGGCGACGTGCAGACGAAGGATACCTCCGCGGACGGCACCTATGCCATGAGCTTCTATGGCACGGTCAACGGAGCGGATGTGCTGCTGTTCGAGATCGCCATCGGCGCGGCGGAGGGCGGCTATCAGCTGGGCAGCGCGCCGGACGCGGACGGCAATATGCAGTCGGTCTGGCTGAACATCAGCGAGATCAAGGCGGAGCCGGATTGGTCGGAGGCGGACACGGCCCGCATCAACACCCTGCAGGAGTGCGTGAATGATTTGATCTACCAGCTCCAGCAGCTGGACGGCTTCCAGCCGGCGAACTGACCAAGGACAATGGGAGTCAGGAGAAAGCTTGGCGCACTGTTCTATCATTCGGTCGCTAAGCACCTTCCGGTATCGTACAGCTCCCTGCATCTGGGTCAGACGGCGCTGCGGCGCTTCTGCGGCAAATTGATGCTGGCGAAGTGCGGTAAAGAGGTCAATATCGAGAAGAACGCCATTTTCAGCGAGAAGGTCACACTGGGCGACCGTTCCGGCATCGGGATCAATGCCAAGATATACGGCACCTGCCACATCGGGGATCACGTTATGATGGGCGCGGATGTAACGATCATCACACGGAACCACGAGTTCGCCAGAACGGATATCCCCATGATGGAACAGGGCTTCCGTCCCGAGGAGCCGGTCTTCATCGGCAACGATGTGTGGATCGGGGATCGTGTGATGATCATGCCCGGCGTACATATCGGGGATGGATGTATCATCGGAGGGGGGACAGTTGTGACCAAGGACATTCCGGCGTATACCATTGCCGCCGGCGTACCCGCCCGGGTACTGCGGACGCGGCAGAACACATGAGACAAGTGCAGGAAAGCGGGTGATCGTGATGAACGATAAAATAACGCTGCTGGCGGTGCTCACCGTCGGCACGGCCTTCACCTTCCTCTGGCTGCTGCTCTGCAAGGAGCGTCTTCGCATCAAATGGTACGCCGCACTGCCCATCGCGGTGCTGCACACGATCTGCGGCGTGCTGTGCGTGAAGGTCTTTGCCGTTGTCGAGGTGGGGTTCGACATGAGCAAGGCGGGCAATATGAGCCTGTTCGGCGGCATATTTATCCTCCCCCTGTTCTACTACCTGGGCGCGAAGCTGACCAGGCGAAAACCGGCGGAGGTATTCGACGTATTCACCATCTGCATGATCTTCACACTGATGTGCGCCCGCTTCAACTGCATTCTCAGCGGCTGCTGCGCGGGCAAGGTCATACCGGGACTGTCCATCCGCTGGCCCACCCGTGAGCTGGAGATCCTGTTTTATATCGTCCTGCTGTTCTGGCTGGGCAGACCCGTCCGCCAGAGCAAGCGCGTGGGGATGATCTACCCCCTGTACATGATCGCGTATGGCGCGTTCCGCTTCCTGACCGAGTGGCTGCGAACCTACGAGACAACGGCGCTGCTGCACCGCGGCCATATCTGGGCGCTTATTACTCTGGCACTGGGCTTGAGTATTTACTATACACAACGAGAGAAAATCCAAAAAAGAGGAGGAAAACAAAGAAGATGAAGCAAGTTTTCAAACGTTTCCTGTCGTTGGCGCTTGCCATGCTGATGGTGCTGACACTGCTGCCCGCCATGACCACCACGGCGTGGGCGGCGACCAGCGGCACCGTGACCGGTCTGGCTGACGACGAGAACATCGGCTTGAGCTACTCCGGCGACGCAGATGATGCTTGGAGCGCCAGCGGCACGCAGATCATCGGTAAGGCTCGGTCTACGTCTGGGTCAGGCTGCGGCAGTGGCAGTAACTATCGTTCTACGCTGACCATCACCAACAACAAGACCACGACGGCGACGCTGTCCTTTGACTATACCGTCGTGGTAAGCGAAGGTACGATTCTGGTGAACAACACCACGACCACCGCAAACGGCAGCTTCAGTCAGGAGCTTGCACCCGGCAAGACCGTTGAGGTGGAGATCGAATCCGGCAGCACCAGCGCCGACACCAAGATCACCATGACCAACGTGAAGCTGGTGGCCGATGTGAGCGCCACCGTGACCTTCCAGCCCGCCGAGAACGGCTCCTATACCGTGGACGGGCGGAATATCACCGAGGTGTACACCCACACCCAGAGCTCCATGACCGCTTATAAGGTAGTGGCGACCCCGGCGGAGGGCTACCGCTTCAAGGGGTGGTACGATGTGGCCAGCGGAAAGTGCATCAGCACCGATGCCAAGACCGCTCTGAACTTTGACAGTGGCCGTACCATCACGGCGCGGTTCGTCAGCAAGGAGCTGGCGCTCTTTGAAACCGGCGGTCAGATCTTTGACGACCTGAACGACGCGATCGCGGAGACGCAGAAGAACCTGCCCGCTATCATCACACTCGCCGAGAGCGGTAAGATCACGGGAAACTACACCATCCCCTCCAAGGTCACCCTGCATCCCCTTTGACGAGGCCAAGACCTGCTATACCAGTACCCCGACAGCCATCACCTCTACCCCGACCGCTAAGCCCTTCCGGACGCTGACCATGGCGGCGGGCAGCTCCCTCACCCTTGCAAACGGGGCGGCCATCAGCATCGGCGGTCAGTATTGTGCGCCCGGCGGCAGTGCTTCTGGCAAGATGGTCGGGCCCTATGGCTACATCAAAATGGAGTCCGGCAGCGCCATCACCGTGAAGTCCGGCGCAAGCCTGTACGCATGGGGCTTCATCTCCGGCAGCGGCGCCGTCACCGTGGAGTCCGGCGGCTCTGTCTACGAGTGGTACCAGATTCTGGACTTCCGCGGCGGCTCGGCATCTTCTGCTATGGGCAACAAGGTGTTCCCCTTTAGCCAGTACGCCGTGCAGAATGTGGAGGTACCCCTGACCCTGCACGCCGGTGCCAGCGAGACGGTGTATACTGCGGTATACGCCATAAGAAAGATCAACCCCACCTCTATTCCCTTTATCGGCGACAAGGGTATGTTTAAGCTGACCTCCGGCAGTCTAACCAAGGCGTATGACGGCGCCACCGACCGCATCCACTATACCATCGACGGTGTGGCGGAGGTCAACAGCCTGAACCTGAAGCTGGCAGGCGCGAGCGTCAGCTCCAGCAGCTATGTCCTGCCGCTGACCAACAACATGACCATCAATTTGACCACCGGCAGCAAGCTGACTATCAATCAGACGGCATCGCTGCTGCCCGGCGTGGAGACCACCATCGCCAAGGACGCCGAGCTGGTGGTGTCCAGCGGCAAGAGCATCTATATTTATGACCGTGACGAATGGATTGCCAATGCATACACCTGCAAAGGCAATTTCTGTGCGGTAGGATATGCCCCCGGAAAGCATTATAACCGCACAAATGCAGACCTTATCGATGTGAAGGTGGACGTCAACGGTACGCTGACCGCCAACGGCGGCATCTACACCACCGCCAGCGGTGCGGACATCTGCTCCAGCAACGGCACCGGTGTCTACAACCAGCAGGGCAGACCCGGCACGGAGACCACGACGTATCAGTACACGCAGAGCG
>ULYI01013547.1_pt1 | contig 8957 bp, 10 predicted proteins | sample 1962171 | NCBI WGS metagenome assembly ULYI01 (sample SAMEA4835863, study PRJEB28245) | human gut metagenome | biome: gut microbiome; material: fecal sample | place: Denmark | collected 2008 | reverse complement strand
CAGAATTCTGTTGCATTTGCAAGTTGAATTCAGCAGAAAATAAAGATTTACCGTCCGAAAAAACAGGATTAGCATGGATAACACCACGGGGAGCAGTAGAAAAATCAGCAAAAACCAATAGAAGTAAGTGGAGTGTTAGTGTCAGTAACATCAACATTCATATCAACATCAGGAATGCCACCAGTAGAGATATTACCGGCTGTAATAGTAGTAGAAATATAAGGACAACCGGACAAAGCAGTTTTTTCATCATAAGAATTATGACGAACAAAAACAGGCTTCTGAATATTGGCATTTCGATACCAATCATCATAAATTTTATGATAGGCAAGAAACGGGAGAATATTGTTAAGCGCAACCTGTGCAATAGTAGGAGAAGAAGCAATTTTATAGCCTTTCAAACCCAAGTAATCAGCAAGAGAGCCACGGCCAAACATAGTATTAAGCAAATCAGGAACAAAAGAGCCAACGAGATTAGGCAAAGAGTGCGGCCTTTCCACCATAGAGCCGTAAGGGTCGGCAATAGGTTGAGTGTAGAAATTTTCCCAACCGCCCCAAAGAATACGGTAAGGGACAAAAAACGCTTCTAGACGGTAGTCAACACGTCCATAGAAACTGGTAGCCATAGGCGGCAACTTGATTTGAGACATAAATCCCAAACTTATACTATCGCCAGGAAGCATAGGAACAGTACAAACAGGGGTGAGCGTACCGCACTTCTGAGTAAGAAAATTAGAGTGTGCAAGGTCAAAGCCAGATTTATTCTTTATCTGAACTTTGTGCTGTTCGAATAGTTTAGAAGAATGTGACATAGTTTTTTATAGGTTAAGTTTTTAACTAGGTATCTCTTAGGAATGATTTACCATAAAATTTGACAAACGACGATAGACGTTTAGCGTAACGTTCGCGTAAATTCTGAGTGCGTTCAATCTCTGCCTTATGTATAATTTCCGTATCGCAAAGGGTAGGAAATTGGGCTTTAAGTGATTGAAATTTTTCATCGCATAGTCGTATATATCTATCTTCCATATAGCGCGTATATGCAAGACATAGAAGCGAATCGCAATTTTTCCGGCGAGTTTTACGGAAAGTGGGCGTGAAAGAGCCATCTTTTTCATGTATTAAAGTTCTTGTATAGACATACGACTGAGGAAAACATTTATCAGTGTAATATCTAGGTTGTTTGACAATGTGCCAGTTGCCGGATTTGTCCTGAGAGAAACGCGAGAGTTTAAGGCGTAGCCACTCAAGGAACTGAGGATTATAGCCATAATAGTTATTGCGACCAATTCGTTTAATACCACGATAAGAATTAGCAGCAGAGACAACACGAGAACGTTCAACCTCACCAATCCCCTTGGACATTAAACGGAAAGGCTTGGGGATAAGACCGGCAACAACGTAAGGGTTTTCAAATTCAGCAGGCTTACAACAATACTTAGCACAGTAAGCGCAAGCGTCAGAAATACCACCGTCACGCAATTCGAGTTCATGGAAATCACGTATCGCCCCATAAGTGTAATGTTTGTAAATGAAAGGCGCAAGACGTTCCCAACAAGCAGATGAAAAGAAAAGACCATGGTAATGGGGACGCAGGGTGCAAGGGCCATATTCGCTACAAATGAAATACTTCAACTCTAAAGGCTCATTATACTTGCGCTCATAGGAAGTGCGCACACGCTTAATGAAGCACTGAATATCATACTTTGATACGTAAGGAACACGGATAGAAAGATTATCAAGCGATTCCGGCGTAAGGTAGTCAGAAAATAGATCATTCCGATTACGAGCTTTAGCAAGAGAAGCAGATTGCGGAATATTAGCAATAGCGGACTTAAGGTAATCAAGTTTATCCGGCGGTAACTCAGTAGGAAGCACATCAACATAGGGGATACAACTGTTACCATAGGTAAACGTACCAAAATACGCATGTTTCCACTGCTTGAACTCATCAGACATACGGTTAGCCCAGTCATTTTGCAACTGAGCAACGCACTCGAGGCACTTGCCACAAGGGTGTGTAACAATTCGTATATGTCCGCGCGATTCTATTTTACGCGTCATTGGCCGTAAGCACATAAGAAATACTTATCTAAAGTGATGCTTTAGGTGACTTGTTAATCTGAAGTTTGGTACTATCCAAGTGAGTTTCTACACTGACCGAAGTCGGGTTGTTTGTAGTGACACTGATTTGAGCATTAGTAGTGCCTTTACCCTGAGTGCGAACGACAGTACGTGTAGTGCCACAAGAGGTGAGAAACAGAGCAACAGCAGCAACAGCAGCAGAAACAACAACGATAAGGGCGCGCTTCTTATTCAAAGTCAGGGTTACCCATATCTTCCTGAGTGTGGAACAAATCAGTTCCGTAAGCGCTTTTAACTCTAAATTGTACATAATGAGTAAGATGTTTAATAAGTTTTTCATATGCTTGAATTTCATCCTCAGCATGGACACATGACTGAAGAACTTTTACCTCGATATCGAAATATTGCATACTCTATGGACTTTATAACCCAAGTCGGTGTATTTATGGTCTAAATAATCAACATATCGCAAGAAATCCTTTAGAACTTCGTGACCGAAATAGCACTTATTGGAAGATGAACCGAAGTCTGTTACACTTTCCTGAATCATAGAGCAAATACCGGCAGGAGTTTTGACATACTTAGCGACAATATAAACAATACCAACAGGTGGCTTAGATGCGGTAAATTTTCTCATAATGGTAAGTAAATGATTTATAACCGGTTTGAACAAGCATACAACGGGCAATAACAATAGAAGAATCCTTAGAGGCTCTATCAATCCAACGCGCTAAACGCTTTGTTTCATGCTTTTCAATGACGAACTTATGACGAGGGGTAAAAACCTTAAAATAAATCAATTGCGGAATCATACCTTAGGTGCTTTAAAGAGAATACAAGAAGAAATCTCACGGCCAGTATCAGAACGTGAAACAACCTTAAGACAAGGAAAATCCTCAGGGTGTTTGGTAATGATAGCACAAGCAACCATAAACATTTCAAGAGGCATAAAGTCGCATTTAACACCCACGTACTCAGCAAAGGAGATACGGCGTCCGAGCGACACGGAGACAAACGAAATTTTGTAGTCTGACATAATATAAATAGATTTGTAGGTTAATAATGTAACCTGTGTGTTATACAATTTATATTATGTTAAGTTAGGTATGTTTTTACAGATCTTCTCCCTACTCGGTGCCATTGGATTGTTCCTATACGGCCTCAATATGCTGAGCAACGGACTTCTCAAACTGTCCGGCGACAGACTCCAGAAATTCCTTCCTTGGATGAAAAAGAATCCTGTCAACAGTATTCTGTCCGGATTTTGCATAACTACAATCGCCGAATCATCAAGCGCGGCAACCGTAATGGTAGTAAGTTTCGTCAATGCCGGCGTACTTGCACTGAGCCAGGCCATTCTCGTCATAATGGGAGCGAACATCGGTGCATCCTTCACCACTTGGATAATTGCTCTGTTGGGCTTTCTCATTGATATAAAATACGTTACATATCCACTTATTGCAGCCGGATTCATTCTGACAATGATGAAGGGACAGAAACGCAAGGTGTTCGGAGACGTTCTCCTGGGATTCGGTCTTCTTTTCCTTGGCGTGTCCTTCATAATGTCCACATTCCCAAGTACCGGCCAACTTCATGGACTCGCCTACCGCATTTCTGAGCTCCAGACCAACAATTTCCTCGGCGTTCCAATGTTTATGGCCATCGGATGTATCCTTGCATTCGGAATGCAATCAACTGGAGCTGTGACACTTACGATGGTAATGCTCAGCTGCGGATGGATCAATTTCGAGCTTGCTGCAGCTATGGTGCTCGGTGAGAACATCGGAACCACAATCTCCGCAAACATGGCTGCTACAGACGCAAATATACAAGCAAAAAGAGCAGCATTGGTACATACATTCTTCAATGTTTTCGGCGCCGTACTTGCACTTATCGCATTCAAACCGCTGATTGGCCTTGTCGGCTGCATAACGACAGCATTGGGAATTGCTCCAGGCATTTGGGCAGGAGTCTTCGGAATAGCGCTTTTCCATACGCTCTTCAACCTGTTCGACACCTGCATCCTCGCCTGGTTCACCAAATTCATCGAGAAACTTGTCACCAAATGCGTCCAGGAATCTGACAGCGAAACAAATGAATACAGCAATCTGATTTACATCACCTCTCGCAACTTCGGCACACCTGCCATAGCCATTTCACAGGCATTCAAAGAGGTCGTACACTTCGCTGAAATACTCAGAAACGGCTTTGACAATGTGAAAAATGCTGTTATGGAAAAAGATCCTGACAAATTCGAAGAATACCGGGTGAAACTCGTGCACCTGGAGGAACTGTCCGACAAACTCGAATATGAAATCGCAGGTTTCCTGAGCAATGTCTCCACAGGCAATCTCACAGAAGAAGAAGCAGAGCAGGTCAAAGTGCTCTACCGTGTCATAGGCGAGCTCGAAAGCCTCGGCGACAGTGGAGAAAACATAAGCAGGATATTGGAAAGAGAACGCGTGCACAACAGAAAATTTGATGACGACTCCATATCCAAGATACTCACATTGAGTTCTAAAGTCGAAAAAGGCTATGACGTAATGGTTGAGAATCTGAAAAACGCTACGACTCTGGAAGGAGTCAAAGACATTTCCAATGCCTATGCATCAGAAGATGACATCAACGAAACTCGCAACAAGCTGAGAGAAGAAGGCATTCTGCAGATAGAGCACCACACTGGAAACTATCAGTCTCTCAACTATTTCCTCGATATGATAGCAGAACTGGAGGCAATGGGAGACTTTATGATAAATGTATCACAAGCCATCGTTAGAAACGACAATTGAAATGGGACGTAAAAAACTCGACCTCATACTTGAAAATGTTAAGATAGAAGCTGTTGCGGCAGAAGGAAAATCACTTGCTCACGTGGATGGGACAGTGGTTTTCGTAGAATTCGCAGTTCCGGGAGACATTGTCAATGTCAAGGTGACAAAAAAGAAAAAGAACTATATGGAAGGTTTCATTCTCGAAATAGTGAAACCTTCCGAGGACAGGCTTCAGCCTTTCTGCGAGCACTTCGGAATATGCGGAGGATGCCGCTGGCAACCATTGCCTTACGATATGCAGCTGAAAGCCAAACAGCAGCAAGTCTGGGACCAGCTGGTCCGCATCGGACATCTGGAAATTCCGGACATCTCCCCTATCCTGCCGTCAGACAAGACCAAATACTACAGGAACAAACTCGAATTCACATTCTCGAACAAAAGATGGATCTACAACAATGAAGATCCGGACAGCCTCACTGACGAGGAGCGTCTTGGACTAGGCTTCCATGTAGGCAAATTCTTCGATAAAGTATTGGATATCAAGCATTGCAGCCTGCAGCCGGAGCCTTCAAATGAGATCAGGCTTTTCATCAGGGAATACGCCGTCACTCATAACCTCGAGTTCTACAACATCCGGGAAAATACTGGTTTCCTGAGAAATATCATTATCCGAAACAATCAAGTCGGCGACGTAATGCTCACAGTATGTTTCGCTTACGACGACCAGGACAAGATTGTCCCGATGCTCGATGCCATTGCAGCAGAATTTCCGCAAATCAAGTCGCTGCATTACGTGATAAACGAAAAGCTCAATGACTCGATTTCCGATCTGGACTGCATATTATATAAAGGAGAGGACGCCATCTGGGAGACCATGGGCAAATTGAAATTCAAGATTGGTCCCAAATCATTCTACCAGACGAACAGCGAACAAGCCTACAAACTGTATTCAGTAGCCAAGGAATTTGCAGCATTGACTGGAAATGAAGTCGTATATGACCTCTATACCGGCACCGGCACGATCGCACAGTTCATTTCGGACAAAGCATCCAAAGTGATTGGTATCGAATATGTTAAAGAAGCAATCGAGGACGCGCGGATAAATGCGGAGGCTAACGGAATCACCAACTGCACATTCTTCGACGGCGACATGAAAGATATCCTGACAGCCGATTTCATAAAAGAGCACGGCAAGCCGGAAGTGATGATTATCGACCCGCCAAGAGCCGGAATGCATCCGGATGTGGTAAAAGTCATTATGGAGGCCGCTCCTGAACGCATCGTATATGTCAGCTGCAATCCTGCCTCACAGGCAAGGGATCTGGCAATGATGTCCCCTATGTACGAGATTACTGCTGTACAGCCGGTGGATATGTTCCCTCATACGATGCACGTGGAGAATGTATGCGCATTGAAATTAAAAGACAAAGAAGAAGAATAATTTTAAGGTAACATGCTGATAGAGTGTTTATTGCTTATAGTCGGACTTGCACTTGTAGTTCTCGGTGCAGACTTTCTGGTAGATGGAGCATCATCCATTGCCAAGAGGTTTGGAGTCAGCGACTTCGTCATAGGACTTACGATAGTCGGAATGGGCACATCAGCACCTGAGATGGTAGTCAGTTTCATCGGTGCCCTTCAGGGAAACGGAGATATCGCAATCGGCAATGTAGTAGGCTCGAATATTTTCAATGTCTTCATGATATTGGGAGCCACAGCATTGATTTTGCCGATGGACATTACTCCGATGAACAGGAAAAAGGATATACCTCTGAACATAGCCATAACATTGATATTTATCGCTTTAGGAATGAGTCGTACCCTTTTCGGCATCGGAGATGACGTGCTGGGCAGACTGGATGGAGCGATTCTCCTCGTGCTGTTTGCTGCGTACATTTATATGTGCTTCCGTTTCGACACGGCAAATCAGACAGAAAGCAATGAAAATGAAAAGGTTATAAAACCGACATTGGCAGCAGTGCTGATAGTTGCCGGACTTGCGGGACTTGTTTTCGGCGGCAGAATGTTCGTCAATTCAGCTACATCCATAGCCAAGATGCTCAATGTCAGCGACAAACTCATTGCCATCACGATTCTTGCCGGCGGCACGTCAATGCCTGAACTTGTGACCTGCATCGTAGCCGCATTCAAGAAAAAGGGACAGCTTGCCCTTGGCAACATTTTGGGCTCCAATGTGTTCAACATTCTCCTGATTCTTGGAGGCTCCGCATTGATACATCCGCTCTCCATGGCGGGCATGAGTTATGTGGACCTGGGCGCCCTACTGCTCAGTTCACTCGTGATATGGGCAAGTATCCATACAAACAAGAAGAACCAGCTGGACCGGGCTGACGGCCTGCTCCTACTGATTTTAGAAGCTGCATACATGACATTCCTGATAATCAAGAAATAAATCTAAACCAATATGTTCAAGCCAATCGATTATAAGTTGATCAATGTATCAAACGGTCGAATTTTCGATGATGAGGGCTGGTCTCTTGCCGACCCGGAAGCAACTGCTCCTTCACTTGTAAGAGCTGTTTACAATAACACCAAATTCACCCCGAGAGATGACCTCAAAGGGCTTTACAGATACGCAGAATGGCTTCCAGTGCGTAAAACTCTCAGACATTCACACGCACCTGTAACGTATAAGAGCAAGGGGTTGGCCAATATGTTAGGCCTTGAGAATCTATACATTACATTCTCAGGTTATTGCCCTCGCCTTGGCGCCAGAATGGAAACCTGTTCATTCAAAGAAACTGAGGCCTTTTCCGTATGCGCAAGACTGCCGAAGAAGAACAAGAGAATCCTGGTTGTCCAGTCTGCCGGAAATACAGCAAGAGCATTTGCCAAAGTATGCTCTGACAACAACATTCCTATCGTCATCTGCATTCCTTATGACAATATCAGCGAACTCTGGTTCAGAAAGAAGCTGTCATCTTGCGTAAAGATAGTCGCAACCCCGACAGGCACGGACTATTATGACGCCATCGCATTGGGAGACAAACTCTGCAAGGATCCGAGATATATGGCTGAAGGCGGTGCCAAGAACGTGGCCAGAAGAGACGGTATGGGAACCACAGTACTGTCAGCCGTGGAAGTGATTGGCCGTATTCCTGATGCATATTTCCAGGCTGTAGGTAGCGGCACGGGCGCTATTGCCGCTTGGGAAAACGCAGAGAGGCTCGCTGCCGACGGCAGATTCGGCAAGAACAATATGAGAGTCTATGCTAGCCAGAATGCTCCGTTCACTATCATGTATGACTCTTGGAAGAATCACAGCCGTGAACTCGTATCGATGACTCCTGAAGAGTCCAGGACAAAGGCGGAAGTCATTCTCGGAAAGGTTCTCTCCAACAGAAAACCTCCATACAGCATAGCAGGCGGCCTGTTCGATGTGCTTGAGAAATCGGGCGGCGATATGTTCAAGGTCACCAACGATGAGATCGTATCATGGGTTGTACGCTATTACAGCGCAGAAGGATATGACATTTTCCCTGCCTCAGCATGTGCGGTGGCCAGTCTGAAACAGGCAATCGACTGCGGTACCGTGAAGAAGGATGAAACCATTATGCTCAATGTGACAGGGGGCGGTATGCTGAGCGCTACGAGAAAAGGGTTCATACTCAAGGAACCGGACCTGGTTCTGAGCCCGGAACTGCCTGCAGAAGAAATAATTGCAGCAATAGACAAATTGTTCTGATAGATGATTCTACAAATTCCGCAAATAGCTTCGCAGCTGGATACCGCAAAGTTCAATCCGGACTCAGCGAAAGTTGCATTGAGCAATATGGCTAAAGAACTGACAACCAACCCAGATCAGTTCTTCCAGAGCCTTATCCATGATGCCATCACATTCGGCTTCAAGGTGCTGGCCGCCATTGCAATATACGCAGTCGGTCTCTGGATCATAAAGCGGGTAAAGGTACTGCTCCGAAGGATATTCGAACGCAAGCATACAGAAAAGACACTTGCATCGTTCGTCACCAGTCTTATCACCATCACATTGACAGTGCTGCTCGTCATCATCACGATAGGCACATTAGGAGTGAACACTACTTCACTTGCGGCCCTGCTCGCTGCAGGCGGTATGGCGAT
>ULYI01006572.1_pt1 | contig 8968 bp, 6 predicted proteins | sample 1962171 | NCBI WGS metagenome assembly ULYI01 (sample SAMEA4835863, study PRJEB28245) | human gut metagenome | biome: gut microbiome; material: fecal sample | place: Denmark | collected 2008 | reverse complement strand
TCGAGGTCGAGGTCGCGCAGAACGGCCATGTCTATCAGCAGCGCTTCTCGAACGGCGGCCACCCCGACTATGACCTCAAGGAGATAGGCACATCTTCGGCGACCGGCACGACCATACGCTTCAAGCCCGATCCCGAGATTTTCCGCGAGACCACGGTCTATGATTTCGAGACCCTTGAAAGACACCTGCGCGAGTCCGCGTTCCTCAATGCGGGACTGTGCATAACCCTTGCGGACAGGCGCGACCCCGAGAATATCATCGAGCGCACTTATTGCTACGAAGGCGGACTTTCGAGCTTCGTCGAATATCTGACCACAAGCCGCGGTCAGACTCCCCTGCATGAAAAGCCGATCCACTTCTCCGCCATGCACGGCGACAGAAGCGCGGAGATCGCCATGCAGTATACAGACAGCTACAACGAGACAATGCTCTCGTTTGCGAACAACGTCCACACCGTTGACGGCGGTACTCACGAGACCGGCTTCAAGACCGCTCTGACCCGCGTTTTCAACGACTACGGACGCAAATATTCCATTCTCAAAGACGGCGACAAGAAGCTCTCGGGCGACGATGTCCGCGAGGGACTGACTGCCGTCATCAGCGTCAAACTCACCGAGGCGCAGTTCGAGGGACAGACAAAGGGCAAGCTCGGCAACACCGACATAACCCAGCTCGTCTCGACAACGGTCTATGAGAAGCTGATGACCTATTTTGAAGAGAATCCCGCAGTCGCAAAGGCGATATTCTCGAAGGCTCTCGACGCTTCGCGCGCAAGAGAAGCTGCGAGAAAGGCGCGCGAACTGGCTCGCCGCAAATCTGTTCTCGATTCAAACTCCCTGCCCGGCAAGCTTGCCGACTGTACCGAGCGCGACGCCGAGCGCACAGAGCTCTACATCGTCGAGGGAGATTCCGCAGGCGGCTCCGCAAAAGAGGGACGCGACAGACGCTTCCAGGCGATTCTTCCCCTCTGGGGCAAGATGCTCAATGTCGAAAAGGCGAGACTCGACAGGGTTATCGGCAACGAGAAGCTCATGCCTATTGTCATCGCCCTCGGCACCGGAATCGGCGACGAGTTTGATATAACAAAGCTTCGCTACAACAAGATAGTTATCATGGCGGATGCCGATGTCGACGGCGCGCATATCAGAACGCTGCTGCTGACTTTCTTCTTCCGCTATATGCGCCCGCTTATCGAGCAGGGTCATGTCTATCTCGCTCAGCCCCCGCTGTTCAAAGTCAGCAAGGGCAAGAAGATAAAATACGCTTTCTCCGACGAGGAGCGCGACCAGTTCATGGCGGAGTTCGGCGGCTCGGGCAGCTGCGATATCCAGAGATACAAAGGTCTCGGCGAGATGGATGCCGAGCAGCTCTGGGAGACGACAATGGATCCTGACTTCCGCACGATGCTGCGCGTCAATGTAGAGGACGCGATGCTCGCGGACGAGACCTTCTCCATTCTTATGGGCGACAAGGTCGAGCCGCGCCGCGAGTTCATCGAAACCAATGCAAAATACGTCCAGAACCTGGATATATAACGGAAAGGAGTAGATCTCTGTGAGCTTTGACGAAGCATATAACGAACAAAAAATAATCAATGTCGAGATCAATAGAGAAGTGCGTAAATCCTTTCTGGATTACTCCATGTCGGTCATCACCTCGCGTGCTCTGCCCGATGTGCGCGACGGCTTGAAGCCCGTCCACAGACGCATACTTTACACCATGTACGAAAACGGCCTTTATCCCGATAAGCCGTACCGCAAATGCGCGGACACGGTCGGTTCGGTGCTCGGCCGTTACCATCCTCACGGCGACGCCTCCGTCTATGACGCCATGGTGCGTTTGGCGCAGGACTTCTCCATGAGATATACGCTCGTTGACGGCCACGGCAACTTCGGTTCCGTCGACGGCGACCCGCCCGCCGCCTACCGTTACACCGAGTCGAAGCTCAAGAAGCTCTCTCTCGAAATGCTGACGGATATCGACAAGGACACGGTCGATTTTATCCCGAACTACGACGACCGACTCAAGGAACCCACGGTGCTCCCGTCGAGATATCCGAACCTGCTTGTCAACGGCTCTGTCGGCATAGCGGTCGGCATGGCGACAAATATCCCTCCGCACAATCTGCGCGAGGTCGTAGCCGCCATGAACTGCCTGATAGATAACCCCGACGCGACTCTCGAGGAGCTTATGACTCATCTGCCAGGCCCCGATTTCCCGACCCGCGGAATAATCATGGGCAGAGCGGGCATACGCGCCGCCTACGGCACAGGCCGCGGCAAAATTATAGTCCGCGCCCGCGCCGAGATAGTCGAGACAAAGGGCGACCGCCACAAGATAGTTGTCACCGAGATACCCTACGGCGTCAACAAGGCGAAGCTCATAGAGAGCATGGCGGATCTCGTCAAGGATAAGCGCATCGAGGGCATATCCGATATCCACGACTATTCCTCGCGCTCCGGTATGCACATCGACATCACCTTGAAGCGCGACGCGAATCCGCAGGTAGTTTTGAATCAGCTCTATACCTACACTCAGCTCCAGTCTACCTTCGGCGTGATTATGCTCGCCCTCGTAAACGGCGAGCCGAAGATACTCACCCTTAAGCAGATTCTCCAGCAGTATATAGACTACCAGTGCGAGATAGTCACCCGCCGCACAAGGTACGATCTGAAAAAAGCTCAGGAGCGCGCCCATATACTCGAGGGCTTGCTCACGGCGCTTGATTTCATCGACGAGGTCATAGCCATTCTGCGCGCGTCAAAGAGCATCCCCGAGGGACGCGAAGCGCTCATGAACCGCTTCGGTCTCGATGAGATTCAGGCGCAGGCGATAGTCCAGATGAGACTCGGCCAGCTGACCGGACTCGAGCGCATAAAGGTCGAGGACGAGATGGCTCAGCTCAAGGCGAAGATAGCCGACTTTATAGATATTCTCTCGAACGAGTCGAGGATACTCACTATAGTCCGCGAGGAGACCGGCGCTATCGCCGAGAAGTTCGGCGACGACCGCCGCACCGTCATTGAAAATGTCAGCGGCGAGGTCGATATCGAGGATCTTATCCCCGAGGAGACCTGCGTGTTCACCATGACGAACCTCGGCTATATCAAGCGTATACCCACCGACGCATATACGATCCAGCACCGCGGCGGCAGAGGCGTCAAGGGCATGACAAGGCGCGAGGAGGACGTGGCAAAGACCATGTTCACCTGCTCCACCCACGATTACGTCATGTTCTTCACCACCCGCGGCAGAACTTACCGTCTCAAGGGCTACGAAGTGCCCGAGGGCTCGAGAAACAGCAAGGGCATGAATATAGTCAACCTCCTGCCCCTCGAGGCGGGCGAGAAGGTGTCGGCGATGATAAGAGTGCCCGAATATGACCCCGATGCGTTCCTCTGCATGGTCACGCGCAAGGGTATCATCAAGCGCACGAGCCTCGACGCTTACCGCAACGTCCGCAAGAACGGCGTTATCGCGATAAATCTCGACGATGACGACGAGCTCGCATGGGTGCGCCTGACCTCCGGCAACGACGACCTGCTCATAGCCACGCGCAAGGGCATGGGCATCCGCTTCAATGAAAACGACGCGAGACCGCTCGGCAGAACGGCGCGCGGCGTCAAGGCGATTGAGCTGCGCGAGGGCGACGAGGTTGTCGGCATGGAAGTGCTCGACGATGCAAAGGCTGTCCTCACAGTCAGTACCACCGGCTACGGCAGACGCAGCGAACCTTCGGATTACAGACTCCAGTCGAGAGGCGGCAAGGGTACGATAAACTACCGCACCGAGACCTACGGCGATGTTGCTGCGATAGCGGTCGTTGACGAGAGCGAGGATGTCATCTTCATCTCGTCCGACGGCATTATAATCCGCATCCCTGTCTCACAGATAAGCACATTTGCAAGACCCTCCAAGGGCGTCAGAGTCATGCGTGTGTCCGAGGGCGAGCAGTTGGTTACCGTCGCCTGCACTCCGAGCGAGGAAGATCAGGAAAAGCCGGAAGAAACCGCGGCTGAGGAAGTGTCACCTGCCGAAGACAGCGAAAATTCCGAAACAGAGGAATAATCGGTCGGGTTTTTATTAAAATTTTGTAAGAAGTTACAAATAACTCTTGTCATAACCTGGTTTCTCTGATATGATATTAACATGACCAGCGAAGTCAACAACTCGGAAAAGGGGGATACACAATGAACATCGCTCTCATGGCTCACGACTCAAAAAAAGAACTTATGACCCAGTTCTGTATAGCTTATTGCGGTATCCTGAGCCGCCATTCCCTGTGCGCGACCGGCACTACGGGCAAGCTCGTAGCCGAGGCAACGGGACTTGAGATTCAGCGCTTCCTCAGCGGAAGTCAGGGCGGCGACCAGCAGATAGCTTCCAGAATAGCCTGCAACGAGATCGATCTTCTGCTCATGTTCAGAGATCCGCTCACACCCAAGCCGCACGAGCCCAACGAAGCAAATCTTCTCAGACTCTGCGACGTGCACAACATCCCCGTTGCCACCAATATAGCCACCGCCGAGGCTCTTATTCACAGCCTTGCGCGCGGCGACCTTGATTGGCGCGATATAGTCAACCCGAAATAAGCTTTGACCCGCCCCGGCGGTATTTCCCGCCGGGCGGATTTTTCCGGAGCTTTTTCGCTCATCCCGCCAACGGCGGGATTTAATGTTTTTATGGAAGGAACGAAAACATGGCTCTTTTTACGAAAGCTGTCAAGGGCACTCAGGATGTGCTGCCCGCGGCGAGCTATAAAAACCGCTTTCTTGAAAATACCCTGCTCGATATAGCCTCGCGTTTCGGCTTCAAGGAGATTCGCACTCCCGTGTTCGAGCATACGGAGCTGTTTGCCCGCGGCGTCGGCGACACCACCGATGTCGTGCAGAAGGAGATGTATACTTTCCTCGACAAGGGCGGACGTTCTATAACGCTCCGACCCGAGGGCACTGCGGGCGCTGCGCGCGCATTTCTGGAGCACGGACTTTTCAACGAGCCCCTGCCGCAGAAGACCTGCTATATAACCTCGTGCTATCGCTACGAGAAGCCGCAGTCCGGCAGATACAGGGAGTTCCACCAGTTCGGCGTTGAGGTCTTCGGCACTCCGGCTCCCGCCGCCGATGCCGAGATAATTTCCCTCGCCGCCGAAATCTTCGCTTTCCTCGGAATCGAGGACTTGACGCTCGAGATAAACTCGATCGGCTGCCCGACCTGCCGCGCCGAGTATCACAAGGCGCTCAAGGCATATTTTGAGCAGTATAAAGACGAGCTGTGCGGCACCTGCCTCGACAGGCTCGAGCGCAACCCTATGCGTATTCTCGACTGCAAGAGTCCCGTCTGCTCGAAGATAGCCGAGGGCGCGCCCGTCATGCTCGATTATCTCTGCGACGAGTGCCGCGAGCATTTCGAGAAAGTCAAGAGCTATCTTGACGCGCTGATGATAGACTATGTTGTCAACCCGCACATCGTGCGCGGACTTGATTACTATACAAAGACCGTTTTCGAATTCGTCTCGCATAACAAAAAGACCGACGGACTTGTCTGCGGCGGCGGCGGACGCTATGACGGACTCATTGAAGAGCTCGGCGGTCAGCACACCCCGTCGCTCGGCTTCGCAATGGGACTCGAACGCCTGCTCAGCGTTATCGAGGCGCAGGACATTGAGCTGCCCGGCGACCAGAAGTGCGATATCTATATCGGCTCAATCGGCGACGCCGCTTCGCTCGTTGCGGCGAAGCTCTGCACGGATCTCCGCTCGGACGGGGTCAGCGCGCAGTTTGACGTCGCGGGACGCTCGGTCAAGGCTCAGATGAAATACGCCGACAAACTGGGCGCGCGCTTCACCTGCGTTATCGGCGACGACGATATCGCCAAGGGCGAAGTCCTCGTCAAGAACATGGAAAACGGCGAAAAGACCGCTTTCTCAATCGAAAACTTCAGCGATGAATTCTCGTCGGCTCTCGTTCAGGCTGCGGCAAATGCCTTTGCGGACAGCATCAACGACGGAGATCTCAACGCTGCCGATATATCAAATCTCTTTGGAGGGCTCAGATAATGGAGAGAACTTACATTGCGGACATCAAAAATAATCTCGGCAAACCCGTGCTCGTTCAGGGCTTCGTCGAGAACCTGCGCGACAGCAAGTACATGGCTTTCATCGTGCTCAAGGATATCACCGGAAAAATCCAGATAACCGTCGAGAAAGAGAAGCTGCCGGAGCTCTGCCCCGTGATAGCGACTCTGACTCAGGATTCCGTTATCTCGGTCGTCGGCACCGCCGTCGAGAACGATTTCGTCAAGATGGGCGGAATTGAGATTATCCCCGAGTCGATAACCGCAGAGTCGATAGCCGACGCGCTGCCGATAGTGCGCAAGGAGATCCCTGCGACCAAGAAGCGCCCGGGCGTCGAGCGTTCGAGCATCGACCAGCGCATTGACTACCGCTGGATCGACCTTCGCACCGACGAGAATCAGCTCATGTTCAAGGTTCAGACCGTCATGGTCAACGCCATGCGTCAGTTCCTGATAGATCATAATTTCATCGAGATTCACACTCCGAAGCTCATCGGCGCGGCGAGCGAGAGCGGAGCCGAGGTCTTTGAGGTCAAGTATTTTGACCGCCTCGCTTATCTTGCGCAGAGCCCGCAGTTCTATAAGCAGATGGCAATGGCGAGCGGCTTCGAGCGCATATTTGAAGTCGGCCCCGTTTTCAGAGCTGAAAAATCATACACCAACAAGCACACCACCGAGTTCTCCGGCTTCGACCTTGAGTTCAGTTACATCACCTCTTTCAAAGATGTCATGAAGATGGAGGAGGAGCTGCTGACCTACATGCTCAAAGCGGTCAAGGAGAAGTACGGCGAGGAGATAAAGGAGCTGTTTGGCAAGGAGGTTATCGTCCCGACGACCCCGTTCCCGGTCATAAAGCTTGCCGATCTCTATGACGAGCTCGAAAAGGAGTTCGGCTATACCGTGCCCGACAGCGAAAAGGGCGACCTCACGACCGACGCCGAGCGTCTGAGCTACGACTGGGTCATGAAGAAATACGGTCACGAGTTCCTGTTCATCACCGACTACAGCGCAGAGAAGCGTGCGTTCTACCATATGCGCGACGAGAACGGCGTGCCGCAGGGCTATGACCTTATCTGGCGCGGCGTCGAGATAACCACCGGCGCGCAGCGCGAGCACAGATACGATGTGCTCAAGAGCCAGGCGCAGGAGAAGGGTCTCGACAAGGATGTTGAGTTCTATCTCGAGTTCTTCAAATACGGCTGCCCGCCCCATGGCGGCTTCGGTATCGGCATCGACCGCCTCACGATGCTCATGCTCGGACTGCACATCAAGGAAGCGATGTTCCTCTTCAGAGGCCCGAACAGACTCACCCCGTAACGGAAAAAGAGAAATCCCGTCGAGTTTTTCGGCGGGATAATTTTATGCTTGTGCCAAAAGAAAAGGTAAAAATTTTATGCATTCCGACCGTTCAAACGGATATATAGACGAAAGACAAAGACGGGAAGTGAAATTGATGACAGGCAGGCAGTTGGATCTGTGTATTTGCGAAATCGCCGCGGGAGACAGAGACGCTCTGAGCCGATTATATCTTGACATGAAAGATCCGATCTTTCGGTTTGCGCTGTCGTTGGTTCGCAGCAGGCAGCTCGCGGAGGATATAGAAGCGGAGACATTTCTTAATATTATGCAGTCTGCCTGCGGCTACAAGCCCGGCACAAATGCGAGGGCGTGGATTTTCGCCATAGCGCGCAACTGCTGCATGGACTGCATGAAGGAAAACGCAAGGCTTTTGACGGTAGACAGCGAGAGCCTTGATTTGCTGCCCGGTGACACGGAGGATTTTGAGCAGACCGAAAACGCGATGCTTGCGCTGGAAGCCTTGAAAACGCTGAGCGAAACAGAGAGGCAGATAGTATCGCTGTATCTGTATTCCGGCCTGAAGCAGACGGAGATTGCCAAGGTTTTGAACCTCCCCTATTTGTCTGTCCGTTCAAAATACGGCTACGCTCTCACTAAGCTGAGGCGTTATTTCGACCGAAAAGGAGTGCATACGGATGAGGCGTAAATCAACAGAAAAATTCATGAGAGATGCAATGAGTTTTAAAGCCCCGGAGGAGGTCTGGGATAAAATCAAGGATAAGCCGATTCAAAGTGTTCGGGAAAGCAAAGCCAAGGGTCATCCGAAAAAGGTTTGGTATGCCGCGGCGGCGTGCATTGCGGCTTGCACGGTTCTCATATCCGTTTTAGCAGTCGGCAAAAGCCTGGGACTTCCCGCTTCCGATTCGACTTTGAATACCGAAAACGGCACGGAGCGAGGTGATCAAATCGCGACGGACAGAGCGGGAGAGCCCGAAAAGAAAGTGCCAGGCGAGACTGTTTCGCAGACGGCGGAGAAAACGACATCGGCCGTTTCCCACGGCGGCAGCGTGGCGGGTGTTTCCATCCCGACATACAAGGTCTGGAATCACAGGCTTTACGGGTATGCGGGCGACAACCTCGCGCTGACGGATTCCGATTTAGGTTCGCTGCACCGCGAAAAAATAAACGGCACGGAAATCGCCGTCTATTCGCTGAACAATATCCCCATGGAACAGAGTATAGGGGACAAGAAAAACGGTATTGTCCTGCGCTATGACTGCATATTGGACGGCATTTTTGAGCTTCGCGGAAAAAAATACGGGATAGTGAGCGAAACGGCTTATATCTGCCCCGTTCCCGAAAAGGGCAAGTATTTAGGCGAAGTCAACGGTGTGAAGTGCTATGAATTTAAAGGAAAAGCAGACGCGATACTCGTTGACCTCGGGAAATATGTATCTCCCTCCGACGGGAGCATATACGAGAGTCTGTATGTTGCGGAGCTTATAGGATAAAAGAGCATAACAAAAAACGGGCGGCATAATCTCGGTTATGCCGCTCGCTTTAATTGTTTCGCAACAGTTGAAAACCCCCGGTT
>ULYI01001520.1_pt1 | contig 9085 bp, 4 predicted proteins | sample 1962171 | NCBI WGS metagenome assembly ULYI01 (sample SAMEA4835863, study PRJEB28245) | human gut metagenome | biome: gut microbiome; material: fecal sample | place: Denmark | collected 2008 | reverse complement strand
TGCCGCAGCGGGGACAGCCGACAGGCTCATAAATGTGAGTGATTGACGGATCTTTCAGAAGTGCGGATTCTTCCGCCTTGATTTCGCGCTTTCTCTTGCATTCCGGGCAAAGTTTTTTGACAAGCCTTTGCGCGACAACGCAGTTCACGGACGACGCGACCATGTATGACGCAACGCCCATGTCGATAAGACGGACGATACTTGACGCGGCGTCGTTGGTGTGCAGCGTGGACAAAACCAAGTGGCCTGTGATAGCGGCGCGGATTGCGATTTCGGCGGTTTCGGTATCACGAATTTCACCGATCATGACGATGTCCGGGTCCTGACGCAGGATTGCGCGAAGTCCGCTTGCGAACGTTAAGCCCGCCTTTGCATTGGTTTGCACCTGATTGACGCCGAAGATTTGCTTTTCGACAGGGTCTTCGACCGTGGTGATGTTGACGTTCGGTTTGTTGAGTTCGCTAAGGACGGCGTACAACGTCGTCGATTTACCTGAACCCGTAGGCCCCGTGACAAGAATGATCCCGTTCGGCGCTTTGATGATGCGGGAGAACTGTTCAAACAGTTTGTCGGGCATGCCAAGGTCGGGAAGCGTGATAAGCGCGGCGTCCTCGGTTGCAAGAAGACGCATGTTGACCTTTTCACCGTAAATCGTGGGCAGCGTGTTGACACGAAGGTCGATGTTGATGTCGCCGTTGTTGAAGTCGATACGGCCGTCCTGCGGGATTCGCTTTTCAGCAATGTTGATGCCCGCAAGGATTTTACAACGCGAAACGATACTGTTAAGCGTGGAAATGTCCAAGCGCATACATTCGACAAGCTCGCCGTCGATACGCATGCGGACAAGGATTTGCTCCTCAAACGGCTCAATATGAATATCAGACGCGCGGCGCATGTACGCCTGCGTGATAAGGCTGTTGATAAGTTTGACGACGGGCGTGTTGTCAACGCGGCTTTCGATTTCGGACAACTTTTGCTGGGTTGCCGCCGAAGTCTGCTGGACAACCTTTTGCGTCGCTTCGTCCGACACGAAGAAGTTGCCGGCGTTGGTGTAGTACTTTTCAATCGCGCTTTCGATGATACGCTGCGGCGCAAGGACAAAACCGACGTCCATACGCGTGACCATCTTTACGTCCTCGAACGCGCCGATGTCGTGCGGATCGTGCGTAGCGATTATTATCTGCCCCGCCTTCACGTCAAGCGGCATAATGCAGTGCTTTTTGACGATTTGCTCCGGTACGTTTTTCAGAATTTCGGGACGACGGACGACAAGTTCCGTATTTATATAGGTCGTGTTGAAACGCTCCGCCATCGCAGAGAGCATCGCGTCCTCGGTGATAATGCCGCGCGACAACAATATCGCGCTGATTTTTTCGTTGGGATGGGTTTTTTGCCAACGTTTTGCGTCATCCAGTTGCGCCTGCTTGACAAAGCCTTTCTCTATCAGGATGTCGCCTAAACTTGCTCCTCTTTGCATCTCTTCTCCTTATGATATATAAATATTATATTCCGAATAAGTTTTTTATGCCGTCGATTATGGGCGTGCCCGCAAAAACCGTGACCACCGCACCAAGCGCGATAAACGGACCAAGCGGAAGTTCGTACCCCTTTCTGACCTTTTTCGTCAGCAAAAGTACGCCGCCGATAAGCCCCGCCGACACTATCGCGATAAACGCCGACACAAGCGTCGGGTAAAGCCCCAACACAAGCCCCAGCGCAAAATAAAGCTTTATGTCGCCGCCGCCGATGCCGCCCGTCACGAGCGCGATTACGTAAAGCGGCACGCTGATAACCACCGCGCCCACAAGCCTGTGCCACCACACGACGTCCTTCGCCGTGAAAAACAGCGGGATCGACAAAATTATGATGAACACGACGATGCCGTTCGGGATCTCTTTCGTGTCGATGTCTATGAACGTCATCACGATGAGCGCCGAAAACAGCGCGTCGTATATGAACGCGTTGGCGTTAAGCCCGATAAAATATGCCGACAACGTCCACAATACGGCGTTGAGCGACTCCACAATCGGGTACCTTGCGGAGATTTTTTCCTTGCAATTCCTGCACTTTCCGCCAAGAAAAATCCAGCTGAAAACCGGCACCATATCGTACCATTTCAGCGGCTGCCCGCACTTCGGACAATAACTGTGTTTTTCGGTGAAAAACGTGCCTTTGGGAATGCGGTAAATGCAAACGTTCAGAAAACTGCCGACCGCAAGCCCGAAAAATGCGGAAAATATCGTGAATAACAGATGGCCAAGTTCCATTTTATCAACCGCCTGTCACGGTTCGGAAATAAAAATTCTTGAACCCTTTCTCGTTTTCCGGCTTGTAATTTTCAACCAGCAGCATGTTGTTGTACTGCCAGACGTCCGCGCTTTCCGTGATTGCCCCGATATTGCCCTGCTCGAAACTGAAAATACCTTTGAAACGTTTGGTTTCCGACGACTGGTTGTAATCCGCCTCGATAAAGTCGATTTCAAGCCCCGGGGAGTCGAATTTTTTTTGCCCTTTGGCGTTATAGACGTCGCAGAACACCTTGACGGACGTAATCTCATTAAACATGTTGACAATCGCCCGGAAGTAAACCTTGATTGTGAAACTGCCGTAAAACGCGCGCTTTTCGGCGTCAGTTGACGTGAAGTATTCCTGCGTGGTTTTGCCGCTGTCCGTCGAATACACAAGCCTGCCTTCTTCGGACGACGAGAACAACTTGTACTCGCCCGTCGGCGCGTTTTTCATTGTATAAGTGGCCTGATTATTATCAACCCCGATTATGTTGCTATCTCTCGGAAGCTCGCCGTCCTGCAAATATACCTCAACCGTCGACCTTGCCGCCCGCTTGATCTCGTTCTGGACGATTGTGCCAAGGTCTTTTGCGGCGGCGTTTTCTTTCTGGCGCATATAAGCCGTCGTGCCCGCCGTGACAAGCCCGCCGATAACCGTTGCGAGAATACCCATAATGGCGACGACCGCGATCGCCTCGACCAAGGTGAAGCCTTTTTTATTTTTTAAGATTTTTGCGAGTTTTCTCATGTCAGTTCTTATAGTTGGTTGTTACCCATTCTTTGAATAGCGAGTAACGAGTGAGTTCTTCCGTGTTTTTAAGGTCGTAAGACACGGTATCGTCGTTGAAAATGAAAATCCAACGTTTCGTACCCTTGTCCGACGTCACCTGATACCTTGTGAACGCATAGCCCAAAGGGGTGTTCGCCGTCTGCTCTTTGGTGGGTTCGATTGAAATCGCAAACGGTACCGAGCCGTAATCGGTGTCGTAATTAAGCACCGCCGCGTACTGCGCCACGTTTTGCTCCACGTTGTTTTGCGTCGCCTTGATGTACGATACCTGCAAAATACTGTGCGGATACACGATGTATTTGTCGTTGTACATAAACGTGTTCAAAAGAGCCTGCTCCTGCGCCTGCGACCTTTTGGCTTCTTCCTTTTTCGCCTTGGACATATAGCGCGTCGCCGTGTTGAACATGGTGAACGCCAGCGTGCCGACGATCGCAAACAACGCGATTGCAACGATACATTCGGCAAAGGTAAAGCCTTTTTTATTCAGTTTTAAGCGTTTCAAAACCTTTTTCATTTTAGCCGTAATAGTAATCGCCCGCAACCCATTTCGTGTCGTGCGACACCGTGTCGGGGTTAATCAAACCGTCCATAACCAAGCCTGAACTATTATTGTTCTTGCTGCCGATTTTTGCCGCGTCGTAGCTTGAAAAAATCAGTTGTCCGCGGCTACTTCCGCCGATATAAATATCTTTTGCGACAATAGACGCCTCGTTATTGCCCGAGTTTCCGATCGGGATTGAGTTGAAAAGACCCGACGATTCGTTGGAATACATGCCGTTGGGGATATAAACCATCGCGTTGACCGAGCCGCCACGTCCGAACTTGACGTAGTTTCTGCCCATACCGATTATGAACATGTTGCCGACTTTTGCCGGATCGCCGTCAGGCAATGCTTGCATTTGGATTGAGTCAATCAAGTTCGAAAGTTCCCATGCTTTCAATTCTTTACCGTGGCCTTTGAATCTTGCAACGTATTTTTGATACGTGTTCGACTTGAAATGCGTGCCGACTTTTTCGTCCGTCTTGTCCTCGGAAAGTATCGTATTGCTTATTTCCAGGCTGTACGCATTTGCGGCAAAGGAAGTGTCGTCCACAAGCATAAGATAAGCATTGTTTTTACCCGTCACCTGGAACGAACATTTCTGGAACAAGAACCTTGTTTGTGCGCTCTTGTCCTTTGATTTATCAAGCGCCTTGCAATGGAAAAACACATAAATGTCTTTTTCCGACGTGTCGATAAGGAAATTCATACGGGTTCGGCTGTCAACACCATCCGTGGACGCTCCGAACACGACTTGCGTATTGCTTTCTTCAAAATTGAAGTACGTATTTTGCTTTATCGTATATTGCACTTCCGAACGTTTTGCTTCAATCTTGAAAGAAGACCAATCGAAGCCCTTGTCTTTCAGCCCGGTAAACGTCTGATTGTATTTTTCGTCGATTGCAAACGTGCTGTCCGCGCGAAGGTGCTTGCCGTTTTTATCGTCCTTGTTATAAAAGTCCATGAGCCTGAGCGCGCTGGAATCTTCAACGTCGTTTGATGGTTCAAGATAATACCATCTTCTTCTATTGAACCACGAATTTTCATTTTCTAACGTATCAGTCGTAAACCACGATTCCGCATTTTCCGGCTTTGTGTCTCCGCCCTTGGAACGGACATATTTCTTTGTCAGTTTATCGTTATTTGCGCATATATAATTAGAGACCGTTTTGCCACTCGTAATGCCCAAATATCTATCATACTCGTTGATTGAGCCATAAATATCGAAGGCGTTGTACTCTTCAATATCGCCCTTTTCTTTCAAATCTGTCAGGATTTTCCTGACGTTTGCTTTTGCCTGTTCCTGATTGGCGTTCGCTTCCACGACGGTTGCAAATTCCGGCGACTTGATTTCTTCAAAAATCGCCTTTACGGTCGCGGTGTTGTCAACCAAGGAATATCTATTATCCACGGCAAGATACATGCCGTATAAGCCTTCGCTGAACGCCTTTGTAGTGCCCTTCATTGCGTCAAACTGATTTGACGTACTGCCTACGCCAAACGTTTTTAACTTGCCGCCTATGATTGCCGAGCCGACAAGACCGTTTGCAGCCGCGCCCAACAAGGCGTTGAGGTCGATGCCGTCAAAGTCGTTCGCGCCGTTGCTGAACATTGCGATAAGGTATTTGGTATTAAGGAACTTACTTGTCAGAATATCGGCTCCGCTCAAAACGTACGAGAGTTTTTCAAATCCTTTAAGCTCGCTTCCTCCGTAAATTTCCGCAAACAACGTTAAATCGATTGTCTTCCTTACCGTATGTGTGTATGTCGCACTTATATTGTACTTTTGACATTTTCTTTCCCTTACATAATCGCAATACAACTGTTTTTCGGTATATGAAGCACCGCTTACAGGCGTATTTCCGTATGCTCTTAATTGACGATTATTAACTAATTCGTTATAAACTTCCGTGCGGTAGTTATCGTTATTGATAAAGTTCAGGAAAACGCTATTTGCAAGATTTACAGTGTTTGTGTTTCCGTCAACGTTGCTTTTTATCCACTCAACCGCCTTTTTAACGTTTCCGGTAATGTACTTGTCGTCAACTTTGTTGCCGTTTCTGTCGATAACTTCGCCTTTTAATCTATGTTCTTTGACTTTGTCGTCATAATTATTTCCCGGGTTGTTCACGATTTCTTCGTCAACCACGTACATCATATCGGCAACGTATCGCCAATCATCTGACGAGTATTGCGAATAGCCTGTTAAATTCCAATTATCATATATATCATAGTGTTCATCGTGCGTTAAATAATTATTCCATTTCGCGCCGTGTGCAACAATGTTCGCATTATTTTCCCAATATGCGGTTTCGTCGATTTCCATCGCGGCGCTAATTATTATTACTTTTCTTCTGTACGTAACGTCTGCTTCATGCTTATGACCACTAATTCCACCCCATTTGTCATGGTACGTTGTTTCGTTATTCCACTCGGTCTGCATATTGAAATAAACTTCGGTTTCGGCTTTGAAATTATTTTTGTTGCCGTCAATGCCGAAATACTCTTTCAAAATCTCTTCGTCAGTCAACTGTGCATTGTTTTTTTGCAGAACGTATTTCAAAAAGTCCATAATCGAGGCTTTTTTAAGTTCATTTTTCACAAAGTCGCTGCCGAAATAATTGTTTTTCACGTTGACCGCCGCCGAATTTACAAAGTGTACCTTCTCTTTTACATCTCCAAGGTCACTGGAAAGCACGCTGATTGTGCCGTCGCAAAATACGTTGTTGACGGTAATTTCGCAGTATCTGACGGAAAGTGCGGCGGTGTACGATATGCCGCCCACTTTCGTGCGGGTTGTCACGGGTTTGCCGTCCTTGTCTTTTTCGTCAACGTTTTCGACAACTCGGTATTTGTCATCGGACGCGTACTTTTCAAGCGTGCACGGGTCAACGCCATTGCTGTTTTTGTGATCAATATCACCGCACGACGTGCCTTTTCTTATCGGCGAGTTCTGGATATAAAGGTTGGAAGTCTCGCTGAATTCGGGCTTGCGGAAATCATACCACTTTGTCTTGTCTTTCTCTTTAATATCGGCACCGTTCAGGCCGTTTCCGTTGCCAAACTGCGTGTAATCGTTGCCCAAAAGGTATGAATATCCGTCTTTTCCGAGTTCTTCAAACTTTTCTTTAAGGCGTTTTATCGTTTCCCCTTCGGTTTTAAGTTTCTTATACGCTTCCTTATATGCTTCGATAAACGACTTCATCGCATTTGGATTTTCGCTTAACGTGCCATTGTAATAATTAAACCTGTTAAGAGCGGTGTCAATCGTTACGGGGTTGATAACGATAGAATCGCCCCATTCTTTGTCTTCACCAAGTATTTCTTTCCATTTGTCTTTGATTTGGCTCAAAAACGCGCCGCTGTCCTTTAAGACAAAGTTGTCGCTTGCAACAACCTTCCCGCCTATGTATTTTTTTGTGTCTGAAAGGTCTGATGCTATGCCAAGCCATTGTTCGTCCTTATAGTTTATATAAGACTTTTGTGTTTCGGGCGCGATAATCAAGCGTCCCTGACAAAATACGTCGCCCTCAATCTTTGTGTGGACGGGAATTGTGCCGTCGCCTTTGCCGTCAAGGTTGTAGGCATAACTGTAATACGGGAACCTTGGGTTAATAAGGTCGATACCAAGATGTTCGCTTAACCACTTGTTGATTTTATCAAGGGCGGAAGGATCGGGTTTTTCGTCCTGATCTTCATGACCTGCGTCGGTGGAACCGGTATTGAAAACACCTGCGTCAAACGAGAAAACGTTGCCGACGTTGACGGTGTCAAAGATAATGTCGCCGCTGCAATAGATATTGCCGCCCTGCGGATATTGCATGATGGGGGTGCCGTCCCCTTCTGTGTCGGAGTACATCGACGCGCCGAGATATTGCGCGTTATTGATGCCGCCCTGGTTATATTCCGCATCGATATTCTGCCAGATTCCGTTTTTGTCTTTTACCCTGAGCGTAATCGTGACTTTTTCCCACGTATAACTGCCGGTGGTATTGTTTTCACCGTAGTTTTTCGTCCAGAAAGTATATTCGTTTGCGTCGCCCGCAAGATCCATCAGCGTGAAGTGCGAAAGTTTGTCATACGTTTGAATGGGTCTGTACGTGCCGTCGCTCAACTTTTCGTACATCGCCTCGCCAAGTTTTGTCGTACTCGAATTTTTATATCCGGCTTTATTGTTTGGCGGAACCGCAATGCTTCCAAATACACCATACGCGTAGGTGTAATAATAAAGGTATTTCTTTGCGTAGTATTTTTTCGTCAGCGCGGGAAGATTTACGCCAAGCGCAAGCCCCCTGATTGTAAGGTTGCCGTCAACGTACACGTTTCCCTGCACCCTCAGCATATTGTCGGGCGCGCCGATGATAAGGTCGCCGTTGGCATAAACACTGCCTGTCACACCTTCCAGAACAACGGGGTTGAATATACGCGTCTTCATCACGCGTTCACCGTTTTCAGTATCAAAACAGTTGATTGATACGTCGCCTTCGATACGCTTATAAATCTGATACGGCGACGTAACCGACGATCCCATATTGTTGCTGACAACAAACGAGTTGCCAAACGTGTCCTGAATCGTGGTCGAAGTCCCGTCAGGTACAGAGTCCGCCTCAAAACTCACCGTGCTTTCCTGTGAGCCTTTGACGCCTTTTATGTCAACAAGAACTTTGTCGATTTTGTTTGCGCTGCTGCTTGGCGATTTCGACAACGTGACGTAAACTTTCACGCCGTTGACTATCGTATAATTCACCGCTTGGTTATCAAAATCGGTATCGTTGTAAAACTGAACCTCGGCAGAGCCGTTTTCTTTGATTTTGGTAAAATAGGTTTCGATAATCGTGTTGAGTTGCGTCGAGCCTTTCAACGTGTCCGAAACCGTGAGTGCGGCGTTGTACGCGCGTTCCTGCTGGGTGTCCGCAATGCTGTTCGAGAAGGAGGAAAGCGTCACAAAGAGCATAGAAGTGCCTACGACGATAATAATCGCCATAGTCATAAGTACCATAAGCATCGCGCTGCCGCGTTTTTTATTGTACCGCTTGTTAAACCTTTCTATATTTTTTAATAACGTCAGCATAATTGACCTCCTTCCGTCAATCGTACTTTTTTATTTTTCCCGTCTTATCTTTGCGACTGCGCTTTCGCGCGTTTTCGTAACTTGTTGTTATATTTATAATATAATATCCTTTATTTTAAGGTGCCGCTTCCGCACCGCACTTTATGTCATTGCGAGGAGCATATTGTATTCCGTGCAACGCACTTTATGTCATTGCGATGGATTTTTTGGGGCCCCCGCGGGATACTGAGTACCCGTGGGGAAAAGGAGCACACAAGCAAAAGAGTGAGCATTATCGCTTGCGATAATGTGATTTCAAAAGCGAAGTGTGCGACTATTCGTTCAGAATGTACGTGATAGTCATCGAGAACGTGCCGGAAACGTCGTTTCCGTCCGGCGTCATCGAAAGATACGTC
>ULYI01011689.1_pt1 | contig 9087 bp, 7 predicted proteins | sample 1962171 | NCBI WGS metagenome assembly ULYI01 (sample SAMEA4835863, study PRJEB28245) | human gut metagenome | biome: gut microbiome; material: fecal sample | place: Denmark | collected 2008 | reverse complement strand
AGACGGCGGAGGACGCTGCCGCCATGCTGTCCGACCCGGAGCTGCGGGAGCTGGCGCAGGAGGAGCTGACCGCCGCCAAGGCGGACATGGAGCGTCTGACGGAGGAGCTGAAGCGCCTGCTGCTGCCCAGGGACCCCAACGACGAGAAGAACGTCATTCTGGAGATCCGCGCCGGCATCGGCGGGGAGGAGGGCGCGCTGTTCGCCGCCGACCTGCTGCGGATGTACACCATGTACGCCGAGCGCCGGGGCTGGACGCTGTCCATCGTCAACGAGAACATGACGGAGCTGGGCGGCGTCAAGGAGGTCAGCGCCGAGATCGAGGGCGCGGGCGCGTGGTCCCGCCTGAAATTCGAGGCCGGTACCCACCGGGTCCAGCGCGTGCCGGAGACAGAGTCCTCCGGCCGTATCCAGACCTCCGCCGCCACCGTGGCGGTCATGCCCGAGGCGGAGGAGGTGGAGTTCACCATCGACCCCAAGGATCTGCAGATCGACACGTTCCGCTCCTCCGGCGCGGGAGGGCAGCACGTCAACAAGACGGAGTCCGCCATCCGCATCACCCACCTGCCCACCGGCACGGTGGTGGAGTGTCAGGACGAGCGCAGCCAGTACAAGAACAAGGATCGCGCCATGAAGATCCTGCGCTCCAAGCTGTACGAGGCGGAGCGGGAGAGACAGAACGCCGCCATTGCCGCCACCCGCAAAAGTCAGGTGGGTACCGGCGACCGCAGCGGCAAGATCCGCACCTACAACTTCCCCCAGAACCGCGTGACGGATCACCGGCTCACGGGGGACAACAAGAATTTCAACATCGCCGCCATCATGAACGGCGAGCTTGACAATATGATCGACGCCCTGATCCTCAACGATCAGGCGCAGAGACTGCAAGAAAGCAAGGAGGAATGACCGTGAACCAGTACAAGAAAAAGATGTATGACCTCTCCGGCCCCAAGACCGCGGAGGCGCTGAACAAGCGCCATTTCGAGGCGTACTACTGCTCCACCGCCGCCGAGGCTGTGAAGAAGGTGCTGGAGCTGACCCCGAAGACGGATGTCGTGTCCTGGGGCGGCGCCATGACCGTGGATGAGCTGGGCATCAAGCAGCGCATGGCGCAGGAGGGCTATACCCTCCTTGACCGCGACACCGCCCAGACGCCGGAGGAGAAGCAGGCCATCATGCGTCAGGCACTGACCTGCGGCACGTTCCTCATGAGCAGCAACGCCATCTCCAAGGACGGCCAGCTGGTGAACATCGACGGTAACGGCAACCGCGTGGCGGCCATGTGCTTCGGCCCCCGTCAGGTGGTGGTCGTGGCGGGGATGAACAAGGTGCTGGGTACGCTGGACGACGCCGTTGCCCGCGCCCGCAACGTGGCGGCGCCCGCCAACGCCCAGCGGTTCGGGGTCAAGACGCCCTGCGGCCTTACGGGACAGTGCGGCGACTGCACCAGCCCCGACTGCATCTGCTCCAAGCTGGTCATCACCCGGTTCTGTATGCCGGAGCGCCGCATCAAGGTCGTTCTGGTAGGCGAGGATCTGGGTCTGTAAGTAAACTACCGAAAAGAGGAAATTTCCTTGGAAACCAAGATATTCCATCCGGAACAGGATAAAAACGCCGTGGCGGAGGCGGCGGCCATCCTCCGCCGGGGCGGTCTGCTGGGCATCCCCACGGAAACGGTGTACGGTCTGGGTGCTGACGCGCTGAACGAGGACGCGGTGCGCCGCATCTTCGAGGCCAAGGGCCGCCCGCAGGACAACCCCCTGATCATCCACGTCCCCTCGGCGGACTGGCTGGAGCGATACTGTCAGAATGTGCCGCCCGCCGCCTACCGGCTGGCGGAGCGGTTCTGGCCCGGCCCGCTGACCATGATCCTGCCCCGGCGGGACATCGTACCCCTGCGTACCACCGGCGGACTGGAGACGGTGGGCGTCCGCTGCCCCGATCACCCCGTGACACTGGCCATCATCGAGGCCGCCGGTGTGCCGGTGGCAGCGCCCAGCGGCAACACGTCGGGTCGTCCCAGTCCCACCACCGCACAGCACATGATGGAGGACATGATGGGCCGGATCGACGGCATCGTGGACGGTGGCCCCTGCGCCGTAGGCGTGGAGAGCACCATCATCGACCTGACGGTGCAGCCGCCCCGCCTGCTGCGCCCCGGCGGTCTGCCGCTGGAGGCGCTGGAGCAGGTGCTGGGCGAGGTGGCCGTGGACGACGCAGTGCGCCGCAAAATGGGGGAGGGGGAGCGTCCCCGCGCCCCCGGTATGAAGTACCGCCACTACGCGCCCAAGGCCGCCGTCACGGTGGTCACAGGCCCCGCCCGCCGCAGCGCTGCCTACATACGGGAGCATCTGCCGCAGGGGGCGGGCGTCATCTGCTTTGATGAGTACGCCCCGCTGTTTACCGGCCATATCGTCCACCGGCTGGGGTCTGTGGACGATAAGCTGGCGCAGGCACAGCACGTTTTCGACGCGCTGCGCACCTTCGACGATACGGACGTGACGGAGATCTACGCCCAGTGTCCCGATGAATCCGGTCTGGGTCTTGCGGTGTCCAACCGCCTGAAAAAGGCCGCCGGCTTCCATGTGGTGGATGTGTCGCCGCTGGTCATCGGCTTCACCGGCCCCACCGGCGCAGGCAAAACCAGCGCCCTCCGGGCGCTGGAGCGTCTGGGCGGACTGGTGCTGGACTGCGACGCCGTGTACCATGAGCTGCTGCGCACCGACGAGGCCCTGCGCGGCGCCATCACCGACGCCTTCGGCCCGGTGTTCGGCGCGGACGGCGCGCTGGATCGGCAGAAGCTGGGTACCGCCGTGTTCGGCGACCCGGCCGCCATGGAAAAGCTGAACGCCATCATCTTTGACCGGCTGCCCCGTGAGCTGCTGCGCCGCATCAACGACAGCGACGCGCCGCTGATCGGTATCGACGCCATCAATCTGGTGGAGAGCGGCCTGTCCCGCCTCTGCCGCCGCACCGTGGCGGTGCTGGCTCCTGCGGAGACGCGGGTGCGCCGCATCATGGCGCGGGACGGCATACCGGAGGACTACGCCCGGCTGCGGGTGCAGGCCCAGAAGCCCGACGATTTTTACCGCGCCCACTGCACCGACGTGCTGGTGAACGATGCCGCCGCGCCGGATGCATTTGAAACCATCGCCTATCAGAGATTACAACATATTTTTGAGGAGGAAACTGACCATGAGTGAGGAACTGAAGAACCTGAAGAAGCAGCTCCTGAAGGACGAGCGCAACGGCTACGACGTGTTGAGCGCGTCCGAGCTGGAGAAGATGGAGGCGTACTGCACCGTCTACAAGGCATTTCTGGATGCCGGTAAGACGGAGCGCCTCAGCGCCCGCGCCGCCATTGCGCTGGCAGAGAAGCACGGCTTCGTGGCCTACAAGCGGGGCATGGCGCTGTCCGCCGGCGACAAGGTCTATACCTGCAACCGGGGCAAGGGACTGATGCTGGCCGTCATCGGCCGCCGCAGTCTGGCGGAGGGCGCCCAGATCGCCGCCGCTCACATCGACTCCCCCCGTCTGGATCTGAAGCCCAATCCCCTGTACGAGGACAGCGAGCTGGCCTACTTCAAGACCCATTACTACGGCGGTGTCCGCAAGTACCAGTGGGTCACCATTCCTCTGGAGCTGCGCGGCACCGTGGTGCTGACCGACGGCACCGTGGTGGATGTCTGCATCGGCGAGGGCAACGAGCCCAAGCTGGTCATCACCGACCTGCTGCCCCATCTGGGCGCGGAGCAGAGCAAGAAGCCTCTGAGCGAGGCCATCCCCGGCGAGACGCTGAACATCCTGCTGGGCAGCCGTCCTCTGGGCGATGACGAGGACAGCGACCGCGTGAAGATGCAGGTCCTCAAGCGCCTGTACGACAAGTACGGCATCACCGAGGCGGACTTTGCCTCCGCCGAGCTGGAGACGGTGCCCGCCGTCAACGCCACCGATATCGGTCTGGACGCCAGCCTCATCGGCGCCTACGGCCACGACGACCGCGTCTGCGGCTTCGCCGCTTTGCAGGCGCTGCTGGACATCGGCACGCCGGAGAAGACCGCCGTGTGCGTGCTGGCTGACAAGGAGGAGATCGGCTCCATGGGCGTCACCGGTATGCAGTCCGCCGCCTTCGATACCTTCATGAACGACCTGTGCGACAGCCAGAACGTGGCCCTCCGCGTCTGCTACGAGAACGCCTTCTGCCTGTCCACCGACGTGACCGCCGCCTACGATCCCAACTTTGCCGACGTGTACGAAAAGCGCAACGCCTCCTTCCTCAACCACGGCGTGGGTCTGTGCAAGTACACCGGCGCACGGGGCAAGTCCGGCTCCTCCGACGCCGACGCCGAGACGGTGGGTTATGTCCGCGGCGTGCTGGATAAGGCCGGTATCCGCTGGCAGATCTGCGAGATGGGCAAGATCGACGCCGGCGGCGGCGGCACGGTGGCTCAGTTCATGGCCAACCGCAACATCACTACGCTGGACGCCGGTGTGCCTGTGCTGAGTATGCACGCCCCCTTCGAGGTGGTGGCCAAGCTGGACTGCTACGAGACGTACCGCGCCTGCAAGGCTCTGTACGAGGCTCTGTAAGCAGCAAGCACTACAAGCAAAAAAAGAGAGACGGCGCCGCCGTCTCTCTTTTTTTGCTTACTTTTCCGGGGTGTCGCCGTCCTCGATCCTTCCCGGCATAGAGGGGAACATGGCGCTGATGAAGCTGGCCATTTTGCTGTGCTCGGCGTACCACTCGCCGTGCTCCGCCTCCAAGCGCTCCTTGTCGCCGTAGTTCTCCAGCGCGTGGCACGTCTCCACATAGGCCTTCTGCATCTGGCGGATGCGGGCGCTCATGTGCTGCAAAAGGCTCATGACCTTGGCGGGGCGGTCACGGAAGTATTTTCCAAAGTTGTCGAAGGATATCTCACTGACCACCAGCGGCTCCAGCGCCACCACCGTGGTGTTCCGGGGCCGGGATTCCAGAAAGCTGATGACATTGAAGAAGTCGCCCTCCCGCAGCGTCACCACCTCCACCTCGTCGGGCTTGCCGTAGTCGGTGTATATCCCCACGCTGCCGTAGAGGATGTTGTACATATTCATCTCCATCTCACCGGGTTTGCAAACGATCTGACCTCTCTTGAATCTGCGCTCTCCTGTGTTGGGCATACGCCATACCTCCTGCCATTTATCATTTTTTATCATTCTGCCGCTATTTTATCATATCCGCCCCGGCCTTGTCGATACTTCTTCTTGCCAAACGCGCCGGAAAGTGGCATACTATTGCAGGTAAATACGCACAAAAGGAGACATTTCCGTATGGATCACTTTCATATAGCCCTTTCTGAGGATCAGCTCCGCGCCGTCAGCTCCATCGGCCTTGCCCATGTGGGTGACGCCGTGTATGAGCTGCTGGTGCGCACATGGCTGTGCGCCCACGGCAAGGCCACCGGCAAGGATCTGCACCGCGCCGCCATCGCGCTGGTCTGCGCCCCGGAGCAGGCCCGCCGCGCCCAGCGCATTCTGCCGCTGCTGACGGCGGAGGAGGAGACAGTGTTCAAGCGCGGCCGCAACGCCGCCGTCCACGCTATCCCCAAGAACGCTACCACCGCCCAGTACCACCAGGCCACGGCGCTGGAGTGCCTGCTGGGCTGGCTGTACCTGCGGGGCGACACCGACCGTGTCAGCGCGCTGTTCGACGTGATGATGGAGGAGGATTGATATGCCCTTAGACGCTATCTGTCTGCAAGGGGTGGTGGGGGAGCTTGCCCCCCAGCTCACCGGCAGCCGCATCGAAAAAATACAGCAGCCCGCACGGGATCAGATCATCCTCCTGCTGCGGGGCAGCCGCCGCCTGTTCCTCAACGCCGGGGCCAACCAGCCCCGCATCCACCTGACGGAGCAGCTGCGGGACAACCCGTCACAGCCGCCGATGTTCTGTATGCTTCTGCGCAAGCACCTGTCCGGCGGCATCATTGAGTCCGTCCGGCAGGAGCCGCTGGAGCGTGTGGTGACGCTGACCGTGCTGGCCTCCGACGAGATGGGAGAGCGCAGCCGCTTTACGCTGGTGTGGGAGGGGATGCCCCGCCGCGCCAATCTCATCCTCTGCGACAGGGACGGCCGGATCATCGACTGTCTGCGCCGCGTGGATCTGGAGGCGGAGCAGGACCGGCAGGTGCTGCCGGGGCTTTTTTACCGCCTGCCCACCCGGCAGGATAAGCGCTCGCCACTGTCCGTGACGGAGGAGGAATTTGCCGCCCTGCTGGGGCGCGCCGCGCCGGACGCGCCGCTGGACGACTGGCTGCTGGACACCTTCACCGCCATATCCCCGCTGGTGGCGCGGGAGCTGACAGTCCGCGCCTGCGGCAGCACAGACGCCCCCGCATCGCAGGGAAACGCCCTGTGGGATGTGTTCTCCCGGTGGCAGAAGGATGTGAACGAAAACACCTTTACACCGACACTTATCAAACGGAACGGGTCGCTGGCGGACTTTACCTACGGCCTGGTTACTCAGTATGGCACCTACGCCGAGACGGAGGTCTATGACAGCTTTTCCCACCTGCTGGACGACTTCTACGAAAAGCGGGAGCAGGCGGAGCGGGTGAAGCAGAAGGGGCGGGATCTGCTGAAGACCGCCACCACCGCCCGCGACCGTGTCCGGCGCAAGCTGGCGGCGCAGGAGAAGGAACTGGCCGCCTGTCTGGACAGAGATCACCTGCGGATCTGCGGCGAGCTGATCACCGCCAATCTCTACCGCATGGAGCGGGGGCAGAGCCGCCTCACCGCCCAGAACTACTACGACGAAAACTGCGCCGATGTGGATATCCCGCTGGATGTCCGGCTGTCGCCGCAGGAGAACGCCGCCCGGTACTTCAAGCAGTACGCCAAGGCCAAGACGGCGGAGAAGTATCTGACCGCCCAGCTGCAAAGGGGCAGGGAGGAGCTGCAATATCTGGAGAGCGTTTTGCAGGAGCTGGCGCAGGCCGAATCGGAGCAGGACTTCAACGATATCCGCACGGAACTGACGGATGGCGGCTACCTGCGGGGGCGGGGCAAAAAGCAGCCCGGCTTCCAGCGCGCCTCCAAGCCCCGGGAGTTCCGCTCCTCCGCGGGACTGCGTATCCTTGTGGGACGCAACAACCGGCAGAATGACCGCCTGACCACCAAGGACGCCGATAAGCGGGATATCTGGCTCCATACCCAGAAGATCCACGGCAGCCATGTGATCCTCTGCACCGGCGGCACGGAGCCGGACGAGCAGAGTCTCATGGAGGCCGCGTCACTGGCGGCGTACTTCTCCCAGGCGCAGGGCAGCACCAAGGTGCCGGTGGACTATACGCCGGTGAAATTTGTGAAGAAGCCCGCCGGCGCCAAGCCGGGCATGGTGGCCTATACCACCTACCAGACCATGCTGGCCGATCCGGACGAGGAGTTGGTCAAGCGCCTTTCCGTCAAATAACGTCAAAAACAGGGCTGTTCCCTCTGGAACAGCCCTGTTTTCTCACATTTCCACCACCTTTGTGGCAATCTTCTCGCAGAACACCCGGTCGTGCTCCACGAACAGCAGGGTAGGCCGAAATGCTTGCAGCAGCTCCTCGATCTGGATGCGGGAGAGAACGTCGATGTAGTTCAGCGGCTCGTCCCAGACGTACAGATGGGCGGACTGGCACAGGCTTCTGGCCAGCAGTACCTTTTTCTTCTGCCCGGCGGAGTAGTCGCCCATATCCTTCTCGAACTGCACCCGCTCGAAGCCCAGCTTCCGCAGGATCGTCAGGAACAGGCTCTCATCGAGACCATACCCGGCGGCGTAGTCCCGCAGCCCGCCCCGCAGACCGGAGGCGTCCTGCGGCACGTAGGAGATGACCAGCCGGCTGGCTGTCTCCAAAGTGCCGGAATAGGGGATATCCTGCCCGCACAGCAGCTTGAGGATGCTGGACTTGCCGCAGCCGTTTGCCCCGCACAGCGCCACGCGGTCGCCCTGCGTCACGGTGAAGGATACGCCGCTGCACACGGCCCCACCGCCGTAGTCGATGGACACATCCCGCAGCGCTGCCAGCCGCTGGGCGTGGTGGGCCAGCGGATGCAGCTTCAAAGCATCGCTGCGTTCGATGTCCTTCAGCAGCGCGGACTTCTCCTCAATGGCGTTTTGCTGCCGCCGTTCCAGATTTTTCCGCCGCTGCTGCATCCGCCGGGACTGCTCGGCAACGAAGTCGCGGCCGCCCATGGCGTCGGCGAGACCCTTGACCTTGGCGGAGTTTTTCCCGATCTTCGTCTCCTCCACCCGGTCGGCCCAGTCGCTGGACTGCCGCGCCGCCTCCTTCAGCCGCCCGATCTCCTTTTTGAGCCGTTCATTCTGTGACAGCTCAAAGGCGTCCTGCCGCCGCTTGTTCTCGTACCACGAGGAAAAATTCCCCTTCCGCACCTCGATGCTGCTGCGGTTGATGGACAGGATGTGATCCACGCAGCCGTCCAGAAAGGCACGGTCGTGGGACACCAGCAGGAAGCCCTTTTTGCCGCGGAGATAGCGGCTCACCAGCGCCCGCCCCACCTGATCCAGATGGTTGGTGGGCTCGTCGATGAGAAGAAAGCGGTTTTCCCGGGAAAAGAGCATAGCCAGCAGGAGCTTGGACTGCTCGCCGCCGGACAGCGTGGAAAAGGGACGGTACAGTGCGTCCTCCGACACCTCCAGCGGCGCCAGCTCCCGCAGGAACCGCCACGAAGCCACGTCGGGACAGACGCGCTCCAGCAGTTCCATGGGACACAGCGATGGGTCCTCCACGGCGTAGGGGAAGTAGTCGAAGCCAACGCTGGCGTGTATCGTGCCTTGATAGGGATACCTTCCCTCTAAGAGCCGCAGCAGCGTGGTTTTACCCCGTCCGTTGCGGCCCGTCAGTCCCAGCCGCCAGTCGGTGTCCAGCTGAAAGCTGACGTTTTTGAAAATGTTGTCGTAGCTGCCTTCATAGCAGAATGTAAGGTCGGATACTTTAATAATGGACATGGTCATGCCTCCTATACGAAAAAATGGCTGCGGGAAACAGCTCCCACAGCCAAAAACGCACACCACACCCGCCGACAGGCAGGCTATGACCACGCACAGAGC
>ULYI01000642.1_pt1 | contig 9146 bp, 14 predicted proteins | sample 1962171 | NCBI WGS metagenome assembly ULYI01 (sample SAMEA4835863, study PRJEB28245) | human gut metagenome | biome: gut microbiome; material: fecal sample | place: Denmark | collected 2008 | reverse complement strand
CTTTACAATGGAGATAAAGCGCAAATGGAGGAAGATTTAAGCCACGCCGATGAGGATTGTAGCGATTGCTATTATACCGAATGGGAGTCAATATTTTTCGATTAATAATAACTCAAAAAAAACATAAAGAAAATGGAAAGAAATGATGCACTGAGAGTGTTTACAAAGAATAGCGGCTTTGTTATGGTTGACCGCAAGTTGCAGGAAGTGAAGTGGTTGCGCACTGAGTTTAAGTACGATCACAAGGAGGACGATGCTCTGTTTTATGTCGCTCGTACAACATTCCAGAAGCCAGATGGCACTACTGGAGTGTTCGATAACTATGACATGGCGTTCGACAGTGTGGAGAAGTATGAGAAAGGTGTTTCTTCTGAGACATCGTACAAGACGCTGTTTATCCGCAAGAATGATGGCGATGTCCTTCGTGATGTTATTCGTGGTGTAAAACGCTCGTTTAATCCAGAATACTGGGTGTTCGACAAGTTATGCCATGTTCCAGTGCAGTATAAATTGGAGCTGGAAGAGTTCTACTTCGACTATTCTGATAATCGCTTTCATACAGACGAGTTTCCGAAAGACTGTAAGATTTACGACACTAAGGAAGAGGCTCTGTCATACAATACCTATAAGGTTATAGAACAAGACGGAACCGAGTATGAGCGTGATGGAGTAAACAAGCTTATCATGCTTGACGATGACCAGCGTGAACTGTTGAAGCAGTTTGAGGACATCTGCAAGAAAATGAACGATGCGGATATGCTCCTTATCAGTGACAGCTGTGAGGATATGTCTGTATTTAATTTGCGGCACATCAAGAATTATGCTCTTGATTATAACGATGTTCCAGATGTGATGGATGGCGATCCAGAAGATTATGAAAGGGCAGACCGTTATGGTATGCCTTTCAAAGTAAATCATCACATCCAATGGTGGGGTGATGACAGCAGCTTGTTCATTCTACGCAAATCTACAGAAAATGGGAAAAAGTGATTTTGACAAATTAAAAGAGCATGTAACTTTTCTGACAGACTTATTGAATGAGCGTCAATTGGAAGAATACATTGCTTGGCTTGAAAAAAGAATAGACTAATATGAAAATTATATCAGACATAAGTCTTAAAGACTTCGGATTTTGGAGTGGTGCAAAAGACACTGCCGAACAGCTTACTGACGAGCAGTTTGACCAAGTGGAGGGAGTGCTGGAAGATTTATATCCAGATGGCATGACTGACACTGAACTTAATGATATATTCTGGTTTGAATCAAACAAGATATATGAATGGGCTGGATGCTTCCCTAAATTCTTCAAATTAACAGCCACTTGCGGTCGTGTTAAGTATGTCAGAGCTGAAGATAGCGATGATATAGATGAAGTCGAGGGTAGCTATTGCGATTCTGAAGAGGTTGAAGAAGATGAGTGTGAAGACATTGAGAATGTTAGCGATGTCGAGCTTAATGACTTTTCTGATACCCACTATTTCTCAATAAAAAGTCGCTTTACAAAGCACGAGCTTATCATTCATTGCCTGGGCGATGAAGCTGCTGATGATTTGAAAGAAGCGTTCTTTATGTGTGAGATAGAAGAAATCACAGAAGTTCCAGCTGAAGGCATTGATGGCGAGGAAGATTGGGAGGATTATGAAAATGATTCTGTGACTATTGACGAGTTTGCTTATGACGAGGATGAAATGTGGGATAGCTATGACATTCCTGTTTATGCCATACCTCGTATTTGCCAGCTGATACTCGACCCTAATAATTTGCTTGACTATTATGACGTTCCAGAATCTCACGCAATTAATGAGCAAAATCGTTACTTGGAATTGAATGATGAAGACATCAAGAATATTGATGAATTTGTTGCCGATCTTCATAAGGCAATGCCCGATGGATTCACGATTGACTGGGATATGGAAAGTGTTGGTTCACCATATTTCGACCCACATCCAGCTTTCGGATTGGCTATGGATTGTGTAAAACTTAGAGTATATCCAAAATGAAACAGACACGAGAGGACATAATTGATTTGTGGTATCAACTAAAAGCGTTAGAACAGAAGGCTGCTTGTAGAGAAGTCAATTGTGAAGTGCTTGACAATCTACAAACAGCTATTGCCGCTATGGAAAGTGCTTTTATCACCATTAATAATATCATAACTGACAGCGAGCAATAATATCATCCTAAAAAGTCAAAATAATGTTGACAACTGAAATTCCAGAAGTAAACGCACGAAAGAGTGCCGAGGATGAACTTGCACAATTCATCCTCGATAAATTGAAAACCCAAAACGAGGTTTGCATTGAATATTATCATGCTGGATGCGCCAAAGGCAGTTGGAAAGATGGTACATGGCATGGTGATGAAACGCTGCACAAGGCTGATAGTAGTGCTATTTATAATGTTGAAAACACCTTTAAGAATAAAGGGTATATTGTAAACGACTCTATAAGAGGCATGAATGTCAGTGTGCTTAAAATTTCAAAATAACTATGGGAAAACTTGAAACATATTATTGTACTCAATGTGGAAGTAGCAATGTTGAAGTACAGGCGTGGGTTAATCCTAATACCAATGAAGTTTTTGGGTGGGTTGGTGACTTTTGTGGAAACCAAGAACATTACTGCTGTGATTGCGAAGAACAGGTTTCATTACTGACACTTCCAGATCTTTGGCAACGATTTAGTGAGGTTCCTGTAAATAAAGATGATGAAATAGAGGAAGATTTCCTCTGTTTCGAGAAAGGCACGTCAAAGTTTGATGTGTGGCACTGGTTCGATGACCGCTGCCCAAACAATTTACATGACGATTTAATGTATAACGATAATACGGAGGAGTGAATATGACAGAAGTTGAGTTATTAAATAAAGCCGAGAAATTTCTGAAAAAGTATGAAAGAATAATATGGAAACCGTTTGATTTCCCAGAGGATATGACGGAGGAAAGTACGGTTGATGAACTTATATCAGAAGGTACCGATATGTATTATGCTTTAGGCGAAGCAAAGGATTTGATACATGATTTGGAGCTTTTAGTACACTTCAAAGACGCAGGATTTAACGAGATATAAAATATAAAATTATGACTACATTCAAAGAATACGTCCTTGACTGGTTTCATCAACTGGTGGAGGAACATTACACGGATAAAGAATGGCAAGCTGACTTGTTCCACCAGCTTGGCTACAATGAGGCTGAATATCTTGACGAAGGCGTGTCCATATACGATTTCTTGTTGGAAATGTCTGATGAGGACGAGATTTATGAGGCATTGTTTGGCTATGAAGCCAAAGTGAAGACCTTAGATGATCTTCCAGATACAGAAGGCTTCTTGACGAGAATGTTCCAGGAAGTTGGCAAGGATTACACTAAAGAGTACGACTTTGTCAATGAATTGCTGGAAGATATGGCTGGACATTGCTTTAATTACGCAAATCCAGCAGGATTCTTCCAAGATTTGCAGTGTGGCGGTTGTGCATCTGGTATGATAGGTATGTTCATCTATCATTCAGATTGCAAAGACTTCTATATCAATCATATTGATAGTATGGAAGATTTTGTAGAAGAACTCGAAGACGAACTTGGCTGTTCTATCAAGAACGAAGCAAAGATGCCGCATTATACATTTATATGCTGGGTGTGCTACGAGGAACTTGCATTTAGAATTGCTAACGAACTCTGGGATGGCGAAATCTAAAGCACGAAACATGAAGATTGTAGTATTGGATTTCGTCAATACGTCTGTTGACATGATTGATGTTGACGAAGATTTTATAATGCGAAACTATCATGGTGATGTAGAGGAGTTTTTGATGTGTTGGTGTGGATATAACATTGATAATATACAATGGATGGCAAACCGCAAATTGAAAATCAACTTAAACATGACTATAGATGATTTCGCTGGTGATGACGAATTAAATAAAGAAAACAATGAAACATACTGATTTTTACCATTTGTTCAAACATGTTAAGCAACATGTTATTGACGAACTGAAAGCTGCCGTAAAAGCTCATGGTGGTAGTTATAGTTGGGAAACTGAAGATGATTGTCCGATTGTGGCAGCAAATCCAGATACAAGTGAACCAGAACCGTTGGATGTTTGTATTCATGGCATTTCACTTGACACCTATGGCGATTTGGTGTTTGAAGCTACTGGGAAAGAGTCTGGATATGAAATCGACTATTTGTGTGTTGATGATATTTTCGTTGAACATATTGGATATATTATTGACTACATGGATGACACCCCAGATGTTTCCGATGTGTCAATTCCATTTGAACAATAACTACATTGCGCTTTTCAAAAAGACCGTGCGAGTTTTATTACTTGTGCGGTCTTTTTCTTTTAATGAATGTTAAAGTGCGGTCAGCTTTTCACCCCTTCTTTTCATTCATTTCCTATTCATAAATAAACAAAACAACCCTCAAAACAGTAAACAACATGGGATATAATCATTCTGACATCGGTCATAACTGGGCGCATCAACTAAAATCACGCCAAGGTGACAGATATTACAGTTTCAATGGTAGTAAAATTAAGTCGTATTCAACCGTTATAGGTGAGATTGTATATACTAAAAACAATACGCCTGTCTATTTTCTGAATACTGGTAGCTATTCAAATTCTACTTGTAAGCATCAAAACTATGCTTTCGGTGCAATTCCCAAATATGCGGTTAAGTTCTCTGCATCATGTGGAGATTTCATGTATGGTTGGGATGGAATCACAAACTGGAAAGGTGAGATTACAGAAACGATAGCAAAAAACTTCGTAATAAAAAACCTTCAGTCTATATATGATTCTTTATTGGAGTTCAAGGATTCCAAAGCTCTAAAAATTGAGAAAGAGTTTTCATTGGAATATTTTTATAAAGCTAAGAGTTTTATGGAATATTTCCCACTTACGTCATTCCCAAAGGTGCTTCGTATCAAGAACGAAAACTTGAAGATGTTTTTCCATATAGCAAATCCGACTTCGTTCAGAAAGGTGGTTAAGGCTTTGATAGCTGGAAAGAAAGATTTGAAAGCTCTTGTTGACATAGCTTGTGGTGGTGGAACATACGATGCTTATTATAATCGAACTATAGGAATCAGAATGTCTGACACCACAGCAAAGTACAACCATAAGTGTGGCTTTGAAACCAATAGAAATATGGGAAAGTGGTATGACCCTTATCCATATTGTTATAGCAAAAAAAATGGCGCACGTTGGCCGAAGAATAACACACTCATATCCCATTCGCTTGATCGCTATTGCGATGGTAAGGGATTTACTGGTAAACAAATCCTCCAGCATCGTAAAAAGGGTGATTTGGTTTCTTTCTTGTTTGAAACAAGAAAGAAAAACTTGGCTAACGCTTTTCTTTACGAAGAGCGAAGATTGAGAAATAAGCGTGTAGAAGAAGCCAAAGAACGTCTGGAGATTTTCATTGGTTTACGAGGTTGGCAAAGTGATTGGGGCTATAAATACCAGCACACGTTCTCATCATTCAATTACAATGGTATCGAGTATTCCTTTAATCGCTGGAACGAAGAGAAAGAACTTTCTGACGATGAATACCAGGCATTTAGTGTGATGTCTGTGGAAGAGCAAAAAGCTTTCATCCATGCAAAACGTGCTGAAATGCTCGAAACATTGCGTCTGCAAGATTATAATTATGAGCATCGTGTAGAATTGACAGAAAAGGCTCGTCTGGCACGGGAGAAAGAACAAGCAGCAAAACGTGAATACATAGAACACCTCAAAGCACAGGGCGATGAAGGTATACGTCAGTTGTGGCACGAAGGCTTGATTGGCAACACTTCGCTCTGGAATAAGTCTATGACGGTGTTCTATGGCGGCAATGTGTTATTGAGAGTCGCTGACAATGGCGAGAACGTGGTTACTTCCAAAGGCATTACCATACCGCTTAAAGAATGTAAGCGTTTATGGCTTATAATTAACCGTTGGCACAATGAGAATACGGAGTTCTGTAGAAGCAATGAGATTGTTTACGCAACCAAGCGACAGCAATGGCGCATCGAACGTTATCAGAACGATATTATGATTGCTGGATGTCATGCAATCGCTTATAAGGAAATGGCAAATATTGCCAAACAACTCAAATTTTGCTAATAATGTAAATTCAAAATCATGGTAGAATATATAGAAGAAATAACGGTTTGCAATGAGCAAATCTTTAACGATAAGGAATCGCATACAATAACAATGCGATTCTACGATGGCTACGCTATCTCAACGAATAACTTGTATGGAATGTCTTACCCTACGTTATTCCAGGTTCAAAGCACAGATTGGATGCAGAAAGAGATTACGGAATATTGCGGTGATGGACGTGATGGTACAGACTATCCGTTTGACATCGCATTGAAGTACGGAATCTTGTTCAAGCTTCCGCAAGACTCTAAGTTGGAGCGTAAAATCAAGTGGTTGGAGCAGTTTGCTATCGTTGATGTTAATAGAAAAGCTGCGTATGAGAAGTTCTGCAATGAGCTTGATGCTCCAAACAAGGAATATTTCGTTCTTTACCATGACCGTACTGGCGATGGTGGAATGAGTGTTAAGTATATTGGCGAGTGTTGCTGTGATGATGAAGCTATTGACAAGGCTTTTTCTTCTAAAGCTATACCACAAGACACTGTGCATTTCTATCGTGCTGAAGACATTGAGGCTGCTAATATGGCTGTTGACTATGGGAAAGACATGGAAGTGGTGGCTGTTTATCATTCCAGCTCGCAATATCTGGAAGAATATTGGACGGTTGTTTCCGTTCCAGTTTCTTGTGATAAGTTTGCGGCTTTTGTGTGGAATCGTGGCGATAAGTCACAACATGTCAGCAACCGTTTCTACACTTTTCCTTCTTACATGGCCATGCAGAATTTTGTGCAGCAGGAGAAGGTCAATGAAATGCAGGACGATCTTCCAGAGTTCAATATTTCGTGGTTCCTGGAAGATTTGAAAGGCGATACTGGTTTGAAGCCAGACGAAACTCTGCATAACATTAATATCTGGGCGCAAGAAGGCTACAACGTCTGGATTGTTTGTGGTACTTACAAATAATGTAATATGGCAAACAAAAAGCAATACACTCACAATGGTATAAATCTGGTAAATATGGCATTTGCTATCGGTCAGATTAACCAAGATGAAAGCCTTTCAGTACATGCAGAAAGAGTTATTGATTATGCGAAAGCATTTACTTCTTGGGAAGTGAAAAACGTACTTTGCTTAGAAAATGGCTGGGAAACTTACATGGAGAATGGCGGTGAGGATTATGAAAGTGTGATTTACGAATGGGCTGAAAAGTTTAGAATATGAAAGATAAGATTTATGTAGTTACCCAAGAATGGGGAAACACTTCTTTGGAAGACTGCAATTTTGAAATTCTTGGGGTTTTCTTCGACTTGCGAGAGGCTACTTTATGTATGCAGAAAGCTCGTAATATTGAATTGTCAGAGTCATACGGCACGCCTTATGAATATCTTTCTCATTCAATGGAAGTTAGCGTTAATGAAGAAGACTGGAAGGTTGAAATCACAGCGACAAATGGCAAGTGGGATAATTTTGAGATACATGAGAAAGAAGTTGAACAGCGTGATTTCATTGCCATTCAGTTTAACTATGCTGGTGAGGTATTCAATGAGCGTATCTATCTTGACCAGATAGATTTGACTCATTATGATGACATCTGGGACTGGTGGTTTGGTTCAAATGGAAACGAACAATTTCCAGATTTGAACTTTGAATTAACTGCTGATAAGGGTAAAGATGGCAGTCCTGCTTGTAGTAATATGTATATCAACGTTTACGAAAATGAAGACGCTATGTTTCCGATGAAGAGAATTACAAATATTTCATGGATTTATAGTTGGATTGAAAGGAAAGAACATCATGCAAAAAGTTAAAATAGGTTCTGTTCGTAAGGTGAACGGACAATATGTTATCACTCCAGAATATACCGCCACTAACGATACATGCGGCATATTCTTTAAGGATTCTGAAGCATACCAGAATGATTGGGATGCGCCATGTTATTCTGAGGAAGCGTGTTTTGATGATTTTCCAACAACAGATCGTTATTGGACTCATGCACAGCTTTTTTTGGAGTGTGGTTATAACGAGAAGTTGTGCAATACTATGTTTAGCGAACTTGCCTGGCAATGTCCAGATACATGGCTTAATGAGTTGGATGAAGAGGATTACTCTTACTATTGGTCTTGGCTAAAAGTTGGCTGTAAGGCTTTCTGGTGGCTGGATGAATGGTGGGATGCCGATTTTTATGAAGTTGTCCGAATTGGGGACGCTCCAGAAAATTATAATCCAGACACAACTGTGTGGCTTCGCAAACCAGATGAAGAAAACCCTGGCGAGTATGAGGAAATCGAAGCTCGTCTTTGGGAGTTAGCTGAAACCGACATTTCTCGCCAACTCCAGAAGAAGAAAGAAGAATATTATCATAGTTTCATTGAGCCTGGCGCAAAGGTTTGGTGGAGTGATCCTGCTGGAGAATCGTCTGATTGGTTCTATGTGGATAGCATAGAGGATGATGGTTATCCTTGGGGTGATGAAACCGAAGTATGGCTAAAGATGAATAAAAATGACAAAGTAGCAACAAATCAAGTTCTTATGCAAGAACTTTCTATAACAAATAAATAATTATAAGTTATGAAACATTCAATTTCGATTAAAACAATCAATGGTGTCCTTTCAATCTCAGATTTTAAGGCACAGCGTGTATCAAAGTCCGATGTAATCGGTGTAGTTCTCCAGACCGAGGCAATCGGTATGGTTATTTCTCTTGACCAGTGGAATGAAATCTGGTGCAGCGACGGAAACCGCAAAGTCTTCAATAAGGAGTGCGGTGAAGCAGAAGCCTTGCAGACATTGAGTGGACTGGAGCTTACTCGCAACATCGTGAAGCAGAACGAGGAAGATGGCGAAAGCATGACTGCTGCTATGCGTTGCTGGCAGTACAAGAAAGGCAACCTCCAGTGGTATCTTCCAAGTTTGTATGAGCTTGGAACGATTATCGCTTATCGTGATGAATTGAACGAGGTGCTGGAAATGCTTGATGCCGACCAGTTCGATGAAGATGATTGGGGCTGGAGTAGTTCCGAGAACGGCAGTTGGAACGCATGGGTCGTCA
>ULYI01021872.1_pt1 | contig 9334 bp, 7 predicted proteins | sample 1962171 | NCBI WGS metagenome assembly ULYI01 (sample SAMEA4835863, study PRJEB28245) | human gut metagenome | biome: gut microbiome; material: fecal sample | place: Denmark | collected 2008 | reverse complement strand
CCGATGACGGTGCCGTTTATCCTTGCGCTCGGCATAGGCGTCGCGAATATCCGAAGCGATAAAAAGGCGGAAGCGGACAGTTTCGGTCTTGTCGCGTTATGTTCGATAGGTCCGGTGCTTGCGGTGCTGATTTTGGGGTTCTTTTACAAGGGACAGGGCGTTGCGGACGTGAACCTTCCGTTCATCCCGGAAACGACGACCGAAATGGGGCTGGAATACCTGAAAGCGTTCCCCGCATATATGAAAGAAATGGCGATTGCACTTTCGCCGATTATCGTACTGTTTTTGATTTTCCAGGTGGCTGCTTTCAAGATGAGCAAAAAGAGTTTTTTGAAAACGCTCATCGGTATTCTTTACACATACGTGGGTTTAGTGTTGTTTTTGACGGGTGTAAACGTCGGTTTCTCGCCGCTGGGGTTATATCTCGGTCAGCAACTGTACAGCGGCTGGACGCAATATATTCTCATTCCCGTGGCAATGCTTATGGGCTGGTTCATAATTTCCGCCGAGCCCGCGGTATTCGTCCTTGAAAAGCAAATCGAAGACGTGAGTTCGGGCGCAATCCCCGGGAAAGCGATTAAGCTGAGCCTGTCGATTGCAATCGCGCTGGCGATGGGGCTTTCGATGATCCGCGTCCTTACGGGGATATCGATACTCTGGTTTATCGTGCCGGGCTATCTCGTCGCGCTTATACTGATGTTTTTCGTCCCCGACATATTCACGGCAATCGCGTTCGACTCGGGCGGGGTTGCGTCGGGACCGATGACTGCGACGTTCATGCTGCAATTTTTCATCGGCGTATGTTCGGCGCGCGGCGGCAATATATTAAGCGACGCTTTCGGTGCGGTCGCACTTGTTGCGATGATGCCGCTTATTTCAATTCAGATCACCGGTCTTGTTTACAAGAAGAAGAAACAACGCGCGGAACGCGTGCCCGAAGTCGTTTACGGCGACGACGATATTATCGAACTGTGGGGGAACTGATATGTACTTTGTAATCTCGGTAATCAATCCCAACGGATTGTCGATTCTGAATAACATTTGTCAACGGCTGGAAATCCCCGTGATTCTGTCGCTTATCGGCCACGGCACCGCGTCGCAGAAGATACGCGATTTGTGGGGGATCGAGTCCACCGATAAAAGAATCCTTTTTGCGGTCGCGGACGAAAACAAAACGAAGTCGCTCATCATGGAAGAACGACGCCGTCTTTACATCGACGCACCCGGCAACGGCATTGTGATTTCCGTCCCGATTAAAAGCGTCGGCGGCGGCAGCACCCTCAATTTTTTGAACGGAGGAAACAAGGATATGAAAGCACCCGATATAAATTTTGAATACGAACTTATTCTCGCGATTGCAAACGAAGGGCATACCGACGCCGTTATGGACGCCGCAAGGGCTGCGGGCGCGGGCGGCGGCACCGTTATCCACGCAAAGGGTACGGGCGGCATGGGCACCGAGAAATTCTTCAACGTGTCGATTGCAAGCGAAAAAGAAATCATTATCATCGTTGCGAAAAAGGAAAAGAAAGCGGACATTATGCGCTCCATCGTAACGACGGCGGGCGCGGGCACCGACGCAGGCGCGATAGTTTTCTCTCTTCCCGTTTCCGACGTCGAAGGGTTCAGACGGGACGACGATAACGCCGAAATTCCAAAAGCCGAACAAAAAACAGAACAAGCAGAATAAGTTGAGGCCCTCCTATTTTTCGGGAGGGCTTGATTATTTTCTTATTCGGTGGTAAAATATAGACATAATTTACGGTAGGTGGGATATGTTGGACTTCGAAAAACACAAACAGGCAGGGGAAAATTATTTGTCTTGCGACGTTGAAAAGAACCTATGCTTCCCGATGCATTGCAACGAAACGTACGAGTTTTTATACTGCAACGACGGGCTTGTAAACGTTACCGTGCTGGACAGAATTTATCGTCTTCGCGCGGGGAAGTGTATGGTAATTCCGCCAAAGTTCGCGCACGCTTACGAAACGCCCGATTACAGCAACGTTTTCATCTGCAAGTTTTCAAAGGATTGGGTTCCCGACTTTTACGAAAAGCACGACGGCTACGTCGCGACTTTCCCGGTTTTCTCGATAGAGTTTGCGGAATCGCTGACAAGAAAAATGCCCTTTGTTACCAACACTTTCAAGCTAAAAGCCGTTTTGTATCATATTCTTGCGGAGTTCGAGACGCACACGGCGTTTATCCCGGTCGACAAAAAGAAGGTGGACGTCCTGAACGCAATCGCGAAATACGTTTCGCACAACTTCACGGAAGACATAAGCCTGAAAGACCTGTCCGACAAAATGGGATATTCTTACAATTATCTTTCGGCTGTTTTCAACGAATATTTCGGCGCGAATTTTTCCGACGTCGTGAATATTTACCGCATAAATTACGCAACCGATCTGTTGTATTCGACCACGCTTTCCGTCGCGGAAATCTCAAAAAAGGCGGGTTACGACAGCGTGCGTAGTTTCAACCGCAACTTCCAGAAATACAAAGGAAAGTCGCCGCGCGACGCCCGCGAGTTCGTGAAAGAAGGCATTATCGTTGACGTCTGACGGTTTTTTGCGGTTTTTACTGTATATTTTTGGTCGTTTGTATAGTAAAAAAAATAAAGACGTCGTTTGTTTGAAAAGAGCGTTGTTTTTATGATATGATAATCATATAAATATAAAAAATAAAGAGGAGAACATTATGGCAAATTTTTCAAAATTGATTGAAAAAAAGGCAGACGCCGCGCAATATATGGTTGACGAAATCACCCATATCTGCAAGGATATGCCCAAACGTACTCCCGGCGAAGAAGGCGAAAGAATCGCTTGCGAGTATATGGCTGACGTCCTTAAAAAAGACTGCGGATGCGAACGCTCCGACGTTGAATCGTTTAAGGAAAATCCCGGCAGCTTTTTCGGCTGGATTTATATCACGATCACCTGCGTTCTTGCGGGGCTTATCGCATACTTCTTCCTGCCGATTTTAGGTTTTGCGCTTATCGTTTTCGGTTTCTACGTAATGATAATGCAATTCGGTCTTTACAAAAAGACTTTCGACTTCCTGTTCCCCGAAAAGACGGGCACGAACGTTACCGCAATCAAGAAATGCACGGGCGAAGTCAAAGGTCGCGTTTTCTTCAACGGTCACCCCGACGCAGCGTGGAACTGGCCCGTCAACAATAAGTTCGGCGGCAAAGTTTACGAAGCGAACATCGTTGTCGTTGTCCTTGGCGCGTTGTTCCTTATGGGATGCAGCCTTGCGACGGCTATACTCACCGGTTTCAAACCCATGATTCTTAAACCCGAAAACGGCGTTCTGTTCTGGCTTGGCATCGCGAACCTTGCATTCGTACCTTTCTATTTCGGTATGTACCGCATGTGGGATCCGAACACGACGGTTGACGGCGCAAACGACAACCTTACGGCTTGCCTTATGGGCATCGCAATCCTTAAAGCGATGAAAGACGAAGGTATCGAACTTGAACACACCGAAGTCGGCGTTATCCTTTCGGGCTCCGAAGAAGCGGGGCTCCGCGGAGCGAAAGCGTGGTGCGAACAACACAAAGGCGAATTCGACGACGTTCCCACCTGGATTTATTCTTTCGACACTATTCACGATCCGAAATTCCTGGGCGTAAATTACCGCGACCTTAACGCAACCGTCAAAGCCGACAAGGAAGTTTCCGACAGCTTTATGGAAGCGGCAAAAGAATTGGGCATTCACTGCAACAAAACTCTTGTTCCTCCCTTCGGCGGAGCAACCGACAGCGCAGCGTTCGCACAGGCAGGTTTCAGGGCAACGGGTATCACCGCATTGAACCACGTTCTGGAAGATTATTACCACACGCTTAAAGACAGCTACGACAACCTTAACAAAGATTGTCTTGCGGATTGCTATGCAATTTCTGTCCGCGCGCTTGAAAACTTTGACAAAAAGATTTCAAACAAATAAGTAAAACAAACACGATAATGAAGGATAGCGAGTTTTCGCTATCCTTTTTCGTTGAAAAAAATCGGTAAAGGCGGCGGATATTTTTTTCATTTCTTGACAACAACGTATATTTAATGCAATAATAAAATTAATTTAACGCAACGTGGAAAGTATGGAAGAAATCAAAAACACCGACTGCAATCTCATAACGGGACTCACGTCCGAAGAAGTCGAAGCGCGCGTCAAGAGCGGGCTCGTCAACGGATTGCAAACAATAAAAACCAAAAGCGTACTTAGGATACTTATCGACAACACCTTCACGTTTTTCAACTTCGTGTTTTTCGTGATGGCAATCATCGTCGCGGCGTTTTCGGGATTCGACGAGGACGGCATGGGCAATTACGGTTTCGTGATACTGTGCGTCTGCAATACGCTTATCGGTATCGTGCAGGAACTTCGCGCAAAGCACACGATGGATAAACTGTCGCTCATTTCCGCCCCGAAGGTTCGGGTTATCCGCGACGGGGAAGAAAAGGAAATCGCCGTGAAAAACGTCGTTATGGACGACGTTACGACATTGCAGGCAGGACACCAGATTTGCGCGGATTCGGTCGTTGTCGAGGGCAGTATCGAGGTCAACGAAAGCCTTATCACCGGTGAGCCCGACGCAATCGTGAAAAACGTAGGCGACAGCCTTATGTCGGGAAGTTACGTCGTATCGGGACGCGCAAAAGCAAAAGTCGTGCACGTCGGTATGGATAACTTCGCAATGAAAATATCCGCCGGCGCGAAGTATTTCAAAAAACCCGTTTCGGTCATCAAAAATTCGTTAAATAAAATCGTAAAAACGATGTCGGTGGTCATTGTGCCGCTGGGCATCGCTCTTTTTTCGGTCAAATATTACATTCAGGGCAACGATATGAACAGTACGGTGCTGACGACAATCGGCTCGTTGGTAGGAATGATTCCGAGCGGTCTTGTCGCGCTTACGTCGGTCGTGTTCTGTCTGAGCGTCATAAGGCTTGCGGGACACCACACCCTTGCACAGGACATGTACTGCGTCGAAACGCTTGCAAGGGTTGACGTGTTGTGTCTTGATAAAACGGGCACGATTACCGAAGGAAGTATGGAAATCCACGGTATAAAAACCGTCGATTTGTCGGAAGACGAGTTCTGCCGCCACCTTAAAAACCTGTCGGACGCCGTTAAGGACGAAAACGCAACGGCGGCGGCGGTCAAAAATTACGTCGAAAAGTACGAGGCGGCGGGCGAAGTCAGTGTTGTCGTGCCGTTTTCGTCGGACAGAAAGTGGAGCGGCGCGGTTATCGACGGCAGAAGTTACGTTCTGGGTGCGCCCGAATTCGTTTTCCCCAATACCGCAGAAGAAATAAAAGCAATCACGCGCGAAAAGGCGGAAGAAGGACTCAGGGTGCTTGTCCTTGCGTCGTCGGACGTCGGAATTATCGGGCACAGCCTTCCCGACGGACTGAAAGCGGAAGGGTTTATATTCATCGCCGATAAAATAAGAAATGAAGCCCCCGATACGCTGCAATATTTCAGGGATCAGGGCGTTACCGTCAAAATTATTTCGGGCGACAACCCCGTTACCGTGCGCGCCGTCGCAAAACGTGCAGGGCTTTCCGATTGCGACAGTATCATTGATATGTCAACCCTGAAAACCGACGAGGAAGTCATCGAAGCGGCGGAAAAATACACGATATTCGGCAGGGTTCTGCCCGATCAGAAATTGTTGCTTGTAAAAGCCCTGAAAGCAAACGGACACACCGTTGCAATGACGGGCGACGGCGTCAACGACGTGCTTGCATTAAAGGAATCCGACTGTTCGATCGCGATGGCTTCGGGCTCGGACGCCGCGAAAAACGTGAGCAGTCTGGTGCTTCTTGACAGCAATTTCGCGTCGATGCCGAAAGTCGTTGCGGAAGGCAGACGTTCCATAAACAACCTTGAAAGGTCGGCGTCGTTGTTCCTTGTAAAGACGGGCTACAACTTGCTTATCGCGCTGTTGTTCCTTATCGTGCCGTCGATTCTGCCGTTCGAGCCAAGGCATCTGACGCTGCTTGGCGGGGTAACGATCGGGATTCCGTCGGGAATACTCGCGCTCGAACCCAATAAAAACAGGGTGGAAGGCAGGTTTTTGCCAAAAGTCATTATGAACGCGGTGCCCGGCATAGTAACCGTAATGGCGGGTATTATCGCAATCGTAATCACAACGCAGACGATACTCACGGGGCTTTCTCCGGACGAACAGCACGCGCTGTATTTCCTTGCGACCGTGTTTGCGGGATACCTGTTCGTGTTCAAATCGTGCTGGCCGTTCAACCTGTTGCATGCGGTGCTTTTCGTGGGCGTAATCGCGCTTCTGGTGCTGTGTTACTTCGTGCAACTGCCGTTTATCGACATACAGTCGTTCTTCGGTCTGTACCGCGGAATAACGCCCGCAATGTGGAAAGTGCTTGCGGTGGTATGGTCGATACTCGTCGTCGTATTTGCGGTGATGTGGGCGCTTGATAAAAAGTATAACGTGCGCTTCCAGACGACCGTCGGCGACATCGAAGACAAAATCGATTTAAGACGCGAAGAAGTCCTCAAAAAAAGAGAAGCGAAAAAGGCAGCAAGAAAAGCCAAAAAATCCCTGTAAAAAAAGACAAAACAAAACCCGCAATCTGCGGGTTTTTTAATGAGGTTTTTCAGAAGAACGAGTGCAAAACAAGCATCACTATGCCAAGGATCAAAAGCACCACGCCGACGGTGATATTAAGCGTTTTGGGCTTTACCTTGTTTGCGATAAGCGCGGCAAGTTGCGCCGAAACAAGCGTGCTGAATATGCAGGTTATCATTGCCGTAGTGTCGGGCAAGCCGCCGATTCCGAAATGCGATACCGCCCCGACAAGCGCGGTAAACGTCATGATAAACACGCTTGTGCCGACCGCCTTTTTAAGCGGAAATCCCATAAACGACGTGAGTACAAGGAGCATCATCATGCCACCGCCCGCGCCGACGAATCCGCAAATCATACCAATCATTGCCGACAGCGCGAATGTTTGCACCGCGTCGCACCATTTGTTTTTGTACAAGCGGTCCTTTAAGGGATCTCTGCCGTTGACGGGAACGAGGATGAATTTAAGCCCGAGTAGTGACGTTGCGAAAATGGAAAAGTTGCCCATAAGGTGATTGTCGATTTTTGACGCAAGAAAACTCCCGAGAACCGTAAAGCATAAAACGACGACAAGCATTTTCGAGCCTTTTTTCACGTCAATGTTTTTATCGACGGCGTAAGCGGTTGCGGACACGGCGGACGCCAGAACGTCGGAAATCAGCGCGATACCGATGGCGTCGTACGACGGGAAGTCCAGAAATGCGACAAGCATCGGTGCGATAAACGCGGCGGCGGACAATCCCGCAAATCCCGTGCCTATGCCTGCGCCAATGCCTGCGAAAATATATACGATAATTTTAATATATTCTTCCATACAATTGTAATAAATTATATCACCGCGCGCTTTTATGTCAACCGTTCGCCGTTGACTTTCCGATATTAAAGTGGTATCATATACTTTATGAAAATAATGTTCGTGTGCCTTGGAAACATCTGCCGCAGCGCAATGGCGGAATTTATGATGAAAGACGCCTTGAAAAAGCGGGGGATATCGGAAAAATACGTTATCGACTCCGCCGCGACGTGCGGGCTCGAAGCGGGCAACCCCGTTTATCCCGACGCGCTGAAAAAACTGAAAGAGCACGATGTTCCGACGTTCCCGCATTATTCGAAACAGGTCAGAAAAACCGATTACGACAAATACGATTTATTCCTTGGAATGGACGATAAAAACGTCGCGTATCTCAAAAATCTTTTTGCGCCCGACGAAAAAAAGAAAGTAAAAAAGTTTCTGGAATATGCAGGGCAATCCCGCGACGTCGCGGATCCGTATTATACCGGCAATTTTGACGATACTTATGACGATTTGAAAATCGGTATCGAATTTTTGATAAATAATATTGAAAACAGGAAGTGAATTTATGAGTGAATGTACGCACGATTGCAGCTCCTGCGAAAGCCACGGAAGTTGCAGCGAAAAAACCGACTTCACCGTCCCCGTAAACGCATTGTCGAAGGTCAAACACGTTATCGGCATCGTGTCGGGAAAAGGCGGCGTGGGCAAATCTCTCGTAACGGGGCTTATGGCGTCGATTACGGCAAAACAAGGGTTTAAGACGGCGATTCTGGACGCTGATATTACCGGTCCGTCGATTCCGCGCATGTTTAACGTGGACGGTCCCATCGACAGCGACGGCAGTTTCTTTTATCCGGTGAAATCAAAGGGCGGCATTGAAATTATGTCGGCAAACCTTTTACTGGAACACAGCAACGATCCCGTCGTATGGCGCGGTCCCGTCATCGCGGGTATGGTGAAACAGTTCTGGACGGATTGCGTCTGGGGCGACGTGGACTTTATGTACGTCGATATGCCTCCCGGAACGGGCGACGTGCCGCTTACGGTTTTCCAAAGCCTGAACGTCGACGGTATCATCGTCGTGACAAGCCCGCAGGAACTCGTGTCGATGATTGTCGGCAAAGCCGTGAAGATGGCAAATATGATGAATATCCCCGTGCTGGGCGTCGTTGAGAATATGAGTTACGTCAAATGCCCGGACTGCGGGAAAGAGTTTTCGATTTTCGGCGACAGCAAGGTCGACGAAGTCGCAACCGAATTCGACCTGAAAGTTCTCGGACGGATTCCGTTTGACAAAAACATCGCAAAAGCCTGCGACGAAGGCAACGTCGAGTCACTTGACGCGGACTTCCTTGACAGCGCGAAAGAGGCGATAAAACGCCTTGCAAAATAAACGAAGAAAAAAAGAAGCGCCCCGAAAAATCGGGGCGTTTCTTAAATATATAAGGGGGAAGGAAACTATCTTGCGTTTAAGCGGTCGAATTCTTTCACGTTTTCCACGATAAGGTCAAAGAATTTTTCAACGATTTTTTTGTCGTCGTCGTTGCCGCGGATTGCAATCGTCATCGTTACGACGTCGTTCAAGGTTGTGAGCGCAAGCTGCATAAAGGGTTTGTACTTGACCGCGCCCGTCATAAATCCGTCAACGGGTTTCGCATTGCCGAAAGTCAGTTTATCGACGGGAAGAAGCCCGATGTTGCTCATACCGATAAGCGGGTTGTCGTACCCGATTTTGATTGCGAATTCCGAAATCGAAAAGGGCAGTATGGTATAGGCGAGTTTCAGAAGCGGCAGGCTGTAAAGTCCCATATATTTGTCGCGCTTGCTTTTCTTTGTGGAGCGCATTACGTTGATAAGCGTATCGTTGATCGTTTCGCCCTTGTTATGCACCGTACAAAGCATAAATCCCGTGTGATTCGCAAGTCCGCCGG
>ULYI01000017.1_pt1 | contig 9626 bp, 7 predicted proteins | sample 1962171 | NCBI WGS metagenome assembly ULYI01 (sample SAMEA4835863, study PRJEB28245) | human gut metagenome | biome: gut microbiome; material: fecal sample | place: Denmark | collected 2008 | reverse complement strand
CGTCTTTGCCGAATTCTGCTTCCAGCACCTTACGGGGCACTTTGCCGGGACGGAAGCCTTCAAGTTTATAATGGCTTTTGTTCTTGTTATAAGCTTCTTGGATAGCCGCTTCTACTTCGGCTTCGTTGATTTCGATTGTGAATTTTACTTGACTTTTTTCAAGTTTTTCGAGTGTGTAGTTCATAAAACCTCCAAATAATACTAACGTAAGCGTATAATAATATAACATATAAAGAAAGTTTTTGCAATACAAAATTCCATTTTCCGAAATATTCTTTTTGTCATTTTTTGTCATTATTCGTCACACGCTTGAAAATTAGACGCCGATACGCTATAATTTGCCTATGCCACAAGACCTTTTAACGTTAAAAACCCTGCAAAAAGAACTTAACTCTCTTCTTGCGCCGGGGAAAATACAAAAAATAAACCAACCCGAAAAGGACGAGGTTCGTTTCGTCGTGTATTCGGGCGGCACGTCGTACACTCTCGTCGCGTCGGCAAACCCCAACGCCGCGAGAATCCATATCGCATACGACAAAAAGGAAAACCCTTATTCCGCCCCCGCCTTCTGTATGCTTCTGAGAAAGCATCTTCTCGGCGCGACGATCAAGGATATTTCGATTGCGGGCGACGACAGGGTTTTCAGAATTTCGCTGTCCGCGCGCACCGAAATGCAGGACGTAAAAGACTTCTTCGTCGTCGTCGAACTTATGGGGCGATACAGCAACGTTATCCTTCTTGACGAAAACGATATTATCCTTGACGCGCTCGTCCGCATCGGCGTGTCCGAAAAAGGCAGACGCGTCATTATGCCCGGCGCGAAATACACCCCACAGCCCAAAGGCGACAAGGCGGAACTTTACGACAAGGAAGGCATAAAATCGCGCCTTGAAAATTCGGACAAAACCACGCTTTACGACGCCCTTTTGTCGTCGGTCAACGGGCTGTCGAAACAAAGCGCGAAAGAGATTGCTTTTCTTTCCGAAAACGCCGGAAATCCCGTTGACAAAGCGATTGAAGAAATTACGTTTTTTGACGAAATTTTCGGAAAAACCGCATATAAACCGTGCGCTTTGAAAGATTATTCCGATTTTTTTGTAACGCCGTATAAGTCGCAAGGCGACGAAAACGACTTTGTTTTCTTCCCCACGTTAAACGGTGCGGTCAACGCTTGCTTTACCCTTTCGGACAAGTCCCAGCGCGAGAAAAATTACTTCAAGGACATTATCGTTTTAACAAAAAGACACCACGACAAACTCGTCAAAAAAATCGAGATCGCGCGCGAAAAACTTGTCGAGTGCGACGATATGGAAAATGTCAGAATTTCGGCGGAACTTCTTGCAAACAATCAATATAAAATCAGCCGCGGCGAGCCGTCCGTTACCGTCGAAAACTACTATGACGATATGCGCCCCCTGACGATAAAACTCGACGTGACGAAAACGCCCGCGCAAAACGTGCAGCACCTTTTCAACAAATACAACAAGTTAAAGCGCGCAAAAGAAATTTCCCGCGAACAAATCGAAGAGTATTCAAAAGAACTCGACTACGTAAATTCCATTCTCGACGCCCTTTCCCGTGCGGAACTTTCGGACGCCGAAAATATCAAAGACGAACTCGTCGCCCTTAAAATCATCAAAAAACAAGGCGGAAACGGTCGCAAAAAGGTTGTGCAAAAATCCGCGCCGAAGACCTACGAAAAAGACGGATTTACTATTTACGTCGGCACGAACAACGTGCTTAATAACGAGGTTACTTTCAAAATCGGCAGGTCGTATGACGTGTGGTTGCATGTCAAAAATCACCACGGAAGCCACGTAATTATCAGAAAAAACAGCGAAAACGACGTTATTCCCGACTCGGTTTTGTCATCTGCCGCGGAAACTGCCGCATATTTTTCAGAGGCGGCGAACTCCGAAAACGTCGCGGTCGACTACACCGAACGCCGCAACGTCCGCCGCATCAAAGACGCCGGGCTCGGCATGGTAAATTACGACGACTACAAAACGATTTTCGTAACCCCAAAAAACAATATCGAAAAATAATCACCTTTCAAACAAATTTTTGAAATATCCTTTCAGATAATCCGCAAAGTCTATTGCGGATTTATTGTTTCTCGCGCTTTCGTTAAGGCGGATAACGATATATCTTTTTGCGCCGCGGCACTCGATTTTCAGCAACTTGATTCCCTCGCCGACGTCGCCCCAGGTATATCGCGGCCAGAATCCCACGCTGTTCCCTTCCGCAATAAGGTTCCGCACGGTGCGGGGATTGTCGCTTTCAAAGGTGATATCGGGGATAAATCCTGCCGCGCGACACAGGTTGTCGCAAACCGTACGAAAACCCTTGTTGCCTTGAAGGCACACGAAACTTTCGTTCCTGACCTTGTCGAGTTCGATTTTTTTCAAGCCCGAATAATCCTTCTTTTCGGGGACGGCAAGCATAATATCTTCGCAAAAATTAGCGACGTCCGCGCCGTTTGCCCTTTTTGTGTCGGTATATATCGCAATATCCGCATCGGAAATCGCGTTGTTCTGCACGACGGAAAACACCACGTCGCAGGCGTGACTTTTTTTGTAATCGATAATCGCGGTCGTAACGCAGTCGCTTGCCGCAAGCACGTTAAGTTTCACGACGTCTTTAATATCCGACGCAAAACGTGCAACCGCCCCTGGCGCGCGCTCGATAACTTTCACCGCTTCGGCGACGTAATCGTACAAATATTTGCCGCATTTCGACAAAGTAATTCCCCGTCCTTTTCTTTCAAAAAGCGGAAATCCGATTTCTTTTTCAAGTTTTTTTATCGTTTTCGTCAACGCGGGTTGCGCGACGTTCAGCGATTCCGCCGCGTGGGTGACATGCTCGGTTTCGGCAACGGCAATAAAATAACGTAACTGCAACAAATCCATAAAAATTCATAACCTTTTGTATATGTATTTTGACTTAATTATATATTTGACACTTAATATTGTCAATGATATAATGGCGCCGTTCAACAAAGGAAGTGAAAGAAATGGAAAGAGATTTAACGGTCGGGAAACCGATTACGGCAATATTAAAATACACACTACCCCTTTTCGGCAGTATCATTTTCCAACAACTTTACAACATAGCGGACAGCCTTGTCGCAGGCAGATATATCGGCACGGACGCGCTCGCCGCGGTCGGCAACGGATACGAAATCACGCTTTTGTTCATTGCGGTTGCTTTCGGGTGCAATATCGGCACGTCGGTCATCACTGCAAAGTATTTCGGCAAGAAAGATATCCGCGGCGTGAAAACGACGGTATCGACTGCCCTTATCGTCAGCACCGTAATTGCGGTGATTCTGACGGCGCTGGGGCTGGGGCTTACGAAGCCGCTTCTGCATCTCATCAAAACCGACCCGGTGATTTTCACCGATTCGTACGAATACCTGATGATATATCTCGGCGGCTATATTTTCCTTTTGTCGTACAATATCGCGACGGGCATATTCTCGGCACTCGGCGACTCCCTTACCCCGTTTTTGTTTCTTGCGGTGTCGTCGGTCGCAAACGTTATCGTCGATATCGTTTTCGTAAAAACCCTTCATATGGGCGTTAAAGGCGTGGCGTGGGCGACGTTCCTTTGTCAGGGAGTCAGCGCGATTCTTGCTCTTGCATTTATGTTCGTAAGGCTCAAAAAACTTCCGCACGAAGGCGACGCAAAGATTAAAAAAGTCGATTTCAAAATTCTGAAAGAGATTTCCGTCGTCGCAATCCCCAGCATTTTGCAACAGGCGTTCATATCCGTCGGCAACATTATCATACAAGGATTCATCAATGCGTTCGGCGCGTGGGCGACGGGCGGATACGCCGCGGCAATCAAACTCAACAATATGGCGGTAACGTCGGTTGTCGCGCTTGGCAATGGTATGTCCAACTTTTCGGCGCAAAACATGGGCGCGGGAAAACCCGAACGTATCAAAAAAGGTATTTTCGGCGCAATCGGTATGGGCGCGGTCATTTCACTTATCTTCACCGCGATTTTCCTTGGATTGTCCGAGCCGTGCATTAAGATTTTCATCACCGACGGCAATGCGGACGCAATCGGGACAGGCGTGAACTTTTTGAAAATCGTAACTCCGTTTTATGTGATAATCGCGGTTAAAATCATCGCGGACGGCACGCTTCGCGGCACGAATCGTATGCTTTCGTTCACGATTGCGACGTTTATCGACCTGCTCCTTCGCGTGGTGTTTTCGGCAATACTCAAAAAACCGATGGGTATTACCGGCATCTGGTGGTCGTGGCCGATCGGCTGGCTTATCGCAACTCCCATATCTTTCGGGCTTTACTTATTCGCCGCGAAAAAGAATTTCGGACTGAAAAAAGAAAATACACCCGCCGAAATCGAATCTTCCAAAACCCCGTTCGAAACCGAGGAAAAAGCCGAGGAAATCGTTTCCGAAAACGCGGCTGAAAGCGTCGCGCCCGAAGACAATAATCTGACGGAATAAGTCAAAACCCACAATTTTTTCCACAAAAAAACCGTCCTTTCGGACGGTTTTTTGTTGTTTGCGATTTGGTTACCTTTGACTTGCTGAGCGTAATTCACGATATCATATCTACTTTAAAAATTCATATTTAAATAATATGGGGACAATTTCCATATTGTAATAGTCTTTCAATTTTTGTTTTAATGATTTCAAATAACTATTTAATTCACGATAATCCGGAACATTTTCCCTTGTTATTTCATCAATTGTTGTAGTATTTAATTCAGCAAAAATTTGATATACTCCATAAGTCATTTTAGGATTATAGTTTTTTGTTTTCTTTGCTTCTATTAAAATCAACTCCCAAAGATTTAGTAATTCCTTTTCCGCATCATTAACATGTAGTTTACGCAAATCTATGCTTGCTAATGTTTCACCATTAGTAGTATCAAGACAAAGTTCATTTCTATAAAAACGGTTGTCGCTTCCTTCAAAACTACGCATGTGATTTTGCATTTCAAAGCAAGTAAAAACAAGACACTTCAATAAAAATTGATCCAAAGTACCATTTTTAACATCTGCTAAAAACCTATCGGCACCATCTGCAGATTTCATTATTCTTGCCCTTTCCGTCCATTTTCTATTGTAAGTAATATATCGTGCCGCACAGAACATAGGAAGTTTTGAAAGATAATTGTCCTTACGAACATAAAACCCGTTTCCGTCATATCTTCCAGCGATTAAAAAACTTGCGTTTAAATCAGGATTATCAAACCCTGAGTTATTTGCAACCAAATATCCAACAACATTTTCATTGTAAAGCGGCTTGTTTCTTATCTTGCCATCATGTTTTTCCAAACCATCCAAACCAATTAGAATTCCCTCCCTGCTGTCATTATCAAACACTCTCTTATCATAATAAACTTGACTATATAAACTGTATATTCTATCAACTGACAATAGTCCATCATTAATCAATGAGTTATTATTAATATCAAAAGCATTTATTTTTACGTTTGAGATTATTTCATCTTCATTAGACCATAATGCACACATGATGCAAGCCTCAATTGTTGTATGAAAATGTTTACGATTAAATGCAAAACCTTTAATAAATCTTTTATTAATTAAATGCTGTGCTTTCCAATATTTTACCGGAGAATATACTATATAACTATCCGTGGGTTGTCTTAAATAATATTTAAACGCCGACCATATGAATGCATTTCCCAAATCATTCAATACGCTTCCTTTTACCTCTTTTCTCATCTCTTTCACAACATAAGAGTCCTTCCAAGACGATGCCGTTTTACTAACCGCCGCTTTTTGATGTTCCGCCGATGTTGTTTCGGCATATGGTGGATTTTCAAACAAAATAATCGAACAATTAGCGTTGTTTATATATTGTTTTATTATAGGATTGTCAATATATTCTTTTGACAGTGCATCAGCATCACGAACAAGCCCCATATTGAATGTGTCTTCTTTTTCTGTAGGGGGAATAATATATCTTACTTTGCTACCTAATATTTCCAGCAAAACTTTATACTCATAATACTCTATTGTGGATACGATACAATGAGATAACTCTTCATCGCTTAATCTTTTTTCAAGATTTCCCGTACCTGCACACCTATCTAAAATTATATAATCATTTCCGGCGGGGACTCTTTTAATCGCTTCGCGAACCAACTCAATTGATTTATCAACATAGGGCTCAGGAGTATAAAAAGCCCCTAAATTTTTCTTTTGAATAGTGTCATTAAGTTTATCCATAAGATATTGAAAACGAACATTGTCTTTGCCTTCATATGGATAAATATAGTCTTTTAACTTATTTGGTTCTCGTATTTCACCGATTATATTTACTTTTCCGGTGGTATCACCTATAAAATCGGACTTCCTTGCTTGTGGGTTTTCCCTATAATATTTTTCAGCCCATCCCACTATACAATTTTCGTCAATATGAATTTTGGTATAATTATTTTCTTTTAATAATTGTATCAGTTTAAATTCGTCTATTTGATTCTCGGCATACGCAAGTTTAGAATAGTATGAGCCGGCAACAAAACCCTTATTGTCTTTCGATGCTCCCCCTACATATACCCTTTCAATATATGTCAAATATTCTCCTGATTTATAAACATATATTGTTGCAGAGTTTAAAGATACAAGCATTATGTTTTCAGGAATTGGTTCTCCTTTAATTCGCATAGCAGACAAATATTTTATCGCCTGAAATAAGCACGCATTTAAATCAGTTATGTTTAATTTAAACTCAAGCAAATTACCATTAATAATTCCGTCAGTATTATTGCGAAAAATGCTTTCATATGTCAAATTAGGATTGATTACTTTTAAATATTGTTCATAAAATTCATTCTGCCCCTCGAGTTCAACACTAAATTTCTTAAACATTTTGTCCCATACCTCCAAGTTTTTAGCACTTAATATAAGACAAAACAATTAGTTTTCTCAAATAAAAAAGTGCGCCAACCGAAGTTGACGCACAAAACGCAAACTCCGATTGGCTCTTAAACTTTGGTAATGAACAACCATTCCCATTGTTTTGGAATTCGCATTTTGACAAATTACAACAATGGGAGTATGCTTAAAAAAGGGAACACTATTCCCTTGGTCGTTCATTTCCATTAAAAAATATTAAGTTTAAGAGCCAATTACAATATATCACATTGTTTCATCTTTTTCAATTATTTTTAATAAAAAACAAAACTCGACTTTGGGCAGTCGAGTTAATAAATAATATGTTTTTATTCAAAATTTGCATTTTTTCCACAAAAAAACCGTCCTTCCGGACGGTTTTTTGATTTTGTCGATTATTTTCCGCTGACTTGCTTTGCGTAGTTGGCGATGTCGACAATCATCGGGATAAGGACGAATGCGTATGCAACCACAACGCTTACCCAATAACAAATTTTGACGCCCTTGCCCTTATTCTTGACAAAGCCCACGCTCACAATCGTGAAAACAGTATAAGTCAGAAGACCTACGATGCCTTGAAGGATAACGGGTACGAGTTGATACCAGGTCGTAATTTGTTTGTCGTTTGCGATGCCGAGCGCGAAGTTGATAATCATCGTAACCGCGCCGACCACAAGCACGATAAACGCCATAAGCCCCAAGGTTTGTTTGCCGCCGGATACTCTCTCCTCGTCTTCGTTGTCAGTTTTGAACATAAAGTATATCTCCTTAAAATTATTCCGTATTTTTGCGCGACGTCGCGCTACTATTTAATGCTAACTTCTTTTTTCAAGAATGTCAAGTACCGCTTGAAAATAATCGGGTATCGGCGCGGTAAAAGTCATTACCTTTTGGGTTTTCGGGTGAGTCAGCACAAGTTTGTACGCATGCAGCAGCTGACCGTTCAGCTTAAACTCGTTACTGCCGCCGTATACCGCGTCGCCGACGACGGGATGATGCATAAATTTTGCGTGCACTCTTATCTGGTGGGTACGCCCCGTTTTCAACTCGAACTCGCAAAAAGTGTATCTTGAAAAACGACGTAACACCCTGAAATGAGTTTCGGCGTTCCTGCCGTCATTGACCACCGCCATTTTCTTTCGGTCGGAATGGCTGCGCCCTACGGGCTCGTTTATTGTGCCCGCGTCTTCCTTCACGTTTCCGTCCAGCAGCGCGACGTAATATCTTTTCGCGTCTTTTTTCTGGATTTGCGATTGCAGGTTTTTGTGCGCCTCGTCGTTTTTCGCGACGACGAGAAGCCCCGACGTGTCCTTGTCGAGCCTGTGAACGATGCCCGGACGAACAACGCCGTTTATCGTGCTCAGCGACGACAGATTGTACAAAAGCGCGTTCACGAGAGTGCCGTTTTCACTGCCGCACGCAGGGTGCACGACCATACCTTGCGGCTTGTTAATGACGGCGATGTCGTCGTCTTCGTAAACTATGTCAAGGGGAATGTTTTCGGGTTCCAGCGAGAGATTTTTCGGCGACGGCAAATTAAAAACGACTTTGTCGTTTTCTTTTAAGGACGCGCCCGCTTTTTCGACCTTACCGTTCACGGTTGCGCCGCCCTCTTCGATTATCGTCTTTACGTGGCTTCTCGAAACGCCCGGAAGATTCTTTTGCAAAAACCTATCGAGCCTTTCGCCCTTGTCTTCTTTCGCCGCGACAAATTCAAACGTTTCCATCGTCTTTCAAAGCGGCAGCGTCGTCGGACGGCGAATCCGATATTATGTCCTGCCGATTTATCGCGTCGTATGGGTATGCCGGGGGATAAGTCGAGTCCTGTTTTTCCTTTTCTTCCTGACGTTTTTTAAGGTCTTTCGGCATAAAGAAAATCGCGTAAATCGCAAACAGTATCGTGGCAACCGTCAGAAAACTGTCCGCCACGTTGAAAGTCGCGAAGTTCGGCCAGAAGTCGAAAACGATAAAATCCCTGACGTAGCCGAAAACGATGCGGTCGTAAAGATTGCCGAGCCCGCCCGCAAGAATAAGGACAAGCAGCGTCCTGAAAACTTTGTTTTCCTTTTTGTTGAAAATCAGATAAAACACCAAAATCGCAAGCCCCACCGCCGTAAACGCGATAAGAGCCGCCGTCTTGCCCTTGAACGAGCCGAACGTCGCGCCCGTGTTCTCGTCATAGGAAAAAGAAATGAAATTTCTTATAAATTCGATATCGTCGTTGTGCTGGACGAATTTGCCGCCCGCGACGTGTTCGATCCCCAGCGCCTTTACGATGCCGTACTTGCTGCCGAGATCGAGCGCAAGAACCGCGATGACGATAAGTATTTCATACCAAAACATCAGCGACGATTCCTTCTTTCTTCAATGGATTTTGCAATGTCGCCGCCCGCCGATATCGACACACCGTAAGGCGTGAGCAGGAATATCGTGCCGTTTATGCGTTGCATACTGCCGCCGAGCGCGTAAATCGCCCCGCTTAAAAAGTCCAGAATACGTTGTCCGTCTTCGTCGCCGATTCCTGCAAACTCCACGATTGCGGGCTCATGCATGCGAAGATGGTCGATAAGCGACTGAACGTCGCCGTAATTTTTGGGAGAATACAAAACCACGTTGCCGATGGGCACGCTTTGAAGCGCGGGATTTTGCGGGGGCGTCGCGGCGTATTGCGGCGCAGGCTGTTGCGGCGGCACGAATTGTCCCGTCGGCTGAGTCCTGACAGGTT
>ULYI01004249.1_pt1 | contig 9682 bp, 1 predicted proteins | sample 1962171 | NCBI WGS metagenome assembly ULYI01 (sample SAMEA4835863, study PRJEB28245) | human gut metagenome | biome: gut microbiome; material: fecal sample | place: Denmark | collected 2008 | reverse complement strand
ATGCATCCATGCCGCCTCGCCTGTAACGGCCTCAAGACGTCTTACGCCTGCAGCCACAGCGCCTTCAGACAGGATGATGAATGTACCGATCTGTCCGGTCGCCTGTGCATGTGTTCCGCCGCAAAGCTCCACAGCGTCGCCGAATTTCACGACTCTAACCTTGTCGCCGTATTTTTCACCGAACAATGCGATTGCGCCCATTGCATTGGCTTCTTCCATTGTCGCGTCTCTCTTTTCCACGAGAGGATAATTGGCGCGAATCAGTTCATTGACCCTCTTCTCCACTTTTTCGAGCTCCTCGTCGGTCATTTTGGAGAAATGCGAGAAGTCGAAACGGAGATAGTCAGGGCATACATACGAACCTTTCTGCTCAACGTGTGTGCCGAGCACCTCTCTCAACGCCCTGTCGAGAAGATGGGTTGCAGTATGGTTGTTCGTGATTTTCAGTCTTCTCGCGGCATCGACATGAAGCGAGAATGACTCTGAGCAGTCTGAAGGAATACGCTCAGCTATATGGATCGTGAGGTTGTTCTCCTTCACGGTGTCCAGAATCTTGATCCTCTCACCGCTTTCAGACTCTATATATCCGGTGTCGCCTACCTGGCCGCCCATTTCCGCATAGAACGGAGTGCGGTCGAAGACAAGCTGGAACATGACCTTGTTCTTCTGCTTTACGGTGCGCTGCTTGATGAGGCTTGCCCCGTCAATGTCGGTGTAATCGTAGCCGAGGAACTCTTCCTCCTCGCCGTTGTGATACTGGATCCAGTCACCGAATTCGTTGGACGTGGCCTGACGCGCACGATCCTTCTGTTTCTGAAGTTCCACATTGAACGCCTCAAGGTCCACCTTATAGCCCTTCTCGGAAGCGATCAACTCAGTAAGGTCTATCGGGAAGCCGTATGTATCGTAGAGCACGAATGCATCCTTACCGTCAATCACCTTGGTATCAGCTGCTTTCGCAAGATAGTCATCCATGAGTCTGATGCCGCGGTCCAATGTCCTGAGGAATGCGAACTCCTCTTCTCTTATGACGCTTTCAATGAGTTTCTGCTGTGTTCTGAGTTCCGGATATGCAACGCCCATGTCATCAGCAAGCTGCTGTACGAGACGGCAGAGGAACGGCTCATTGAATCCGAGGAACGTATAACCGTAACGGACTGCCCTTCTGAGGATTCGGCGGATTACATAGCCGGCCTTCACGTTTGAAGGAAGCTGACCGTCAGCGATTGAGAAACTGATGGCCCTGATATGGTCGGCAATCACCCTCATTGCCACCTCAGTATCCTCAGACTCGTGATAACCGTGACCGGAAAGTTCCTCGATCTTGCTGATCATTCCCGTGAACACGTCCGTATCGTAGTTGCTCTTCTTGCCCTGAAGTACCATGCAGAGTCTCTCGAAGCCCATACCCGTATCAATGTTGTGGTTCGGCAGGAGTTCAAGCTCGCCGTTTGCCTTCCTGTTGTACTGCATGAACACGAGGTTCCAGATTTCAATGACGAGAGGATTGTTCTTGTTTACAAGCTCACGTCCCGGAACAGCTGCGATTTCCTCATCGCTTCTGAGGTCAATGTGGATTTCACTGCATGGTCCGCACGGGCCTGTGTCACCCATTTCCCAGAAGTTGTCGTGTTTATCTCCTAGAAGGACGTGGTCTTCCGGGAGATATTTCAGCCATGTCTGTCGGGCCTCCTCGTCGAGGGATGTCCCATCTTCCTTGGAACCCTCGAATACGGTGGCATAGAGTTTTGTCTTGTCTATCTTGTAAACTTCCGTGAGAAGTTCCCAAGCCCAGGAGATGGCCTCAGTCTTGAAATAGTCGCCGAAGCTCCAGTTTCCGAGCATCTCGAACATCGTATGGTGATAGGAATCGTGTCCTACCTCCTCGAGGTCATTGTGCTTTCCGCTCACGCGGAGGCATTTCTGTGAGTCGGTGGCTCTGTGTGTCTTAGGTGTAACATTGCCGAGGAAAATGTCCTTGAACTGGTTCATTCCGGCATTTGTAAACATAAGTGTAGGGTCGTTCTTTACGACCATCGGTGCAGAAGGGACAATGGTGTGGCCCTTTGATGCAAAAAAGTCCAGAAATTTCTGTCGTATCTCGTTAGAGGTCATCATAATATGACGTTGTTTTATTTTTTCCGTTTTACAATTGTCCATATGTCAGCGGCTCATTCCGCGTTCACGGGACACGCTCCGTTCCGCCATCGCCACGGGATTTCGGAACAAACTGCAAAATTATATCTTTTTTCCCGGATTCCATAAAAAATGAACACATTTAGAAGCACACAAATCCCGTCCCGCGACACCTCGTCGAGAGAAGCAACAAGTCAGCGACTTACTAAAGGCGGAAGTGCCGGGGCATTGGCGCGATAGTGAGGGGCGTAGAGGGATTCGATCGTCACGACAGGAGCCGAGAACGTGCCTGTCTGAGTCACGAAGAACTCTTCACTGATTACCGTATTCTCTTCCGGGTACGAATCGAAATAATATTCCGTGTGAGCAGACTTGACATTGCGGTAGCCTTGAGGCGTGAAAGAATACCAATCCGCGATTCTCAGCGGCGAGAGCCACCATCCGTATCTTCCGGAAAACTGGTTCGCCGGCCTGAATACAGCCTCGCGAGGTGCACTGAGCTTCACGAAACTACGGTTCTCATCATTGTGGATAACATATTCGGCCACAATCTTGTCACCGACATTGACACGGTCCCCCGGCCTGATCTCCTGACGACCTGCCTTATCAGCTGTCGTGCCGTACCCTACGCCCGATGAGCCCATAGACGCTTCAGCAGACACGCTGACAGAGGACGCTTCAGACATTCCGGCAGGATCCTCCCCGGACGCACTCGGGCCAGCTCCTATTCTGTAGAACTTCCTCTCGACAGTGAATCCGTTTCCGGAAGCCTTCACCTCCGCAAAAGGCAAATCCGTAACCGCTGAAAGCACCACCACCTTCGTGGATTTCACGGCCGCATCCCCTTCCATAACGGAATTTATCGCATCCACGAAATCCGGAGTCGCCTCCCAGTGCTGTGTCTCCTTCTGCAGCATAAGCCATAGACGGATACCGTCAGCAACACGCTTGGCCTCAGAAGCATTGACAGAGCCCTTGCCGGCACTCTGCATCCTGAAAGCATAGCCCGAAAGCAGATCGCAAAGCATAGAATGCGCGTAAGCCTCACTCTCAAGCAGTCCGCGGAACGGCATCACGGCATTCGGATAATACATCCCGCCATCTTTGTGCATCACGGCATATTCGAGAAGCGACGCCACATCCGCCTCGACCGACTTTTCGAGACGTGCACCCGCATTGACTCTCACACCCCACGACTTCGCCAAGGCGATGCCGTCGGAAGAAGAACTCAGACGGATCAATGTCGATAGTCTTCGCGCCTTATCCAGTATGAGGCCATTCAGTCCGCGCTCCTTGGAAGGGACCAGGTACGCTTTAGCATCAGAGCGGAACTGTTTCGCCCTCTTTCCAAACAGTTTGCCCAAGATACCGGAAACGGAATCCCATTCTGTAAACTTCACCGAAGCATACATTGACCTCACATACATATATTGGCTGTCCGAAAGGCCGCCGCACCAGAACGGAATCGCCTGAAGATAAGCGAATTGTCTCTTGTCAATATACTTCACGGCAGAAGCGAGCACCTCTTCCACATTCCTTGCGGACGCGGCATCTCCGGCCACTGCCTCTGAGCCGTCAAGCAACCCCGCCTTCAGCATCTTCGCGCACCGTTCCAGCAGCACAGCCGTTATGACAGGAGACGAAGACATCCCCTCGAACCATCCGAAACCGCCATCCGCATTGTGGCAGGCCAGCATCTTCTTCATCAATTCCTCATCGGAAAGCACTACACTGTCCCTCGCAGGCATTCTGCCGGCAGCTCTTAGCGCATCGGCCAGTCGTCTCACGTACAGAGCCTCCGAAAGTGTGAGCACATCATTGCCGGCAGGTTCCACCTTTGACGGCACGGCATCACGGACCATATCCATAATGCTGAGCACATTCACCTCGGCATTGTCCCCGTCAGCATTGACAAACATCTTCCTCAGGCGTGAAATCAGGGCATCCTGGTCCGCACCTGCAAGCAGCACAGCCGAATGAGCCTCCGTAAGACGCTGAGTATCAGGATATACAGAAACAGGTACAAACATCGCATCAGAGAATGCGTTGCCGCCGTTTTCCGCCTTGAACACCACCTTGAATCCGAGAGTGCCGCACTCGGGAATCAGTTCATTGACATTGACATCGAAAAGCGAGCGCAGCGATTCTCCCGCAGGGACCTTCACCCGCAGGGACTGCACAGAAACAGGTTTCGCGCCCGACGACTCGAGAACCTTGTAATCTCCACCTTTATATATATTAAGGGTCAATGTTCCTTCTACGTCGTTTTCCGCAACTGAAGAAAGCCCGACCGCAAGTCGGTAATTATCAGAACGATAGAGATATTCAGGAGCCACGACATTGACCTTTACAGGCAGCGAAACCGTCATTTCCCTACGAAGCGCGGAATTGCGCATGCTCCGGTCGTGGGCATACAGAGACACGATGAAAGTGGACAGCGTGCCGCCCGTGCGGAAAGAGAACGAAAGGTTGCTGTTCTTGTCCGGGCGCAGGAAAGGCTGGAAGGTCAATGTGCTGGCAAAATTGTCTCTTACGGCCGGTTCTGCTCCCGATCCGCATTCCAATGACTTGGACTCCATGACAGGAGCAGCGTCTTCTACACATTCCATCTCCGCGTCAGCCCTCGCATTCATCGCATAGAACACCGGAGCTTTGGACTTGCGCGCTGAGCCATAGGCGATTACGTCATCTCTGCCGTCCGCATCCACTGAACCCGGTGAGGTGTTGTAACTAATAGTGCAGACATTGTACTCGACAGGAGAATAGACCGGCCAACGATTAGGTTCAATAAGTTCCGAGCTCTTGTCAAACACCGCGGCCAGACATTCCGTTTCAGGAGCGGTCTTCACTGAGAATGTATATTCCGTATCAGGCAATGTCCTGTCTTCAAATGCAGAGAACTCCAGCGGCAGGATGTCAGACTTGCGGACCTTATGGAACTCATATGAATAAGACACGGAATCGCCGTTCCTGAAATAGAACACTTTTGCCAGTACAGCATCAGGATACTCCTTCTTGTACGGAAACTCCAGTTTCACAAGAGAGCCATCCTTGCCGCGCATTCCGCTCAGCTGTACAAACTTGACATCCAACACATTGGCTTTTTCTCCAAAAATCTCGGCAATCGCCCAGACCGGAGCGTCATCGGCCATTCCTAACCAGATGGAAGCATTTTCGCCCTCCGTCACCTGCTGAGCGGACGGCATTATGAAATCCTTCACAGGCGCGTCCAGGACCGTCATGGAATCATTGACCAGAAGAATCCTCAGACTCGACGAATCAGTATATTCCTTTCCGCTCTGACTTCTGGCCTGAGCATCGGCCTTGATAGTATAAAGTCCTGACGGACAAGATTTAAGGTCAATGTTTTCTGCCTCTCCGGAAGCCGCTTCGCCGCTCAGAAGAGTTGTTCCACGTTCATTCAGAAGAGTGTATTTCACTTTTACAGGCACGGCTTCCCCATCATCGGACAGGACATCCATCTTCACGGAAGCGACATTGCAGCGAAGTATGCTCACACTTTCTTTTCTCTGCCATCTGCGAGGAGTGACTTCTGATTTCTCATCGGTTGCAAATGCCTGGCCTTCAGCACCATTTGCAAGCTCCAGTTCCAGAGTCAGCTCATCCGCCACCCATATTGCGCGACTGTATTCGTGAGTTTCTCCGGTGTCGTCAGAAATCCTCACTTCCACATTGTAGTATCGGCTCCACTGAGAGGAAAGAGCCTTGAAACTGACGACAAAACTGCCGTCCGAGGACATCTTCAGTTTGCCCGAATCGATCTTGTCTCCGTATGAAGTCACCTCGTAAACAGCATTGGCAGAAGATACCGGATGACCGGACAGACTGCGCACACGGCCCGAAACCGCAACCTCATCACCAGGGAAGAACAGTGTTTCGGTCTTGTCGAACTCTAGGTCGAAAGTCGGAAGGACGAACTCGTCCACACGTACCGGTTTGACCGCAAGCAGATTTTTCCCGCCGGTCAGGACATTTACATACCAGTATCCGTTCCTGAGTCCCTTCGGGAGCGCGAATTTTCCGGCCAATGAACCAAATTCATTGGTAGTCAGCAACTGAGACGACACTTCATTGTCCTGCGCGTCCTTCAGGACCACTTTGCATTCCGTGCCTTGAGGTGCCACACGCGCATTGTTTCTACCTTCTATATTATATAGGAGCACCTTGAACTCAAGCGTTTCGCCAGGATTGTAGGCCGACTTGTCGGTGAAGATCTCACCGCACAGACGCACTTTGGCGTCATCTCCGGAATCCACCGTACTATACCAGCTGTTAAGTGACAGCTGCTCGGATTTTCTCATGAAACCATCTTCGCCCTTATAGGAGCAGGTCAATGTATAATAGACATTGTCCTTCATCACGGATACGAACTCCTGTGGCAGCGGAGTGAATCCGTCAAACTTGAAACCAGCACAAGACGCTATGACCTTTCCGTTCTTATACAACTGCAGATCAGCACATTCCAACGGCTTTCCGCTTTTCCACCCGGCCGCATAGATGCATTTCCCCCGGCTGTCAGTCCTTGATGCAACGGAAATACGATGAGAGCCGAACCTCCTCGATGAGACGTTAATCCCGTTTTTCGCGACAATGACATAATCCCCGTCATCTACCACAGGCAAGTCCACCGAGACCGTATCCTTTACATAGAAACTGCATTTCTGATTGGCCAGACTCTCGGACAGCACCGTTTTCGAACCGGCCTCATCAGGGGACATAGACAGCTTTGCCGACTTGAGATTCTGAAACAGAACGAGTATTTTCCCGTCTTCAAGTCTCACCTCTACCGACTTGGCAGTCAAATGACTGCACAGGTTTTCGACAGTGGTCAGGTCTCCGACCACTTTGCTTTCAACACCTGTAAATGCAGTCCTCTCCTTTTCAAATGCCGTGCACTCGTCATAGAGTGCCTTATACTCATCTGAGCCAGCCTTTTTCTCTCCCAGTGAAGAAAACTCCATCTCCAACAGGGAAGCTTTGGCAAACATTGACACAGCCTTGCCGGCATATTTGCCAGCAAACGCCTCCAGAGCGGATTTATTTACGGATGCAGAAGTCTTCCAGTCTGCATTGCGCCAGGACTTCTCCAGTTGAACATATTCGAGAAACGCACTCATAGGGTAACTGTCACCCTGATATTCGGCCAAGGCCTCGGCAATATCGGCAAACAACTTGCCCGTATAGAAGTTCTTTGCAAGAAGTGTCCACAATGCGTATTGATAATCATTGGCATAGAACTCCTTCACGAATCCGCTTCCCGGGATACCCGGAACAGAGGACCTGCCATCGTAGGAAGTCCAGAACGGCTGATTGCAGGAGGCTTCCAGTCTCTTCGCATTGGCACGGACATATTCGAAAATGGCTTCGGCAGTTTCATCGCCTTTGGACAATTTCCAGACGAACGACATCACCGGCTCATCGAACTTCGCTATTTCCTCTCCAAGGTTCAGTTTCAATGAATCCTGAAGTTTCCAGTTACGGGATGCTGCATCAGAGACATATTTCTTCGCCGCGTCATAATAGTCCCATGCAAGACGTTTTTCGGCCGCTTCCGACTTGATTTTCGACAGGATTTCGACCTGTTTTGCCGGACGGTCAAGCGAAACAGCCTGCTGATAATCAGCCCACAAAGCGACCAGGACGTGTCCCTCGCTGTCAGTTTCCGCCGATTTTTTCTTTGAATTCCAAAAAGCGCTCATTGTCAATGTGGTTAAAGTTATAGTTACTGCCGTCAGGGCCAAAATCAATGTGTTCTTTTTCATAATGTTACATTGGTTTTCAATGATTCACGCCCGACACGCGCCGGACATCAGGTATAATGCCGGAATCATCTGTACATTGCACGACAATATAGCGATTTTTTGGAATATGAGGAAACCCTCTTCGCGGCATGAAATCTACTTCATCGCACGAAGGGCATTGAGCACAGCGATTACTGTCACTCCCACGTCAGCAAAAACAGCCTCCCACATGGTGGCGACACCGAAAGCCGCCAGAACCAGGAACAGCAGTTTCACCCCAAGAGCGAATGCAATGTTCTGATGCACAATGCGTACTGTTCTGCGTGAAAGCGTAACTGCAGCCGCGACTTTTCCGGGATTGTCATCCATCAGCACGACATCAGCGGCCTCGATCGCTGCATCACTTCCTGCGGCTCCCATCGCTATTCCCACATCAGCGGTTTTCAGGACAGGAGCGTCATTGATACCGTCCCCGACAAATGCAAGGCTCTTGTTTTCCGGCAATGCGGTCATCATTGACTTTACATATTCCACTTTGTCGGCAGGGAGCAGTTCCGAATGCACTTCATCGAGTCCAAGCGCAGAGGCAACTTCCTCAGCCACAGCCTTTCTGTCGCCTGTCAGCATAACAGTTTTCATCACGCCCTCGGCCTTGAGAGCAGCCACTGCCGCAGCGGACTGAGGTTTCACGGAGTCAGAAATAATGATGTATCCGGCATACTCCCCGTCCACGGCCACATGGACTACCGTGCCCGGCTTCTGAGGTTCAGAGGCATTGACACCGGCGCGAAGCATCAGCTTGGCATTGCCCACATAGACCGCATGGCCGCCAACGTCCGCCCTCAGCCCCTCACCGGCAAAGTTCTCCACATTGACAATATCGGAAACGACGGGTTCTGCTGCCGTTTTCAATGCCGTGGCGACCGGATGGTCAGAGTATTTTTCGGCCGCTGCCGCCATCGACAAGAGCTCTTTCTCATCGTGATTTCCTGCCGTACATACTGCCGTAACGCTGAATTTGCCCTCTGTCAATGTCCCTGTCTTGTCGAACACCACCGTCCCGAGGCGGGCCAATGATTCAAGATAGTTCGAGCCTTTTATGAGGATGCCGCGCCTGGATGCGCCTCCGACTCCGGCAAAAAATGTCAGAGGAATGGAGATGACCAGCGCACAAGGACAGGAAATGACCAGGAAGATCAATGCCCTGTGAAGCCAGAGCAGCCATTGCCCGTCCACTAGCGGAGGAATTACGGCCAAAAGTACGGCAGCGCCTGTGACGGCAGGGGGATAATACTTTGCGAAACGAGTGATGAACTTCTCTGTTTTCGCCTTGCCGTTTTCAGCATTTTCCACAAGGTCCAGAATCCTCGCCACAGTAGATTCGCCGTAAGTGCCGCTTGTCCGCACCCTCAACAGTCCTGTCATATTCATTGACCCGCTTATCACCTGACTCCCCTCTCCAGCTTCGCGCGGCAGGCTTTCTCCTGTCAATGCAGCGGTATCCAATGATGAATTTCCTGAAATCACGACACCGTCCAGCGGGATTTTTTCACCGGGTTTCACGACAATTATGCTTCCTTTCGGCACGGCATCCGGAGCCACACGTGTAAATTCTCCGTCGCTGGTTTCGAGATTGGCATAGTCCGGACGGATGTCCATAAGCGAGGTTATGGATTTGCGGCTTTTGTCCACGGCGATGTCCTGAAACATCTCGCCTATCTGATAAAACAGCATAACAGCCACAGCCTCAGGGTATTGCCCCGTAGCGAATGCTCCCGCCGTAG
>ULYI01011052.1_pt1 | contig 9935 bp, 10 predicted proteins | sample 1962171 | NCBI WGS metagenome assembly ULYI01 (sample SAMEA4835863, study PRJEB28245) | human gut metagenome | biome: gut microbiome; material: fecal sample | place: Denmark | collected 2008 | reverse complement strand
CCCCCCACCGCCAGCGTGGTGGCGAGGTGGGCGCTGAGGTCATACAGCTCGAACAGCGGGAAGATCACCGGCTGGAACAGCAGCGGCACCAGCACCAGCGCGATCACCGCCAGCACCGTACCCACCACCACCGTGACCCACGATAACGTCTTGGAGAGCGCCATCAGCTCCTCCCGGCTCTGCCCCTCGCCGATGGCCTTGCCCACCATGACGGCGGTGGCGGCGCCCAGACCGAAGCACACCACAAGGAACAGGCGGTTCAGGTTGCCCATGACGGCGTTGGCCGCCAGAAATTCCACGGAGATGGTCATGTGGCCGAGAACCACCGTCAGCAGGCTGTTGCCAAGACCCCAGAACAGCTCGTTGCCCATGACGGGGGAGGCGTACTTGACGAACCGGCGCAGCATCTCCCAGCCCGGACGCAGCAGCGCCTTCAGATCCAGCGGAATGACCTTGCTGCGCAGGGCGCAGAACAGGCACACGGCAAACTCCGCCACGCGGCTGAGCAGCGTGGCCAGCGCCGCGCCCTCCACACCCAGCATGGGGAAGCCGCACTTGCCGAAGATCAGCAGGTAGTTCAGGCCGGTGTTCAGCACCGTGGACATACCGAACAGCTTCATGCCGAAGCCGGCATTCTCCACGCTGCGCTGGGCACTGACATAGATGGAAGAGAGCATATTGAACACATAGGAAAAGCCGATGAGCCGCAGATACGGCGCGCCCAGCAGGGACAGGTGGTGCTTGTTGCTGAGCAGATCCATGATCGCGATCGGCCACAGGAACAGCACCAGCGCAACGAGCAGCGCCAGCGCCACGCCCAGACCGGCTGCCACGCCGATGGCGCGGCTGATGTTGGTCAGGTCCTTCTTGCCCCAGTACTGGCTGATGAGGATGCCCACGCCGGACTGGACGCCGAAGACGATGGAGATCAGCAGAAATACCGGCACGTTGGCAGCGGTTACCGCCGCCATCTCGTTGTTGCCCAGCTTGCTGACCATGAAGGTATCGATGAGGCCCAGCGAGAACGTGATGAGGTTCTGCAGGGCGATGGGGCCGGTAAGAGCGGCCAGATAACGGTAGAAGCCTTTATCGCGCTTCAAAGCCTGAAACATAATTCACCTCAGAAAAAAGTAATTGTCTATCACAGCATGGGGAAGCGGGCGGCCCGGTGCGCCTTCAGCGCGTCGTACAGGGCGTCCACGTCCGATGTGGTGTTGTCGGGGGAGAAGGAGATGCGGATCACGCCGGCGGCGGTGCGCTTGTCCAGCCCCAGCGCCGACACCACATGGCTGGCCTTGCCCTGATGACAGGCGGAGCCGGCGGAGATGCAGATGCCCTGCGCCCCCAGATCGGTGACGATGTTGGCGCTGGGATAGCCCGCCAGTGACAGCGCCAGAATGTGGGGGGCTGTGCCGCCGCCCACCGGCACCATGCCGGGGATGGTCAGCAGCTTTTCCCGGCAGTAGTCCCGCAGCGCCGCCATGTGGGCCAGCTTGGCGTCGTAGTCCACCAGACGCAGCGCCACCGCCTTGGCGAAGCCGGCGATCTGGGCGGTGGCCTCCGTGCCGGAGCGCAGGCCCCGCTCCTGCCCGCCGCCGGGCAGCAGCGGCCGCACGTTGCGGAACCGGTCGGAGATGTACAGGGCGCCCACACCCTTGGGGCCGCCGAGCTTGTGGGCGGACAGGCTCATCATGTCCACGCCCCAGCCCTCCGGGTCGCAGGGTACCTTCAAAAAGCCCTGCACCGCGTCGCAGTGCAGCAGGGCGCGGGACTTCCGCTCCCGCAGGAGCCGGGCGGTCTCCGCCACGGGGAAGATGCAGCCCGTCTCGTTGTTTACCAGCATCATGGACACCAGCACCGTGTCCTCCCGCAGGGCGGATGCCACCTGCTCCACGGTGACGTGGCCGGTGCGGTCGGGCTTGAGGTAGGTGACCTCGTACCCCTGCTGGGTCAGCCAGCGGCACGGCTCCAGCACGGCGCTGTGCTCCACGGCGGTGGTGATGATGTGCTTGCCGATGTGCCGTCCCTGCCAGACGGCGGCCTGTATGGCCCAGTTGTCCGATTCCGTGCCGCAGGAGGTGAAGTACAGGCGCTCCGGCGGGCAGTGCAGCGCCCCGGCGACGACGGCGCGCCAGCCCTCCACGGCTTTTTTCATCTCCTGCCCCGCGGGGTACTGGGAGGAGGGGTTGCCGAAGTGCTGGGTCAGCACCTCATACATGGCGTCCGCCACGGCAGTAGGTACCGGCGTGGTGGCGGCGTTATCCAGATAGATCATGGGAAAAACCTCTCAATTTCATAGGCCGGAGGACTTGCCACCGGCGTAAGTATCCAGTATAATAAAGCGTTACCACCCATTATATCGACATTCGACAGAAAGTGCAAGGAGAATCCCCATGCTGGCAGCGATTTACACATTAGGCTGTAAGGTCAATCAATACGAGACGCAGGCCATGGAGCAGGAGCTGGTGCGCCGTGGCCACACGCTGGTGCCGTTTGATGAAAAGGCGGACGTCTATATCGTCAACACCTGCTCTGTCACTGCCGTCAGCGATAAAAAATCGCGGCAGATGCTGCGGCGCTGCCGGAAGCTGAACCCGGAGGCGGTGGTGGCCGCCTGCGGCTGCTATGTGCAGACCCATCCGGAGGAGGCGGCGTCGCTGGACATAGACCTTGTGGCGGGTACCGGCGACCGCATGGCGTTTCTGGAGCTGCTGGAGCAGGTGAGCCGGGAGAAGCAGGTCACGCTGCTGGACGATGCGCTGAAGCGCCGGACGTTCGAGGTGCTGCCCGCCGGCGGCATGGCCGAACGCACCCGCGCCATGCTGAAAGTGGAGGATGGCTGCGTCAACTTCTGCACCTACTGCATCATCCCCTACGCCCGTGGGCCGGTGCGCTCTCTGTCCAAGGCGGAGGCGGTGTCCCAGACGGAGCAGCTGCGGCAGGAGGGCTACCGGGAGCTGGTGCTCACCGGCATCGAGATCTCCAGCTGGGGTCACGACCTGAAAAACGGCGAGACGCTCATCGACCTTTTGGAGGCGGTGTCCGCCGCCGCAGGGGATATGCGGCTGCGTCTGGGCAGTCTGGAGCCCCGCACCATCACGGAGGATTTCTGCCGCCGTGCCGCCGCACTGCCCAACCTGTGTCCCCACTTCCATCTGTCCCTCCAGTCCGGCTGCGATGACACGCTGAAGCGGATGAACAGGAAATATGACACGGCACGGTTCCGCCAGTCGGTGACGCTGCTGAACACCTACTTCGACCGCCCCGCCGTTACCACCGATCTGATCTGCGGCTTCCCGGAGGAGACGGAGGAGGAGTTCGCCCAGACGCTGGCGTTTATCCGGGACTGCGGCTTCGCCGCCATGCACATCTTCCCCTATTCCATCCGCCCCGGCACCAAGGCGGCGGCCATGGAGCAGGTGCCGCCCGCCGTCAAGGAGGAGCGGGCCGCCCGGGCCGCACAGGTGGCGGAGGAGCTGCACCGCACCTACCTGAACGGCTGCGTGGGACAGGTGTACCCGGTGCTGTTTGAGCAGGTCAAGGACGGTCTCTCCACCGGCCACGCCCCCAACTACATGGAGGTGGCCATGGAGGGCGATAATTTACATAATGTTGTGAGAAACGTGAAGATCACCGGCGTAGAAAACGATACACTGCGAGGGGAGTTTACATAATGAGTCACTTTTTTGCCTACATTGACCGGATGCGCTACATCGAGCGCTGGGCGCTGATGCGCAACAGCGTCCGGGAGAATATTCAGGAGCACAGCCATCAGGTGGCGGTGCTGGCCCACGCGCTGGCGGTGATCCGCAACGAGCTGTTCGGCGGTCAGGTGGACGCCGGGCAGGTGGCGGCGGCAGCGCTTTACCACGACGCGGGGGAGATCCTCACCGGCGATATGCCCACACCCATCAAGTACTTCAACCCGGAGATCCGGGAGGCCTACCGCAAGGTGGAGGAGGTGGCGGACCAGAAGCTGCTGGGGATGCTGCCGCCGGAGCTGCGAACCGTCTATGAAGACATTCTGTGCCCCGCCGACCCGGAGGTGGAGGAACTGGTGAAGGCGGCGGACAAGCTCAGCGCCCACATCAAATGTCTGGAGGAGCTGAAGGCCGGCAACGAGGAATTCCGGCAGGCGGCGCGGCAGACGGCGGAGGCGCTGGACGGCTACGAGCTGCCGGAGCTGCGGTATTTCCGTGAGCATTTCTTAGGCTCGTTCCAGCTGACGCTGGACGAGATGGAGTGACTTTGTATCCAAAAAGGAGTGACCGATATGAAAGCGATCGTGACCGTTGTGGGAAAGGATCAGGTGGGGATCATCGCCGGCGTGTGCAACAAGCTGGCCGACCACCAGATCAATGTGCTGGACATCAGCCAGACCATTATGGAGGGCTATTTCACCATGATGATGGTGGTGGATATGGCGCTGTGCAGCCGGCCGTTTGACCAGCTGCGTGAGGTGCTGAAGACCTACGGCGAGAGCCGCGGACTGTCCATCCGCATCCAGCGGGAGGATATCTTCGACGCTATGCACAAGCTGTAAGAGGGATACGCCATGCTGAATCTGCAAAATATTTTCGATACCATCGACATGATCGACAAGCAGCATCTGGATATCCGTACCATCACCATGGGGATCTCCCTGCTGGACTGCGTCAGCGAGGACGCGAACCGCTGCTGTCAAAAAATATATGATAAGATCTGCCGCCGTGCGGAGAAGCTGGTGCGTACCGGCGAGGACATTGAGAGCGAGTTCGGTATCCCCATCGTCAACAAGCGTATCTCCGTGACGCCTATGGCGCTGGTGGCAGGCAGCTGCGATACCGAGGACTATGTGCCGTTTGCCCTGACGCTGGATCGGGCGGCCCATACCTGCGGCGTCAACTTCATCGGCGGCTATTCTGCCTTGGTGCAGAAGGGCTTCACCAAGGGCGACGAGCTGCTGCTGCGCTCTATTCCGCAGGCGCTGGCCCAGACGGAGCTGGTCTGCTCCAGCGTCAATGTGGGCAGCACGCGGGCCGGCATCAACATGGACGCCGTGGCCCGCATGGGCCGCATCATCAAGGAGACGGCGCATCTGACCCGGGCGCAGGACGGCCTTGGCTGCGCCAAGCTGGTGGTGTTCTGCAACGCTGTGGAGGATAACCCCTTTATGGCCGGCGCGTTCCACGGCGTGGGCGAGGCGAACAGCGTCATCAATGTGGGCGTGTCCGGCCCCGGCGTGGTGTACCACGCCCTGCAAGTCTGCAAGGGTCAGCCCTTTGATGTGGTGGCGGAGACCATCAAAAAGACGGCGTTCCAGATCACCCGTATGGGACAGATGGTGGCGGCGGAGGCGTCGAAGCGGCTGGATACGCCCTTTGGCATCGTAGACCTGTCGCTGGCCCCCACACCGGCGGTGGGCGACAGTGTGGCCCGCATTCTGGAGGAGATGGGCCTCGCCGTCTGCGGTACCCACGGTACCACGGCGGCGCTGGCGCTGCTGAACGACGCGGTGAAAAAGGGCGGCGTCATGGCGTCCGGCCATGTGGGCGGCTTGTCCGGCGCGTTCATCCCGGTGTCGGAGGATGAGGGCATGATCGCCGCCGCGCTGGACGGTACACTGACCATCGATAAGCTGGAGGCCATGACCTGCGTGTGTTCCGTGGGACTGGACATGATCGCCGTGCCCGGCAGCACCAGCGCCGAGACGATCTCGGCCATCATCGCCGACGAGGCGGCGGTGGGCATGGTGAACAGCAAGACCACCGCCGTGCGTGTGATCCCTGTGGAGGGCGCGGATGTGGGCGATATGGTGGAGATGGGCGGTCTGCTGGGCAGCGCGCCGGTAATGCCGGTGCATGAGGCGTCCAGCGCCGACTTTATTGCCCGGGGCGGCCGCATCCCTGCGCCGCTCCAGAGCCTGAAAAACTGATGATCCGGGCGGCGCGTGAGCAAGACCTGCCCCGCATCATGGCGATCTATGACGCGGCGCGGCGGTATATGCGGCAAAACGGCAACCCGACCCAGTGGGGAGACAACTACCCGCCGGAGTCGATGCTGCGGCAGGACATCGCCTGCGGGCGGCTGTTCGTCATGGAAGACGCAGGCGGCGTGTACGCCGTGTTCGCCTTCCTGCTGGGGGACGATCCCACCTACGCCTACATCGAGGGGGCGTGGCGGGACGACAGCGCCTACGGTACGCTGCACCGGCTGGGCAGCGACGGTACACACCACGGCGTGTTCGCGGAAAGCGCGGCGTGGGCGGCGGGGCGGTGCGCCCATCTGCGGGCGGACACCCACGCCGACAATCTGACCATGCAGCGGTGCTTGGAGCGGGAGGGCTTCATCCGCTGCGGGACGATCTATGTAGAAGACGGCACGCCTCGCGTGGCGTTTGAAAGGATAACACAAAGGAGAAACGATATGGACCCTATTTTTGAGATCGAGCTGGGCGAATGCCCCATCTGCCGGGGCGCCGGCATCATGCAGGATGAGCAGGGCTGGAGCGTCTCCGTCAGCTGCATGGACTGCGGCGCGGAGACGGCCGACGCGGAGTACCGCACGCCGGAGGAGCGGCTGGAGTCCGCTCGGCGGGTGGCGCTGCTGTGGAACATGGGCAAGGTCATCCACAACGGCATGAGCGACTGAAAAGAGAAGCGAGAAAGACCCGCGCCATCGGCGCGGGTCTTTCTCTGTCGAAAAATTTCATTTTCGCTTTGGCGCGGGATAGGGACGCGGGTCGTCTGTGCGGCCAAGGAGATAATCTGTGGATACCCGATAATGGTCTGCCAGCGTGATAAGGTGCGGCAAGGGAAGTGTCCGCTTGCCCAACTCATAGTTGCTGTATACCCGCTGGTCGATACCGAGCAGAGAAGCGACTTGCTTTTGTGCCAAGTCGTGGTCTTCGCGCAGGTCGCGAAGTCTTGCAATGTACAAAGCGCTCACCTCAAGAGCATTATATGTACTATCAAAATATAGTATTGCTTACACTATCGTTTGATGGTAAAATGGGCGGAGGAGGTGAGAAAATGGAGCTATATCAGCAGATACTCGCGTCCCATATCGGGTCGGTAACGATCGACACGCAGACTGCAAAGGAGATCGTGGCGGGCGACAGCTATAAGGCGCTGGAGAAGATCCGGGCGATCCTTGCAGACGATGCATTGTCCGATGCGGAATGCTTTCGGAAGATAGAGGCCATCGTCTGCATTTTGGAGGAGTTGGGCGGTGACGGCGGCGGCAGACACGATTTCGGATAAAAAAAGACACGCGAAAGCGTGTCTTTTTCCGTTTATTCGTCGAGCTTCCCGCGGGCGCGGAGGACGTCGTCGGCGGTGAGGGTCATCAGGTCGTCGCGGGTCACCGTCTCCAGCTTGGCGAGCCGGTTGTTCTGCGCCACCAGAATATGCTCGAAGATATTCCGGACACCGCGGGCGTTGCCGAAGCTGTCCCCGGCGGCGCTCTCCTCGGCGATGTAGTCCCGTACCAGCGGCTCCGCCTCCGGCGACAGGATGTACCCCTTGCCGCAGCGCATCTTAAAGATGGCCACCAGCTCGTCCAGCGAGTAGTCCTCAAACAGCAGGAAGCGGTTGAAGCGGGACTCCAGACCGGGGTTGGAGTGGATGAACTTGTCCATCAGGTCGGTGTAGCCCGCCACAATGACCACCAGATCGTCCCGGTGATCCTCCATGGCCTTCAGCAGGGTGTCGATGGCCTCCTGCCCGAAGTCGTTTTCACTGCGGCCGTTGAGAGCATAGGCCTCATCCACGAACAGCACGCCGCCCATGGCCTTCTCGATGACCTTCTGGGTCTTCAGGGCGGTCTGCCCCACATACCCTGCCACCAGACCGCTGCGATCCACCTCCACCAGCTGGCCCTTGGACAGAATGCCCAGGCTTCGGTAGATGCGGGCCATCATACGGGCCATCATGGTCTTGCCGGTGCCGGGATTGCCGGTGAACACCATATGCAGGGACATATCGGTGGTGGGCAGATCGTGCTGCTGGCGCAGCTTATAGACCTGCACCATGTTGATGAGGTTGTGTACCTCCTCCTTCACCACGCCCAGCCCGATGTAGCTGTCCAGCTCCGCCAGCAGATCCTCGATCTTCTCCGGCGGCGGCAGTTCCTCCTCGGCGGGCTTTTCGTCGCCGGGCTTGGCGGTGGCGGTGGGAGGCGTGTTCTTCCTCTCCGCGTCCTTGGCGGGCGCGGCGGGAGACTTGGGCGCGTCGCCGGTGACGTTCTCGAAGGGCGTACCCCAGAAGTCGCTGTTCATGCGCTTCATGTTGTTCTCCGTCATGGAGCGGATCACGTCCAGCTGCTGGAGAATGATCTTGTCTTTCTTGTCCATAGAGTGACCTCCTCAGTGAGATAGGTGAATATTGCGCATGGCGCGGAACAGCAGACCGGCCACAAAGCCGGTGAGCGTGCCGGTGACCAGCGATACAGCCAGCAGGAAGGGCAGATAGCCCAGTACCATGGTATTGCCCAGTGTGATGACAGCTGCCGCCATCTGGCCGATGTTGTGGGCGGCGGCGCCGCCGATGGACACGCCGTAGATGGACAGTCCCTTGCAGTGCTTGAGGGCGATCATCACCAGCATGGCGGTGAAGCCGCCCAGCAGACTGAACAGCAGAGCCGACAGATTGCCGGCAAATACGCCGCCCAGCAGACAGCGGGCTGTCAGGATGGTCAGCGCGGGGACGGCGCCCAGCTCGTAGAGAGCAAATACGGTGACGATGTTGGCAAGACCCAGCTTTACGCCGGGCAGCGGCACGATAAGCGTCACGGGAAACAGATTTTCCAGTGTGCTCAGACCCAGTGCCAATGCCGTCAGCACGGCGCACAGGGCGATAGAGCGGGGGTTCAGCTTCACGGCGCACCTCCTAACCCAGCACCGCGTCCACGGCGGACGAGGTGCTGACGATCGAGATGACCACCTGCGCCGGCAGGCACACGATGGACTGTCCCGCCTGCCGGATGACGCCGGTGTGGACGCAGTCCTGCCCGGGACAGTCGCTGTCGGAGACATATACGCCGCCATCGTTGATCCGGACGGTCAGGTGGTAGACGCCGTCGTCCAGCGCCACCACCCGCTCCTTGTCGAAGCCGGGGATGTTGATGTCCTGACGGCAGACCTCCTGCCCGCGCTGGGTGATGACGACGGTGCGCTGACCTCCCTGCGCCTTGGGCAGGTAGAACAGCAGCGCCGTGACCACGGCCAGCGCGATGACCACGGCGGCCACCAGCGCGTCCAGCGGCTTAGGCCGCAGGCTGGGCTGTGAGGAGTTGGAAGTCATAGGCGCAGTCCTCCGGTTTTGTGATGGCGTCCGACAGGCCGGGAGTGTACAGCAGACGGCCGTCGGCGGTGATGAGGATCAGCTCAAAGCCGCCGTGGGCGCGCCAGAAGGACACGGCCTCCTGCTCACCCATGACGTACAGAGCGGTGGAGTAGGCGTCCGCCGCCGTGCCGTCGTCAGAGATAATGGTGACGGACAACAGATCACTGTCGGCGGGACGTCCGGTGCGGGGGTCGAGGATATGCCGGTACACCGTGCCGTCCTCGGCCTCGAAGTAGCGTTGGTAGCCGCCGGAGGTGACGGCGAAGCGGTCGGTGAGGGACACCATGGCGGCATAGCCGCTGCCGGCAGGATCCTGAATGCCCACGTTCCACGGTGTGCCGTCGGGCTTGCTGCCGCAGACGTAGACATTGCCGCCCAGCGACACCACGGCGGAGGTGACGCCGTGTGCGCGGAGGATGTCCGCCACCTGCTGAGAGGCGTAGCCCTTGGCGATGCCGCCCAGATCCACGGCGCAGCCCGCGTCCAGCGTGACGGCGTCGTCCATGTGGACGTGCCCACCGCCCACCAGCGGCAGCAGCGCGTCGATCTCCTCCTGTGAGGGGACGCGGGGCGCGTCGGAGGTGATGCCCCACAGCGCCACCAGCGGCGCGA
>ULYI01003402.1_pt1 | contig 9955 bp, 9 predicted proteins | sample 1962171 | NCBI WGS metagenome assembly ULYI01 (sample SAMEA4835863, study PRJEB28245) | human gut metagenome | biome: gut microbiome; material: fecal sample | place: Denmark | collected 2008 | reverse complement strand
CACATCGGCTTTACGATTGAAATTTCACGCCCCAAAACGCACCGATATTCCTCCAATTTTCACCGCTCTGTTGCCAAATTTCGCCGATTGTGCTATCATTGAACCGACAAAAAAACGGAGATGATAAAAATGACCGTTACCGAAAGATTTCTGAAATATGTTACCTTTGAAACCACTTCCGACGAGTCGAGCGATACCGTGCCCTCGACCGCGACCCAGCTCGTCCTTGCCGATTATCTCGTCGAGGAGCTTCGCGGCGCGGGAGTCACCGACGCCATGCGCGACGAAATGGGCTATGTCTATGGGCATATCCCTGCGTCCGATGGCTGCGAAAATTGCCCGAAGATAGGGCTTGTTTCGCATATGGATACTTCCCCCGATGTCAGCGGCGCGAATGTCAAGCCGCAGATAATCAAATTTGACGGCACGAACGCCCCGATGGTCGGCGATGAATATATCGGGCGCGAGCTTATAGTTACCGACCACACGACTCTGCTCGGCGCGGACGACAAAGCCGGCGTTGCCGAGATAGTCGCCCTGTGCGCCGAAATCAACGCGAACAAAAACATCCGCCACGGTGCGCTGAGCATCTGTTTCACTCCCGACGAGGAGATAGGCTGCGGCGCGGATCACTTCGATTTTGTGCGCTTCAACGCCGATTTTGCCTATACTGTCGACGGCGGCGAGGTCGGCGGCATCGAGTGCGAAAACTTCAACGCCGCAGTCGCTGATATCACGGTTCACGGAGTCAACACCCATCCCGGAACCGCCAAGAACAAGATGAAAAATGCCGCGCTGTATCTCGCGGAGTTTGTCAATATGCTCCCTGCGTGGGAGACCCCGGCGCATACTGAGGGACGCGAGGGTTTCTATCATTTGGCGCGTATCGCCGGCAACGAGACCGAGGCGAGCGCGCATATGATAATCCGCGACCACGACAAGAATAACTTCGAGCGCCGCAAGAAGTTCGTCGCCGATACTGTCGGCTTCCTGAACGAAAAGTACGGCTCGGGCACTTTCGAGCTGAATATAAAAGACAGCTATTATAATATGTTAGAGATAATCGAGAAGCATATGGATATTGTCGAGCGCGCCGAAAAAGCTATGCGCAATGCGGGCGTTGAGCCTGAAATAGTGCCGATACGCGGCGGAACGGACGGCGCACGTCTCTCGTTTGAGGGCCTGCCGTGCCCGAACCTCTCGACCGGCGGCATGAACTTCCACAGCATCTATGAGGCGATACCCGTCGACGCATTGCCCAAAATGGTCGAGGTGCTGATAAATATCGTGTCCGTGACCGACTGAATAAAATAAATAAAAACGCCGGAGACAGGGAATTTCCCGCCTCCGGCGCTTTTATCAATATGGCTCAATGTTGAATTTGAGATTCTTTGTAGGGGTCGGCGACTCGACGACCCTATGCCGCCGTCGGCGGCACTGTTTGGAAGGCAGAAAAAAGCAAGGTCAAAACTACGCTTGACCTTGCTTTTTGTTTTATCAGTATTGTTTGCCCTCGCCGATGCGGCTGAACGCAAGTATGATGCAGTCGATACCGAACAGCACGAGGTATGCGCCGACGATGTAAGCAACCGCCGCAACCGAGATGTTCGGGCTGAATATCATCACAATGCCGAGCACAAGTCCGATAATGTTGACAATCATCGTGAACCAGTAGACGAAATTGCCCGCGATGAACCGAATCGTGTTCAGGTGCGAGAGCCTCGAGAGACAGTGCGCGATGAACCATATCGGGAACAGGAGTGAGAGCACCCATTTGCCCGCGTTGGGATAGACGAGCAGCATGACGCCCGCCATGACGCTGAGTATGCCCGAAATGAGTGATACAGTCGGGCCGAAGCCGAGATGCTTGTCAACGCGAACATAGAGCACAACATCCGCAATGCCGGTTATTATGGCGATTATGCCGTAGATAATAACGAGGGTTGTCACTGCATTATCGGGATAGACAAAAGTGAATATTCCGAGCGCCGCGAGCGCAATGCCGATTAGAAGCTCCATCCATCCGAAGCCGGAACGCCTTTTCATTCCTCTTCACCTCCTTTGTTGAGAATGGACATGAATTCTTCGCCGGTTATGGTCTCTTTTTCATAGAGATATTTTGCCAGCTCGTCGAGCTTTCCGCGGTTGTCCGCGAGGATTTTCGAAGCCTTCTCATGCTGGCGCTTTACGAGTTCAACAACCTTGCGGTCTATTTCGTTCTGCGTGTCCGCAGAGCAGGCAAGCGAAGCGTCGCCGCCGAGATATTGGTTCGATACCGTTTCGAGAGCAACCATGTCAAAATCTTCGCTCATGCCGTAGCGGGTTATCATCGCGCGGGCAAGCTTTGTCGCCTGCTCGATGTCGTTCGATGCGCCTGTCGTTATCTCGCCGAAAACGAGCTCTTCAGCGGCGCGTCCGCCCGTAAATGTCGCAATCTTGTTTTCAAGCTCTTGCTTTGTCAGCAGGTATTTGTCGCCCTGGTCGACCTGCATCGTGTAGCCGAGCGCGCCGGAGGTGCGGGGGATTATCGTTATTTTCTGCACGGGCGCCGAGTGCGACTGCATAGCCGCAACGAGCGCGTGACCTATCTCGTGATAGGCGACAACTTTCTTTTCGCTGTCCGAGAGCACCGCGTTCTTCTTCTGATATCCCGCAATGACCGTCTCAATGCTCTCTTCGAGGTCGGATTCGTTGACGACGGTTCGGTTGTTCCTGACCGCGCGCAGCGCCGCCTCGTTTATAATATTCGCAAGCTCCGCACCCGATGCACCGGATGCCATTCTTGCTATCGTGTGGAAGTTAACGTCATCCGCAGTCTTTATCTTCTTTGCGTGGACTTTCAGTATCGCCTCGCGTCCCGCAAGGTCGGGCAGCTCAACGGGCACGCGCCTGTCGAAACGGCCGGGGCGAGTGAGCGCGGGATCGAGTGTCTCCGGGCGGTTTGTCGCCGCGAGGATGATAACGCCGATATTTTCCTGGAAACCGTCCATTTCGGTAAGCAGCTGGTTGAGGGTCTGCTCGCGCTCGTCGTTGGAGCTGAACTGACCGTCGCGCTTCTTGCCGATGGCGTCGATCTCATCGATGAACACTATGCAGGGGGCTTTCTCTTTTGCCTGGCTGAAAAGATCCCTGACCTTTGAAGCACCCATGCCGACGAACATCTCGACGAATTCCGAACCGGACATCGAGAAAAACGGCACATTCGCTTCGCCCGCAACAGCCTTTGCGAGCATTGTTTTACCCGTTCCGGGAGGGCCGACGAGCAGAACGCCCTTGGGCATCGACGCGCCGACGTCGGAATATTTCTTCGGATTGTGGAGATAGTCAACTATCTCCGAAAGGCTCTCTTTCGCCTCGTCTTCACCCGCAACGTCGCTGAAATGTATGCCCTGGGTCGACGGGACATAGACCTTCGCGTTGCTCTTGCCGAAACCGAATGCCATGGAGTTTTTGCCGCCCGCCTGTTCCATCAGCTTCTTGCCCATATACTGGCCGAGTCCGATGAAGATTATCAGCGGGAGCACAAAAGTCAGCAGGAAACTCACCAACGGCGAAGTCGTCGTCTCAATATCCTTTGAGAACTTCGCGCCGGAGTCGTAGAGCCGCTGAGTCAGCGTCGGGTCGTTCATCGCGCCGGTCTTGTAGATTTTCTTCGCGTCGTCCTTGTCGGTGAAGATTATCTGATCGTCCTCGACCTCGACATTGCCGATTTTCTTCTGCTCGATCATGCTCATAAATGTGCCGTAGTCGACTTCCGTCACTCGTGCCTTGACGAGCAGGGGAGACACTATCACATTGAACAGCACAATGACGAGCAGCGCAATGCCGTAGTAGAATATCAGAGGCTTCTTTGGGGATTTCACTTCTTTCATTTTCCGCACCTTCCTTTTTTAGGATTGATGTTAATTGAAAATATATATTAATTATACTCTTGAGTCAATATAAGTTCAATACAATTAAAGAATAACAGCGAAAAAGGACTGCCCGGAAAGCAGCCCTTTTAATTTTATTTCATATTGGCGATTGGGGACTTGAACATTATCTTTGCCGTGAATGTCCGTCCGTCTGAGCAATCAAATGACGCCTGTCCGCCGTATTTTTGAATTATCTTGCTTATGCGCGCCGCCCTCTCGCTGCTTTTTATATCCGGCGAACCGTCCACGCTGTGGCGGACGTTGAGCACGACATATGCCTCGTTGAAACTGCTGATATTCATATCGATAAAGCGTTCTTCCGATTCCTCGGCAGATTTAAATGCCCCATGAAGGATATTGTCGAGCAATATGGTGAGGTCTTCGTCCGAGAAAAACGAGAAATCGATGCTGCGTACATCGCAGTTGAATTTTATCTCCGAATTTGCGCACAGATGCGCGTATCTGCTGATTATAACATTCGCGAGCTTGTTGCTGCTGAACTGCTTCACCGCGCCCATCGCGCCGCTGTTGTATATCGAGTCGATGTAGCTTTTTATGCGGTCGTTTTCTCCGTTTTGTGAGAGCTGCTTTATCGTGCGCAGCTGCCCCTTTATGTCGTGGATAATAATGTCGCGCAGGTCGTATTGATGCTCAAGCTCCGCATAGTATTCCGTGTTCAGTTCCTGACGCTGTTCTTCGAGAAGCGATTCGGTTGAGTTTGTGATTTTGCAGACTAACTTTCTGTGCGCAAGGCAGACGGCGGATATCGCCAACGGCAGAACGACCGATATCAGCGTCAAAATCAGATTGCTCCCCGGGAAAAATGCGAAGCCTGCAATCATTGCGGCGCAGACCAGCGAGAGCAGGGACACCAGTACGTAATAGGCAATCATATTGTCGTTATGCCTTGATACGGCATAAGCGAATGTAAAATACAGCGCGCTCGCCGATATGCCAAGCAATATCGTTCCGTTCCCGGGCGGCTCATGGCCGATAATTTTCGGCAGACCGAACATTATTATAAATGCCGACATCGCGGCAAGAACTTCGAGCAGTAAGCAATGAATCAGTGTCTGCTTTATTCCTGCACGGTATATTATGAGCGCGGCGCAGAGATTGCTGATAAAGAGCAGGGCTATGTTGAGCGCGGCAAGCCCCGCGAAGCTTACGGCGAATTGTACGGCAGCAGCCGCCGCAAAGAATCCACAGACTGCGGCAATCGGACATTTTGTTTCAAACCGCCTTGAAAAATAGCAGTACGCGGCAAATTGTCCGAAAGCGCAGGCAATCAATTTACACACAGTATCCATCATATACCTCCCGCAAAGTTAAAAAATGCCTTTCTGAAGGCGGGGTATTTGCGCTGGGACATATATACGCTTACCGTTTCGCCGTCGCCTTTTCTGAGCGTGACGCTGTCTTTTGAAAAGTCGATGACGTTTTGCAGATTGACTATGTAGCTCGCGTGGGAATAGACAAAGCAGTCCGGCTGACCGGTTTTGGCTATCCAGTCTTTTAGTCTGACTCCCGTCGCATATTCGGCGTCTTTTGTCACGAGAAGCGCGCCGTAGCGCCTGTTTTCAATATAGAGAATGTCTTTTGTCTTTATCTTCTTGACTATGTCGTGAGTCTCGAGAATTATCGTCTTGCTCAGTGTGCGGTATTCCTGAACGGCGTCAAAGAGGTTCTTGTTGAAGCGGTTGACATCGACGGGCTTCGAGAGATATCTGAAAACATGGATGCGCATCGCGTCGTCGAGATATCGCTGGAACGAGGTCAGAACGATGATGAGTACATCCGGGTTCTGCTTCTTGAGCTCGACCGCGAGTTCGAGTCCGCTCATTTCGGGCATCTCGATATCAATGAAAGCAATGTCATATTTGTGCTTGTTTTCGAGAATAAATTTTCCCGATTGGCGGCAGTCTATATTGAAGCTGACAGTGTTCACTTTTTCCCATGCGCACAGCAGCCTTTTTACTTGTTCAACTATTTCCGCGCTGTCATCGCAGACAAGTATATCTATCAAAAGAATCACGCTCCCGCAAATATTATACCACATTTTGTCAAAAAAGCAAACAGAAAAATAAAAAATGTCATCAGCGACTATTTTCTACTGCTTGACAGTCACCGCCTGAATTGAGTTTTGCGACCTCGGCAAATTAAACTCACGAAAAACATCGTTTTCGCCCAAAATCGCATCACTTTTGCAAAAATTCACACTTCCGGCGGCAAATGCGCTAAAATAGTGTTGACCTCTGAAAAGAGCGTGAATGTGAAATCTATCTCCTACATAACTCCTATATAAAAGAAAGCAGGCAGGGCACACGCCTTGTCTGCTTTCTTTATTTATAATAACAGTATATGGGCATAAAAAATATTTCAACCGGCTGCGCAGGTATTTTCTTACAACTCTGCACCGCGGCGGACTTATAAGGTATGTTCTTACACTTTTTTAACTGTGTTATTATGCCGTACAAAAAAATGTTCTTTTGGCACTGATAATTATACGCAACAATCTGTCAAAATATGTCGCATGTTTGCTGTATAGAAAAATAACTGCTCGAAATATATCGTTTTTGCCCATTTTTACATCACTTTTTGAAAAATCAACACTTTTTGCTTGCATTGCGTTAAAATTATGGCGTACTCAAGCGAAGTACATAAATGAAGCCAACTACCTCCTATACTCCTATACGGCGGGAAGCGGGCGGATCTTCCGTCTGCTGCCTGACCGCCGGCAGCGCGGAGGCATGCGGCAGGCTGCGGCAAACCGCACCTGCAGATAAATTCAAGGGACGGATAATAATGCTAAAAGAATATGACGGACTTCCGGATATCGGCTCGCGCTATGTGCTCGAATGCCGATGTAAGAAAATCGGAGAGGACGGCAGCGAGATAGGCGCCTGCGAGGACACCGTCAACCCCGTAAGCGGATTTATTTATGCCGAGAATGAAGAACAGGCTGTCAACTATGGCATAGACTTCATCATGAAGTATGCGGGAGATAACCTCTTGCTCGAGGATAACAGCATACTCCTGCTCGACGATAATCGCCCGATGGATCTGTACTATGACTTTTCGGCGGGCGGGGGCGGGGGGTTTCGACTGCCGGGCGAGAATAAGCAGAAAGTAATGCTTCGCTGATTTCACCATCCACGCAAAACGCAGAACCCCCAACCTGCGTTTTGGAATTTCCATATTATCTTTTTTATCTCCACTTCCTCAACGATACGGGCGCCGTGATCCACCAGAGTCACGGCGCCTGTGTCTATTTTATTTTCAGCAGTCGTAGGTCTTGGTGCGCTGGACTGTTCCTGCCGCGTGGTGCGGCGGAGCGTATACGGAATATACCTTGAGCGGGATGCTTCCGCTGTTTGTTATATTGTGCCAGGTTCCGGCGGGGATGAGGCAGGCGTCGCCGCCGTTTGCCCTCTGACCGTCGCACATGGAACATTTCGTCGCGCCGAAGCTTATTGTCGCGCAGCCCTGCACGATGCAGACGAGCTGATCTGTGTCCTCGTGGATCTCCGCGCCGATGTCGCAGTTTGTGGGTATGCACATCAGCGTTACCTGCAGATGTTCGCCCGTCCATGCCTCTTTTCGGAAATTTGTGTTCTCTTTCGTCTCGCGGTCAATGTCCATGACTGTCGGCTGTCCGCCGCAGCCGCAGCGGTTTTGATTGTTGTTCATTTGGCACCTCCAAAGTTTTTTCGGTATATTCTATGCGCCGAAGTTCATTTGCGATACTGTTTTTCTTGAAACGCGGTCGCAGATGCCGTATAATTATTTTATATACAGCCGAAGTTTTCGGTCGGATTCGTCCGTTGATTTTTATGAAACAGTTTTCGGAGGTGCGGTATGTACAGGCTCTTTATCGTTGAGGATGACCCGGGGATAGCGAACGCCGTCGCGGCGCAGGCGCAGGCATGGAATCTACAGACGCATATCGTGCGGGATTTCAGCAATGTCATGCATGAGTTCGCCGAGTTTTCGCCGCATATAGTCCTGCTCGATATCATGCTGCCGTTCTTTGACGGCTATCACTGGTGCAGTGAGATTCGCCGCGTCTCAAAGGTGCCGATAATCTTCGTCTCCTCTGCGTCGGATAATATGAACATCGTCATGGCGATGAACCTCGGAGCGGATGATTTTATCTCGAAGCCGTTTGACGGCAGCGTCCTCATGGCGAAAATTCAGGCTCTTCTGCGCCGTACTTACGATTTCGGCGCTAATGTCCCTGTGCTCGAGCATCGCGGCGCATTGCTTGATACGGGTGAAAATTCTCTCGTTTTCGGCGATGAAAAGATAACGCTGACCAAAAATGAATATCGCATTCTGCTCTGCCTGATGGAAAATAAAGGCAAGGTAGTCAGCCGCGAAAAGCTGATGGAGCGCCTTTGGGAGACGGATTCGTTCGTCGATGAAAATACACTCACCGTCAATGTCAACCGCCTTAGAAAGAAGCTTGACGCGGCGGGACTCAAAGATTTTATCGCCACAAAGTTCGGCGTAGGGTATATAATAGCTTGATTTCGGAGGGGTTATGAGCTTTTTCAAGGGTTATCTCAAGGAGCGCTGGAAGCGGCTCTTGATGCTTCTGCTTTTCGTCTGCATATTCGCGGTTTCGTTTTGGTTCTACCGTCTGCCCGTGCGCGCCGTGATGTATCCGTGTGCACTGTGCCTGCTTTTCGGCGCGGTGTTCGCCGCCTATGATATTACGAAGGCCTATCGCCGCCACAAGTTTTTTGAAGAGCTGCACCGCAGGAATACCGAATTAATATCTGCTTTGCCCGAGCCGGAGGGGATAGTCGATTCCGACTATCAGCAACTGATATCCGTGCTCAAGGAAAAAATAGCGGAGATAACGGCGCAGACGGACAGCCGCATACGCGACACCGTCGATTACTACACCGTCTGGGCGCATCAGATAAAAACGCCGATAGCGGCGATGCGTCTGACTCTTCAGAAAGAGGATGTGCCCGAAGCGCGCAGACTCGCATCCGAACTGTCGCGGATAGAGCAGTATGTCGAGATGGTGCTCGTCTTTGTGCGTCTCGGCTCGGATTACAGCGACTATGTTTTTGCTCGGCAGGATATAGACGAAATAATCAAAAGCTCGGTGAAAAAATTCGCCTCGGAGTTTATCGACCGCAGGATCCGCCTCGAATATGACAGCGTTGATATTCAAGCCGTTACGGACGAAAAATGGTTCGCGTTCGTCGTCGAGCAGCTGCTCTCAAATGCGCTCAAATATACCCGCGAGGGGAGCGTAAAGATTTATTCCGAGGGAAAAGTCCTTTGTATCAAAGACACCGGAATAGGCATCGCGCCGGAGGATCTGCCGCGCGTGTTTGATAAAGGCTATACCGGATGCAACGGCAGAACCGACCGCCGTGCGAGTGGGCTCGGGCTTTATCTCTGCCGCCGCATATGTCAAAACCTCGGTATTGATATCTCGATTTCTTCAACAGTAGGCGAGGGGACAACGGTTCGCCTCGATCTCGGGCAGTATAAACTGGGAAAAGAATAACTTCTTACAAAACCGTAAGATTTGAAAGGGGAAATGTAAGCCTTTTCTATGGAGGCGCATTTCCCTTTTCGGCTATAATAGAGCCACAAAATGACAGGAGGTCAACTACAGTGAGTATTTTGGAAGTCAACGGACTCAAAAAAGTCTATTCAACCCGTCTCGGCGGCAACAAGGTCGAGGCTCTTAAAAATGTTAACTTCAGCGTGTCGGAGGGCGAGTATGTCGCTATCATGGGCGAATCCGGCTCCGGCAAGACCACTCTGCTCAATATTCTTGCGGCTCTTGACAGACCCACTTCCGGCAGCGTTATGATCGACGGCAGGGATCTTTCAAAGATAAAGGACTCCGCTGTCTGCGCTTTCCGCAGAGACAACCTCGGCTTCGTGTTCCAGGATTTCAATCTTCTCGATACTTTCACGGTCGAAGATAATATCTATCTTCCGCTCGTCCTCGCGGGCAAGAGCTACGATGAGATGCATTCCCGCCTCGAACCGATAGCAAAGCGTCTCGG
>ULYI01006894.1_pt1 | contig 10327 bp, 9 predicted proteins | sample 1962171 | NCBI WGS metagenome assembly ULYI01 (sample SAMEA4835863, study PRJEB28245) | human gut metagenome | biome: gut microbiome; material: fecal sample | place: Denmark | collected 2008 | reverse complement strand
ACCGCCGACAAGCGCGCCGTTACGAACGTCGTGCTTATGGGCAGTGGGGAGCCGCTTGACAACTATGACGAAGTCACGAAGTTTTTGTGCCTTCTGAACGACAAGGACGGCATCAACGTGTCCGAAAGAAACGTGTCGTTGTCGACGTGCGGCATCACCGATAAAATAAGAAAACTTGCCGACGACGGGTTCAGCGTAACCCTTACGATATCGCTGCACGCCCCGACCGACGAAATACGAAAAACCATAATGCCCACGGCAAACAAATATAAAATCGCGGATATTCTTGACGCCGCAAAATATTACTTTGACAAAACGGGCAGGCGATACATTTTCGAATACGCATTGATAAAAGGCGTCAACGACGGCAAGGAAAACATGCTGACGCTTGCAAAAGTGCTGAAAGGAAAACCCTGCCACGTCAACCTTATCAGGCTTAATTACGTCAAGGAAAAGGGCTTGCGCGGGGCGGACGACGCCGAAGAAATGAAAAAGATTCTGGAAGAAAACGGCATTTCGGCAACGGTACGCCGCACCATGGGCAGCGACATCGACGGCGCGTGCGGACAACTTCGCAGGAGATACGTGAATGATTGACGGGCTTGTGATAAAGGGCGTCGCTTCCCGATATAAGGTGGATACGGCGGACGGAATCGTCACGTCCTATGCGCGCGGAAAACTCAAAATCGACGGCGAAATCCGCGTCGGCGACAAGGTCGGCGTCGAAAAACAGGGCAAGGATTTCGTAATCGCAAAGGTGTACGAACGGAAAAATGCGCTGATACGCCCGTACGTCGCGAACGTGGACGTGTGTTTTATCGTAATCGCGCCCGTGCCCGCGCCCGACTTTATGTTGGTTGACAAAATCATCGTCAATGCAAGAATGAACGGTATCGAGCCGGTGCTTTTAATCAACAAAACGGATATTGCTGACGAGAGTTTCGTGAAATGTACCGAACGCGATTATCGGGACGTGTTGGACGTAATCGCGACAAGCGCGAAAACAAAACTTAACAAGGATAAAATTTTTGAAAAAACGAAAGGGAAAACGGCGTGTCTTGCGGGACAATCCGCCGTCGGAAAATCGAGTTTGCTCAACATGCTGACGGGGACGGAATCGCAGGAAACGGGCGGTCTTTCCAAGAAAACCGAAAGGGGAAAACACACCACGAGGCAGTCGGAAATACTTGTCGTCAGCGGCGCGAGAATCATCGACACGTGCGGATTTTCGATGCTGGAACTTCCCGAAAATTTCCGCCCGCAGGAACTTGTATATTATTACGACGAGTTTGCGCCGTATGCAGGAAAGTGCAGATTCCGCACCGGCTGCACTCACATAAAAGAGCCCGATTGCGCCGTCAAAGACGCCGTCGAAAGCGGAAAAATATCGAAAAACAGATACGAAAGGTATTGCGTTTTATACAACGAACTGAATGAGAAATGGAGGAAAAGATATGAGTAAAGTTAAAGTTGCGCCAAGCATTTTATCGGCGGATTTCGCAAAGATGGCGGAAGCCGTCCAAAACCTTGACAAGTGGCATGCCGACGTCATTCACTGCGACGTAATGGACGGTGTTTTCGTGCCCAATATCACGTTTGGTATGGACATGATAAAAGCACTCCGAAAATACACAAACGGCATTTTAGACGTGCATTTGATGATAATAAAGCCCGAAAAGTACATTCCGCAGTTTATTGCGGCGGGCGCGGACGTCATCACTTTCCACCCCGACGCGTCGGACGACGTAGCGGGCGCGTTGAAGACGATAAAAGACGCGGGCAAGAAGTGCGGACTTGTCTTAAACCCCGACAAACCGTTGTCGATGATTGAGCCGTACCTTGATATTATCGACGTCGTTATCATTATGGGCGTGTACGCGGGATTCGGCGGACAATCGTTCATTCCCGAAACCCTTGATAAAATCCGCGAGTGCAAAAAACTCATCGGAGACAGGAACATCGAAATCGAGATGGACGGCGGCGCAAGCCCGAAAAACTTTAAGGAATTGAAAGAAGCAGGCACCGATATCATCGTTGCGGGCAGCGCGGTTTTCAAAGCCGAAGATCCCGCAGCCGTTATCGAGCAAATACACAACGTTTAAGGAGCATATTATGGCAGACAAAGAAAAAGAAATTCTGGAAGAAAATTATAACCTTGAAGAAGACTTCGAAGACGAAGAAGAAATCGTCACTCTTCATAACGAAAACACCGATAAGGACGAAGACTTCCGCGTCGTATGGTATATCGAAGACGGCGGGAAAAATTATCTTTTCCTTAATCCCGTCGATCCCAGCGACGACATCGCCGAGGACGAAGTGCTTATCTGCGAATACGGCGAGACAAAAAACGGAGAAGAATTCGTAAATCCCGTCGACGACGAAAAGGAACTTGAAAGAATTTACAACCTGTACGTCAAAGAGTACGAAGAGGCGGCAAGGGACGAATAATTCGTATTATTATCTGTTGGCATCTTGCCCGAAATCCGCATAATTTCGGGAAAATCGCGCGCTTTATTGTTATTTAATATAAAAATAAGGCAAATTTTGTGCGAAAATACCTTAAAATCGCTTGTCGGTTTTCGTTTTATATGCTAAACTCTTTGAGTATGACTTCGGGCGGTCCTCTGTTACGGACAATCGGGAACACGAACGCTTAGTTAATTTTTTTGGAGGTAAAGTCAAAATGAGCAACATTATCGATTTAATTGAAAGCGAAGGTATCAGAAAAGATATTCCCGATTTCCAGCCGGGCGACACCGTCAGAGTGTTCGTTAAGGTTGTTGAAGGCAACCGTGAACGTCTTCAGGCATACGAAGGATTGGTTATCGCCAGAAAGAACGGCGGCATCCGCGAAACGTTTACCGTACGTCGTATTTCCTACGGTGTCGGCGTTGAACGTACGTTCCCCCTTCATTCCCCGAAGATCGACCACATCGAGATAGTCCGTTACGGCAAAGTACGTCGCGCAAAACTGTACTATATCCGTGACCTCAAAGGCAAGGCTGCGAAAGTCGAAGAAATCAGGAAATAATAATAAAAATAAGATTGCAGTTTGCCGCGGCAGACTGCAATTTTGCTATTTTTGAGGATTTTATGAAAAAAACAATCTGCACGATTCTTGCCGTAATTATGATTGTCGGATGCTTTTTCGCATTCACCGCGTGCAACGACGACGCTTACGGAAAGGAACTTATCGAAAACGGCTCGTTCGACAACGGTTCAAGCGGTTGGTATATCGCAAAAGCCATCGACAACGGCAAAGACGGCACGACCATTAAAAAGATCGACGATGACGACAACGCTTATCTCGTTCTGAACAACGGCAGCACCGTCGGCAACTACGTCAGACTTTATCAGCGCGTCGCCGTCAGGAAAAACGGCATTTATAAGGTTACCGCGCGCATAAGAAACGACAGCCTTAAAATCGGCTCGGACGACACGTATCAGGGCGGCGGTATCGAAATCACCGAAAACGGCGCAAGAATTATCGCGTCGGGCATCGAGGTTTCGGAAAACTGGACGACTTATACCGCATACGTCAAACCCACCAACACCAAGGAAATCACCGTCGCGATGACGCTTGGCGCAAACGGTGAAAAAACAATCGGTCAGGCATGCTTCGACGACGTGTCGGTGCAAAGAGTCAGGGCAAAAGACGTTTCGGGCGAAATCGTAAAAATCAAGAAACCGCACGAGAAATCGTACGCTCTTTCCACAAAAACGGGCAACGTTTACATTATTATGCTTGCAATCGCGACCGCCGCGATTATCGCCGGCGCATACGTCGCGTATCGTTACCTTCTGAACAGAGAAGACAAACCCTTGCTTAAAAAGTCGTGGATGACCGCGGGCGCGCTTGCTTTTATCGCTCTTTTAATCCGCTTTATTCTGGCGGGCGTTCTGTTCGACCAGGCGGGCACTGCGGCATTGCGCGCGACCATTTGGGACATTGCGGGACAAGATATCGGCTCGGCAGGGCTTAAATATACGCAATACGCGCCGTTGCAACTTTACTATATGTGGATTGTCGGCAAAATCACCCTTGGCAATTACAGTCTGAGTGCGCTCAACGTTTTGTTGCAGCTCGTCCCGATAATCTTAGAAGGCGCAACCGTCGTGATGATTTACTACTTTGCGAAGAAGTACGCTTCCGACGCGATTTCCGCGCTTCTTGCGCTCGTTTACGCGGTGCTTCCCGTTATGTTCACGCTTTCGGGCGGATACGACGTCGAAGTTCCCGTGCTTGTATTCTTGCTGTTCGTCACGTTCTACGCGCTGACCGAAAAGGATTTCGTAATGCTTCTTATCGGAAGTTTGTTGACTTGCCTGTGGTCGCCGATCGGCATTTACGTATTGCCGTTCATCGTTGCGTACGAAGTGTACATTATGGCAAAAACGAAGGACAAAAAGACGATTATCACGATTTGCGTCGGCTGGTTTGTGAGTTTCTGGCTGTTCCTGCTTATTTCGGCGGGCGCGGTTGCGTCTATGTTCAAAGCGGGACATATCGTATATATCTTTAAGAATTATTACCTTAATATGTTCAACAAGCAGGTTTGCGTGTCCAACGCGTTCAACCTTTACGCCTTGTTCGGGCTTAACGGGTCGTCGGTCAACAACACGGCGTTCTGGCTCAATATCGTATTCAGCGTGATTCTTATCGTTTACACGGTGTCGCTTTATTTCAAAAACTTCAACAGGGCGGAACTTGTGCTTATCGCGGGATTCTTCCTTACGGCGATGTCGGTGTTCAGCCTTAATATGAACGAAGCGACGCTTGCAATAGGTCTTATTCTTTTGCTTATGTACGTTGCGGTCAGCGGCGAAGAAAGGCTGTTCTGGGTGTTCGGTATTCTGGCGTTTATGTCGTTTGTCAACGTTGCGACGATTATGAATTTCTCCGGATTCCTCGGTACGACGTTCAAAACCACGTACTTCAATAAGGGCGACGCGGGATACATCATCGCAAACATCATCGCCTGCATTACGGTGCTTTATTACGGCTGGGTTGTTTACGATATCACGACCAACGACAAGCGCGTGTTTATCCAACCCCTTAAAATCAAAGAAAAGAAAGAAATCTGATTTTATCTTTGAAAGCCTCGCAGACAGCGGGGCTTTTTTTTCGGATTTTTTTAACTTTAATTTATGCATATATATTATATAAATATATATAGGTTATACTTCCTTATAAAGTCGACGAAAAAACGCAAAAAAATTACTTAAAACAGTTTTCAAATCGGAATTTATTTGCTACACTCTTATCTATAAGAAAAGGGGGCAGATATGCTATCAAAAGTTATGTGTTACGCCTTGACGGGTATCGAAGGATACGCCGTCGACGTCGAAACAGATATCTCGGCAGGTCTTACGGGTATGGAAATCGTGGGGCTTGCGGGAACCGCCGTGAAAGAGTCCAAGGAGCGCATTCGTTCCGCAATCAAAAACAGCGGTATGATTTATCCGGCAAAAAGGATAACCGTCAACCTTGCGCCTGCCGACACGAAAAAAGACGGGCCGACTTTTGACCTTGCTCTTGCCATCGGAATCCTTGCCGCGTCCGAACAAATCGTGACGAAAAAGTACAAGGAATTCGTTTTTCTGGGCGAACTTTCGCTGGACGGGAAACTTCGCGGAGTATGCGGCGTGATGCCTCTTCTCATATCCGCCGTACAGCAGGGCTACACAAGGTTTATCGTGCCGAAAGACAACGCGAAAGAAGCCGCTTTCATCGAAGGCACGGAGGTTTTCGCGTTTGAAAAACTTTCGGAAGTCGTGGGCTTTCTGAACGGCGTCGAAAATTACCTTCCCGTGTTGCACACGTCGTACGACTCGTCGTTGAAAACGGACGGATACGACGTCGATATGTCGGATATAAAAGGACAAGCCGTTGCGAAACGCGCCGTCGAAATCGCCGTAAGCGGCGGACACAATATCTTGCTTATGGGACCGCCCGGCGCAGGCAAAACGATGCTTGCAAGGTGCATTCCCACGATTATGCCGGATATGACCTTCGAAGAAGCCATCGAAGTCACGAAAATCCACAGCATAGCGGGAATTCTTGAAGCGGAACAAGGCATTGTCACAAGACGACCTTTCCGTACGCCGCACCATACGACGACAATTCCTGCGCTTATCGGCGGCGGGGCAAAGGCGGCTCCCGGCGAAGTCAGTCTTGCACACAACGGCGTGCTGTTTCTGGACGAAATGCCCGAATATCAACGCCATACGCTGGAATCGCTCCGACAGCCACTGGAAGACAAGAAAGTCACGGTATCGCGTGTGCAACGCACCGTCGATTATCCCGCAAACTTTATGCTTGTCGCAAGTATGAACCCGTGTCCGTGCGGAAATTACGGCAGCAAAACCGCGGAATGTAAATGCACCGCAAGGGAAATAAGAAATTACCTCGGAAAAATTTCCGGACCGCTCCTTGACAGAATCGATTTGCAAATCGAGGTCGATAATATCTCATACGGGGAACTTACCGACAGAACCTCGCTTGAAACGTCAAAGGACGTCAAAGCCCGCGCCGATAAGGCAAGGGAAATACAGCGCGCAAGGTTTCAGGGGACGAACGTTTCCTGCAACGCCCAGATGACAAACGCAATGATTAAAAAATATTGTCAGTTGTCGGACGGGTGCGAAAAACTTCTGAAACGCGCATTCGAGAAACTCAATTTATCGGCAAGGGCGACGACAAGAATCATAAAAGTCGCAAGGACAATCGCCGACCTTGACGGGCAGAAAGACATTTCCGAAAAACACATCGCCGAGGCGATACAATACAGAAGTTACGACAGGAAATACCATGATTGAATACAGTAACGTCGACGCGTTGCTTATACTGAACGCCGTCGAAGGTCTGGGGCTGAAAAGGAAGCATAAACTTCTGAGCATTGCCGAGCCGAAAGACCTTTTGACCGACTTCGACAGATATAAGCCCGCGCTTTTGAAAATACTGGGGACGGAAGTTTTTGGGAAACTTGAAAACCTCAAAACCGAAGAAACCCTTGAAAAGGAATGGGACGACCTGCAAAAACACGACGTAAAAGTTACGTCCGTGTTTGACGAGAGTTACCCCGACTCGTTAAGAAACATCGACGAATATCCGCTGCTTTTGTATTATAAGGGCAACGAAGATCTTTTCAGAAATCGCGGCGTAGCCGTTGTCGGAACGCGCGGCGCAAGCAGGTACGGGCTGAACGTTACCCGTGATTTTGCGACGGAATTCGCGAGGGCGGGGCTTAACGTGATAAGCGGATTCGCAAGGGGCGTCGATACCGCGGCGCACAAAGCGGCGCTGGACGTAAAGGGCGGCACGATTGCCGTCGTTGCATCGGGGCTTGACGTATGTTATCCCGCCGAAAACCGCGCTCTTATGGAAAGGATACTTGACGAAGGCGGTTTGTTTGTCAGCGAATATCGTCTTGGGACGTACGCCGCGCAGTATAATTTTCCGGAAAGAAACCGCATAATAAGCGGGCTTGCGGACGCAGTGTTCGTGCCGGAAATGCGTATTAAAAGCGGCACGATGATCACGGTAAACCACGCGCTGGAACAGGGAAAAGACGTGTTCGTCGTTCCCGCAAACATAAATCAACCCACCGCCGAAGGCAGCAATCTCCTGCTGAAACAAATGCAGGGCGCGCTCGTTCTCTCGCCCGAAGACGTCCTTGAAGCAATGGGCGTCAAGGCCGACAAAAAGCAGAAAGAAAGCGTGTAACTCGGGTTTTACGAAATGCAGATCCTTGAAATTCTGGAACAGGGCGAAACTCATTTCGAAGAACTTATGGAGAAAACGGGGCTTAACGCCAACGACCTTCAAAACGTCGTTTTCAATATGGAAATGAACGACCTTATCGACAGAACTTCCGGTAATTATTTTACCTTGAAATAACGGAGACATAATGACGAAATCACTTGTTATAGTCGAATCGCCGTCAAAGGCGAAAACAATCCAAAAATATTTGGGACAAGGGTACACGGTACTCGCATCGGGCGGTCACGTCTGCGACCTTCCGCAAAAAACGTTGGGCATCGACGTCGAACACGGATTCGAGCCCGAATACGAAATCAACCCCGAAAAGAAAGAAACCATCAGAAGACTTAAATCCGCGCTCAAACAAAACGACGTCGTGTATCTCGCAACCGACCCGGACCGCGAAGGAGAAGCAATAAGTTGGCACCTTAAAAACTGTCTGGAAATCCCCGACGGCAAAAACCGCATCGTTTTCAACGAAATCAGCAAAAAAGCGGTCAATAACGCAATCGAAAACCCCAGAGAACTCGATATGAACCTGGTCAACAGCCAGCAGGCAAGGCGCGTTCTTGACAGGCTTGTCGGTTACAAAATCTCGCCGATTCTCGGCAAGCGCATCAAAAAGGGCAGTTCCGCCGGACGCGTACAGTCCGCCGCGCTCGAAATGGTTGTCAACCGCGAAAGAGAAATAAGAAACTTCGTTCCCGAAGAATACTGGACGATAAACGCCTTTTTGTCGAAGGAGCAAAATCCGAAGTCCAAAAAAGACGTGTTCAAATGCACTTTCGTCGATATAAACGGCAAAAAGTGGAAAATTCATAACCAGCACGACGCCGAAAAGATAATCAACGCCACGAAAGGCGCAAAATTCACCGTTGACAGCGCAAAACGAGCCGTCGCGAAAAACCGCCCGGCACCCCCGTTTACGACGTCCACACTGCAACAGGACGCTTCCGCAAAATTGTCGCTCACCGCGCCGCAGACGATGCAGATCGCGCAGCAACTTTACGAAGGCGTCGAAATCGCAGGGGAAGGCGCAACCGCTCTCGTAACGTACATTCGTACCGACAGCGTGCGTATTTCGCCCGAAATGCAGGCAAACGCAATAAATTACATCAAAACCCACTACGGTGAAAAATACGCGCCCGAAAAACCGAATTTTTATAAGACGAAATCGGACGCGCAGGACGCGCACGAGGCAATCCGTCCCATATCGCTCGACCGCACGCCCGAAAGTCTGCAAAACAAAATCAACCGCAATCAATACAGATTGTACAAACTCATATACGAAAGATTTCTGGCAAGCCAGATGGTCGACGCGGTGTACAATACGCTCAACGTCCATATCACCGCCGACGACAATCCCGTGCTTAACGGCGCGAAACTCGGCTACAAGGTGACGGGGCGCGCGCTTGTTTTCGACGGCTTCACGAAGATTTACAACAACGTGCCGCTGGAAGACAAGAACGACGATGACGACGACGCGACCGAAAAGACGTTGCCCGATATGCAAGAAGGCGACGTGATGTATCTGCAAGATACCAAGCACGAGCAAAAATTCACCAAGCCGCCCCAGCGTTACACCGACGCGACGCTTGTCAAAACGATGGAAGAAAACGGCATCGGACGTCCGTCGACGTACGCCTCGATAATCTCCGTCATCGCAAAACGCACGTACACCGAAAAGGACGGAAAGGCAATCGTCCCCACGCCCCTCGGGGAAGCGGTCTGCGACTTTATGGTCAAAAATTTCCCGCCGATTATGGATTTGAAATTCACGGCGAATATGGAAAGCGAACTCGATAAGGTTGAAGAAGGCGGCGTCGAGTGGCAAGTCATTATCGAAAAGTTTTATCCCGAACTAATGACGCTTGTAAAACGCGCTAATTCAAGCGGCGGAAAGGTGCATATCGCGTCGGAAGAAAGCGACGTAATTTGCGAAAAATGCGGCGCGAGAATGGTCGTGAGAGACGGCAAAAACGGAAAGTTTCTGGCGTGTCCGAACTATCCCGCCTGCAAGAATACCAAGCCTTACTCGGAGCCCGGCGCCGCGCCTTCGATTGAGCAGGAAGCGGTGTGTCCGAAGTGCGGGAAACCCGTCGTAAAGAAAAAGAGCAAGAAGGGAAAGACTTTCTACGGCTGCTCCGGTTACCCCGAATGCGACTTCGTAAGTTGGGATTTGCCCGCTCCGTATTTCTGTCCCGAGTGCAAAGAAAAGGGCATTGAAAGCGTGATGAAAATGACAAAAACCAAGTCGGGCAGGAAGTACACCTGCACGAATAAAGACTGCAATCATACCGAGGTTTTCAAAGACGGTGGCGAACAATAAAAAAGTAATTATCATAGGTGCGGGGCTTGCCGGATGCGAAGCCTCGTATCAATTATTAAAGAGAAATTATAAGGTCGATTTGTACGAAATGCGACCTTTAAGGTCTTCTCCCGCTCACAGAACCGCCGATTTTGCGGAACTCGTGTGCAGCAACAGTCTGAAATCGGACGTTCCCGACACGTCGTCGGGACTACTTAAATCCGAACTTATGTCAATGGACAGTCTGCTTATCGATT
>ULYI01007695.1_pt1 | contig 10345 bp, 3 predicted proteins | sample 1962171 | NCBI WGS metagenome assembly ULYI01 (sample SAMEA4835863, study PRJEB28245) | human gut metagenome | biome: gut microbiome; material: fecal sample | place: Denmark | collected 2008 | reverse complement strand
CGCAATCGCAAGGGCCCTTGCGCTCTCCCCCGATATCTTGTGCTTTGACGAGCCGACGTCCGCGCTCGATCCCGAACTTACGGGCGAAGTCCTGAAAGTCATAAAGGGGCTTAAAGGCGACAGTACGATGATTATCGTAACGCACGAAATGGACTTTGCAAGAAAGGTTGCCGACCGCGTCGTGTTTATGGCGGACGGCGAAGTCGCCGAATACGGCACGCCCGACGAAATCTTCGACAATCCCAAAACCGAGAAGCTGAAAGCGTTTTTGTTGAACTCCACATCGACGTTTGAATAAATTGTAAGCGCTTTTGCTTTTCATTTTTGAAAATATTTGTATAATAACGTTTATGAACAACGTTGAAAATCACAAGAAAAACAAAGAAATCGCGACGCTTGGGATAACGCTTGCCCTTGTCGTCGTGTTGCAGGCTCTTGCGGAAATCATACAAAAATTCGGGCTGCCGATAAGTTTTGCCCTGGGGCTTATTCCCGTCTTTGTTTGCGGACAGGTTTACGGCGTGAAATTCGGCGCGATCTCGGGCGGCGTATTCGGGCTTGTAAGTTTGTTTATCGCGCTTATTTATTCGGGCAGTATTCCAATGTACGCCGTTGCGATAAACCCGCTCGTATCGGTGCTTCCGCGCATATTGTGCGGCACTGTCTGCGCGCTCGTATACAAGGGGCTTAACAAGGCGGCGGCGAAATCGACAAAACCGCGCACCGAAAAACAAAACCGCGCCGTGAACTTTGCAATCGGCTGTTTTTCAACGATTTGCGGCGTTATCACCAACACGATATTGTTCCTTTCAATGTTTCTGGCGTTCGCGCACGGCAAAAACTACGACGGACTTGTCATAAATTTCAAGTGGCTTTTGTCAAGCGTGGTTGCAATCAACACCGTTATCGAACTTTGCCTGTTTGCGGTAATCGTGCCGTCGATAACCGTAGTTTTGAATATTATCGAAAACAAACGTCAAGAAGAAAACGGCGAGAATTAGCGCCTTTTCGAGTTTTTGACAAAACCTTACTCGGTTACGTACGAACAAGTACGCGCCCGTGTAAGAACTTGTCAAGAAACGTCAAAAATCCATCTAATTCTCGCCGTTTTCGAGAGCATTTTAAGTTTTCGGGGATTTTGATAAAATATATTTTTCCCGTGCAGCGCACTTTATGTCATTGCGAGCAAAAAAGGGGACCCCAAAAGATACTTTTGTACTTTTGGGGAAAAGGCGCACACAAGCAAAAGAGTGAGCATTGCCGCAAGCGACAATGCGATTTCAAAAGTGCAGTGTGCGCCGCGCGGAAGGGACACCTTATAATAAAACCCTCGCGATTTTGCGAGGGTTTTTTAGGTTTTATTCTTTCTCGTCGTTTGCGGCTTGTTCTTCCGCGGCTTGTTCTTCCGCAGGTTGGTTTTGTTCGTTTTTATGGGTATTTTGTTCCGTTTCGGTCGGCGCGTCCGTTTTCTTTTTGCGACCTATCAGCTTTTCAAGTTTCGGGAAAAGCGGGGTGTAGTCGAAAACTTTGTCAAGCCCTTTCCCGATTACCGCGATTATCGGGGCGTTTATCAACGTCGTGACAATCGTCCCAAGCCCCAGACTATGATAACTAGTCGTGGCGATATTTTTCCAGTCAAAGGTATTCGCGTCCCTGAATATCGTAAGAGCAAGCACCACGGACAGCACCAGAAAAGACAAGTCGAAAACGAGTTTCACCCTGTTTATTTTCAGGGAATATCTGTCGGACAGTTCCGCAACGAAAAGTTCGTGCACTTGAAGCGGCATATACGTCCTGAAAAAGCACGCCACGCCCGCCGCCGTCATCACGTCGCCCGCGATAAGCATAATCCATTTTAAGTACGCTTCCGTGAGCACGACGTTTTTGAAAACCAGCATCCACATATCCATCACGTAGCCGTATATCACCGCCACCGCAAACGCCAGCAAGTATCGCCAGTTCACCCGTTGCACGACGGCGCACATTATAAGGAGAATCGCGCCCTGCACAAGATATTCGACCGTGCCCACCGACACTGCCCAAAGCGGCTTTATCGCCTCGTACACGATAAACGTCGGCGCGGCAATCATCGACACCCCGAGATCGGCTTTCTTGCTCATCGTCACGCCAAGCGCGACAAGGAATATGCCCAGCACCCACATAAGTTCCGCGGTCTTCGGGATTTTTTTAAGCGGTTTTTTCATTGGTTCACCTTAAATTTTCTCACGATATATTATCACCGCGGGGGAAAAGTTGCAAGCGATTTTCAAAGAAATATGCGCCCTTTCGGACGCATACTTTGTTTTTTGAGATGGGGCGCGGTTATTGCCACGTTCCGTTGTTGTAATTATAGGTTTTGTTTGTCACCGCCGCAACCGTCGAGTTGTTCGCATTTACGAACACCAGCGATTTGGTTGTCATCGTCTTATCAAGCGGTGTGTAGCTCGTAGTTAATGTGCTTACGCCTCCTTTCCCTTCCGGCGAATAAACGTCCGTTATTGTAGCATTTGCGCCGACAACAACTTTCCCTGCCGTTGTCGACAATACTTTTCCGCCGAATGCTCCGTTTATGTTTATCGTGCCGTCAACGGTAAATCTTGCATCTCCTAATCCTGACGGATAATGCGTATCAGTAACATCCTTGAAATCTCCGGTATATACAACTATGCTTCCGTTTTGATTATGAGTTGCGCCGTTTTCTATCGTAAGGGTTGAACCAGGCATCAACTTGTACTTATATTTTTGAGTGAACGTACCGGATTTTATGACAATATCGGTTTTTCCGCAAATCGGGAAAAATACCTTTTCAGAAGTCATACTTATTGTCATAGTCGCTACTTTTAACGTAATCGAGGTATATCCGTCTTCCACCGAGCCATACGTTTCGATACCTACTCTGCCGCCTTTGAACGTTTTCACAACTTTTGCGTCAGAACTTTTCATTCTGACAAGTCCCGATGACTCTTTACTGTCAGAAGACACGAACGTGAGCCACGCTTCGTTAATTTGTGCCGAAAGAAATGCTATTGCGCTTGTTGCTATTTTTGCATAGCCTTGATGTGTTGAACCTTTGTGCAAAGTAATTGATAATTGCACACTGCGTAATTCATAATGACTGAACGGAAATTGCACAGGATCTTTGACGTTTGTTGAAGAAGTCAATAATTTTCCGTCGCCGATGTATCTGCCTGCCGATTCGGAACCGCCCAGCCAACCTGTAATACACAGATTTTCAATCACGGTCGTGTTGTTTGCGGTAATTTCGCCGTTTCCTTTGATATACCCGTACACTTCAAGCGTTGCGTTGTTGAGGGTAATCGTGCCGCCTAAACTTATTTCGCAATAGTTGCCCCTTACTCCGTTTTGCACTCCGCCCGAAGTTGTTGTTCCCGTTTGTGCGCCGACGATAAGTTTTCCGTTGACGATAACTTCAATGCCTTCGGGGATAACGAGCGTTTTATAAAGTTTCGCAGTTCCCGTAAGCGCGGCGGTTGCCTTGTAGTTATCGCTCCCTTCTTTGCCCGCGCCGATATGACCGACGGTGTCGTTCTCGTTAAACGGCAGAAGCAGCGTTACGCCCGTTTTGACGGTTCTAAATTTTACGTCGTTGTAAAGCACGCCTGCGATTTCTTGCGTTGCAAACGCCGTGTCGTTCAAAACGAAAATCGTTTGTCCTTCTTTCGCGACGTCAAGTGCGTCTTCGATTGTGTAATAGTTGTTGCCGACTTTCACGCCCTTGACCTTTACGTAAACGACGTTGTCGGACAAAGCGAAGTTGTCCGACGCAAGCGTCGCGGTTGTTTTGTGCGTGCCTGCCGCAGAAAACATATTCTTGTCAAACGTCAGGGTGTAAGGCTCCGTTACTTCGATGTTATTGTACTTCACGGTCGTGCCGATTTCGTGCGACACACCGTCATCATAATTGAACTCGAAAAGATTTTGTGCGAGCGTTACCGTCGCCTTTTGAAGAACGAGCGTTACCGTCGTTACAAAATCTTCGTAGTTGTCGGAGTCCATATTGTACTTCGCCGCATACTCCGTCGTTCTGCAAACGGGGACTTCGTCCGGGTTAACCCAAGTGAAACCTTCCGAAAGCGCGTAATTTCCAAGCGTTTTGTTGGGATCGTACGTGCCTGAAAGCGCGGTATGCGCGGTAACGGACGTATACTTTGCTTTATTGATGACGATTGTTTTTTCGTTATTCGTCAGGATATAGTTGTCGTCCGCCACGGTTACCGTATAAGTGCCCGCGTTTTTGAACTCGCATTCCTTGCCGTCTTTTGTGAATATAAGGTTTGCGGTTTTGCCGTCGTACGTTGCCGTGGGCAAAGTCTGTCCGTCGTTGTAAACGTAACTTTCCGCAATAGTCCAGGCGACTTCGGCAGTCTTTTTGTTTATCGTGAGTTTGCCGGTGACGAAAGACACGTTATAGTTATCGCTTGCGGTAATTCCCGAAACGGAAATATCGTATTCGCCCACATCCGTGCCGGCGCCGCTGTAAACCGCTTCGCCCGAAAGCGTTTCGCCCTCTACAAGCCCCGTGACGGTGTACTCAAACTTGGGGGTTTCGCCGTAAGTTATCGTGACGTCGTTAACCTTTACTGTGACCGCTTTCTTGTTTATCGTAAGCGTAACGCTTCCTTTTTCTTCCGCGAGGGTGTCGTTGTCAACAACCTTAAAGTATATCTTGTACGGGCCCGCGTTTGTATATTCGGGCGAAGAAGTAAGCGTGCAACCGTCTGCGGTCGTGCCGTACGTTATCGTGTAGTTTTTGCTTTCGTCGGTCTTTTTGACCAAAACGCCGTGCGGCTGCCCGTCGTACGTCAGCGTAACGTCCGCGAAATCTATTGCGAAGGTGACCTCTACAAACTCAACGCTCATTTCGTACGAAATCACGTAGCAATCGGCGTTCGTAACGACAAGGTTGGATTTGTCGAAATCGTCTGCGTTATATGTGCCTGCGACGTCCTTTGTTATCGTGACGTTTCCCGTGACGGTGTCGCCCGCAACAAGTCCGATTTTTTCCAGGTGTTCTGCCTCGACCTTGTATGTTTTCCCGACCGCAACGGTCGCCGTATTATTGAGTTTTATCGTAAGCGCCTTTGTGCCGACGTTGAACGTTGTGCCGGTTGCGATGATTGCATAGTTTTTGTTTTCCGCGGCGTTAACCACAACGCTTGCGGTATATAATACACCGGGTTTTGCGCCGACGGTATAATTGGTTTCAAGTGCGTATACAAGGCTGTCGCCGTCAAGCACTCCGTCGACTTTTGCCGACAAATCGGGCACTTTATCGCCGTATATGATGTCGTTAACTTTATCTATCGTGATTGTCGCCGCTTTTTTATTGACCTTGAATTCGACCGTGTTCACGGTGATATTGTAAAACTTCGTCTTGTCGCCCGAAAGGGTTACTGTCGCCGTATACGTACCCACGTCGAGTTTTTCTGCAAATTCCGTTTCGGTTCTCGTGAAGTCACTTTCCTTGTCCGAAAGTTTCAACCCATCGAATTTATAAGTTATTATTGGCAAAGCTTCGCCGTACGTGAGTTCGGTTTTGTCTGACGTAACGGTTACCGTAAGGTTCGCCCTATTAATCGTAATCGTGCCGACGGTTGTGAGCGCAATGTTATAATTCTTTTCGGGATACTTTTCGCGTAAGACCGAAATATCCACGTTTTCGATATTGTACGTGCCGACGTTATTTGCAACGTTGCCCGTTATCGAGGTCATCCCTAAGTGCAATTCGTATTTGCCGCTTTCAATCGTATACGTTTCGCCGTTTATGGTTACGGTAAGGCTCGGCAAATTATCGCCGTATGTCAACTTGTCGCTCTTTGGCATAACGGTGGCGGTAACGTCCGCCTTATTTATCGTTACCGTGATTTTTCCCGACGTATACGGGTTGTAGTTGTCGCCCCTTTCAACTCTTACAAAGTAATCGTATTCGCCGCAGTCAAGCGCCGACAAATCGACGTTTTGAAGTGGGAAGGTTGCGCCGTCGGTGCCGTATGTTACGACGTCGTCCGCACGAAGTTCGCTTATTCCGATTTTGGCGGTTTTATCGCCGTACGTCATTGTGACGCCCGTTACCGTAATGCCCGAAATGTCCGCGCGGGATACGATAAGCGTTTTGTCTGCCGTAAAGTCTTTTTCGACAAAGCCGCAGTTTTCCACTGACGCGACGATTTTGACGTTTGCCAGATACTCGCCCGCCGCAAGGTTTTGAAGGGTGAGCGACGATTCGGCAGTCTCTACCGTCTTATAAATAACGTTATCTTTATTTATTGTCCATATATACTTATAAGTAACGCCCGGGTACGGCGTGCCATTGACGGTAAACACTGCCGAATTGTTTTCCGAATACGTGAAGTCCGCGGGGGTATTAACCTTGAAATCGCCGATTGCGGAATCCATAAGCCTTAATTTCAGCGTAAGCGTAACGTTTTCAGCCGGCATTGTCGGCAAATCAAACTTGGTGATTTCCGTTCCGTCCGCTTTGTACCAACCGACGTAATCCAGAATTGTAGTGTCGTACGTCGCGGTGCTGTCTGCCGTTTCAAAATGGTCACTGATGGACGCGCCGTACTCAACCTCCGCCGTGTAAACCGTCGTGCCGTCAAAGTTAATAAACGTCAGCGTGAACTTCTTCGTTTCAAACTTTGCGTTGACGATAAGGTCGCTTGTGACGTTGTCGAACGATTTGTCCCATCCGACGAACTTTTTCGTCGCGGTATCGTACACGTTCGGCGGAGTTGCGGCAAAGCCGTGTTTCACCATTTCGGTTTTGAGCGTCGTTTCGCCGTTTTTGAAAATAACAGTATAAACGTTAAGCTCGTACACAGCGGAAACTTCAATATCTTCCGTCACCTTTGAAAAGTCTTTGTCCCATTTTGCAAAATGCATGCCTTCGGGCGGCGAAAGCCTGGCGGTATCGGGCGCGGTCGCGGCGGCTTCGTATTCCACCGTTTGGGTTTCAAGCACCTTTTCGCCGTCCTTAAACGTCACCTTGAACGTGTCGACGTCGTACACCGCGTTTATCGTAAGGTCGCTTGTGACCTTTGAAAAATCTTTGTCCCATTTTGAAAAAGTCTTGCCGTCCTTTTTGGGGACTTCGGGCGCGGTTACGGTATCGCCGTGCGGGACGTTTGTAAAGGTTTCAAGCACATTTTCGCCGTCCATAAACGTTACGGTGTATTTATTGATCGTCCATTTGACGTAAACCGTATCGCCGTTTTTGACTTTGGAATCCTTTGTAAGCGGCTTCAAAAAGTCCGCGTCGCGATACAGTCTTCCGGTGTATCCTTCTTTTTGAAGACTGAGCGTGAATAAATCGGAAAACACGACGTTTTCCTTGTAAATGCTGCCGTCTTCGTCTTGGATTTTCACAATCACTTTCGTTTGTCCGTCTTTGTCAGCCACATCGCTTTTGTTGCATGCAAACAGCGTAACAAGCCCTATTAAGAGCACGATACACACGAGCATTGTTTTTAATCCTTTTTTGCTCATTCAACATCCTCCGCTACCACGGGAATAATATTCTCCCCTTGGTTTCCTTGGTTTTTTATGTTTTCCTGCCATGACAGGTTTCTGCTCGATTTATTATTGTAAAGGTAAAATCTGAAATCGCCCGCGCCCGCAGCCATAGGCAACATTTTGCCCTGCTTTTGGATATTCTCGTCCTTGCTGTTTTCAAGCACCGAGATATTGACGTCGTACACGCCGAACTGCTTTGTTTCGTCGTTCGCTTCCGTCAGGTCAAGGTACGAATAGTTATATCCGCCGCCGTAAAACGCTATGCCGCCGTGGACGTATTCCGTCCCGCCGACGTTCAGGATTATATCGCGGCATTCCGACTTTACCTTTGCGACTTCTTTCATCATTTCCGCAACGTTCATCGAAAGCCAGTCGTTTGCGTCGCCGGTAACTTCGATAAGCGTGCTGCTGTCAACGTTTGAAAGATTTTTCCAGTCAAGCATTTTCACGTCGCCGACAATGCGAAGCGCCGACGCATACGAAGTCGCCGCGCATCCTTTCCACGTCGTTATCGTGTCGCCTAACAAGAATTCGCCCGAGAAGTGCGTTTCCATACCGACCGAGAACAACCCCGACGTTTCGAGCACCGAGTTTTTAAGCGTAACGTCGTTGATAAGATAATTGTCGTTAAAGTATTTGTCCGTCTTGTTGCTCTCGCTGTAAGGCGAATACGGATTGTTGTTTATGTCAAGAAGTTTTCTTTGCACTTCGTTTGTTTGTTTCAGCGCGCGGTTGCTGCCGATTTTCAATATGAATTCGCGCGCGTTTGAAAGTACGCAACTTTCAATATGCACGTTTATCTTCTCATCTTGCACGTTAAACGCCGATTTGTCTTCAACAACAGGACTTCCCATTGTGGATCCGCCCGCAAAAATTCTGACGACGGTGCGCCCGTTCGAGACGCGGCTGTTCAGAAGTTTTGCGCTTTTTGCGATTTCAAGCGTAGTGCCGACGTAGTTGAGTTTCGACAAGTTGAATTGTCCGTCTTCATTCAGACTATCGTCGCTGCAACCTTTTAAGACGACGTTGTTTATAAGCACGTTGTCCGTCCTTACAAGGAAAGAAATGTTGTCCTGTCCTTTGACGCTTGCGGACGCTATCGCGACGAAATTCAAAGGCCCTTTGAAAATTATCGGAAGCCCCGTCGCGTCCTTGCACTGCGTGAACTTGTCGGCGTTGATTTCAAAGCCGTTGCCGTAAACGTCTTTTTTGAACTCGATAAGGTATTGGACATACTTGTTCACAACGCCGTTTTCGCCACTTTTTTCAAGATTTTCAAGATACGTTTTGTCGTACGTGGTTATGAATTTTTTGACGTCTTTTTTGAGTTCGTCTTCGGTCATAGCCGTGCCGTCGTTTTTGACGCCCAGCATCACGTTGCTTGTCAGCACGACGATTTTTCCGTTTTCGGTCACCTTTTTCAGGTCTTCGTAATTGCCGACGTTTCTCCCGTCTTTGACCGCGCGAAGTCTGATTTTCGCGCAGATGTTCGTGCCGAAGTATTGGTTATAATTTTTGAGTTCCGCATTAAGCGTGGTAAGCCCCGTACCCGTCGCCCTGATTTCCGCAGGAACCGCGTCGGCGTTCGTCGCCGGTTGCGCCTTGCATGTAAAAAACTTCTTATCGTCAGAAAACGCGACGTTCATAAATTCGTCCGTGAACGTTTCGGCGCCCGCTTCCGTGACAACCCTTACGAAAATCGTCCTTGTGTCCGGTATTCCGCTGGGTTTTCTGCCACCGATTGTCAGTATGTTTTCGATGCCGTACTCTTTCGCGCTGTCCGCAAACTCCATCGAATACACGTTGGGCACGACGCGGATTGTCTTTTCGATTTCTTTGATGACTTTTCCGTCGTGCTCGGCAGTGATTTTGATTCTGGCAAAGCCCCTTTTCGTTGCGGTAATAGTTGCAAACTGCCCGTGTTGTTCAAGGGTTATTACGTCTGCGCCGTCGATTATTTCAAATTTCACGTCCGCGTCGTCATCGCTTTCGGAATATGCGACGTAGGTGACTTTCGTGTTGTTTTTTTGCTTGATTTCGTCGCCTTCGCCGTCATAATACGACGTACGCACGTCAAGGTTATATTCGGTAAACTCCAAAGAAAAGTCCGTTGCGCCGACCTTTCCCGAAATTTCTTCGTTCAAAAATTCTTTGTCAAAAGACAAGGTCAATACGAATTTGTTTTTGGAAATCCTTTCGATTCCGCTTGCCGTGACTCCTTCGGGCAAAGTAAGGTCGGATATTTCAAGGGCGTCGTTTTTGCTTTCGACGAAAAGTTTTGCCGTTGTCGCTTTATTTTTCACGGTGACTTTCGCGCCGCTGCTTTTTCCGTTGACCGCAAAGCCTGTGCTGTCGGTATCGACGTTGACCTTGACGGTCAGCACTTTTTCAAGCCCTTCTCGTCCTTCGGGACAAGTAATTCTGACCTGCGTTTCGCCCGAAAACAGCGCCTGCGCCACGCCCGTGACGGCGTTGAGTTTCAGAATGTGATTGTCGCCGATTTCTTCAAAAATCCTTGTTTCGCCAGAAAGGTTTTCGGGGTAAAGTTTTGCGCCGAACACGTAGTCGCCGCCTTCGATTTCGACGATTTCGTCGCCGACTTTAATTTCGACGATTTCGCCGCCGTCTTCAATCCTGTTGACAAGCGGAGATATTTTCAACACTTTCGTGGAATATGCGGAAACTATGACGCTGTCCTTAAATCCTTTTTCGGCGGAAATCGCCGTGATTTTGGCTTTTCCGACGACGTCGTTTATAATAAGTTTTCCGTCGATTATTTTAAATCCGTCGGGGGCTTCGTCGCCGCCGA
>ULYI01011367.1_pt1 | contig 10596 bp, 5 predicted proteins | sample 1962171 | NCBI WGS metagenome assembly ULYI01 (sample SAMEA4835863, study PRJEB28245) | human gut metagenome | biome: gut microbiome; material: fecal sample | place: Denmark | collected 2008 | reverse complement strand
CCCCCCCCCCCCCCCCCCCCCCCGCCGCTATGTCGCAGTATTGGACAAACTTGCCGTCTTTGTAGTAGTGTCCGGGCGGGAAGGGCATAACGCGCCTGCACATCCCGACGAGGTTCTTCGCCTCGCTCGCGAACATGATAACACCTTTTTTATCATAGCCGTAGTAGAGCGGGCGGATGCCTATCGGGTCTCTTGCGGCGATGTATTTTTTCTCTTCGCCGTCATAGATAATCAGCGCAAACTCGGCATCGAGCATCTTGAACATATCCACGCCGTATTCGCGGTAGAGCGGGAGAAGTATCTCGCAGTCGGAGCCGCTTTTGAATGTGTATTTCTTTGCAAGCTCCTCTTTTATCTTCTCGTAGCCGTAAATCTCGCCGTTGCAGACGACATAGCTGCCGTCCAGCTCAAACGGCTGCATTCCGTCGGGCGTTAGCCCCATTATAGCAAGGCGGTGGAAGCCGAGCAGACCTTTGCCGGTGTCTATTATTCTGCTGTCGTCCGGTCCTCTTGAAACGGTCTTTTTGAATCCTTCCTCAAAATCGGAAAAAGCGGCACAGCAGTCGCAGTAACCCATTATCGAACACATAGTAATCTTTCCTTTCGGTTAGTTTCAGCATTCGATAGGGCAAGTGCCAACTCGCTGTGCCACCTATCTTTGTTCTCTTTTCGGCTTCGAAGAAAGCCTCGCCGCTGTAACGGTCGGCGTGTCCGGCGCACCTACTCGGTAGTCCTTTCGGTTTGCAGCTCGTCGGGTGTTATTCGCGCGGCTCCTGTGCTGCATGGCTCTCACCGTCCCATGCTCGCTTTGAGCGGTATTCCGCGTTACTTCTCCCGACTCGGGTGCTTTTGTTATTGTAAAAAGGGTTGTGGATTTTTATTTTACGCTGAAGAGCAGGTCGCTGTAGGTCGGGAACGGCCAGAACTCCTTGGCGGTTATCGTCTCAGCCTCGTCGCAGACGGCGCGCAGGGCATCCATCTTGCCGAGGATAACGTCTCTGATATCGTTCGCCGCTTCGGTGACATCCTCGATAGCCTGGAACTTTGCTATCTCGCCGTCAAGGTCTGCGGTCGCGTCGGCTATTTCATCAGACAGCTCGGAGAGCTTCGTGATGGTCGCGGTCTCGTATTTGCAGGGGAGATCTGCGACTGCCGCTTTCTTCGCGGCGAGGGTTTCTGCGAGCGACTTCGTGTAGCCCTCGACTGCGGGGAGAATTTCTTTTCTCGCCATGTCGACCATGGTCAGAGCTTCTATATTGACGGTCTTTGAGTAGTTCTCAAGAAGTATCTCATAGCGGCTGTGAAGCTCTGCGGGTGAGAATATCTTGTGAGCGGTGAGCATCTTCACGTTCTTGTCGGCGATCATCGCGGGCATAGCGTCCGGAGTGGTGCGGAGATTCAGCAGTCCGCGCTCTTCGGTAGCTTCCTTTATCCACGCGTCGTCATAGCCGTTGCCGTTGAAGATGATTCTCTTGTGGTCTTTTATGGTCTTCTTTATCATGTCGTGCAGAGCGGTCTCGAAGTCATCGACATTTTCGAGGCGATCCGCATATATCTTGAGCGACTCCGCAACGGCGGCGTTGAGCATGATGTTCGCGCAGGCGATGCTGTTCGACGAGCCGAGCATACGGAACTCAAACTTGTTGCCGGTGAACGCAAAGGGCGATGTGCGGTTGCGGTCGGTGGTGTCGCGGGTGAACTTCGGCAGAACATGAACGCCGAGCTTCATCGTTGTCTTTTCGCTGCCGCTGTAGGGCGCGTCGTTCTCTATGGCGTCGAGAACTGCGGTCAGCTCGTCGCCGAGGAACATAGAGACAACTGCGGGCGGAGCTTCGTTTGCGCCGAGTCTGTGGTCGTTGCCTGCGGTCGCGACGGAGACGCGGAGCAGATCCTGATAGTCGTCAACGGCTTTGATGACCGCGCAGAGGAACAGCAGGAACTGTGCGTTCTCATAGGGGGTCTCGCCGGGAGTGAGGAGGTTGACTCCAGTATCCGTAGCCATGGACCAGTTGTTGTGCTTGCCCGAGCCGTTGACTCCGGCGAACGGCTTCTCGTGGAGCAGGCAGACAAGTCCGTGCTTCGCGGCGACTTTCTGCATGATCTCCATAGTCAGCTGGTTGTGGTCGGTGGCGATGTTTGTTGTGGTATATATGGGTGCGAGCTCATGCTGAGACGGTGCGACTTCGTTGTGCTCGGTCTTTGCAAGAACGCCGAGCTTCCAGAGCTCTTCGTTGAGGTCGGCCATGTATGCCGCGACTCTCGGCTTGATAACTCCGAAATAGTGGTCGTCCATCTCCTGACCCTTGGGCGCCTTTGCGCCGAAAAGAGTGCGTCCGCAGAAGACGAGGTCTTTGCGCTGCTCATAGAGAGCCTTGTCAACAAGGAAGTATTCCTGCTCGGGGCCGACGGAGGTGCGCACGCACTTTACATCGGTGTTGCCGAAGAGTCTGAGAATACGAAGAGCCTGCTTGTTGAGAGCCTGCATGGAACGGAGCAGAGGCGTTTTCTTATCGAGTGCCTCGCCGCCGTAAGAGCAGAACGCCGTGGGGATGCAGAGGGTCTTGTCTTTTATAAATGCGTAGGAAGTGGGATCCCACGCGGTGTAGCCGCGGGCTTCAAAGGTTGCTCTGAGTCCGCCAGACGGGAAGGACGATGCGTCCGGCTCGCCTTTTATCAGTTCCTTGCCCGAGAACTCCATGATAACGCGTCCGTCGGATGCGGGGGTTATGAAGCTGTCATGCTTCTCGGCGGTGATGCCGGTCAGGGGCTGGAACCAGTGGGTGAAATGGGTCGCGCCATGCTCAACGGCCCAGTCCTTCATAGCGGCGGCAACTGCGTTGGCGACGTCATTATTGAGACTTGCTCCTTCGTCAATAGTCTTCTTGAGAGACTGGTAAACATCGGCGGAAAGCATTGCTTTCATCACTCTGTCGTCAAAAACGAGACTTCCGAAATAATCAGATACTGTGCTCATAAGTTAGCGCTCCTTTTTCATATTTTAAGGCGAAAAATAAAAAATGGCGTCAATGAACCCGTTCGGTTCAAAGACGCCATTGCCTTTATGCGCTGAATTATACGCGCAGCAAAATCGTTTGTCAAGGCGTTTTCGGATAATTCTTTATTTTTGTGCAAATAGCCGCAATCGGGGCTTTTTGAAAAGCAATTTTATGAGCAAGATGTAACCGCTTTTCTGAGAAAATGCGGCGGAGTTGAACTCGCGCCGGAAAAATTTTTTCGACGGCGCTCTTTTCTCTCAGCCGTTTCGGAAAATAAAGTGCGATACATATAAAATACGCGATTGACACGGGTCTTTTAATATGATAAAATACGCCTCAAATGAGCAAAGGCGTTCATTCCCCTGGGGACAGTGCCCCCATCGGCAGACGCCTTTGCTTTTTGCTTTTTCGGAACCGAGCGCCCCGCATCTCATCGGGTTTTGCGGGCAGTTGACCGCGTTGTCATATTTTTCGGTTCCAAAGCACTCGCTTTTAGTACAGAATACCGTAGAAGTCGGCAGGGAAGGTGTGTTATAATATGATATAATGAAAGTACGCGTGAAACCTTAACCGGAGAAGTATATAAAAAAGAAAAAGATAAAATACGGAGGGATATTAATGACAAAGTACATCTTTGTGACCGGAGGCGTCGTATCCGGCCTCGGAAAGGGGATAACTGCGGCGTCGCTCGGACGAATTCTCAAAGCGCGCGGGCTCAAGGTAGCGGCGCAAAAGCTCGATCCTTATATCAACGTTGACCCGGGCACCATGAGCCCCTATCAGCACGGCGAAGTTTACGTCACGGAAGACGGCGCGGAGACCGACCTAGACCTCGGCCACTATGAGCGTTTCATCGACGAGGATCTCAACAAATACTCGAATCTCACCACCGGTAAAGTATACTGGAACGTGCTCAATAAAGAGCGCCGCGGCGAGTATCTCGGTTCGACCGTTCAGGTCATACCCCATATAACAAATGAAATAAAGGATTTCGTATACCGTGTCGGCAAGAAAACCGATGCTGACGTGGTCATCACTGAGATCGGCGGCACTATAGGTGACATTGAATCCCAGCCTTTCCTCGAAGCTGTAAGACAGATATCTCTTGAGGTAGGGCGTGAGAACAGCCTCTTCATCCATGTCACTCTGGTGCCGTTTTTGCGTGGATCGGACGAGCATAAGTCCAAACCCACCCAGCACTCGGTCAAGGAGCTGCAGGGAATGGGCATCAACCCGAACATAATCGTCCTGCGCTGTGACGAGCCGCTTGAGGAGGCTATCTTCAAGAAGATATCGCTCTTCTGCAACGTCAAGCCCGACTGCGTTATCGAGAACATCACCCTGCCTTATCTCTACGAAGCTCCGCTGATGCTCGAGAAGTCGAACTTCTCGTCCGTCGTCTGCCGCGAGCTGAATATAGACGCTCCCGAGCCGGATCTCGACGAGTGGACGGAGCTTGTCCACCGCATCAAGAACCGCGAAAAGGAAGTCAAGATAGGTCTTGTCGGCAAATATGTCCAGCTCCATGACGCGTATCTGTCCGTTGCCGAGGCGCTTCGCCACGCGGGCTACACTCTCAACACCCATATCCGCATCGACTGGATCGATTCCGAGAATCTGACCGAGGCGAACTACGAGCAGGAGCTCTCGCACCTCGACGGAATAATCGTCCCCGGCGGCTTCGGCGGCAGAGGAATCGAGGGCATGATTCTCGCGGCGAAATACGCCAGAGAGAACAACGTTCCCTATTTCGGAATCTGCCTCGGAATGCAGATTGCGGTTATTGAATACGCGCGCGATGTCGCGGGTATCAAAGACGCCCACTCGGGCGAGTTCGATGAGCTCTGCAAGAACAAGGTCATCGATTTCATGCCCGGTCAGAGCGACAATATCGACAAGGGCGGCACACTGCGTCTTGGCGCATATCCCTGCGTTATCAAGCCCGGCACAACAATGGAGCGCTGCTACGGAAAGTCCGAAATTTCCGAGCGCCACCGCCACCGCTACGAGTTCAACAACGATTATCGCGATATACTTACTCAGAACGGACTCACCCTCTCGGGTCTTTCGCCCGACGGCAGACTCGTTGAAACGGTCGAGCTTTCCGACCGCCCGTTCTATGTCGGAGTGCAGTATCACCCCGAGTTCAAATCCCGTCCCAACAAGGCTCACCCGCTGTTCAAAGGCTTTATAGCCGCAGCACTTGAAAAATCTGAGATCGGAGAATAAATACCTATGGCAAACTTGCATGAAGAGTGCGGCGTTTTCGGAGTCTATTCACCCAAGCCCGGCCCCGTGGCGGATCTCGCCTACTACGGTCTCTATGCCCTGCAGCACAGAGGGCAGGAGAGCTGCGGCATAGTCGTCAACGACGACGGAGTGTTCGCTTCGCGCAAGGATATCGGACTTGTCAACGAAGTCTTCTCGCGCGACGACCTGATGAAGTTCCCGCAGGGCAGGATGGCTGTCGCCCACGCGCGCTACGGCACGACCGGCGGCAACAGCAGAGCGAACTGCCAGCCCATCGAGGTCAACCATCAGAAGGGCAAGATGGCTCTTGCCCACAACGGAAACCTCAGCAACGCCTATGAACTGCGCAGCGAGCTCGAGCTCGGCGGCGCTATCTTCCACACGACGAGCGACACCGAGATAATCGCATATATCGTCACGCAGGCGCGCCTCAACTGTCCTTCAATAGAAAATGCGCTGAGCAGCGCGATGAACAGGCTCGAGGGCGCGTATTCCCTCGTGCTCATGTCCGCCGCAAAGCTGCTCGCGGCGCGCGACCCCTACGGGTTCCGCCCGCTGTGCTACGGCAAAACGCTCGACGGCACATATGTCGTCGCGTCCGAGAGCTGTGCGCTTTCCGCCGTCGGCGCAAAATTCGAGCGCGATATACTCCCCGGCGAGATACTCGTCTTTGACGAAAACGGCGTGCGCTCGAACAGGGATCACTGCGGCGAAAAGCCGAGGCGTTCATGCATTTTTGAATATATCTATTTTGCAAGACCGGACTCCGTCATTGACGGTGTATCCGTCCACGCGGCGCGCAGAAATGCCGGCGCGATACTTTCAAAGACCCATCCGGTTGAAGCCGATGTTGTTATGGGCGTCCCGGATTCGGGAATCGACGCCGCTTTGGGCTATGCCGAGGCGTCGGGAATACCCTACGGAATGGGCTTCATAAAAAACAAATATATCGGCAGAACTTTCATCTCGCCCGGTCAGGACAGGAGAATCGACCAGGTCAGAATAAAGCTCAGCGCGATAAGCGAATCCGTAAAGGATAAGAGAATAGTGCTCATCGACGACTCGATAGTGCGCGGCACGACGAGCCGCCAGATAGTCAATCTCCTGCGCGAAGCGGGGGCAAAAGAGGTGCATATGCGCATCTCCTCGCCGCCGTTCATGCATCCGTGCTACTACGGCACTGACGTTGACTCGCGCGAAAATCTTATCGCCTGCCACCACTCGGTGGAGGAGATTGCCGACATAATCGGCGCGGATTCCCTCGGATATCTGCCGGAGTCGGAGCTTAAAAATCTGATAGGCAGCGAGAACTTCTGCAGCGCGTGCTTCAACGGAGTCTATCCGACCCCTATCCCGGATGTTATCACCAAAGATCGCTTTGAGGGGAAACTCTCTGAGCGGAGCAAATAAATAAAAATACAAAAAGCGAAAGGAAACTGCGGTATGGAAAAGTTGTATGAAGGCAAGAGCAAGGTCGTTTACAGTTCGGAGGAGCCCGGTACCTGCATCATCAAGTACAAGGACACCGCCACTGCCGGCAACGGCGTCAAGAAAGAAGATCTGCCCGGAAAAGGAAAACTCAATGCGGCGATCTCCAACATCATCTTTGATTACCTCATGAAGAACGGAGTCAAGACCCATCTTCTCAAGGTCATCGACGAAACCACCGTCCTCGCGAAGAAGGCTGAGATCGTTATGGTCGAGGTCATAGTCAGAAATATCGCAGCAGGAAGCTTTTCAAAGAAATACGGCGTGCCGGAGGGTTCGCCCCTGAAGAACACGGTCGTTGAGTTCAGCTACAAGAGCGACGAGCTCGGCGATCCGATGATAAACGACAGCCAGATAACCGCCATCGGTCTCGCCACGCAGGAGGAGCTCGACGAGCTCAGAGCCATGTCCAAGCGTATAAACGAGCTGATGACCGAGCTGTTCGCAAAGGGCGGCGTGCGCCTTGTTGATTTCAAGCTCGAGTTCGGACGCACCGACGAGGGACTTGTCCTGTGCGATGAGATATCCCCCGACTCCTGCCGCCTCTGGGATATGGAGACAAACAAAAAGCTCGACAAGGACAGATTCCGCCGCGACCTCGGCGATGTTCTCGGCGGCTACAGAGATGTGCTCGAAAGACTTAAAAGCTCTATCTGATAAATTCAAGGAGTGTATTTTTAAATGAGACTCATAGACCGCAAGATCGTCCTTGAGGACGGCAGCGAGTACTACGGATACGGCTTCGGCAGCTATACCGACAGGGTGTGCGAAATAGTTTTCAACACCTCGATGGTCGGCTATCAGGAAATAGTTTCCGACCCGTCGTATACCGATCAGATGGTCGTTATGACATATCCGCTCATAGGCAACTACGGCATAACCGACGACGATTTCGAGTGCAAAAACCCGAGCATCGGCGGCCTTATCGTGTATGACTACAACGATATGCCCTCGAACTTCAGATACACAAAGACGCTCTCGGAGCTGCTCGAAGAGAACGGCATACCCGGCATCTCCGGCGTTGACACGAGAAAGCTCACCCGCAGCATACGCGACTTGGGCTCACGCCGCGTGCTCATAACCTCGCCCGATATCCCGGCTGAGGTCGCAGTGGAGATAATCAAAAATACCCCCGTCGCCCACGATGCGGTCAGCCGCGTCAGCTGCAAAAAGCGCTGGTATTCGCGCACGTCGAACCCGCAGTTCAATGTCGTCGCGATAGACTGCGGCATGAAGCTCAATATTGTGCGCAGCCTCAATAAGTTCGGCTGCAACGTCGTTGTCGTGCCCTATGACACGCCGGCGGATGAAATTGAGTTCATGAAGCCCGACGGAGTGTTCCTCTCAAACGGTCCCGGCGACCCCGAGGATGTGACCCCGGTCATAAACACGGTCAGGGCGCTTCGAGGCAAATATCCGATTTTCGGCATCTGCCTCGGACATCAGATGATATCCCTCGCCTACGGCGCCAAGACATATAAGCTCAAGTTCGGCCACCGCGGCGGAAACCACCCGGTCATGAACCTCGACACCAACAAAATAGAGATAACCTCGCAGAACCACAGCTATGCCGTTGACCCGAAAACGGTCGAGGGCACCGACCTCGAAGTGACGCACATAAATCTTCTCGACAACACCGTCGAGGGAGTAAGATGCAAGAAAGACCTTGTGTTCAGCGTGCAGTATCACCCCGAGAGCGCGCCCGGTCCGCAGGACAGCAGCTATCTGTTCGGTCAGTTTATCGACTATATGAAGGAGGCGAAGGAGCGTGCCTAAGAGAACTGATATAAAAAAGGTGCTCGTTATCGGCTCGGGTCCTATAGTCATCGGTCAGGCTGCCGAGTTCGACTATGCGGGAACTCAGGCGTGCCTCGCCCTGCGTGAGGAGGGCTACGAGGTCGTCCTCGCGAACTCGAACCCCGCAACGATAATGACCGATACTACCATAGCCGATAAAGTCTATATGGAGCCGCTGACGCTCGAATACCTCGCGCGTATCTGCCGCTATGAGCGCCCGGACGCGATAGTCCCCGGCATCGGCGGTCAGACCGGACTCAACCTTGCGATGCAGCTCGCGAAGAAGGGCGTTCTCAAGGAGTGCGAGATAGAGCTGCTCGGCACGGATGCCGAGAGCATTGAGCGCGCCGAGGACAGAGAGCTGTTCAAAGAGCTCTGCGAGAGCATCGGCGAGCCGATAGTCCCCTCGCAGATAACCTACAGCATCGAAGAGGGTCTTGAGGCGGCGGAGAAGATAGGCTATCCCGTTATCCTGCGTCCCGCGTTCACGCTTGGCGGAACGGGCGGCGGCTTCGCCTATGACCCCGACGAGATGCGCAACATGATGAAGAACGCGCTTGCGCTCTCGCCCGTGCATCAGGTGCTCGTCGAAAAGAGCATAAAGGGCTACAAAGAGATAGAATACGAAGTGATACGCGACGCGAACGACACCGCTATCACCGTCTGTAATATGGAAAACCTCGACCCCGTCGGCATTCATACCGGCGACTCGATAGTCGTCGCGCCCAGCCAGACGCTGACGAATAAAGAATATCAGATGCTCAGGGATTCCGCGCTCAAAATTATCCGCGCCCTGGGAGTAAAGGGCGGCTGCAACGTTCAGTTTGCGCTCGACCCCCATTCGTTCCGCTACTATGTCATTGAGGTCAACCCCAGAGTTTCGCGCTCGTCCGCCCTCGCTTCAAAGGCGAGCGGATATCCGATAGCGCGTGTCTCGGCGAAAATAGCGGTCGGCATGGATCTGCATGAAATACAGCTTGCAAACACCCCCGCCTGCTTCGAGCCCTCGCTCGACTATGTCGTGACCAAGATGCCGCGCTTCCCGTTTGATAAGTTCCCCGCCGCGCACAACACGCTTTCGACCCAGATGAAGGCGACCGGTGAGGTCATGAGCGTCGGACGCACATTTGAAGAGAGCCTGCTCAAGGCTATACGCTCGCTCGAAGAGAGCAAGAACCACCTGCATATGGAGAAGTTCGACTCGGCGCATATGAGCGTTGACGAGCTGCTCGAATATATCAAAGAGGGCACGGACGACCGTCTCTATGCAATATCCCAGCTGATGTGGATGGGCGTTGACCCGTCGCTTATCTGCGATATAACGCATATAGATATGTTCTTCCTCGACAAGATAAAGAAGATAGTCGATTTCGAGAAGGAGATGGAGGCGAATCCCGGCTCCGACATTCTTCTGCGCGAGGCAAAGCGCCTCGGCTTCTCCGATTCGTATATCGCCGAGCTCTGGAAAGAGAGCGAGGACAGTATATATGAGCGCAGATGCAAAGAGGATATCTTCCCGACATACAAGATGATCGATACCTGTGCGAGCGAGTTTGACAGCTATGTGCCATATTTCTACTCGACCTACGCGAGCGAGAACGAGTCCGTTGTGTCGGACAAAAAGAAGATAATAGTCTTAGGTTCAGGTCCTATCCGTATCGGACAGGGCGTTGAGTTTGACTATTCGACCGTCCATGCCGTCCATGCCATTCAGCAGCTCGGCTATGAGGCGATAGTAATCAACAACAACCCCGAGACCGTTTCGACCGACTATACCACTGCCGACAAGCTCTATTTCGAGCCCCTGACGACAGAGGATGTCATGAATATAGTCCATCTCGAAAAGCCGGAGGGCGTTATAGTCACCCTCGGCGGCCAGACTGCCGTCAACCTCGCGGCTCCGCTTGCAAGGCGCGGCGTGAAGATAATCGGCACCGACTGCGACGCCATTGAGCGCGCCGAGAACAGAGACGCGTTTGACGCCGTTATAAAATCTCTCGGCATCCCGAACCCGAAAGGCGAGGCCGTTACGGATATCGAGACCGGTGCGGCTGTTGCCGCGCGC
>ULYI01016894.1_pt1 | contig 10976 bp, 10 predicted proteins | sample 1962171 | NCBI WGS metagenome assembly ULYI01 (sample SAMEA4835863, study PRJEB28245) | human gut metagenome | biome: gut microbiome; material: fecal sample | place: Denmark | collected 2008 | reverse complement strand
GCCAATGAACAGGTGGCTACATTATTACAAAGAGCCATACACACAGGTCTCTTGGATGAACACTATCAGCCGATGCCGCAAACGAAGCCGCTGCAACTGAAAGTGATAGCCTATGCTGTATCTACCATCTGCAAACTTCCCAGCACCTACATCCTTTTTGAAAAGCAATGGAAAAGGGAAAATGGAAAGCGATTCAGCACTTGGCGTGTTCCGAGACACAATACGGGACTTTACGAAACGACCAAAGCCCTCTACCAGGAAGTTGACTTTACTGAATTTGAGCCAACGCATCAGACAGAGACATTCTACACACCACAAAGTGAAGAAGATATAGCAGTGCTGTATCAAGATTTAGTGAAATACGGATACATCGCACCTGACACTGGCTTGAAAACATTTGTCGGAATTTTCAATAAAAAGACATTCAGCAAGCCGGTAGAATGGATTAAAACGCAACGGCAGTTGTCCTTTTTCGTATATCAGGCATTTTACAAATTCAACAAGAAGGATTTGTGGGTAAAAGGAGAATGTTGTTTCAGCATAAACGGACACACTCCGCACAAAGCTTGTTTTGTATCAGGTTACAGTTGGATTAAGCGAACCGGATGGTTGGATAGGTATGATGTTAAATTAAAGACTATCTGTGATAAGTTCAACCACATTGAAAATACGTTCAATGAAAAAACTTCTGATGAACGGCTCATTCATACGAGCAAAGTTGTATTTTACAGTCCGAATAGCGAAGATGAGATACATTTAATGTTCTCCGCCCTACTTGGCGGTGGATATATCTCCTCCGACACCACATTTGCCACATTCAAAGGTATTTTCGATGAAACGGTATTTGAACATCCTATAGTATGGATGAAAACACAGACTTCACTTATGTACTTTGTACATTTGGCCTTTAAGCAACACAATCCCTATGATGTATGGGTAAAGTGCGTAAACTGCTTCCGCTTGCAAAATGATAAAGTGCCTAACAGAGAAAGTATGGATAGTAATTTTCGTTTTATAGTCAAAAAAGGATTGATGGACACATACGATATTCAACTAAAAACCATTGCAGATAACTATCTTAGCACTCAAAACAAAAACGCCATCAACGCAAAGGTGGCAAACAACAATACTTAAAATAATGTTTTATGTCAAAGAAATTATCTTTGCACCTCTCTCTTTTTGAAAAGAGCGATGCGAGGTTTCCAATGGACTCCTGCGCAGACCGGTAAAGAAGGGCTATTCCGGTTGGTTGAGCAAGCCCAAAAGTCTTACAAAGACGAAGTCACCACACGGCAAAAAAGTTACAGGCGATACGTGCTTGACTTTACCCATTCACATCGGTTTCACGATGCGATTGATGCCTGGAGCAAAAATGAACATCTAAAGAATTATCACACGGTAATAGAGCTTCTGAGAAAGCATGAAATTTTGATTCGCAAACATTTCGACCATGACCTATTGGACGAAAATGGGATCATAAAACTTCTGAACGAATTTTACGCCATTGACCTGTCGGAATCCACTACCGAGTCCGACAACAGCAGTCCGGGGAATCATATTCAGACCATTCAGAATACCAACATCAAACCTTTACTTGACAGATATACTCTGGACCTCATTGTGCAACTTGCCAATGAGGTCTGTTTGTTTAAGGAAGTTTTGGATGTAGACAATGTTGCCATTTGTTATGCAGCAGACAGATTGCAGACTGTGACTTCAAGAAACAACAGCAAATTGGTTTTATTGTTGGATAAACTGGCTTCACACGATGTGATAACCTATAACTGGCAATCGGTAATTGCCCAAAAACATCTTGTCATCAGTTCTTCAGGGAAGAAATTACTGACCCAACACGATATGTCATCAACCCTCAATCGGATAAAAGACACCACTCCCAACGCCATAGATAAGCAGTTTTTGGCAATCATAGACAAGTATATCACTCTAATCAAAAACAAAGAAGTATAACAAAGGAATAACAAATTGTTGAGAGTTGTATTGAGAATTGTGTTGATACTCAATAATCTCAACATAATCAAGCGAATATACTCATCTACCTTTGCCCTCCGTAATCGATTACTCACGGAGGGCATACCTCCCATTGTCAAATTTAACAGCATCAATCAATGAGACATCGAAGAACAACAAATGAAAATAAGATGCTCTCCAAAATGGAGAACATGATTTCGATGATGACAACGGAGAAACCTTTTGAACGGCTCCAATCGTTAGAACAAAAGATCAACGAAGTGGATAAAATCCAGACCATCGAGAATTACATTGCACAGCTGAAAGAGCGTATTTGGGCAGTCAAGGAAGTGCTGACTACCGCTGAAGCTTCTGCTTATCTCGGTTTGTCCGAGAGTTATATCTACAAACTCACTTCTCTCAAGCAAATACCACACTACAAGCCAAACGGCAAATTGGTGTATTTCAACAGAAAGGAACTTTGCAGATGGGCAATGAGAAATCAAGTACAAACAATAGGGCAACCTGCTGCTATAACAAAAGAAGAATTATGAATAGAAAAGAAATAGACTTACTACTCTCCCGTATCGAAGGATTGAAATCATTCCTCGAAAACAACTCCTTGGAAAATTTTCAGCAGGAAATTATGAATGTTGAAAATTACCTGAAACGATTCGGTTCTTTGGCCGAACTGCTATCCCATCTTGAAAATGTAGAAAAGATAGCTTATGCCGCAAAAGAGTTTCTCAATATAGACGAGGTAGCCGCCTATCTACAAGTGTCCAAAGGCTATGTCTATAAGTTAACCATGCAGAAAGAACTTACCGTGTATAAGCCGAATGGGAAAAACATATTCATTCTCAGGGATGACCTGAACCGATGGATAAAGCGCAACCCCTGTTTCTCCAATGCAGAAATAGAAAGGCAAGCCAATGTCATCGCTTACACATTGGGACAAAAAAGTAAGAACAAACCAACAAAAGGAGGGAAAAAATAATGCAACCTGATATGATACAACCCAACAATTATCGGATAGACGAAGCCAAATATAAGTCTTTATTGAAATATATACGGCTGAGTGTTACCGAAAAATATGAGTTTCCACAGGAAATCGTACAAATAGACGGCGTTACCATTGCTACAATTGGGAATTTCAGTGCTTCCACCGGCAAACCCAAAAGCAAAAAGACATTCAATGTCAGTGCCATTGTCGCATCTGCCCTTTCCGGAAAGGAAGTCCTAAAATATAAGGCAGAACTGCCGTCTTGCAAGAATCGAATTCTATACATCGACACAGAACAAAGCAAGTGCCATTGCCACAAAGTGCTTCATCGAATCCTCAAACTGGCAGGATTGCCTACTGACCAGGAAAATGACAACATCCAATTCTTGGTTCTGCGTGAATACACTCCTGACCAAAGGAGAGATATTATACGATGGGCACTCCACGAAGAGCAAAACATCGGGCTCGTAATCATTGACGGCATCCGTGATTTAATCCATGACATAAACAGTCCCAGTGAATCCCTTGACATAATCAATGAACTGATGAGATGGTCAAGCTATTACGAGCTACATATCCACACCGTCTTACATTTAAACAAAGGCGATGACAATACCAGAGGTCATATAGGAACAGAACTGAACAATAAGGCTGAAACTATCCTGCAAATATCAAAAAACAATGAAAATGGAAAAATCAGCGAAGTAAGAGCCATGCACATAAGGGACAGGGAATTTACACCTTTCGCATTTGAAATCGGAGAAGACTCTCTCCCTCACTTGGTAAAAGAACATCAATTCAAAAAGAACAAAATGGACAGACTGGCTTCTTATATAGATATGACCGAGCAGCAACACCGAACCGCTTTGGAAGTAGCCTTTGAAGAATGCGCAGAATATGGCTACCAATCTTTGCTTGAAGCTCTTAAAAAGGGATATGAGAGCATTGGGTATTCAAGAGGAAGAAACACATTGGTAAACTTGTGTAAGTTCCTGTTGGAAAATCATGCCATTACAAAAAACGGTCGTACCTACTCCTATAATAGTTCATTCCATCTCTAAGCAGTATGGTTTAGTTTGTGGGTATATATAAGTAAACCATACTAAAATGAATATAAAAGAAGCGAAACAGATACGGCTCGTGGAATATCTGCGGATAATAGGACATTCTCCGGTCAATACGCGTGGCTGCCAGTATTGGTACCTCTCCCCATTGCGAGAGGAACGTACCCCCTCGTTCAAGGTCAACGATAATTTGAACGAATGGTACGACTTTGGTCTCTCTGCCGGAGGTGACATCATAGAACTGGGGAAACACCTTTATCGGACTGGCAATGTAAGTGTGGTATTGCTCCGCATCAGCGAGAATGCCATTGGCGTACCTTTTCAACAGTTACAAAGCCGGAGTGTCCGTCCCGGTCCTATCGAGGAAGAAATGGAAAACGTGGAAGTAAGAGAACTGAGCCACCATGCCCTGTTGTCTTACCTCCGTTCCAGGTATATCAGTGAGAATATCGGCAGGCTTTATTGCAAGGAAATTCATTATGAGCTACGCAAAAGACACTATTTCGCCATAGCCTTTGAAAACAAGACCGGCGGTTACGAGGTGCGTAATCCTTATTATAAAGGATGTATAAAGGTGAAAGACATATCCGTCATCAGGTATAACAAGGATATAATCCAAAACCATGTCTGCGTGTTCGAGGGCTTTATGGACTTCTTGTCTTACCAAGAACTTCATAGAAAAGGAGACTATCATGTCTGCATCGACAGACCTACCGATTTTCTTGTGATGAACTCAGTCAGTAATCTGAAAAAGTGTCTTGTGGAACTGGAACGGTACACCGTCATCCATTGCTATCTGGATAATGACCTTGCCGGGCGAAAAACAGTCGAAACCATTGCCGGACTTTGCGGCAACCGGGTAACTGACCATTCGGAATGTTATTATAACTACAAAGACCTCAATGACTATCTGAGAGGCAAAAGGCGTTAGTCTTTGTCTTCCCTTTGATAGGAATATAGTATCCACGAAAGGCTCTCCGCACAGGAGGGATTTTCGTGGATATGTGTGTAAGTAAACCTGGTTATGGATTTTTCCTACTATCTATTTGGCTATAATCTCCCAATAGCCGGTCTTAGTAGAACCTACCCTCTTAATAACATTCAATTCCTGAAGCTGCTTCATTGTTTGGGCGACCCACCTTCTTGAATAACCTGTCAGATTAGCAAGGCCTGTCATGGTTACTTTGGGATTGATTTGTATTTGTTCCAAAATTTGTAGTGCAGTTTCTGGTGCAGTTTGTAGTGCAGTTTGTAGTGCAGTTTTGAGTGCACCTCGCCTTGATGCCTTCACGGAAGCATCTTTGTTGGCTATGTCGGCTATTATATTGCCGGCTGCTTCATGGCAAGGAATCGTGATGCGGAAGAATGTGCGGTCTTCATCCGTGACAACAGTTGCACGAGGAGAACCGTTATTCTCCAATACATTTTGTATGGTCGGAATACCTGTAGAACGCCCTTCGGTCATATCCAGTTCTTTAAGATATTCTCCCAAGCGACGGTTGCGATAACGTTTTGAAACAAGAATCTCACAACGGGAAATGTCAGCGGCAGATATACTTCGATCCGGACCACCCACATTTTGAATGGTAATACTATCCGGCTCTACTGTTATTACGACAGGTTCCCATTCCCGATAGTCACGATGATAAAGCGAGTTCGTGACACTTTCTTCCAATGCCTGATAAGGATAAGTATAGAATTTCCTGCTGCGATAGTCATTCTCCGGTTTGATGATACTCTGCATCACGAGCATACGCTTCAAGTATTCCAAGGTGCGGTCTATAATCTGCGGAACAGAACCTGTGATGACTGCTCCTTCGTAAAGGTTACTCGGATTATTCAGCCTTCCTTCAGGGAAATAGACAATCTCCACCTGTGTCCGCTTGAAAAATTTGCTTGGATTCTCACAGAACATCATGGCTGCCACGTTTCTCAGCATACGGTTTTCCTTCGGGCCGACAAACAAGTCCATCTGCTCCAGAATCTCTTGCAGTGGTCTGACGTTAATCTCGCTTGCCAGTTTGCTTCCGACTTTCACCAGGTATTCACGCAAAAGCAAAGCGGATATGTCTTCCAAACGAATGTCAGGGTTGCCCCTTTCATCAAATGGCACACGACTGGCAAGTTCGCGAAGTTCATCCAACACCTCACCTTTGGCGATAATGCTGCTTGTTCCACTGCGGATATAGAAGTATTCCTTGGAACCGTTCTTTGCCGTTACATTCTCCGGAACAGAATACGGACGGTTAATCCCGGCAGGGCACCATATTACGAGTACAGTCTTGCCGTCCACTTCCTCCGTGCTTGTCCGAGGCATATAGTACGGGGCTATCTTGTTATTATAGCCGACCATATCCTGAAGGATGTTATCAATCTCTTCAATGGGTATTCCTTCAACAGGCCGAATGGCAACTCCGGTTTTGTCGTCAGTGTCAACGCCCACAACGATATAGCCGCCACCTAAATCGTCAAAATCATTTGCGAAAGCGCATACGCTGTGGTATATGCTCACCGGATTCCAACCTTTCTTAAATTCAATCCGATTGGACTCTATCCTCTGTTTATTCAGCAGGTCGTCTATGTTGATAGCAAGTGCCATAATTATTTATCAGCTTAATGGTAATTGTCCTCTGTTCGTCTTTCAAAATATATATGGCAGTTTTGCGTTTTCGTCTTTTATTACCACAAACACCTTGAAAATCTGTTGCAAAGTTAATGATTTTGCACGAGTTGAGCAAAGAAACGGGTGATTGGTTTAATAGTCATTGATGAATAAGAGACTTTCATCTGATCTTCTTTGGAAAATATAAGTAAAGACATTAAGCCGGGCAAACCGGACAACCTGTTCATCTTTCATCCTCGTCTTAATCCGGCTCGTATTTCGGTTCAAAATTGCGCTTAAAGTATGATAATTGAGTATGATTTTAGATTTTCTCGGAATAATGTTTAATATTCAGCTGCTTTTCACAAGGATATTTCGTAGTATGAAATTATTGTATTTCCTTTGCATTCATATTTTAATCATATTCTAAAATCAGACTATAAGATATGAAAGCATATTTCATCTTCGCCATTGCGCTGACCGTGGCATACATCATCTACTACGCTGTGATGATAGCAAGAGACCTTTATGGTAAAAACGGAGAAAAGATAAAATCCGGAGAAGAAGAATTTGACGTGAGCGATTTTGACGAGGAAGAAAGCGTCAGCGTGGTGGAGAACGACAAGGGATTCAATATCGGTGACAACGAGTATGAGACCCACTACATCGATGAGACACAGAATGTGTCGGAGGAAACAAATCCCACAGACGAAAAGTCGAAACAGGATGTCATCGAGGCTCTGAACAACAAGGTCAAGGCTAACATGGAAGAGACACAGGTCACCTTCTCCAATCCCTATAACTCCGCAGAGCTGTACAAGCTGATGATTCAAAACGGCATTGGAGAATTGCATCCGGACGGAGGTGTAACCACCAAGAACGTAATAGATGAACTATGACCCGATACGATGGCAAAAGAATACTAAGCGCACTGTGTACGCTGCTCCCTTGTTCCGTCTTCGCTAAAAGCGGCGGCGTGAACTACTCGTGGGGAGCAGACGCGCTGGCTTCCATGCACGACTATGTGGTGACGATGATGCTCTATGTCCAGTACATCATTTACGCGGTTGCAGGAGGATTTGCGGTCATAGCCGCATTCCAGATATATATCAAGATGAACACGAGCGAGGACGGAATAACCAAGCACATACTCACGCTGGTCGGAGCCTGCCTTTTCATCATCGGTGCGACAATAGTCTTTCCGGCATTTTTCGGCTATCGAATTTAGAAAATCACGAGTGTAAAACAATCAATAAAGTTCAATTAAAACAAGATAAGCATGTTTGAAAAAGTAAAAAGATTCGCAAAGAAGATCGCGACTTCAAAGAAAACGCAGATGACCTGCCTGATGGTGTGCGGAGCGACCGCTTTGATGGCACAGACTACCGCAGGAGACTACTCGGCCGGAACAGCGGCACTGACCCAAGTGAGCGAGGAAATCGCCAAGTATGTTCCTATCGTGGTGAAACTCTGTTACGCCATTGCCGGTGTGGTAGCCGTAGTGGGTGCGATCTCGGTATATATTGCGATGAACAACGAGGAGCAGGATGTCAAGAATATCTTAGTCCTCCGAAATGCGTTTGAAAAGACAAGAAAGCAAATGAAAGTAAATGTGCTAAGTATCAATGCTTTAAGCGATAATTTGAATTTTCAGATGTTTGCCAAACTCACTCTTAAAAAGACATAAAAGACTGTTTCTTGTTTCCGTTTTGTTTCTCGTTTCTCGCTTTGTTTTCTTATCTTTACATCAGTTTTCCGAAGTAAGGGAAGAGAAAAAAAAGCAAATGTCAGCATAGGAAACCATATCTGACATGAACTTTCAACAAGAGGGAGAAAGACCCTCCAATGTAGCAGAATACAAAAACAAAATAACACTTCATACATCATGGCAAGACCAAAGAAACAAGTAAAGCTGAAAGAACCGATTAAAATTCGGTTGAAGTCGCTCGCAGATGGCAACAAGAGCATCTATCTTGACATCTACTATAAGGGAGTGAGAAAGTATGAATACCTCAAACTCTACCTCGTTCCCGAAATCAACCCTGTCTGCAAGGAACAGAACAAGCAGACTATGGCGGTTGCAGAACGCATCAAGGCAGAGCGCATCAAAGCCCTGCATGGTCACGGCATACAGGATTGGGAAACCGTCAAGCAAGGTTCAATGCTTCTCACTACTTGGATAAAGAAGTTTTGTGAAGGTGGTGTCGGCATCAAGAAGTCAACGCTCCATTGCCGTGTGGAAATGCTGCACACCGTGGAGAAGTATCTTGACGAGACAAACAAAGGCTTCATTGCCCTTGAAGAGGTCAATGCGGAGTTCTGCCGTGGTTATGTAAAATTCTTGCGTAACTTCCCAAATTCCCATATCAAGTATGGCGAGCCAAGACCTATCAGTGAGAATACGGCAAGCCGATACCTCGGAATGTTCTCCACTGCTCTCAATAACGCTGTGCGCCAAGGCATTATCCGAAACAATCCGATGAAGGAACTTGATGCACGTGAGCGCATCCAACCCAAGGAAGGCAAGAAAGAATACCTTACTATAGAGGAACTTCGCACCCTCATAGCTACGGATAGTTACCGCCCAGAGGTCAAGGAGGCTTTCATCTTCGCTTGTTTTACAGGATTGCGATTAAGCGACATGTACCGTCTTGCGCCGATGCACATCTTCAAGACCGCTGACGGAAAAGGCGAATACATAGACATGGAAATGCAAAAGACGGAGAAGCCAGTTATAATACCTCTCTCGGAAGAGGCTAAGCGGTGGTTGCCAAAGCCAAGAGGAAATGAAATTCCTTTCTTTGATATACCAACCACACAGACCGTTATAGGCAGGGCTCTCCGCAAATGGGCGGAAGCGGCAGGAATAGAGAAGCATATCTCATTCCATTGCTCACGGCACACGTTCGGAACGATGATGCTCACGCTCGGTGCAGACCTTTTTACCACAAGCAAGCTGATGGGACATTCCAACATTCAGACCACGGAAATCTATGCTAAAATCGTGGATAAGAAAAAGGAGGAAGCCATCAACCTTATTGACGGTATGTTCACATAAATCATTGACAACGAAAATATATAGAGACATGACAATAACTATCAGACAAAAGGCACTTGCCAACGACAACATAAGCTTGTATCTTGACATCTACGATGGTGGCAAGCGCAAGTTTGAATTTCTTTCCCTGTATTTGTTGCCGGAGGTTGATGCAGAGACCAAAGCAAGGAACGAAGAAACATTGCAACGTGCTCACCAGATAAGGGCAGAGCGTATTCTTCATCCGGAGACCATCCCAGAGGTAGGTCACTTGATGATTGTGAAGGAAATCCCCAATGACGAGTCTCCAGAAGTCTTGGACTGGATCCAGACTTACATCGACTGGATGAGCGACAATACAGACTACTCCAAGGCTATTGTTGACCAATCAAAGTATCTGAAATACCTAATGAGCGAGTTCCTTGCCAACAAGCGCAGACCTCACATCACTCTGAGGAAGTTCGACAAGGAATGGTTCAAGGCTTTCTTTCTTTGGTTGAAGAATGACTATGTACCACAGAAGTATGTACGAGTTGAAGCCAAACCTTTGTGTGAAGGCTCCCTTCACAATGTTCAACAGCGCATAGTGACGGTGTTCAACAAGGCTGTCAAGTTCGGCAAGTTGAAGGCTAACCCTTTCTACCAGTTGGAGAAGTCAGACATATTTCCCAAGCCAAAGACATCACATAAGCAGTATCTCACTCCCGATGAACTGAAAAGGTTCATGGCTTCAGACGAGAGAAGTCCAGGAGTTGCAGAAGCACAGAGAGCTTTCGGTTTTGCCTGTCTGACAGGACTTCGTATCAGCGACATCAAGGCTTTAAGGTGGAGCGACATCAAGAGAAACGAGGAAACGAACACGCTTGTAATCGTCCAGAAGAAAACAAAGGCTCTCAATGCCGTACCAATCGGCAATACCGCCTTGTCATGGATGCCACCCAAAGGCGATGATGATTTTGTGTTCCACCTTCCTGCCAAGGCTAATGTGGATGCAGCCCTTAAAAGGATAGCCAAAAAGGTGGGCATTGAGAAGAATATCTCTTTTCACTGCTCCAGACACACATTCGGAATTTTGGTACAGGCGGTTACCGGCAACATTGAGACTACCAAGAAGCTGATGGGACACAAGTCGCTCAAATCCACCGCCATCTATGCAGATGTGCTGACGAATGAAAAGGTCAAGGCTGTTGACAACACGAAGAAAGCCTTTCGAGGTCACAAACAACGTGAGGAGAACAAGCAGATACCGAGGACAAAGCGGACAGCAGCCACCAATACCCATCCACGCAAAACTACATTTAC
>ULYI01020336.1_pt1 | contig 11016 bp, 5 predicted proteins | sample 1962171 | NCBI WGS metagenome assembly ULYI01 (sample SAMEA4835863, study PRJEB28245) | human gut metagenome | biome: gut microbiome; material: fecal sample | place: Denmark | collected 2008 | reverse complement strand
ATTCCGGCCATACCCCTGGCATGACATCCGTCAATGAACTGCTTATACATATTACGCGTACCATAGGCCTTGTCAAGAGCGAAATATGAGCATGGGTTATAGCCCCAGCTGTCATTGCCGTCAAATTCCTGTATCGGCATGAGTTCCACGGCATTGACACCGAGAGAAGAAAGATAGTCGAGCTTTCCGAGAGCACCCGGAATGTCACCTGTAGATGTGAAATCGCGGAAATGCATCTCGTAGAGCACGAGGTCGTTCTGGTCTGCGATCTTGAAGCCGGTGCTTGTCCAGTTATAGACATCCTTGTTCACCTTGAACGAAGATACCAGTCCGCTTGTGCCCTTAGGATATGCCGGAAGGTCAGGATAAGTCGAGGGTGAAATGTATTTGTCGTTCGAACCATCGTAAACGATCTCCGTATAAGGATCATGTATGCGGAAAGCCGAGCCATCCTTGTTCACGAGATAGTACTGGAACATATATTCCTTGTCCGGATCCACATTTGTCAATGTGAACCACCAGCAGCCTGCCGCGTCGTCACGCTTCATGGAATAGTCATTGGAACGCTGCCAATTGGAGAATTCACCCGTCAGATAACAGTATTCGTGGCGTTTGTTCTTGTTGTCGAGATCGCGCAGCACCAGGGTCACGCTACCGTCGGAATTATAATTTATACCGTAATGGGCGCCCGCAGGCATTGTCTCATTCACGACCGGCTTAGGCTCGAAAACGAATTTGTCGTCCTTCACTTTGACGAACAGGTCCTCGGTCTGGAGCTTTCTGTCGGCACTACGCACGACTACACCGATCTTGTTTACAGGTGTATCACCGGAATCGAACCATTCCCTGACGGATGGCTGGATCGGAAGTTTCCAGAGATTCTTCTCCTCGCACGGCTGCCATTTGCATTTGTCAATGTTTTCTTCCCATTCAGCCTGGACGAACATCCACTCCGCCTCTACTACACCGATGTGGGCATACAAGTCTCCCTTGTAATCATAGAACGGGGATTTCTGGTCCGCCCTGTAATAAAGCACGCACGAAGCATCAGCCTCAGGCAATTCAGGAATCGCAAAAAGTCCTGTAGCAGAAGGATTTACAAGTTCATCTACAGGATGCTGAGTCACATTTACGACAGCGGTCTTGTATCCGGTCGCGGAAAACGAAATGGTCGCTGTCCTCAGTTCCTTGTTGTTTTCAGAAACTGTGACAACGATATCGCACGAACCGGTTCCAGATGTCTTGTCTATTTCAAGCCAGTCATTTTTGGAGACTGTAGCCGTCCACTGTGACGCATTTGTCTTGAGTTCCAATGTCTGAGATGTTGCCGCTCTGGTAAAGAACAATGCGTCAGGTGTGACTTGCAGTTTCTTCCCCTGCTGGACTTGTTCTTCCTTGCTGCAGGAAACGAGTGCCGACAGACACAGAACAGACAGGACAAAAAATCTTGTAATGTTTTTCATGATAAATTAGAGTTTCACAAGTACTGGCTTGAGATTTTTTCAAAAAGGGCAGGCCTTTTCTTAGCGCAGGGCCTGCCCGGATTATAAATTCAGAAAATCCACACTTTAGTTCAGGAGATCGAACCTGAAATCAGATGTCTCAGTATTGAATACGAGCGAGTATTCTCCGGCTGGTTTAGTGAACTTGATATTGCCTCCGCCGAAAACGACATTATCCAACTCTCCTCCGAAAGAATATGTCCAGTCAGAATTGAAACGGATCTTGATCTCGTCATCCGGTTTCATTTTAAAATCTATTGCCGCAACCCATTTTGAACCTTTCTTCGACATCGAGAAGAATGTTCCCCAGCCCGAAGCCTCGAAACTGCCGCCGATTTCGAGATTCTTCACCTGAACCATCACGAGTGTTCCGTTCTTCTTGTCAAGCTTGATGTAATACAATCCTGAAGGGACTTTGATGTTGGAACCGCCCAGTGTATTCGATTCCGCATACGCAAATGGGAGGGACTCACTGCCTTTGGTTTCTACTGTCACATCCTCGAAGCCGAAATCAGTATTTGACCATGAAGGAGTCGCACTGAACTTGAATTCCGCATCAGAATCATCCTCAGTGAAGAGATCCACAAAGCCCTGGTACACGCCCTTCTGCTTTGAGGAAAGAGAGAGTGCAGGAGCATTGGCAATATCCCACTTCTGATAACTTCCAGGAAGCCACATCTTTTCAGGGAACGAAAGGATATAGGTAGTAATCTTGACTTTTATGGCATTTGAAACGACACCTGCAGGAAGACTAGTACAATATGCATATACCTTGAATGTCAATTCTGCTTCCTTGCCTTCAGTTGCGCCTGCAGCAATTACAGCTTCATTAAGACCGTCAACAGTGGACCTGTATGATGTTCCGTCAAGGTTTTTGGCAAGTTCCGTTTCTTTGCCGTCACCGCACTTCATGGTAACCTTGTATGTAACGTCCTCACCATATTCAAGTCTGGCAGCAGCCCAACCAAGGACCTCGATTTCGTCCGCAGCTTTTTCCTTGTCGAGGACGATTGCCGATGCAGGTGCACTCAATACAGGTGCTACAGCATCGTCATAGAAGTAAACCTTCACGGCTAATGCCGGAGAAGAATACACTTTACCTGCATTGTCAGCAACATTCACGGAGAATGAAAGCTGATGGGTCGCATTCTTTTCCAACTCGAAATTAGTCTTGAGGAAGGTTCTGAGTTCCTCCTTGGAGATGGTGCAGAACGCATCTTTGATTCCCTGTTTGAGGACGGCTTCCTTCTCTCCGCTCTTCACATTCAAGTTATAGAGATATGCATCAGCATCGATGAAGCGCGCAGCTGTCCAGGTAAAAGTCACGGATTCCGCCTTGGTTCCGTTAGTAATGAGGATATCCGAATGTGCATCCATCACCGGAGCGACTGGACTCGTCGAGAAGGTGTCCTCACTTTCTATGGTGCAGGCTACTGCCGCAATAGCTACGGCAGAGGCTGCAAATATATTTCTAATCCATTTCATAAGTCAAACCTGTTTATTGTTTTTCATAAGTCACCACAATCGGTGTCCTGTTGGCGTACAGGCGGACGATATAGTCACCTGTTCCAGGAGCAGGAATGTTCTCACCACCCTTGGTGATTTCAAAGCCGCCGGCAATGTCTGTAGTTGCAACTGCGCTGCCGTACTTGTGTTCCCAACTTCCGTTCAGTCTAAGAAGCCACTCCTTGCCTTCAGTGAAGCTGATGACTGGAGACTCCCAGACATTCTTCGCAGCATTGTACGTGAATTCAGGCTCCTCGCTCTCTTTCCATTCGTTAAAATCTCCGATAAGAGCAACTTTGGATACGACCTCCCTTGCGACAGTCTTAGTCTTGGTGTTGATGGTCAGCCACATGATCGGCTCTTCAGCAGACACGGAGAAGTTTCCGTCACTATTTGCAGGATCTGCAACTTCCCAGCCTTCCGGTTTATATCCGTCATTCATTCCGACCCATGACTGATTCTCATCGACAATTTTGAAATAATAAGGAGTTTCAGCCTTGTTGGACACATCCACCAGAATCTTGTAGGTGCTGGTTCCTGCCTCGACTTCTATGATTTCAGTTCCGAACTGACTCCAATCCTGATACTTTCCAGGAAGCCAGATGCTCTTCTTAGGAGGAAGATAGGTATGAACCATGAAAGAAACTTTTTCCGAAGTCAATACCGGTGAGTTCACCACGTCTTTCAGAGTTGCTTCCACATAGGCACTGATGGTAACATCGGAATTCTTTTCACCGTTCAGTGAACTGCATACCATACCTACAAAGTCGCCCTTGTTGATGCTGAGAGAATTCTTGTAGTTCTGTCCTACAAGAACCTTCTCCTTTCCAAGTTCCGCATATACGGAGTAGAGAATTTCAGTCTTTGCTCCAAAATCAGCAGGATCCCATGTGAAGATCACCTGCTCCACCTTGGTGGTGTTCGCATCCGAGAGGACATTGGAAACCGGCCTGAGAACAGGAGCCGTCATATCTGACGAAATCTGTTCCATTGGCAAATCCAAGGTGCAGGATGCAGCCAGAGCCGCAATAGCGGCAATTGCCATATATTTCAATGATTTCATAATATCGATTTTATAATGTTGTCAATCCGATTAATAACCTTCATTCTGGATGAGGTTGCTGTTGGAGCTGAGGTCGCTCTGGATAATCGGGAATATGGTCCTGTATGAAGGAATCGCAATCTTACCATTCAAGATACCGCCCTTGAGTGTCCAAGGATAGTTCACGTCCGTAAACTTGCCGAAACGGATGAGATCGACACGACGGTGACCTTCCCACATGAACTCGCGGGCCCTTTCATCAAGCAGCCATTCGAGACTGATCGTCGTCGGCATCGGAACGCCTGCACGGTTACGAAGTTCCCTTACATATCCCAATGCCTTGGAATCCTTGACAGTGCCGCCGTTCAGACGTGCATCTGCCTCAGCATAGTTGAGATACATTTCGGCCAGACGGAAAACAGGCATGTCGGCAGAAGAAAGTTTCCAGTTTCCAGGGACACCGTCCTGCTGGGCGAGTTTGTCATTGGAATCAAGTCCGCAGAACTTCCAGCACATCCAGCCTGTTGAAACCTTATTTCCATCAAACTCCTTAGTTGAACCGTAATTCGTAAAGAACGCGCGTTTGTCGCTGGTAGCCCTGTCATATCCGAAGACATTGGTCTTGCTGCCCCAGACTACGCCATTGAGATCGAAACGGGCCACATAGTCATCCGGCACATGGTAACCTGCCCAGTTCTCGCCATTGATCTTCGGCAATCCGAACTCAGCTCCGAGCTTGAGGTTCGCTTCCTCACTGAGGGATGCTGAAGCGAAGGTGGAAGTACCGCCCCAGCTCTGGGTAGAAACTCTGTCGTAAGCAATTGCGAAGATGAACTCTTTCTCTGCAGAACCATTCTCGGTATTGTCCTGACGGAACATATCTGAATACTTAGGAGCGAGGGTATAACCCATTTCTATCACCTTCTGCGCAGCATCCTTTGCATCCTGCCATCTTGCTGTTCCGGTATAGACCTCGGCATTGAGATACATACGGCTGAGGAGAGCCCAGACTGAGCCCTTGGTAGGACGTGGATAAGGAACGGAACCTTTTGCAGGCATTGCGCTATTGTCTGAACCGAGGTCAAGAAGCTCTGTTTCAAGCCATTTGAAGAGGTCCTCCCTGGTAATGCGGGATGGATTGTCGCCACCGATGTTCTCCGGCATAGGGAAAGGAGGGTTACCGAATTCGTCCATGAGAACGTAGAAGAACATTGCCCTGTGGAAACGTGCCTCTGCTCTGTAACCTGCAATTTCGCCCTTGATTCCTGACTGTCCGCGGGCGTCGAGTTTGCTGTCCGTGGTCTGGAGAAGGAATTCGTTAGCGAGAGCGATGGCCTTCACTGCACGAGTATATACGGCTACCAAAGCGTCGTTTGAGCCAGTTCCCCATGAATCGTGCTGAAGTTCAGTAAGATAAGAGTCACCCCAGACGCACTTGAGACCGTCACAGGTCATCTCGTTCATGTTGAACCACTGTCTCAGGAACTCTGACTGTCCTGAATCTGAGAATCCGAGGTCATTTTTGCCAGCATCATCCTGTCCTACAAGCATATAATAGCCGTTGATGTAGGAGAGGGCCTTGAGATAGTTCTCTTCATTGGCATAAGCGTTTTCAGACGTGAAGTCAGTCGTGTTCAAAGGGAGGGTGTCCAGATCCTTCAGACATGATGAAAACAGTATTGCCGCAAATGAAAGTAAGAATATTTTGTTTATGATTTTCATATTGTGTGTCCTCCTGCTTAGAATGTGATGTTAAGACGAAGAGTGTAGAGACGAGGACGAGGATATACATAATTATCCACACCATCGATATTGTTGATTTCCGGATCAAGTCCTGAATATTTCGTGAATGTGCATACATTCTGGACAGAACCTGCAAGACGGAGCTTGAGATTGTTCTTCATGTTGAAGGTATATCCGAGATTGATGTCGTCAATCTTGAAGAATGTAGCATCCTCAATCCAAAGGTCTGAGTATTTCTGGTTCTCGCTGTTAGGAGCATGCCAGCCAGGAAGAAGCCACTTCGCACAAAGGTTGTCAATGTAACCCTTGGTCCAGTTGTCACTGTAAGATGAAGAGTATCCGAGAGCGACCTTGTTGACGAGCTCAGCACCGATGGAACCGTGTCCGTTGATACCGAAATCCCAGTTCTTGTATCTCACCTGAGTGCTGATACCGTAGTATGCCCAAGGTGTAGCGCTGCATCCGGTCATGTAACGGTCATCAGCATTGATCTTGCCGTCGCCGTTGCGGTCCACGAAAGCATTCTGGACAGGCTTGCCTTCTGCATCGTAAAGCTGCTGGTACATATAGTATGTATAAGGAGCGAAGCCCTTGCGGTGAAGTGAACTGAAACCGACATTGGCACCCATTGAAGGACCTGTCTCGACTCCGAGGTAGGTTTCATCGCTGTTGGTAAGCTTGGTGATCTTCACATCCTGGAAGGTGATGTTTCCACCGATTTTCCAGTTCCAGTCCTTGGTCTCTACAGGAACGAAATTGGCTGAAAGCTCTATGCCCTTGTTCACCATGGATCCGATATTGGAAATCACCTGCTTGCCGAAGTTGGAACCGAGAGGGATGGAGATATTGTTCAGGAGGTCGAATGTATTTCTGTAGTAAGCCTCGACCGTACCGGTGATCCTGTCATTGAGGAAGCCGAAATCCAATCCTACGTTGTAAGTCTCGGTGGTCTCCCATTTGATGTTAGGGTTGTAGGCCAATGGGGAAAGGAGCGGATAAGCCTTGCCGTCCGGTCCCATAGGATACCGCATTGTCACAGACGCTGATTCATAATATCTTGCGATATACGGATAGTAGTCATCTCCGATATCCTGCTGTCCTGTGCGGCCCCATCCGAGACGGAATTTGAGAGCTGAAACAGTCCTGTTGTCCTTCAAGAAACTTTCATTGGCAATGTTCCATGCGAATGCTGCAGCCGGGAAGAAGCCCCAACGGTTAGATGGAGAGAAACGGCTGGAAGCATCACCACGGGCGGTGAAAGTAAAGAGATATCTCGAATCGTAGTTATAGTTCAGACGTCCGAAGAATGAAATCAGATAATACTCCTTGGCATTGACCGGAGCGATATGGTACTCGGTCGCCCTGTCGTTGTTGTAGTACTGGGAGTTCTCGTACTTGATGTAGTTGTGCTGCCAGGAATAACCTGCCATCGCATTGAAATTGTGCTTTCCCCAAGTCTCGTTGTAGTCGAGGTAGGCCTCAAGAAGCATGTTCTTGTTGAAGTTCTGGTATTTCTCATAGAGGTCCGGAGCACTGGTGAGAGAACCGCGGGAACCGATTTCATTATACTTGGTACCGTTGGTCTTGGCGATATCCATACCCAAGTTGAGGTTTGCCCTCAACGCCTCAAGTCCATGGACCTTGTAGTCGATCTGCAAGTTGCCGACACCACGATAGGTGTGTCCGTAGTTCACATAGTCATAAACGGAAGAAAGAGGGTTGGCGGCAGCCATCGTATTAGGCACGCCGGCACTGATCCAGTTCCAGTAACCGTTGGAGATGACAGATTTGTCAATGTTGCCGTCAGCATCCGTGAAATAGATAGGCTTGGTAGGGTCGAATGAAAGAGCGCTCTCCACAGGGTTGTTCGCCCAGTTGGTATGCTGGTAAACGCCCTTTGCATTGAAATTGATCGACAGATGCTCGTCGAAGAATTTAGGAGAAAGGCTTACGTCGATGTTGCCTCTCTGGTTGTCACCGACCTTGATGGTAGCCTGATCGAGGTTGTAGCCCATGCTGACACGGAACGGAACTACCCCCCCCGAATAAAGGCTGATGTTATGGTCGGTATTTATGCCGATACGGTAAATCTGTTTCTGCCAGTCAGTGTCGTACATTGTACCGCCCACTCCGAGGAGGCCGACTGCCTCAGGACGATGCTCCTGTATGTACTTGAAGAACTGGTCGCCGTTCATCATCTTGATGACATCCTTATTCTGTTTAGCTGAGACACTGCCGCTGTAGCTTACGTGGATTCCCTTTCCTGAGCCTTTCTTGGTAGTGATGATGATCACACCGTTGGAAGCGCGGGAACCGTAGATAGCTGTAGCTGAAGCATCCTTGAGGACAGAGTAAGATTCAATGTCATTAGGATTGACAGTAGCCAGAGGGTCACCCATACCTGCGCCGCCGTCCTTGGTGACAGGCACGCCGTCAATGACGATTAGAGGATCATTTGACGCGGTAAGTGATGCTGCGCCACGGATTCTGATGGTAGAAGAAGCTCCCGGCTGGCCGTTGGCAGGAGTGATGTTCAATCCGGAAACCTTACCGAGAAGCATTGAGCTCGGAGAAGTCACGGCACCACGGTTCACTTCCTCTGCATTGATGGCAGTAACAGAACCGGTCATATCGCTTTTCTTGACCGAACCGTAACCGATGACCACTACATCGTCGAGATACATCGTATCTTCTTCAATGACGACTTTGGCCGGATTGGTCTTCGCAACGAATGTCACGGTCTTGTATCCGATGCAGCTTACCTCCACGACAGCATCAGCTGATGACACCTTGAGGGTGTAATTGCCGTCGATATCGGTAGATAATCCATTGGTGGTACCTTTCTCGAGAACAGTCGCGCCGATGACTGGCTGACCGGTCTTGTCCGTGACGGTACCCCTTATCTCATATCCGTTCTGAGCGGACATGTCAGGAATGATGAGGAATAGTCCTATCAGTCCAACTATAAAAGATAAAAATCTGTTCATAGGGTCCTTTTGTTATTAGTTTGGTAAATATTGTATTTCTTGTTGTTATTTTTCTCTTACAAATGCGACAGAGAGCGCCGCAAGCAGCATGAATACACATGCAAGCGCCAGCATCATGACGGCATTCGAGCCGAAACAGTACTTTACAATAACTCCACCCGTAAGTCCGATGACAATCTGTGGTATAGTGATCGTAAAGTTAAAAATTCCCATGTAAACTCCCATACGCTTCGGGTCCACGGCCCTGGAAAGGATGGCGTAAGGCATGGCGAGAATACCTGCCCAGGCGATACCGATGCACAGCATAGGAAGCATGAGCGCATATTTGTCTTTAAGAAGCACAAGCCCGGCGAAACCTACGGCACCGAAAAGCAGACAGGATGCATAGACGGTCTTGTTGCCGAATCTGGAGGCCAGTTTAGTCATGAAAAGCGCCGCGATACATGCAGGAATCGGATATACGCCATTGAGCACACCCACCCAGGTCTGCGTCGCACCTTCTGAAAGGAGCACTCCCCCGTCAGTCACGGAACCTGTGATGGCAGGCTTGAGGTATGTCCACATGATGAACAATGCCGCCCATGAGAAGAACTGGGTGATGCCCAGACGGACCATTGCCGAAGGAGTATTCCGGAGCAATGTCATGAAAGAGGTCTTCTCAGCCGGTCCTTCTTCCACTGCGAGGCCATTGTATTCTGCAAATTCCTTAGGAGGATATTCCCTGGTCTTGAACGCGGTCACCAATACTGTGGCAAGCAGGACAGCTCCACCTATATAATATGACCACGCGATGTGAGATGAAACCTGTCCCGGGACAGCCTCGTCGCTCACCCCGAACCAAGTCATGATCAGCGGCAGCACGGCACCGATTACAGCACCGATATTGATGAGAAATGTCTGAACCACATAGCCTTCCGTCTTCTGCGAATCGTCCAGCATGTCAGCCACAAGCGCCCTGAACGGCTGCATCGTGACATTGAACGAAAGATCCATGAAGAGGAGGATGAACGCGCCCATCGCGAGCGGGGCCAATGCCAGGAGCGTCGGGCAGTTAGGCATGAGCATCAATGCCAATGTCGAGATCAATGCACCCCCGAGTATATACGGGATACGTCTGCCGAACCTGGTCCAGGTACCGTCAGAGAACATGCCGACTATCGGCTGGATGACCATGCCAGCCAACGGGGCTGCTAGCCAGAAATAGCTCAGATGACTCACATCGGCGCCAAGTGACTCGAAGATGGTGGACGTATTGGAATTCTGCAGAGAATACCCTATCTGGACACCGAGGAATCCGAAACTGAGATTCCATATCTGCCAAAATGATAATTTCGGTTTTTTACTCATTGGTTTCCGTGTTATTATCCTGTTTATGCGGTAGCGGAACAGTACAGCTCCGCAAATCGTATCATTGTTATAAAACGTTTGCGAATTTATCAATTAAAATTTCATATTTAATATGAGAACCGACGGACGGGCGGAATTGGCGGACGGATGGAAAAAATCAGACGACGAAATAAAAACGTTTTTTGGGTTTTCATCAATTATTCCTACCTTTATGGATATGAATTGGTCGAAAATAAAGCCGTCAGGCATTGTACATATATTCGCGCTTCTGCACGCCGCTGTGACCATCCTGTGTCGGGAGGCCGGAATCGGGGATGAACTGTTTCTCACGGTGCTCACGATGACAATGATTCTTCTCGTCTGCCTGAAGAAGAACCTTAACCTGGAACTTACAGCCGGGATAATCATCGTCATCAATGTTACCGGCTACCTTTTGGGAACAGCCGGAGCGGACCTCATCGGTTTGCTTTTCAGCTCCGAACTGGCAGTACATGCCATCTCCACTGCATTCACAACAGAACTTTTAGGCTGGTGCACCATCCTCGTCGGGGATATACTCAAGCGGCTGCACCTGGTTTCCAACACTACCAGGACGCCACACCTTCCGTGGCTTGTCGCAGTCGTATGCGCCATCTTCCTTTTCAGACTGGCCATCATCGCTTTCAGCGACATGAACATCATCTCTGACGGCGGACTGTACCGGAACCTGCTGAGGCTGCTGTACAATGTCCCGGTCTGCATCATACTGGTCTGCCTCAATATAATATATGTAAGGTTTGCCAGAACACGTCTGGGCAAGAAGCCTGCATATGTCCGATGGACGGCATTGACTTCATTCCTGATTCTGGCCGTCACAGGTTCTGCTTTTGCGGTCGGCATCGGACTTCCT
>ULYI01007791.1_pt1 | contig 11546 bp, 6 predicted proteins | sample 1962171 | NCBI WGS metagenome assembly ULYI01 (sample SAMEA4835863, study PRJEB28245) | human gut metagenome | biome: gut microbiome; material: fecal sample | place: Denmark | collected 2008 | reverse complement strand
TTTTTGGTAAACTTTTTTCAGGACGATACACGGGGTGCGTCGCGTAACTCTTTAAATATCAATACTTAAGCCATTTTCAGAGTTGCCAAAACCACAACTCTGAAAATGGCTATTTTATTGAGTGTTAACGCTTTACGCGCTGCGCCCCGTGTATCGACGTAACCGCGGAGACGCTTACCGCTTACCGGAGATGCTTACCTGAGACGCTTACGACGCTGTATCGTCTTTCTCTGTCGGCAGGAAGACTACAGGCCGAAGGACTCTTTTACTTTCGGTACGGAGTCGAGGAGTTCCCAGCCGAAGAACTGCAGAACTTTCTCTACCTGTTTGCCGTCACGTACCACTTTTACGGACTTGGTATATGGCTTGCGTCCTACGTGGCCATAACTTGCGGTCGGCTCGTAAATAGGATTCTTGAGCTGGAATTTCTCAATGATTTTTGCAGGCCTCAAGTCGAAAATTTCATTGACCTTCTCCGCGATGGCTGCGTCAGTGAGCCCTTTGGCTGCTGTACCATAGGTGTTTACGAATACACTGACAGGTTTTGCGACACCGATAGCGTAGGCCAGCTGGACCAGAACTTCTTCAGCGACACCGGCAGCTACAAGGTTCTTCGCGATGTATCTTGCTGCGTATGCGGCTGACCTGTCCACCTTTGAAGGGTCCTTTCCTGAGAATGCTCCGCCACCGTGCGCACCGCGTCCGCCATAAGTATCGACAATGATTTTACGGCCGGTCAGACCTGTGTCTCCGTGAGGACCTCCGATAACGAATTTGCCCGTAGGATTGACATGAAGTATGAAATCATTCTTGAACAGAGACGCGGTCTTTTCCGGGAGGGAGGCAATGACCTTAGGCAGAAGGATTTCCCTTACGTCCTTTTCAATCTTGTCGTGCATCGCCTTGTCCACTCTCTCCTGGCCGAACTGACGCACAGCCTCGTCATACTTCATATTTCCGAGTTCCGGTGCCACGAATTCATCGTGCTGCGTGGAAACCACGATAGTGTGGACGCGTACAGGGTGATTGTGCTCGTCATATTCGATGGTGAACTGGGATTTTGCGTCCGGCCTGAGATATGGCATCAGGTCGTGGCTGTTCTTTCTGATATCTGACAGAATCTGGAGGGTCAGATGTGAAAGAGCCAGCGGCAGCGGCATGTACTCTTCCGTGTCACGGCAGGCATAACCGAACATCATGCCCTGGTCTCCGGCGCCCTGATCTTCAGGATTTTCTCTCACGACACCTCTGTTTATATCTGCACTCTGCTCGTGAATAGCTGAAAGAACACCGCAGGAGTTTCCGTCGAACATATAGTCGGCCTTGTCATAGCCGATATTGTTGATGACCTTCCTTACTGTGGACTGGATATCCACATAAGCGTGTTCCGCCCTCACTTCACCGCCTACCACTACGAGGCCGGTGCTGCAGAAAGTCTCGCAGGCAACTTTGGAATCTTCATCCTGTCTCAGGAATTCGTCCAGGATAGCGTCTGAAATCTGGTCGGCAACCTTGTCAGGATGTCCCTCGGAAACAGACTCTGATGTAAATAAGTAGTTCATATCCAATATTTTTAAATTCTTCCAGCGCAGGTGGTTCAGGTATCTGCGTCAATGCTTTTTCACGGCTCCTGACAGTCGTCCGGACACAAAAAAACGTCCCACTGATGTGGAGACGTAACAAAAACACAAAACATTGATATGAAAAGTGGTTTCCGCGCCACGCGGTCACCGTTTGTCAACATTTTAGCATTTTTTAACGTGGTTGCAAGCAGGCAAATCTCTCCACATCAGTTCTGCAAAGGTAAGCCGATATTTCCGAATAGCAAAATATTTTTTCGGAAAGAAACAAAACTTCTTCTGACAATATGTCGGAACCGCATCGGTCAAACGGTGATTTGAACGCTTTAAATTGCAGTTAAAAAGAGACGGAAATGTGTAATTAACACAACTTTAATTGTTTTAGTGTTTTATATTTGTAAGTAATAACCTAAATTTGCATACAAACTATAATAACAATAATTACCTCTATGAATTATTCATTAAAGCATTTGTTACTTGCCGGCATCGCTATGTTGGCAGGTTCGCTAGCCTATGCGCAGGTGACAACATCTTCAATGGGTGGTCGTGTCACCGATGAAAAAGGAGAACCGGCAGTCGGAGCAGCTGTAGTAGCTACTCATGAGCCTTCCGGAACTGTTTACGGAGCTATTGTTAACCAGAAAGGACAGTATACCATCAATGGTATGCGTGCCGGAGGCCCATATAAGGTCGAGGTCTCATCTGTCGGTTACAATGCCATTGTCTTCAAGGATGTAACACTCCAGCTTGCTGAGACTTACAACCTTAACGCTACTCTCAAAGAATCAACAGAGTTCCTTGAGCAGGTAGTTGTCATCGGAACTGCAAAATCCAAGTTCAGCAGTGAAAAAACAGGTGCTGCCACCAACATAACCAGCAGCCAGATTACATCATTGCCTACTGTGAGCAGAAGCTTGTCAGACGTTACCAGACTTTCACCTTATGGTGGAAACGGAATGTCATTCGCCGGAACAGACGGACGTACAGCCAACTTTACCGTTGACGGTGCGAACTTCAACAACAACTTCGGTCTCAATTCCAAGCTTCCTGGAGGCGGTAACCCTATTTCCATCGATGCTATCGAGGAACTTCAGGTGGTTATTTCTCCGTACGATGTGCGTCAGACCAACTTCATCGGAGGTGGTGTGAATGCCATCACCAAGTCTGGTACCAACACTTTCAAGGGTTCGGCTTACGTCTATCACCGCAATGAAAACATGCGTGGTGATACAATAGATGGAATCCAGATTGCAAGTGCCCGTGAAAAAGACAGAACTACCACTTACGGTATGACCCTCGGCGGACCGATCATCAAGAACAAACTCTTCTTCTTCGTCAATGCCGAATATTCGAAGATCCCTTCCATCGCGAACACATGGAGAGCAAGAGCTGACGAAACCGTAGAGCCATCTGCAGCAGCATCCCTCTCATACGCTACCGTAGCTGATATGGAAAAGGTTTCTGCTCATGTGAAGGAAAAATACGGATACGATACAGGCTCTTTCACAAGTTTCCCTGCTGATGAGAGCAACATGAAGCTCCTCGCAAGAATCGACTGGAACATCAATTCCAAGAATCATCTTGCACTTCGTTACAACTTCACCAAGAACGTATCTTGGTCAGCTCCTAACGCATCTTCAATGGACGGTGGTACACGTTCTGCATATGCCCGTATGTCCCTCTATTCAATGTCTTATGCGAACTCGATGTACTCTATGGACAATCTGGTTCACTCATTGTCATTGGATTTGAACAGCCGCATTACTGACAACCTTTCAAATCAGTTCCTTGCGACATTCTCCAAACTTGACGACGTCAGAGGAACAAACTCAAGCGAGTTCCCTTTCATCGACATCATGGACGGTACTGGAACCAATACCCCGTACATCTCTCTCGGATATGAGCTCTTCACATGGAACAACGCAGTCCACAATACGATTGCGAACGTGAAGGATGACCTCACATACTATTTCGGAACTCACAAGATTACTGCCGGTCTGAACTATGAGTATCAGATGGCTGACAATGCTTACATGAGAAACGGAACAGGTTACTACCGTTACCTTAGCGTAGATGATTTCATCAATGGCGCTGCTCCTGAGGTTGTCTGCCTTACCTATGGTTACGGCGGCGAAAAGAATCCTGCAGCAAGAGTTCAGTTCCACAAAGTCGGTATCTATGCCCAGGACGAGTGGAGTGCTGCAGAGAACTTCAAACTTACCTACGGCATCCGTTTCGACGGTTTGTTCTTCGACAATGGCGATCTTATGACTAACAATGCCATCAAGGCCATTGACTACTACGACAGCAACAACAAAGTCCGCAATATCGACACCGGTTTGTGGCCTTCAGGCAAGGTTACTGTTTCGCCTCGTGTCGGCTTTACTTGGGACGTGCTGAAGAACAAGACCCTCACAGTCCGTGGAGGTACAGGTCTCTTCTCAGGTCGTCTGCCTCTCGTATTCTTCACCAACATGCCTACAAACTCAGGTATGGTACAGTATCAGGCTCAGATCAATGCCAAAAATGCCGAAAAGAAGGGATTCACTATGGATGCGTTCAAGGGTGGTCTTGTTACCAATGGCGGTAAGGCTACAGGCCAGGCTCTCCTCGACAAACTCGTAGGTCTCGGCTATCCGTCAGACATTTCGCCGGATAAGGGAACCGTTCCTTCTTCGATCTCTGCTGTGGACCGCAAGTTCAAGATGCCTCAGGTATGGAAGACTTCATTGGCAGTGGACTATCAGTTCCCTACCTCATTCCCATTCTCTATCACTGCTGAGGGTATCTACAACAAGACAGTGAACGGCGTCATGATGTCAGACTGGAGCATCATTCCTATTGAGGGATACGCAAGATGGAACGGTGCTGACAACCGTCCGATCTTCCCTTCAACATTCAGAAGCGGAACCAAGGCATTCGTCCTCGAGAACACTCACAAGGGATATGGCTATTCTGCCAATGTTACAGTGAACATGCGTCCTATCGAGAATCTCAGCATTATGGCTGCTTATACCCATACAGCTTCCAAGGAGATTACCGGTATGCCAGGTTCCAACGCAGAGTCTGCATTCACTTATGTTCCGACATCTGCAGGTCCTAACAACATTCCTCTCCATAACTCACAGTACGTGACACCTGACCGTTTCATCGCATCTCTCACTCACCATGACAAGTGCGGAAACCACTTCAGCTTCATTTACGAAACATGGAAAGGCGGCTACAACTATTCATATATGCTTGCAAATGATATGAATGGTGACGGTTATGCTTATGATGCATTGTATATCCCTACCGATAAGGAAGTTGCTGAAAATAAGTTCCGCTTCGTTTCAGACAACGATCGCGACCGCTTCATGAATTATGTTCATAATGACAAGTATCTCAGCAAGCACCAGGGCAAGTACGCAGAAGCTTATAGCGTTTACTCTCCATGGGTTCACAGAGTTGACTTCAGCTACAAGCACGACTTCAAGATCAAAGCTGGCAAGACCACAAATACTCTTCAGCTCAGCCTCGACATAAAGAACTTGCTTAACCTCTTCAACTCCAAGTGGGGCGTATCCAAGTATATGAATACCGATCTGAATGAGGGTCGTATTCTCAAATACGATTCTACCGACAGCGAAGGATATCCGGTATTCTCTACTCCGGAGAACGTGAAAGACGGTGTCAAGACATTCGTCTACAACCCGGTAATCGGTCAGTGCTGGTATGCTTCAGTGGGTATAAAATATATGTTTAACTAATCGTATATCAGAATAATATGAAACTTAAATATTTATTGACCGCCGTTCTGGCATCATCTTTCGCATTTGTCGGATGTGATGATGATACGGTAGGATATCTTGACGATATTCAGCTCTCTGAGACATATCTGTCAATTTCGACCAAAGGTGGTACCGCTACTGTGACTGTTGAGTCAAGTGTGGACTGGGAGTTTGTGACCGATGACAATTGGCCAAATGTCATTAAAAGAAATAAGGACGGCAGCATCAAATCAGAAGATCCTGCTTGGCTTGCCGTTGACAAGATGTCCGGCAAGGCTGGTAAAGAAGTTTTGACCTTCAGTGCTGCAGCTTCAGAAGGCGGTAGAGAGTTTGAACTCACTATCAAGGCTGGTGCCAACAAACAGTTCCTCAGAGTCCGCCAGGGTTCCCTCGCTGCCGTTACAGTTACTTGTAAAGAGGCTAATGAGTCAGCTGTCGGTAAGAATGTCAGGGTTAAAGGTACTTGCACGACCATTGAGAACACGACTTATGGAAACTGGTATATTACAGACAAAACCGGTTCTCTCTACATCTATGGAACACTCGACAAGAAGGGTGCTAAGAAGAATTTTGCTAGCCTCGGTCTTGAAATCGGTGATGTCGTAGTAGTTGAAGGACCTGTAGGTGAGTACGGCGGCAAGAAGCAGCTGGCTGACGTTACTGTGATCAGCATCAAGAAGTCTCTCATGAAAGTGATGACACCTTCAGTTGACGTTCCTAAGACGGCATCTGATGTTACAGTGAAAGTCGCTTACAAGGGCAAAGGCGTGTTCGTGACATTGCCGGAGGATTGCAGTTGGCTTACTTTCAAGGGTATGACCTACAAGAAGGGTGAGCCTACCAAGATTGACGCTAATCCTGCCGATACCGCAATCGTAGCTTTCTCTGCTGTTGCAAATGAAGGTGCAGCCGAGCGTGTGGCTGAGATCAAGTTCTCTTCAAGTGATGCAAAACAGTCATCTGAAGGCACATGCAAGATTACTCAGGCGCCTGCAGCATACTTCGTGGAGAATTTCAAAACATCTATGGGCGAGTTCACCATCAATGATGTTAAACTGCCGGAAGGTTCTACTTATGTTTGGAAACATGATGCAGACAAAGGTTATATGAAGGCGTCTTCATTTGTGGGCGGTAAGAATCTTCCATCTGAGTCATGGTTGGTTTCTCCTGAGATTGATCTTACGAAGATCACAGCAGCTACCCTTTCATTCGAGCATGCAATGAACTTCGTAAAAAGCGACAATGTTACTGACCATATCTTCGTATATGCGAAGAAGGCAGCTGATGCAGATTGGACATTGCTCACCGTTCCTACTTATCCTGAAGGAAAGAGTTGGACTTTTGTAGAGTCAGGGGACATCGATCTTAAGAATTTTGTAGGTTCCAAGATGCAGATCGCATTTAAGTACGTAGGTTCTACTACTGCAGCTCCTACTTATGAGGTTAGAAATCTGATTATCAAGTAATTGATTTACAGATATCTCTTATACGCGGGCGACCCCTTACCGGGCCGCCCGTTTTTCATTTCGGAGAGGCGGACAAAATCTAACGTGGCGCGTAAGATGTCAGCAGTCTCTCACATGTGGCGGCGATTTCTTCGATGATTTCCTGGCAGCGGGACTCTGGTATTTTGATGTCTGTGCCGGCATTGACCAGGTCTGTCTTGGTAGGGAGGCCGTTGCCCATTACTGATGTCGCATGCTCGCCTCGGTAGCCTTCGCGGCAGAGCGTCAGATCGTATGCCGGACTTATGCGCCAGGCACCGGCTTCGCAAATGAAACTGAAGTTTTTCGGATGGTCGTCCTTGTTTTCGGCTATGACATTGAAAACCATTCTTCTGAACTGCTGCTCGACCTGGGCAGGGTCTTGCGTCAGGAAGCCCGTCAGATGCAGCAGATTCCGGTAATCCATCGTAAGTTCATTCAATGACAGCCCAAGCAATGCGCCGGCAGTCGCGACATGAAGGCGTTTTCCGTCTCGGACGTCGAATCGTTTGGACGCAAAATATTTATTGTCAATGAGTTTGAATTCCGGAACTTCTATCCCGCAAGCAGCGGCCGCCACATTGTAATCGTACTCCATCTTGCCGAAATCAGCAGGATCATAAACGTGCCGGAACTTTACCAGCCACTCTCCTTCATCATCTTTCATCAGGCATTTTGGCCGGCATCCACCGAAATTTCCGCTATTGAAGTATAAAACATCTTCATCTTTGTCAGACTTCTCCGACAGGACATTGAAAGCTAAATCTTGAAGCTTGTCCAGTTCAGGCAGAGCCTTGTCTTCGCCCACAAAAGTTTCAGGCAGGTAGGCCAATGCTCCCATACCGGACTCGCCCACGATGCTCAGCATCTGTACCGGAGTCAATGTCGAAGCGTCAATGCCTTGTTTCCGTAGAAGCCGGCTGAGCAGGTAGCGGCCGTATCCGTCAGGAATGCTGTCATCGAATATTCCGAAATTGCCTGCAAATGAATCTTTCTGGGCAATGAAAAGGTCCTGGCGCAGAGGTAATTCCAGAGGTGAAACAGAAAATCCGTCGGCCAGCCATTCTCTTGAATATTGGAATACGCAATGCCTGTTGTCGGGAGCCATTGCAAGTTCACCGACCTTGCGGCCTTCCATATGTACGCTAAGTTTATTTATGATTTTCACGTTGACCTCTCTTTCTGTTTTTGTTGTTGTTGATGGTGTCGAGCTCCTTCATTGTGGTGAAGATGGCTTCGGACATGAGTTTTTTCACGTCGGATGAATAGCCCAGGGCCTTGGCTATGGCTACATAGGAAGCCAGGGAGATAGTGTGGAGGCTCTCGAATTTCGCTATGGTGGAAACTGGGACGTCGGACCTCTCGCAAAGATATTTGCGGGTCCAGCCTTTTTCAAGACGACGTTTTTTCGCATTGGACGCCATTACCTTCAAAATGTCGTCAATGCTCTCTGGGTTATATTCGTAATACATACAATGGTATCTGTTATCTGCAAAAATAGCAATAAAAATCAATATGGTAGTAATTATATCTAAAAATTGAATCTGTCGGCCGAAAAATGTAGGAGGCGGACGGCATATTGCATATTTAACGATTTAGTTTGGTTATTTCGGGATACTTGGCTATATTTGTAGTTCCTATGCAAGGCAATATAAATATTAACAAGCAATAACATGAAACTCAAATCTTTATTTTTAGGTTCATTCGCATTGACAGCAATGCTTTTTGCGCAGAGCTGTAGCGATAAGGAAGAGACACCGTCAGGTGCTCCTTCAGTGGAGATTGCTCCGGCAACTCTTACCTTCGATGCGACTTCTTCGACTCAGTCTGTAGAAGTTAAAGCTACACGTGACTGGAAAGCCACTCCTATGGCTGACTGGATTTCAGTAAATCCTGAGAAAGGTGCTCCTTCAAACGGCACGAAACTCGAAGTTACTGTCCTGAGCAACGACGGCGCTGACCGTACAGGCGTTGTGAAGGTGACTATCGGATTCGATACCAAAGAGCTGAAAATTTCCCAGAAGGGTACAGGCGCGGCAACTGATGCTATTGTTTATGCCAATGACTTTGACAAGACAGAAGCTACCAAGACCTTCGGAACAGGTACAAGCTGGCCATATCTCGACCAGTTCGATGGCTGGAAGAATGCGTCAGGTACAGGTGTAGGCGCAGAGACATATTCTTTCAGCGGTATGTCTGCACGTGCCAACTCTACATCAAACAGTAACTATTCAGACTACAAGGGTTCAGGTTCAAACAACCTCTTCTTCGGCTCATCTGCATATTTCTCAATTCAGGGAATCAAACTCTCTGCCGATGTAAATTATTCTCTTACATTCGGTGCGGAGAAATACAGTCAGGACAACGGAAGCCTTTTCAAACATGACGAGTTCCACGTCTATGTAAGCAACGATGCCAAGAAATGGGTAGAGATTGAATATACTTTCCCTAAAGGTGACAAAGAAGGCAGATGGGATCTTGCAACATCCAATTTCACTGTTCCTGAAGGAACTTCTTCCCTCAGCATTTATGTGAAGACTGACGTTGCCAGCTCATATCGTCTGGATGACCTGAAACTTTCTGTCGCAGCTGAAGCAGGTACTGTCGTTGACTTCTCAAAGGGCGTTGACCTTGGTACCGGTGGTGGCGAGACCCCGGAGCCGACTCCTGGCGCAGGCACCATTGCAGAGATTGCGGCAGGCGCAGAGAACGCTGCAATCGACCTTAAGAATGTATTGGTTACAGGCGTAACTCTCAAGAGCTATGTGATTACCGACGCGACCGGAAGTATCCTTGTTTTCGCAAATGAAGATCCAAAGGTAAAGGTTGGAGATAAGGTCAATGTTGTCGGCACGACAGGTAAGCACAACGGCCTTATGCAGATTGCTACCCCTACGACTAAAGTGGTTTCCAGCGGAAATACTGTAACATATCCTGCTCCACTTGAGTTCACTGAGGCTAACTTGGCAGATACTCCTAAGAAAGTCACTTATGTCTCTTTCACCGGAAATGTCAAGAAGAACAACCAGTACTATAATATTTACATCGGAAGTGTTACCGATAAAGATCTTTCTTTAGTTTATTATACTGGCAACATGGATGAGTTCGTGGACTGCGATATCAAAGTGAAAGGATGGTATGTCGGTGGCGGCACACACTATCAGATAGTTGCAACTGAAGTAGAGAAAGTGGAAACAACCGGTCCTAAGTTCTCTGTAAGCACTACCGCTCTCACAGCAAAGGCTGGTGACACTTCTGCTTCTTTCGATGTAAAGGGCAATGTGAAGTGGGCGGTTTCTTCTGACAATGCTGCTTATACAGTATCTCCTGCTTCAGGTGATGGCGCAGGCACAGTGACTGTCAAGTTCGCGGCCAATGAGACTGAAAAGGATGTGACTGTGAAACTTACCGTTTCCACAACAGAAGAGGTTGCTACCAAGTCTTATACTGTAGTTCTGACTCATAAAGGAGTTTCTGCTGCCGGAACTGAGGACTTCTCAAGTAGCATTGAATGGACACTTGGAACAAATGCTTTTAGTGAAAAGGCTACCGTCAATGATGTTGAAGATGTTCCTGTTTTGAAAATCGGCTCTTCCAAGAAAGCAGGTACCGCAACATTGAAGATCCCGGCAGGTACTACCAAAGTATCTTTCTATGGTGTGGCGTGGAAAGGAAAAACCGCGACTATTAAAGCATCAGTGGGCGAAACTCAGGTTGCTACTCAGGCCTTGACCGCTAATGATGGTGCTGCAAATAGTACCCCTTACACTCTGACAGTTGCAGATACCGATAAGTACACTATCACTCTTCCTGCTAAATTGGAGACTGAGACAGAGGTTACAGTGACGACTACAACTAATGCAAGAGCTATACTTTTCGCAATCAAAGCGGAGAAATAGTCAAACGACTTAAATACCAGACATAAAAGGGTGCCCGGAAAACCGGGTTGCCCTTTGTCCGTCTAAAACAAGATTGTTTCAAGGGTGAAAAAATCATTGAAATATATAATGAAATGGGTGTTGGCACTGATGGTGTCAATGCCCATTGTTTCTTCCTGCGGTACTGATTCCGGTCAGTCGGGACAGTCAAAAGTGTCATTGACCGTAAAGGGCGGCGAACTTGCGGAGTACAATGTGGGGGCAGCGAAGGGTGAGCAGTTCCTTGTGGTGGAGGCATCCGGAGAGTGGAACATCATTGTTACGTCTGAGGTCTCCGGCGGCTCGTGGCTCAAGGTTCATCCGTCATCAGGCACAGGAAGCCGTTCCAATGTGATTCTTGCATGGGAGGCCAATGCCTCAGAACAGTCCAGAACTGCGGTGCTGACACTGAAGGCGTCAGGAGCATCTGCGACATTGACATTGACACAGGCAGGCAAGAACGAAACTCCTGAGCCGACACCGGGGCCAAATCCAAACCCAAATCCTAATCCGGGTCCGTCTGAGATCAAGGCAGGCTGGCTTGAGCTTCCGGCAATGCCGGAGGACAGCGAATTCGGTTTCTTTTCGCACGATATGAAGATCGGCAATGTCAAGACCAGAAATTACACATATGCCTGGGATTACGAGAATCTTGTCGCTCCGTGGGTGGCCTATCCGCTCAGCACGTGGACAATCGGTTCGGGAAAACGTACTGATGCCTGGGGACTGGATCCTTCCCTTCCTGAGAAATACCAGCCTGTGCTGTATCGTGGTTTCGGAGGCGGTTACGACAGG
>ULYI01010695.1_pt1 | contig 12125 bp, 7 predicted proteins | sample 1962171 | NCBI WGS metagenome assembly ULYI01 (sample SAMEA4835863, study PRJEB28245) | human gut metagenome | biome: gut microbiome; material: fecal sample | place: Denmark | collected 2008 | reverse complement strand
CCCCAGCGGTACGCTTCGTTTTAAGAAAATAGACGGCTCGTTCTGGAATGGCGAAACGTTTCGTTTTGCGGATTATACACATTCTTTCGCCACTGATGCAGTTCTGCATTTTTACACTCAATCTCCTTTCTGTCGCGCCATTCAAATAGGCCGATTACAATGGTACATCCTACGATGACGATGGCAGTCATGATGCCTAAAGCCATCCATCTACAGATATGCCCGGTCTGTTCTTTGCGTTCCATATTGTTTACTACTATTATTTACATTTTTATTTTTGTTTTTAACTTTGGATTTTCTCAATCAAAGAAGCTAAAACTTTACTATTTACATGTCCTATTTTTCTTCCTGCTAAAAGTATTGCTGCTTGTCTTACTATATTAACTATCATACCACCTGAAAGTTCGATTTGAGCTGCAGTTGCAATAGTTCTTTCTGCATCTTCACCAAGCCATTCTTTCGGCAACACAGATTGCCATAGAGCGGAGCGTAATTCTTCCGTAGGAATTGGGAAATATACTACAGATTGAAATCGACGCAAGAAAGCTTCATCTATGTTTGACTTTAAATTTGTCGCCAAGATAATAGTACCAGGAAAATCTTCTATGCGCTGTAAAAGATACGCAACCTCTTGATTGGCATGTCGGTCGTTGGAAGAATTAGAAGATGAACGTTTCCCAAAGAGGGCATCTGCTTCATCGAAAAACAAAATCCAGTTTCTATTTTCTGCAAGGTCAAAAAGCCCAGCAAGATTCTTTTCTGTCTCGCCAATGTATTTTGATACTATCATCGACAAATCTACCCGATAAACATCCATATTGTTCTTTTTCCCAAGTAGTGTTGCCGCAAGAGTCTTGCCTGTTCCTGGTGGTCCATAAAACAAAGCACGATAACCTGCTTTGAGGATACGCTTCATACCCCAAGTTTCCATGATAGTGTGTTGATGCTCTATCCATGAGTTTATTCCATTCAAAGATTCTAATGTATCATAATCCAAAAACATATCATCCCAATCTAAAGATGTGCTTATACGTTTTGCAGGAAATCCGATACTATAGTCTGGCTTATACTCTCTACCGAGAAGTACCAAACTTAGAAATTCGTCCGAAACTCGTAGTTGTCCACTAAGGAATGGTTCTCCATCATTTGCTCCTTCTAATCGTAATATATTAGATGTGTAGAACCAATAATCACGTTGAAACATACGAATGACATTGCAACGTTTAACAGGATCGTCACCTGCAATTATAAAAACCGCAGTTTCCCCAGTTGGAAGAAATCCACCATGTGACAATCCCTTCCAACCACCGAATTGGGTAAATGGTCTATCCAATGCTCCATTTTGGAGAAAAAAGCAATCAAGTGCTTGTGGTTTGATATGTGGCATCAAGGCAAGCATAATGATTACTCTTTCCTCAAATGTTATATTTGGATGATTTGTCATTTTCTCCAACCACCTCCCCGTAGGTTGTTTTACGCAGTCCATTGACAGATTTTCAAAACCTTGGTGTTGAAAATATACCCCAATAGCAACGTTTAATACGGCTTCAAACCATTCTATATGTTCATTCATGTCTTATATTTTTTACTTTTTATAGTTTCATATTCTTTTACGGCACCAATGTGGCGTTGTGAATGAAATATTGGCTCTGCAGGAACCATGTTGCAATAAGCATTATTCCCGACCAATTTTAATCCTTCCACATGATGCCAAACCCAATTATTGGGATTGCCATTTAAAGCTTCAGCCTGTTCCTTATCTTTCTTTCGACTACCAGTCATTTCTATTAGACACTCTCTGGATAAATCCATAAAATGAGGATTTCTGGGTAAGAACTCGTTTTGTGGAATAACTTGATTTGTAATATCTTTATACGAAGAAAAAGAAGACCCCTTGCTGAAAGCAGCTTCTAAATATCTTCCAATATTTTCTGGTATTTTCCAACTTTCTATTTTGAAATGCTGCGCATAAGCCTCTGAAAATAGGGCAAAATTTGTATATTTTTTCCCGGGCATACTTATGTGTCCATGACTGGCTTCCAAGTTGCGTGTATCTAAACTTTTTGGCTTTTTACCAGCTCCTTTATCACTTAGAGTTCTACTCGTATTTCTATTTCGTAAATTATACGTTCTAATAACACACATATCTTCTTATATGATTTTATAATTATTTGATTTTTCTCCCATAACATCAGCTTCATGTTCAAGAGCAGCATTATCATTTACAGGCATTCCGTTTATCTCTGTCGTAGGTGCAACACGCCCTGCCATCTGTTGCGCCACATGCCATGCCTCATGTGGAAGATGACGTTCTTGACCTGGTGCTACATAAATGTCCGTTCCTTGCGTATAAGCATAAGCTTGAACAGCAGCAGGCTTGCTTGAACCATAATGCACGCGAACATCATCCATAGAATAGCCAGACAAGTTCTCTATTCCTGCTTTCAAATTATCAGGCAGACCTGTTCTGTTCTTTTTCTGCACAAGAGTACGAGACGCTTGTTTCTTATATGTTCTTTCTGCTTTCATAACTTCTTATTTTACAGATTAATACTTATTATTCATTATCAAATTCTTCTTTATTCCGCCACTTAACATAGATTGGCTTTTTCAACCATGGTAGGCGTATTGTCTTATACGACCACGGTAGTGAGTCCAGCAATATGTCATAAGCTTTGTTATCAACAGTCAACACCCACTTCTTATCTTGTTGTTCCAAAAATCCGTCTCTTTCAATAAAACTTCTCTGGAATCCACCGACAGAAGTATTCTTTAACTTTATCCAATTGGCTTTTACTCCAGACAACATTGATTCTATCGTCTCAACTTCTTTTTGTAACAATTCAATATTCTTTGGCAAAGGAACATTGAAAGGACAAGCAACTAAAAGTCGATTGAAAGCTAACTCTGTTTCTTTATAGAGTCGCACTTCCGCAGTAACAAGTCGTTGCAGTATAAATATTGCTCGAACTTTAGCATCTATATTCTTAAACTCATTTTTTTTCTCATTTAATAAGTCAAGCATGCCGAACAAACGCAGTAGCCATGGAGCGAATAAACACAAGCCAGCATTACCTATTGGTAAATAATTTGGTTTTGGCATTGATTCTAAATCGACTTCTTCAATATCGCTAATCTTTAATTCTGAAAGGATGTTTGTTACAACTTGTTCCAAGACTACTGACTCTTCTTTAAGTCCGTTGCGTTCAGCAACATCTTTCAGTCCAACGATATAATCTTTCGCAATATTCATAATCTTGTAATTATACCAATCATCCTTGCCATGTCTTGCTACAAATAAGACAAAAGCATGAGAGATTAGTTTTTCTGATACCATATCAGATATTTGCAATTTCTCAGTCAACTGTTTCAAACTTTCAGCCCAAGAATAGGATATTCGGGCTATAAGTATTAGCCAATCTTCAATATCTATCCATTCACTAAGCTTCTGCACCTCAAAAGTATCGGAAGCATACATATATTCAACAAAATCCCAAAAGACAAATTGTTGCCAATGAGTATAATGACGCAATAGGTGTCTCTTTTCTGTGTCACTCACTTCTGAAGATGACAACCATTTTGCCAACATTTCAAAATCTTCATTGCAAAGAATAAGGCACTTAGTCGCAAAATGATTAATATTGTCCAATTCAATATTAGCCTTTCCCTTATAAGAGACGTTTCTCGATAATACTATATTTTCATTTAAGCAATCTGCATTTGCTCTTAATGTCATCTGCTTTTCGTAACTCTTAGTATCAACAAGATGTTTCTCTAAATCTTTTAGAACCCTTGCTTCTATACCTGCAAGACCACTTTGCATAATGATATTCTTTTCCAAACAAGATATGACGAATCCTGCAATATCTTTAAAGTTTGTCAAGAATTTACCAACAAGTAAGCATTCATTCACATATTGAAGCATCAGCAATGTTAACAGACTCTCTGCTGACAAAGACCCTGCTAATAATGCGTTTTTATTTACCCATTGATAGATTACATTTCCGATATGAACAAATGCCTTAGCTATTTTTATATCTACCGATACGAACACTTCCTTTAGCATTTGGAAATCAACAATGTCGTTCCAAATAGAAAAGGTATTCTCAGTCAGAGACATTTGCCACAAACTCATAAAGGTTTGTGGTGCATTCTCTGCTAACCAAGCCAACACCTGCCGTTTCATAGGAACATTGTAATCTGAACTTTGTAGCCACTCAGTCAGTAAATACTTATCGTTCAAACTTTTTTCAAATGCTATTCGAGCGGCATTATATGATGTATCAATACAAATATTCTGCCCTCTTAAATACTCCTGCATACGAGTAAACAATACTGCAATTGTATTATTATTCCCTAATGATAAAAGAGAATACACATTGGTCGCATTATACAAACGTATTATCTTTTCCATCACATTGTAAACATTTTCAACACAAGCAATATTTGCTATAAATGTCAAAGAAAAAGTAATATCTTTATTTTGACCATTAGGAATAAGCTTATCCTTAGTAAACGGCACAAGTTCTTCTACTGTTTCAATGTGCCATTCACTTTTGATTAATTGCTCTATAATTCTTTGAATGAGAACAGTTTTTGAAATAGAACAAATTGATGCCACATCAGAAACATGCAAAACAAGCCAATCAACAAAGAGTACGAATGATGATGAGGAACCAATCTTTATTACGTCTTCTGCCATTTCCACAATTATCGTTCTCAACACTGTTGTGTCAAGCAACTCAATGACCTGCGTCAATATTCCCTTTTCATTTAACGTTCTGAATATAACCTCCGCTTTGCCAGTATATGCATCTAAGCACAATAATAGAAGATTGCGTTTTGCTAATATAGACAAGGAGGAGTTCTCCATGATAGCATGTATATTGGCAACGATAACCTTGACATCATTAGATGTGTCGTATGTAAAAAATGTAGGAATATATTCAGTATAAGCTACATCTATTATATTTTTTCTCGCCAATACAGTAAGCACTTCAGATATTGCATAAGAAGTGTCTTTGTCTTTTCTTGTTTTATTCCATCCATCAAAGCTTACACCTTTATAGATAACTGTATAGATATTGCATACGATTTCCGTTACCAATTCCATTCCACGAATAGAATTGTCTGAAACAAGCCAATGTGCAACCAAATTCTTGTAAATATTCTTCAAATTTACAATACAGATCTTGCACATCCATGGTATTTCTTTTGCTACTTCATTAAGGGATGAATATATGGACGAAAGCAATGAATATTCATTATATGATACAACAGAAACCAATGTGAACACATTTTCTGTGCTCACAACCTGTAGCAAAAATTCTAAGACGTTTATGTTTTTGACTTCTTTTAGCCAACAAAGCACCTGCTGCGGTTGCGTCATAATTAACAATGTCAAGAATTCTCTTTTCTGGACTATGCTAATCATGTTATCCATTAACCAGGTCTCAAATGGCTTTATCTTTTTCAAGAAGTCACCTACATCAACAAAAACATCGTTTTTATCTAATTCATTATAATTATCTATAATTTCTTTATTGTAGTTCTCCTCACTTTTTAAAAGCGACAACTTTAGTAGAATCTCGTAAATCTCACGACTGAAATAATCAGAGTTAATTGGTGAGCCATCCTCGTTCAACGCTTGATTATGATATAGCAAGTTCAACACGTCATAACAATAATCAGTACCAAACACTTCCAATAAAAAGCGCATGGTAAGTTCTCCTTTTGAAAGGTATGCATATACAGAACGCTTGCGGATAAAAAACAAGAATCGTTCATGTAAGTGTATGATAAAATGTTGCTTGTCACCAAACATTGCCACGCCATTGAATGGATAATATTCTATTAACCACAAATATAGATGATGCCAATATTCTGGAATATCAACATCAGCATGACTTTCCGTTTCTGCAACAATAATACTATGAACACTTTCAGAATCAAGCAATAATGCCAAATCCTTTATATTGTCTTCTGTCGTTTCACGAATGAAGCGAAGAACAAGCTGGGGGCTTGTGTCTAAAACCACAGCAAGACATCTTTGTTTCTCGTAATATCCAAATGCTGTAGATTTCAACCATGACAAAATCAGATTCCATCCAGTTTTCTCATTCTCATCAACAAACTGACGTGGTATATGCCTTGCCAATAATGGATTGTCCGTAACATATCCCTGCAGAAAACGCATACAATCAAAATTCTGAATAGTCCAAACTACTATATTTTGATTGTGTTCACTATCTTTTCCGACAAACCAATGAGTAAGTAATATATTTAACTGCCACTTGTCAAGCTGTCTTGTTAACCGCTCAAAACAATAGGATGCGCTAAAGCATAATCCAAATACTGATTCTTCATTTTTGAAAAGCATAAGATCTTCAAAAAGGTCAAAATCATGCATACTCCATTCTGGAAGACAGAATCCATATTTTAAGTAATGAATCAGATTGTCCAAACGTTTCCTCTGGACAGAAGAAGGATTATCATTTAAAGAAAATGACAGTATTATCCTTTCCAGTTCTGTACGCAAACGCTTAGGAAACTCAGAATAGAAGTCCTTTTGCTCAATAGAGCCAATGTTTAGGTTTAGAGTATCAACCTCTATATACGAATCTTTTTTATCATATTTACCAAGACATTCCTCTAATATTTTTGTAAAACAAGATTGGCAAAACTCATTCCAATTCGCATAAAGTCCTTTAGCGAATTGCTCATCCGCCATCTTGAAATGGAATGATATTTTGCCTACATGAATCATTATGTATCTCCTTTATTTTTATCTGTATCTTCTTCGATATTGCCCCCAACAGTAAAGTCTGTAGTCAGTATTTTCATCATGTAACTTTGATAGCCTTTCTGAACTTCAGAGGTGTTGCTCCCATCAAGTCCGTCACGCCACAAATGGTAACACTCTTCAAAATACTGCATTTGTTGCGCTCCTAACCAATAAGCCTCCATCTTTAGGTGTGCAGGAAGTAAGGAACGAACCAATTGCAAGCATTTGTTTCGGAATTGAGGAGAATGAGTCCTTGCTGTCCAACCTGTAAAGACTATAGTCACCGTAAATGGTTCTGAGGGAATGAAAAGATTTTTTTCTATCACATACATCGCCTCGCAAAGATTATTCAATTCTTGTAAATAGCGACATAGTGTATTCGCCCAGCCATTCAGTTTTTCCTTGTCTTCTGAACGTCCAAGGTTCATCCATTCACCATCTTCCTCATTGCGGAACACCAATAAATACTCACGCTCAAGTTCCACTATCTTGTAATTGTTGAGATTGATTCCATTACGGAATAATCCACCACTGATGAAATTCGTGTTGAATATCGGTAGATTCTTACGTATATATTTATATCTCAACTGCTTTTCTTTTTCTGTAGATGGAGCCTTGTTTGGAATGATAGGCATAACCGACTCTTCATCAAGCATCTTCTCATCTATCAGCATAGAGTTGAGCTTGTCTCTAAAATGCTTACCTTTACTACTTTCCCCCATAATGATTAGATTATGGCTTGGCAACACATTACCAACGGACACTTGCTCGTTATTCCGAAATCCAAGAAGAAGTGATACATATTGCTTTATGACAGCAACATTTTTTACTGACCGTTCATCCATTATATCCATAGCCTTGAAACGGTCACGAGTCAGAATTGGCAATGCTTGCAAGAATTTCATTCTGCGACGTATCATCTCTGTCTCCATCTCACCATAACTGCCAAACTCGTATTGCCACTTTTGTTCGCTATCTACACCATACAGGTTGTCAAGAAAATCAAGATAGCGTAGTTTCATTTTTGTGTTCACACCATCCTCACGCAAGGACAACAAAGTCTTCACGCTATCTAATTCTCCTAAACCTCTTTCAATGACTTTATCGAACAAAGCAAGATAGCTTCCAAAGTTCTTTACATCCTCTTTTTCTTCATTGGTCATATTTTTCGTGAAGTCCTTTTCGCTTGTCTTGTAACAACGAGGAAGGTCATTTTCCAGAGGATAATGCTCATATACGTCTCTGTATGTAGCTTCACGCAAGCTTTCTGTTGGGCAGTTCTCCCAACTTCCATCTTTAGTTTTGTGTTCCTGTAAGTAGAAACGCATTCTTGATGTACTCTTCGTAAAATAGAAAGCACGTAACTTCTCCTTGAAACGGTTGAAATCTATTGCAACCGTTTCATTACCCACTCTAACCTTTATGAGACTAAGGTCGTTGGGAATTTCCAACTTATAAATTCCCTTAAAATCATTTTTCCTACGGTATTCACAGATCCCGTCTGGAGTATCTTCATAGAAATAACAGGTCTTGAAGTTTTTAACTCCCTTAATGTCCATCAATATGTGATACAGTTCCGTTTCAGTTTTCTTTTGCGTTGGAATACTGACACGGACATCCTCAACGGTTCCGTCATACCACTCATCAGGACTTAGTACAGCGAAATCATCTTGTGGTTTTGCCTCTATTTTCACTGCCCCAGCAATATAGGACATGGCAGTATGGAAAACCTGCACCAATACGTCGATGGCATCCACGTCTGTTTCAAGTTCTATATCAGCACTAAATAATAAGTTTTGAGGCTCAACGATACTCACTTCACCTATGTTTTCACATAAGTTACGATGTTTGTGGAAAAAACATCTTACTCGTTTAGTAATGTCAGTACCTTTGAAAAACGGAGACAAACGTAAACGGACATGATATATTCCATGCTCACAGTCTGTTTCAATACCAACATTTTCCACAGCAGGGAAATGCGCAAGAATCAACTTACGATAATCATCCGTAGTTACAGGTGAGGTAGGATATACTTCATTGTCTGGAAACAAACCATACTTTTGAATGGAATATTTGCCATTAGTATCTGAAAGATAGTCTTCCAGTTTAAAACTAAGCTTATACGACAATTCGGTCAAGGCATAATTGGCCACATCTGCAATGGTCACACCTGGGTCATGTGGATTGAAGTCAGTCCACACATCCCCAGATAGTCCTTGTATTTCTTGAATGGTTCTCTTTTGCAATTCGGCATAGAGTTCATCTTCTGACTGCCTGCTAATATATATACCATTGTCGCTCATTGTCGTATAGTTTATAGGTTATACACTATTTGTGAAGTTCCAAATTTTCTCTATTCGATACGCTATGTCCTTCACTCCTTTTTTATCTCCTTTACTTCGCATTTGCAGAAATAGTTGGTCATCTTTATAATACCAACGTATCTTGATGTTTCCCGACCATCCCCACCAATGTTTCTGTGGTGATAGGATTTTTCTATCATTACCACTACAATGTGAGGCTGTCGCTACGCACAGGTCATAGGAATCATCTCGTTTATTGTAACATGAAGCATAAACTCGATAGATTCTGCAGCCATCAATTTCTTTATCTACAGCGGACTCTACAGGTAATTGATACCAATCGCCATCTGCTGGTATAGTCAAGTACGCATCAACCGAAGTTTCACTTGCTTGCTCAGGCTTTATCCTCTCTTCTGTATTATCTTCTTTTAGAGATTCATTCTCTGGCATATCAGTAGCAAACAACGGTTTGTCATCTACGATGTTGACCACAGAATCTATCAGAAGCGCAAAATGCTCTTCTGTCGGAACATTTCCTTTGCGGAAATAGTTCTTTAGTTCTTCTCTATTTTTCTTGTTGTCGCTCATACTCTAACCAATTATAAAGTTTGTACCAATACTTGAATCTTCAATTCCTTCACCAGCATCGGTGATTGTGATATTTATATCCTTTGGGTAAAGGATACCGCTTTCAGTACTACTGAGGTAATACACATCTTCGAGTTTACCCTTGGCATCATAAGATGGCTTATTGTGTCCTCCTTCTATAGTTAAAGAGACACAACGCTCTATACCTTCGTCATTCACCAACCATGCTTTCAGTTCCTCATACGAGTAGCGTTTGCCGAGTTCTGGTAGTTGCGCCTTGACGAACCACGGCACAAAGAAATTGTAGATACGTCTGTATAGTCTCCTCCGCGCTTCATCTGCATCACCATCTTTCTTTAATATAGCCGTCATGTTGATTGTTATCGTCTCGTATGTAGGGTTAACCACTCGGATCTTAGCAAAAGGTGAAACAAAACTCTTTATATATTGTTCTATCTCTGCCAATTTCCAATTTGGTAACTGTGGCAACACACGCTTCTCGGGATGAGGGAACACAACTATACGGACATCACTGCTATCTTTAGCCACAGGTATGCAACAAACTTTTTCGATGTCATCAAACCGCTCTAATATCATTTTCTCATAATCACAGCCATTCAAGGCACGATTGCGGGTTGATATGCGAGTAGTGGTTCTTATTGACATCGCTTTTTCATCCTCGGCAAGTTTTCCACCAAAGCCATCCATAGGTTGACTTACTTCCAACACCCTTGGATCTTCAATAGTCAAGGCAGATATTGAATCCGCTGTTAGCTGCCTACCATCACCATTTTCACATTGCACCTTGAAACAGTTCAGATAGATGCCATCAACAATGATATTGTTGGGAGCTACATCATTTTCAAAACCAATTCTAATCCAAACCTCGTTACTTGTAAACAGGCATTTGTTAGTGTTGTCATAAGTGTTTAGCACCATGAATCCACTACGTGTCAATCCGTTTGTGGCTTCTTGCAAGATGCACTCCGATGGGAAACGTTTCCATTGGCTTTCACCACAATTACTATACTCTATAACGGATGCAGCACTATCTTTGACAGAACCTATACGACTACCATATTTCGCATACCGCAGATTGAAATAGAACCTAATTTGCTTAACATGGTCTATTTCTGTAAGATTGAGATATACGTAATGTTTGCCAAGGTCGGGAAGTAATGGTATATTGCCATTTTCCAACTCAACTTTCTCATATCCATTGGTATCATTGATTCTATATAATGTACCTTTTTCACCTAAACAATCTACTGCCGTATAAGACAATGTTGTATCTGCAAGCATCGGCATTACAGGCATGTTCGGTACAGGTTTCTGATACCTTTCCTTAGCCTTGCTGTTATATACCATGACCTCTGCAAATTGCTTGCGATATACATCCATGCCAAAGCCAATGCTTGGCTCACTCAACCGTATGCGGTAGAATCCATTTGCCTTTTTGGTATAAGCATACGAGTTGTTTGTCCCCAATAGTGAATTGTCGGCAATATTCAAAGTCAACTCTACATCTTCCTTGACATTTCTGTTCTTGTCAGTTTCAAACAGTTGAATAGGGGAGTTGCCGCAAACGTTCCATTTACTATTTTCCTGCCACTCGCAGATAGCCTTAAAACTGCCATTTTTTATAGGCTGCTCTAAGTCATAGTCTTTATATAATAAGGTGTAGCCACCATCTGGTATTTTGTTCCATGTTCCTTTCAGAACCACGCTCTGAATTTTCTTCGCAGCCAGTTCTTCATTACCGAAAATGAACCACGAACCTTTTTCGCCTGTTGTACCAAACGGATAGAATGGTTGTGTGGAGTCCATTTCGCCAACTTCACTATACAAGCTAAAAGTACGGATGTCTGAAACCTCTACCTTTATTTGAATATCCCTAAACAGGACACTTGCCATTTCTGTAACGTTGATAGGCAAATCATTGATGAGTATGCGCACTATAGGATATGCCGTATCTATACCATGAATGTCTTTGCTACAAACAGAAAGAGGATTATCTCCATCTGCTATTGTAAATGTAAACAACAGACATTCTTCTTGCTTATTGTAAACAACAGAAAGTTCTCTCTCCGTCCAACCATCCTCGTTGCTTGTAAACAAACGAAATGTTGTGTTGTCTGCAACCGATTGTGCCAAATCCATTCTTCCTGCCATCATAAAGCGAAGAGACACATTTCGTGTTCCCTCTGTAAGTAATAACATAGGAGAGGCTATAGCCCAACCTAACTCTTGCTGCTCGTTGGCAGGATTGTTGTTTTTGAAGAGCACGCCATTATCCTTACCTTCAAGGGCTATAGGAGCTGTGATTACTCTTGTTCCTTGTAGAAACAGAGTATGTGCAGATTCGAGTATGGTTGGAATAACATATGCTTTTTCCTTAAGAGAATAATACAGCGCATTTCCTTCCGTACTTTCGCCTGCAACAAAACGTG
>ULYI01006004.1_pt1 | contig 12277 bp, 11 predicted proteins | sample 1962171 | NCBI WGS metagenome assembly ULYI01 (sample SAMEA4835863, study PRJEB28245) | human gut metagenome | biome: gut microbiome; material: fecal sample | place: Denmark | collected 2008 | reverse complement strand
CCGGCACAGAGACTGAGGCAGGGGAGTACTATCTCGATTCTTTGGCCGTGGCACCGGAATTCCGTGGCCACAGCATAGGCAGCATATTGATACAGAATGCATTGGAAGAAGCGCAAGCTCTTGGATTTACGAAGGCGACTCTTCTTGTGGACAGCAGGAAGGACTATCTTCAGCGCCTCTATGGCCGTCTCGGCTTCGAGAACGGAGAGACGGTGACATTCTTTGGGGATGAATATATAAAAATGTATCAGGAGATATAAGAATGAAGAGATTTTTCGTGTCAGTGCTGATGGCCCTCGTGCTGTCGGCATTGTCTTTCGCGCAGAACGGAAGGATAGTCACCGACGAGTGGCTGAGTCAGAACTACACCAAACGTGAGGTCATGGTAAAGGTCCGTGACGGCATACATATATATACTGTACTCTATGAGCCGAATCAGGAATATCTTGCAAAACTCGGCAGAAAAACATCTCCGGTGATGCTTCAGCGCACTCCTTATTCACTGAAGCCTTATGGGCTCGCTCCCGGAGAACTTGGCGGGAAGAAGGCCGGTTCGGGGTTCGGCGGCTCTCTCAAGGGAGATATGGCCAATTATGTGGCTGACGGCTATATAATTGTGTATCAGAATGTAAGGGGCAGGATGTTGAGCGAAGGAAAATACGAGCAGATGCGCCCTTATGTGTCCGGCATTGACGGCGCTGCCGATACTGTCTATGTGAAAGGAGTCGTGCAGACCGATGATGCCACGGACGTCTATGATTCGATAGAGTGGATATTGGCCAATACCGCGAACAACGGCAAGGTCGGAGTGAAAGGAGTTTCATATCCGGGATTCTATGCTACGCTGGCCATATTGTCCCGTCATCCTGCCATCAAGGCGGTCTCTCCGCAAGCTCCTGCTACAGACTGGTTTATGGGGGACGATGCACATCACAACGGGGCATTGTGCCTGACAGATTCATACAGATTCGGTTCCGGCTTCTATCGCGAAATGAAGAAGCCTGCTACGGTCGCACCTTCAAGCCTTGTCCGCATTGACGGGAATATCTATGACTATTTCAAGGGCAAGTCCATTTCCGAATTGTCAGCCTTTTTCGGCGACTCTCTCCGTTTCTGGAACCAGATGATGGTCCATCCGAATTACGACACCTTCTGGAAAGACAGGGACCCGAGCCGCCATCTTAAGAATATCACTGTCCCTGTGATGGTTACGGGCGGATTCTATGATGCTGAGGACTGCTATGGCGCATTCCGCACCTATGACATGCTGAAGAAAATGTCGCCTGACTGTCCGCTCTACCTTACCGCAGGTCCATGGTATCACGGCGGCTGGAACAACCGCTCTGTAAGACATCTTTCCGACGCGTGGTTCGGCGAGGCTATCGGCGCTTATTATCAGGACAATGTGGAATATCCGTTCTTTGCATATTATCTGGACGGCAAGGACTGCGGCGAAAGACTTCCTCGCGTAAATGTCTGTCCTTCAGGCGAGACCATGCGCAGCGTAATGGAAAACCGGAACGTGACAGATTTGTGGGAAAGTTACGATGTATGGCCGCCTGTAGAGATGAATTTCAGGAAACTCTATCTTTCCGGAGAAAATTCATTGACCTTCGGACAAGGCGGAGAGGCTTATTCAATGTCTTCCGAGCCAATGTCTTATAACCGTTCCATCACATCTGATCCCGCCTCTCCTGTTCCTTATATGGACAGTGACGCGAACAGCCGCGACAGGGCCTATATGGTTGCTGACCAGAGATTCAGTTCTGCACGCAATGATGTCGCCACCTACACGTCACCTGTTCTGGAAAAGGAACTTCATCTCGCAGGACCGGTCAATGTTCATGTAAGCGTCTCCGTCACGCCTGAGGACAATGCCCGCCTGACAGACGCGGATGTCATTGTGAAACTGATAGATGTCAGACCTGACGGCTACCAGATGCTGGTGAGAGCTGATGTCATGCCGCTCAGATTCAGAAAAAGCTTCGAGAAGCCGCTGCCGCTCAAGTCCGGCAAGAAGGTCAATGCTGATTTCACGATGTGTGACATTGACCATCATTTCCTTCCGGGGCATACGCTTATGGTGCAGGTGCAGGCTTCCTGGTTCCCGCTCATTGCCATGAACCCTCATACTTATCTGAAGAATCAGTATGAAGCGGAGGCCACCGACTACAAGAAAGCGGTCATGACCATCTGGTCAGCAGAAAGTTATCTGGAACTGCCGGTCATTTCGTTCTGATTCTGTGAAAACTCCATCCGAGGCCGATCATCAAGTTGTTCGGCCTCTTCAAGTCTGTAAGCTTGTAGCCTATGTTCAGGAAAAGACGCTTGGTGAGACTGGTCTTGAGATTGAACACCTGGTAGAATCCGTCGAAATCGCTTCCGTTATAGATGATGTTGTGGCCGACGCCGACTCCTACCGTGAAAATCGGCATTATCAGCTCTGCTCTGAGTGATAGGCCTGCTGCCAATGATTCTTTCAGCGGAGGTCTTCTGACGAGCAGCTTTATGCCGTCTTCAGTATAGTCTGTGCCTGCTATGTGGCTTCTGAGGTTGGCGCTCTCATCATATTGCAGATCCACGGAAAGACCTGCTGCAAAGCACTTTCCGACGCGGTACATAGGGTTCAGGTCGATCCCGGCCACAGCGAACTTGTTTCCAAGTATATAGGCATTGTCCTCATACATGAGACCTTTCGAGCGCAGAGCGCCGTAAAGTGTCACGTTCAGCGACATCCTGTTTATGAATCTGCTTTCATCTCTCTCATCCGGAATGCTGCAATAAGGCCTGGTGCCTGACCAGATGTCATTGAATCCGTAATCTGCTTTGCGGCTCAGTTTGGCGCCCGGTTTTCTCATGCTGCATTCTCCGAAACCGTAGGTGCCGCCCACCTTGATGCCCAATGTGTTTACTCCGGCGTTGGGATATCTCGTGTTGCCGTTAGAAAAATGCGAAATATCGACCCCGAAGAACAGAGTCGCCTGATTTACAGGGCGATAGGTGAGGATTAGACTCGCATTGATATAGGCATTGACCTTGCTGCCTACTACGGTGTTGTAGAGGTTGGATCTGCCGTCAAGTTCCTCGTCGTCGTGAAATGGCTTCCAGCCGAATGATGCGCCGAAATTCCATTCATAATCAAGTGAGAGGCGGCTGGCAAGTCTGCATATCTGTGCTCCCTGGAATATATAGACCGCAGTCGGCATGCCGATTTCCTTCTTGTCGAAAAAGGTGTTCCAGCCTACTCCGATTCCCTGATATGCGGTAGGGAACAATGTTCCGAATGTACTGGACGCGGGGAACTGGTAGGAGTATTGAAGATGTGCTGATGCGCTGTAGTTCAGGGGCTTGCCTGTTCCGTTCTCTCCTCTGAAGAACTTATGGGTCGGCATCAGCCATGCTCCTCTGGCATTGATTCCTATTCTGTGTGTGGACGGAGTGTTGCGTGTGGAATCGCGCGGAACCGAGCATGACGCGGACGTGTGGGCCGAACCGGTCCAAACATTCAGTGTCATCAGCAATAAGGTCAGAAGGGTAGCCCGCAGAATCTTTTTCACAACTTTCCGTCTTGGTTTTTTCAGAGACCGAAGTTAATCCCTTTTTCCAATGTTTCCAAAAATTTTTGCTTGAGGAGCAGCCGGTAAAGTCATTTTGCATATTTTGCGCAAATGTTATAAATTAGCACTTTTGAAGAAAAAATCGGAAAGATGACCAGAGAGGAACTAATCGAAAAAGTTAACGGAATTCTGTCAGAAGAGTTTGAAACAGATGTGACCGAAATGAGACCTGACGCACCTATGCTTGAGGTTCTGGATTTGGACAGTCTCGATATGGTGGACGTTGTCGTGCTCGTGGAGAAGAATTTCGGATATGTTATGAAGAAAGAGGATTTTGCCAAGATCAAGACTTTTTCTGACTTCTACGATTTCCTGCAGGGGAAAATCTGATTCGTCGCAATATTTTCGCGCAATGGCAAAGAACTGGCAGGGAAAGTCCCGTGGGGGACGTACTGGATATGAGATTTTCGTCTTTCTGATCAGACATTCGGGAGTCAGGACAGCCTATTGCCTGTTGGCCTTTGTGGCATTGTACTTCATTCCGGCGGCACCGCGTTCCACAGCGGACATCTGGCGTTATGCAAGAAAAATCTTAGGTTACGGACCGCTGAAATCAGCATTGTTCATATACAGGAATTATTTTTCTTTCGGGAAATCCATCATTGACAGGGTCGCAATATCTTCCGGCTTGTCGGACCGGTTCCATTATAAGTTCGAAGGCTACGAGGCGCTGCTCGAGGCATTGGACGGGAACAGGGGAGCGATAGTCATAAGCGCGCATTTCGGCAACTGGGCTGCAGGAGAGCCGTTTTTCAGACAAGGGAATACCAAGATGTCGCTGGTGATGTATGACAATGAACATGCAGATATCAAGGAAGTCCTCGAGGAAAACCGTTCTGCTGACGCGTCTTTCAGGATCATTCCTGTAAACAAGGACCCGCTCGCGCACGTGTTCATGATATCGGAAGCCCTGGATGAAGGCGAACTTGTCTGCTTCCTCGGAGACAGATACGTGAACGAAGACAAACTCCTGACCTCTGAATTGATGGGCCACAAGGCTGATTTCCCGTTCGGCCCATTCCATCTGGCGGCAAGACTGAAAGTTCCAGTGTTCTTCTATTTTGCTGTGCGTGAGAAAGATATGACGTACAGGTTCAGTTTTGTCAATGCCGAAAAACCCGTCTCGCGTAAAGGTGGGGAAAACATGATTTTGGGCCAATTCATCAGGTCATTGGAAAACGAAATGAAACAGCATCCGGAGCAATGGTACAATTACTATGACTTCTGGAAATTGAAAAAATAACTGACTATGGACAGCAAGTACAAGGGGAGAAGAATCTCGGCTCTCGACGCTCAGAGGGCGGCTCATGAAATCGCGTTTGCGCCTGTTGTGTTTCAGGTAAGCCGGCTCATGATCAATTACGGCATTTTCGAAATGCTCGAAGCTGCAGGGCGTAGTGTTCCTGCTGGACTGACCGCCGAAGAAGTGGCTGAAAAGGCAGGAATCTCGGTCTATGGCGCCAAAGTACTGTTGGAGTCGTCTCTGACTGCAGGAACAGTGTTCCTCAATGACGGACGATTCACTATTTCCAAAGTCGGATGGTTTCTCCTCAATGACCCGATGGTGCGCTCCGACATTGACTTCAATCATGACGTGAACTACAAGGGACTTTTCCATCTGGATGAGGCTGTGCGCACAGGAAAACCTGCCGGACTGAAGGAGCTCGGTCCATGGCCGACATTGTACGAAGGGCTTTCTTCTCTGGAGCCCCAGGTGCAGAAAAGCTGGTTCGGCTTCGACCATTTCTATTCGGACAATTCATTCGAACAGGCTCTGCCACACATATTTGCGTTCCCGACGGCGACGATTCTCGACATTGGCGGAAATACAGGCCGTTTCGCTCTTAAAACCGTGAGCGAAAATGCCCAGGTCAATGTTACTGTGATGGACCTTCCGCAGCAGCTCGCTATGCTGAAGGACAACATTGACGGAAAACCCGGAGCCGAAAGGATCCATACTGTAGCAGGGGATCTGCTGAATCCGGAAACGGTCATTCCGGGCGGTTTCGATGTGGTCTGGATGAGCCAGTTCCTCGACTGTTTCTCTGAGCAGCAGGTTGTCAGCATCCTTTCACGTGTCGCTTCCGGGCTGAAGCCTGGCGCCCGTGTATATATTATGGAGACGCTCTGGGACAGGCAGAAGTTCGATACTGCGTCCTTCGACCTCGCGCAGACAAGCGTGTATTTTACCGCCATGGCCAATGGCAACAGCAAGATGTTCTACAGCAATGACTTGTTCAAGATGATTGAGACTGCCGGCCTGCGGGTGGATGAGATTGTCGATAATCTCGGCTATGGTCACAGTCTGATACGTTGTTCTCTTGCAAATGCTTAAAGGAAAGGTATTTATATCGGCCTCGGCGATGGTGACATCTCTCGGCGAAGGCGTGGAACGGAATTTTTCGGCCTTGCTTCGGGGAGAAGTCGGCGTGCGTCGTGTCGTAAACCCTCGTGTTTCCCAGTCTCCTGTTACCGCCGGGATCATTCCGGATTCCGTATATGATGCTTTGTACGAGCGTTATGACAGGCAGCGGACATTGACATTGACAGAAATCATCGCAGTTCACTGCATCAGTTCCGTTCTCGGACACCGCAGCGCGGACGGCATCGGATTGGTGATAGCTTCAGCGAAGGGAAACATTTCGCTTCTCGAAAGCCATAGCGCGGAGTGGGCAGAGTTACGCGAGGAGACCGGCGAGGTGGCGGGAGTCGTGGCTCAGCATCCGGATTCGCCAGGCTCTCCTGGTGCGGGCTCAGCACTGCTGCTCGGCCCGATGGCCAGGAGAATCGCCTGCAGGTTCGGGATCAATGCAGATGATACCTTTGTCGTTTCCAATGCTTGCATTTCCGGAATTACGGCTGTTGCAGTAGCCAGAAGACTCATTCTCTCTGGACGGTATAAAGAGATGGTCGTAGTCGGCGTCGATACACAGAACCGATTCATTACCAGTGGTTTCGCGTCCTTCAAATCACTTTCAGACGATGTCTGCAGACCTTATGACGAATCACGTTGCGGACTGAATCTCGGTGAGGCGTGCGGGGCGATGTTATTGACCACGGAAGGGGATGGTGTCTGCATAAGCGGAGCGGCATTGACCGATGACGCGAACCATATTTCAGGCCCGTCAAGGACTGGTGACGGACTGTATTTCGCTATGCGCAAGGCAATGGCGGAAGCAGGTGCGGACAATGTGGATATGCTCCAGATGCACGGCACCGCCACTGCATATAATGATGAGATGGAGTCCAAAGCCTGCTCGCTTGCAGGGTTGCAGAACGTGCCTGTGCAGAGCCTGAAGCCATATTTCGGGCATGCGATGGGGGCTTCCGGAGTGATAGAGACCATTATCGCGGCTGAAGAACTCCGTAATCAGATTTTGGCCGGAACACCGGGCTTTGAGACGCTCGGAGTCCCTATGTCGCTGAATATCAGCCGGTCCAATGTGGAACTTCCGTCCGGAAAACCGCTCCGAGCATTGAAAACAGCCTCCGGTTTCGGCGGAACCAATGCGGCGTTGCTTCTGGAATACCATCCTCAAGATGCGCTCTCGTGCGAGTCTCCCGTGAAGGTCAATGCAGATGTTCTCAGAACGGTTCTGGTGGAATCAAGTCGCATCTTGCTGAATGATAAAGAGGTGTATTCTTCGGACTCTGTTGATTTCCAGGACTTTATACGCTCTACTTTCAAGACTGTCTGCGCTCCGAACATGAAGTTTTACAAGATGGACAGTCTGTCCAAACTTGGCTACGTCGCATCTGAAGTGCTTCTTGATGGCATTGAGTATGGTGAAGAGGACTGCGGACTCATTTTGTCAGGAGTTTACGGCAGCCTCGATACGGATATCCGGCATCAGCAAATCATTGACACAGAAACAGATGCCTCCGCGAGTCCTGCAGTGTTCGTCTATACGCTTCCGAATGTGGTGGAGGGCGAAATTTCCATCCGTCATCATATCAAGGGTGAGAATACCTGGTTCTGGTCAGATGACAGGACGCTTTCGGACGTGCGTGAGTATGCTGAGCTGTCAATGTCTGCACAGGATATGAAATATTGCATTGTCGGTCACATTGATTTTCTGAATGGCAGATATTTCGCTAAATTTGAACTCTTGGTCCGCCGGTAGCCGGACATTGTTATTCTGATAATTGTAGAAATTATGGATGAACTTATAGAAAAACTTAAAGCCCAGCTCATTGAGGCTTTGAATCTTGAAGAGATTACGCCTGAGGACATTGACCCGGAAGCTCCTCTTTTCGGGGACGACGGTCTCGGGCTCGATTCTATCGACGCGTTGGAAATTATCCTGCTCCTGGACAAGGATTACGGCATCAAGCTGAAAAATCCTGCTGAGGGAAAACAGGTGTTCTATTCGGTCAAGACCATGGCCGACTATATCCGCGAACACGGGAAAACTGCATGATATGGAAGTCTATGTGAGCGGGCTTGGTGCGATTTGCGCGGCCGGGACCAATGTAGCAGAATGTCTGGAGTTAATGCGGAGCGGCTGTTCAATGCTTGCTCCTGTGAGACGTTTTCAGACTGCTCTCGGGTTCCCCGTCGGTGAGGTCTGTCTTTCTGATGACGAACTTAAAGATGCGTTAGACATTGACAGGCAAGAAGTTGCAAGTCGTACAGCTCTGCTCGGACTCAAGGCTGTGGACGAGGCATTGACAGATTTTGTCAGCCGTAGTGGCAAGGCAGACGGGCTGAAAGAGCTCCGCTGCGCATTTCTGTCCGGTACTTCGGTGGGCGGAATGGATTTGAGCGAGGTTTTCTGGCAGGAGCACCGCGATGACCTTACTGGCGGCGACGCGAGAAGTCTGAGCATGCATACGCCCGGGGATGTTACCTCGATGATGGCGCATTATCTGGAGTCCCGTGGGGTCAATATAGTTTTCAGCACGACCATAAGTACGGCGTGTTCTGCTGCCGGCAATGCTATTATGCTGGGAGCCAAGATGTTGCGTGAAGGATTGTGCGATGTGGCCATTGTGGGCGGTACGGATTCGCTTTGCCGTTTTACTATGAACGGGTTCAATTCCCTGCGTATTCTTGATCCGGAAATCTGCAGGCCGTTCGACGAGTCGCGTGCAGGGCTGAATCTCGGTGAGGGTGCAGGGTATCTTGTGCTCACTGCCGACTCTGAAGGCGCTGTCTGCAGGCTGACCGGCTGGGGCAATGCCAATGAGGCTTACCATCAGACGGCGAGTTCGCCTGAAGGTATAGGGCCGGGATTGTCAATGTCCGCAGCACTTGCGCAGGCAGGTCTGGATCTGTCCGACATTGACTTTGTCAATACGCACGGGACTGGTACTCAGGTCAATGACCTTGCAGAGAGCAATGCCATGCTGCGGGTTTTCGGTGGTGCTGTTCCGCCGTTCAGTTCGCTCAAGGCCTATACAGGGCATACTCTTGCCGCTTCTGAGGGAATAGAGGCTGTGATGGTCTGCAAGTCGTTGGAACTGAATGATTTGTCGTGTATGGGCTCGTGCGGTTTCTCCTCTCCGATTCCGGAAACCGGTCTTGTGCCGTTTATGGGTTCTTGCTGTTACGCTGCTTCTCTTTCGGAAACCGGTCTTGTGCCGTTTGCGACTCGAGATGGTTCTAAGCAACGGTTGCACAACATATTGTCCTCGGCCTTCGGCTTCAGCGGCAACTGCGTCTCTCTCGTCTTTTCGGATATCATTGACACTCAATCTTCTAAAGCACTTTAGCCATGCTGTTTATTCCGCATAAACATTTATATATCAGCGGTACTTCATATGTCAGTGCTGATGAGCCTGATTATAAGGAAGTTATAACTGATGCGAATTCGAGGCGCAGAATGGGGCGGCTCCTGAAGATGGCTGTCTGGTGCGGGCTGAAATCGCTTGATGGTGTCCCTTCCGAGAGGGTGGCCGGAATCATCACCTCTACGGGTGCCGGCTTCATGAAGGATACCATCTCTTTCGGTTCAAGCATTTTCGACAGGGAGGAAACTCTGCTGAATCCGTCACCTTTCATGCAGTCCACATTCAATACGGCATCCGGTTACATTGCATTGATCCGAAAAATTCATGCCTATAATACGACTTATGTGCAGCAGGCGGACGGTTTCGCGGCTTCTCTTGTCGATGCCGCAATGCTGCTCGATGATGCGGGTGAGGGGAATGTGGCATTGGTCGGTGCTTTCGACGAGGTTACGCCGGAGGTCGATGTCATAAGGCAACGTCTCGGTCTATATAGAGTCGAGGACGGTTTCCTTCCGTTGGGAGAAGGCGCTGCTGCATTTCTGCTCAGTGCCGCGATGCCGACTGACTTTTCCGAGTCGTGCCGGGCAACTGAAATGTCCGCAGGGCCGGGTGGTGGTGATGGTTCCGAGTCTGCCTCTGAGCGTGGTGGTGATGAAGCCGGCTCTGTGTCTGCCTCTGAGCGTGGTGGTGATGAAGCCAGCTCTGTGTCTGCCTCTGAGCGTGGTGGTGATGCAAACTCCGAGTTCTCCACCGGACCTTTGCATGAGTCCGAGTCTGCCTCTGAGCGTGGTAGTGATGAAGCCGGTTCTAAGTCAGCCTCTGAGCGGGGTGGTGGTGCAAACTCCGAGTTCTCCACCGGACCTTTGCGTGAGTCTGAGTCTGCCTCCCGGCCGTGTGATGAATTCAGTTCTGAGTCTGCCTCTGAGCACGGTGGGGATGCAAACTCCGAGTTCTCTACCGGACCTTTGCGTGAGTCCGAGTCAGCCTCCCGGCTGTGTAATGAATTCGGCTCCGAGTCTGCCTCTGAGTGTGGCGGTCATGCAAACTCCGAGTGCTCCACCGGACCTTTGCGGGGGTCTGAGTCTGCCTCTGAGCACGGTGGGGAATCCGGCTCAAAGTCCTCTTTCTGCCCCCTGCACGAGTATGGGGAAACCTCATATAGCTCGCTGAACGGCACCAAAGACGGCAACGCAGCTCTCCGATTCTGTGGTCTCGCGAATCTTTCAGACCTCCCGAAATGCGCAGAGAATCCGATCGCTGAACTGTTCGGAATCAATGCCTGTGTCAATGTCATAAGCTGCGCCGACCATGTCGAGTCTCTCGGAGCGTTCCGTTCACTGCTTCCGGTATTGCTCTGTAAACTCATCTCGGAACAGAAGATTCCGGATGGTTATACCGCGATAGTGGATGATGTCAATGAGGATGGCGTTATCGTCTTGTTACATAAGTAGTTGACTTCTGCCGATATGTCTGCCATAGCAATACTCTGCATACTTGCCATTGTCCTTTCCATAACAGTCTTTATGGTCTGGGCTTCTGCCAGCATACGCTCAGGAGTATATGTGCGGGCATTCTGTCGTGAGAAAACCGACCGGAAAGTGGTTTATCTGACTTTCGATGACGGGCCGCATCCGCCTGAAACTGAACGTGTTCTGGATGTCCTCCGTGAACATGGCGCCAGAGCGACTTTCTTCTTGATCGGCTCCAAAGTCTCTGGCAATGAGGCTGTTCTGCGTCGCATGCTTGAAGAAGGACATGCGCTCGGACTGCACACTTACAGCCATGCCGGCACTTTTCCGTTGTTGTCTTTCGATAAAATGCTGGCCGATGTCAATGAAGGGAAACGTGCAGTGGAAAGTGTCGCCGGCAAGAAGATTTCATTGTTCCGTCCTCCTTTCGGCGTGACGAATCCGACTATCGCTAAAGTAATTCGGACTCTTGGTCTGCAAACTGTCGGCTGGGATGTAAGAAGCTTTGACACAATGTTTTGCAAGTCGTCAGAACATTCTTGCAAGCAGTCTGTATATTCTTTTAAGCAGTCAGAGCATTCTTGCAAGCAGTCTGGACATTCTTGTAAGCAGTCTGGACACGACTGGTATGTCCCTGTTGTAGAACGGATTATGAAACAGGTGCGCCCCGGCTCAGTCATCCTCCTCCACGACAGACTCGATGGAGCAAGCGAGCTCCTCTCCCTCCTCCTTGACAGCCTTGCTGCCTCTGGCTATGACTTTACCCGCGCTTTGCCTAATACTCTGATTTCCTCTTCGGATTCATCGGAAACCAACCTTTCCTGACTCTCTCCCTCTGTTCGAAAATCTCCAATATGCTCCACAGGCAAGAGCACCCCACGACTCCAAGAATGGGGCTTGCTACGCTGTTCTCTACCAGAAGGCTTGCCACGATGAAGGCCAGGCCTGCAAGCGCAAATGCCCACCAGCATTTAGTGCCGAAATAATACTCGCTCTTGATTACGAGAGGGTGAAAAAGTCCAATTACCAAAAATGTGATAACTGCTATGATTAAACCAGAGTAGTTCATTTGTCGTGTTCTGTCTGTTTGTCTGTCGATCTATCTGCCACCTGCCGCAGCATTCCATCCATATTGTCCGCAGGGGCTTGGAAATAATTTCCGCCGCAAATATACGCAATCCCGCGTGATTTGCCAATCATTCGTGGTGAAGGTTGCCAGTCACGTGTGCAAATCAGGCCCTTCTGTCCCCGTCGTTCTTCATATTGTCCCTCACGTGTGCAAATCGTGGGTTTCTGCCCCCGTCATCCCTTTATTTCATTGCCACGGGTGCAGATCATGGGTTTTCGCCCCCGTCGTTTGATTCACGTGTGCAGATTGCGGGTTTTTGCCCCCGTCGGCTTTCAGGGATGTTGTCCCCGAACTGCGGCAAGAGCCCGCTCTGCTCAGGGTGCTTCGCA
>ULYI01006118.1_pt1 | contig 12649 bp, 9 predicted proteins | sample 1962171 | NCBI WGS metagenome assembly ULYI01 (sample SAMEA4835863, study PRJEB28245) | human gut metagenome | biome: gut microbiome; material: fecal sample | place: Denmark | collected 2008 | reverse complement strand
TACCATACCAAGAACTACCAGGGAACTACAACCGCTGCGATACGGCGGTGAATAACGGTATGATTATACCATACCAAGAACTACCTGGGAACTACAACATGCCCTTTCCGCTCAGGAAAAGAAGCGGAATTATACCCTGCAAGGATCTCACGGTCAGAACTCCCGCGCTGCTGCTCGGCAATTTTTGTGTTGCTTTTTTCGTCCGAAGTGGGTATAATGGTATCAGAAGGTTGAGCATTGCTCTTTCCGCTTTCAGCGGACGGGGTAACGTCGGCATGTAAAGTCCGCCGGGTGCTCGGCCTTTCGTTTTGCCGTTCGGCGCTGGAGCTATACACATATTCGCCATCACTCCGTTCCTTGACGTTGATCGTCACGCGGTACGGGGTGCTTTCTTTTGTACAGACGCCACACCATCACAAAAGCGCGTGCGAGCATCGCACGCGCTTTTCTCGTGAATGTGGAGATCTATAACCGTACTTCGACCTCCGGGAAAAGTTTTCTCCCGCTGCCGGCGCCGTAGTTTCCTGATGCCCACAACTTTGAACAAGGGCTGCATAACCAATAACAAAAAGAATAACCCGCCTCCCTCGCAACATTGAACACAGTGGGAGACCATTGCTTTTCATAAAAACGGCGCAGACCGTGGAACGGAACGGTTTTTACTCCGCCAACTCGAAGGTATCCCGCTGGTTCACGGCATCCAGCGCCAGCTGCGCCCGAGACAACGCATCAGCAGTCTCTTCGTAGTCCGCCTCCACCGCGGCCAGATCGTAGTTGGCATAGGTGTAGTCGATGATGTTGGACTGCCGCCCGTACTGCTCCTCCACCCGCTCCTTGGGCAGCCGCGCCTTCATTTCCGCCAGCTTGTTCTTCCGCTGGGTGAGCTGGGGGATATAGACCAGCATCTCGTCGATGGTCATGTGGAAGTCAGGGATAACGTGGGTAGCGTTGAACACATTGATGGCGTGCTTTACCTTGCGGATACGCTGCTCCAGCTCCGCCAGCCGATTCTGGGTGTCGGCATAGTCGTAGGCCGGGCGCACGGACTCCACATCCTCGCCCATGGCGGCGCAGAAATCCTTACTGCGGCTCTCCTTGTCCAGCAGGGCGGCGTGCTCACCGTGCAGCTTTTTCAGCAGCTTATTGGCCTGTGCAGAGGTGTATGTCATGGTCGTTCGTCCTTTCTCTTTTATAAATTTTCACTCTCATTATACATGATTTTGCGGCGCAAGTCCAGCAAAAGACGAGTGTATGCCCATCGTTCCGCCGTCTCCACCAAAATGTCGCTCCCGCGCCGTTCTCCCCCGCGTTCTCCAGACCGGACGCGGGGAGCTCGATACAAAAAAACCGTGCCCGGCCGGAGCCGGACACGGAATGAGGGGTAAACCCCATGGAAAAGACAAATTGTGAAGCTTTAAAACGGAAAAGACAAATTGTGCGGTTTGGTGTGCGCCTTACTTCATCTGCAGGCGGTTTTCGCTATCCCAGCTGGTGATGTCCAGATTCCGGTACTGCCGGCGCAGACGGGTCAGCTCCTCGTTGTCACCGCCCAGCGCGGCAATGCGGTTCACCACAGCCAGATCGGCGGCGGACATGGGTGCGTCGCTGTCCGTACCACAGGCGGCGCAGTGATAGGTCTTCCCATCGTATGCTACATCGCTGCTGCCGCAGACAGCGCAGCGGATCGTTTTCGTTACCAGTGCCATAATTCGTTACCTCCATATATTTCAAATTTTCCTGTCGACAATAGAATCATAGCACAGGATTTATTATTTGTAAAACGCATTATTGTACTTGCAACTATGAGTAAATGTATGATAGAATAAACTCAGAAACGAGGTGAGCGCATGAGCATAACCAAATATCAGATGTTCCTGAAGACGGCGGCCTGCGGCAACTTCTCCAAGGCGGCGCAGGCGCTGAACTTCACCCAGTCCGGTGTCAGCCACGCGGTGCAGTCGCTGGAGGAGGAACTGGGCGTCACGCTGCTGAGCCGCAATCGGGGCGGCGTAGTGCTGACAGCGGATGGCCGGGCGCTGCTGCCGGAGATCGAAAAGCTGTGCGCCGCCCACCACGCGCTGATGCAGTCGGCAGCCAGCCTGCGGGGCATGGATGCCGGTCTTGTCAAGGTCGCCACCTTCTCCAGCGTGTCGGCCCAGTGGCTGCCGTCCATTCTCAAGAGCTTTGGCGGACAGTACCCCAGCATCGAGTTTGACGTGGTCACCAGCGACTTCTACGAGCAGGTGGAGGAGTGGATCCTGAAGGGTACGGTGGACTGCGGCTTTCTGCGATTGCCCTCGGTGAAGCGCCTGCAGACCTACGCGCTGCACCGGGACGAGCTGCAGGTCATCGTCCCCTGCGACCACCCCTACGCCCGGACGAACCCCTTCCCGGCAGAGGCACTGGCGGAGGAGCCGTTCATCCAGCTGGAGGAGGGCGAGGACTACGAGATCCGGGCGGCCTTTGACGAGATGGGCATGCGGCCCAACGTGAAGTACACCGCACGAGAGGACCGCACCATTCTGGCCATGGTATCCAAGGGGCTGGGCATCAGCCTGCTGCCGGAGCTGATGGTGCGCCACAGCCCCTACCCGGTGACGGCCTGCCGCCCGCCCATGACGTTTTACCGGAACATCGGCATCGCGGTAAAGGACGAGAAGGCGCTGTCCGCCTCCACCCGCCGCTTTGTGGAGTACGTCCGTGGCTGGGTAGCGGAAAACGGCGGCAAGTAAAACAGCATGACGAAAAGGCCCTCCGGCTGCGCCGGAGGGCCTTTTGTATCGTTTCGAAGGGTTACAGCTGTTGACCGCCCAGATAGACGGCGCGGCGTGTATTTGCCAATAGCATACGCCCTTTTCAGGATGAAATGCAAGGAAATCTTCGCGGCTGACACGGCCGTCTGCGCCGCACATTAGATAAAGGACATGAACAGCAGCAATATGATGAGGAACCCGAAATTGAATGCAGAGAACTGCCAAATATAGCTTTTTGTCTTGTCCGGGTTGTGGCGCACATACTCGCGGAATGTGATAAGGCTTGCCAACGACGCAATCAGTGTTCCCACGCCGCCGATATTTACGCCAACCAGCAGATCCGGATAGTTGTCCGTAAACTGCGAGAGCAGGATCGCCGAGGGTACGTTACTGATGCACTGGCAGCTCAATGTACTGAACAGCAGCGTATTGCGTGCAAGAAGTGACGAGAAGAAGTTTCGTACCACTTCGATCCGTCCCATATTTCCGGCGAAGATGAAGAAAAATACAAACGTAAGCAGCAGCGGGTAATCCACCATTTTTAGTGCTTTTGGATCCAGGAACAACAGGGCGGTAGGGATCACGATCAGACCGACCCAGTACGGTATTCCGCGGAAAACAATGACGATTGCCAGCGTGAACAGCAGAAGGTAGACAACTGTACGCCACGGTGTGACCTCCAGACGCTTATTCTCCAGTTCCATTTCCTCCGGTTTCACAAACACAATGCAGCATAAGGTGATCAGCGCGACAGAAATCGCGAAGGGCGGCAGCATGATCGCGACAAATTCACCGTTGGGAATGTTGAACTTCGTGTACAAAAACAGATTCTGCGGGTTTCCGAACGGCGTCAGCATGCCGCCCAAATTCGCGGCGATATTCTGCATGATAAAGGTGAACGCCATGTATTTTTCTTTTTGCGTGGAGGACAGCACAAAATACCCCAGCGGCAGAAACGTCAGCAGCGCCATATCGTTTGCGATCAGCATAGAGCCAATGAACGTGATATATACCAGTATCAATACACACATCCTGGCGTTTTTGAACTGCTGCACGACTTTTCTGGCCAGCATATAAAAGAAGTTGATATTTTTCAGCGCACACACCACCGCCAGCACGCAAAACAGGCAGGTCAATGTTTTCAGGTCAAAATACCCCAGGTATGTGCTGTCCACAGGGACGATGAAGCTCGTCACCACTGCCGCAAAAAGGGCGACAAGCATAACGACATTCTTTTTCGAAAATGCCGCGAAGCTTTTCACTTTTTCTTGAGATAACAGATTCATTAAATGTTGTCCTTTGCTTGAATACGATCCTGCCGGATCTTGTTGCGGATGCAATAGTCATAGATCGCGGAACCTTCATTGCAGTACACGACCACCGTCTTTTCGCATCCGTCAAACAGTCCCCAACCCAATTCCACGACCGAGTCAGGAATGATGATTTTTTCCAAACTTGTGCAGCCCCGGAAGGCGCAATCGTCGATCCGCTCCACGCTGTCCGGAATCTCCAGCTCATCCAGCAGTGAGCAGTTGCTGAACGCGCCTTCACCGATCTCGCGGACACTGTCGGGAATGGTGATGCGGTTGAGCTTCTTGCTCTCACAAAACGCCCAGTCGCAAACGCTCACAACGCTGTCCGGGATGTCATACTGTACCTCTCTGCTGCTGGCGGGATAGGCGATCAGGATGGACTTGTTTTTATTGAACAGCACATGGTTGCTGCCATCACGCTTGATGGGGGCAGATTTGTAGTATTTGTTCTTGCTGTCCACCTGAATAGATCTGATGGCGGAGCAGCCTCTGAAGGGGGCGTCACCGATATTGGATACTGTTGAGGGAAGCTGCACCTTTATCAGCGACGTACAATTCTTAAAGGCGGCCTTGCCAATTTTTCTGACGCCCTCCTGCATATTGATCTCGGTAATGCTGGTACAGCCGTTGAACACCAAGTCGTCGATCTTCGTTACCGTCTCCGGCAGAGTTATGGAGGTGAGCCCCACACAATCGGCAAACGCACTTTCTCCCAAAATGGTCAGGTTCGCGGGCAGTCTGATACTCTTCAAGCTGCGGCAGCTGTTGAATACACCGCCATAGATCTCCGTGATCCCATCGGGAAGCTCCACCTCTTCCAGTGCAGAACAGTTTTCAAATGCACGCTCACCGATCTTGATGCAGTTATTCCGTACCACCAAGGATTTCATGCTGACGCAGTCTCTAAAGGCGCTGGTGTGAATTTTGACTGTTTTTTCCGGTACATCCATTTCCTCCAAATTGCGGCATCCTCTGAAGCTTTCCTCCCCGATCTCTTCAAGGGTCGACGGCAATTTGATGTGGTGCAGGCGGATGCGATCCTTGAACGCACCGTCAGCAATGATGCGGATCCCCTCGTCGATCTCAATGTCCGTGCCGTTGTCCTCGCACCGCTCGACGACATCATTGTTCTTGGTCAGGCGATCCATTGCTGTGGCAGGCAGGTCGCGTACCATCGCCCGGACCAGCTTATCCAGATTATCTGCGGTACTGTGGTGCGTATTCGCAAAAAGAAGCTGGAATGCCGGCGGAAGCTCCACGTTATCAAGATAAATGGGGTACAGCCGCTTTCCGTTTTCTCGTGCAACAATGATCTCCATGCCGCAGAAGGGCGAGGCCATGGAATTTTGGGATACGAACACCAGGATCGCATCCGCAGCCTCGATCCGCACACGCAATTCGTCGCGGAAATCATTTCCGTTTTCGCAGGATTCATCATACCAGATCCTGTATTTCTTGTCGTACAGGGCATCCAAAACGGGGTACACTCTGTTGGAGTCTTTGTGCGAGTAACTCACAAACAGATAGGGCTCCTTGTTTCCCGTCTAAATCCAAGCAGTGTCACCCCCGCTATGCGCCCCGCCCTCCCATATGAAAAAAGCACCGTGCAGCGCATCAAGGCCACACGGTGCTTCTTATTTACATCCGCATTCAAGTCTGCTCCAGGCAGTTCTCATCAAACGCCACCTCCGCACCGCAGAGGTTGTCCAGCAGCGTATCGTTGTCGTAGAAAGCGCTCTCATGGACCCGCAAAGTCATCCAGTCGCCCGGCATCTCCGCCAGCCGGATGGCGGTGCCGTTGCGGATAAAGCGACCGCCGTAGATATTGCTGCTCCAGGAGCTGCTGCCATTGGTGTCGATGCACAGCGCCACGCCGTTACGGCTGAAATCGGAGCGCTGCACCCAGATCCAGCCGCCGTCCGCCGCCAGCGCACCCACATCCCAGCCGGAGATCTCGCAGCGATCGAGATAGGTGGGTGCCTGCGCCTTTATACCGGTGCCGCCGCTGCCCCGGAGCCGGCAGCCCTGCAGCACCACGTGCATATCCACCACCGTATTCTCCGGCAGCCGCTCCACCGTCACCGGCGAGGCAAAGGTGGTACCGTCGTCATGGGCCACAAGCTTCACAGGACGCCGGATGGTCAGCGGCTGGTCATACGTCACCGCCGGCAGATAGATGGTCACAGCCGTCTCAAAGCTGACCTCCCCGGTCAGCCTGTCCAGCAGCGTCTGCAAGGCCTCCGTCGTGTCCAGCGCCGTGTCCTCCCAGCTATACGACTGGACGGGCTGCTCACCGCACTCCACCACCTGCCGCAGGGTGATCTCGTCGCCGTTTTTCATATACAGCGTCCAGATAATGTCGTTATAGGTGCATTTGCTGGTGACATGGTGCTCGTGGGCGTACAGCGCCCCGGCGTCGGCGTAGTTGTCTGTGGCTGCGTCCACCACGCAGGCGTCGCCCTCCTGCTCCACAACCTGAATGGTATGACGCTCCACCAGCGCCGAAAACGCCGCGCGCACGTCCTCCTCCCTGTCATCCGCCTTCACCACAAACAGGCACAGCGGGCTGCTGCCCTCCTCACCCCGGAGCAGCAGCTCCTTCCGGTGGCTGGCGGGCACACCGCCGCCGTCAGGCTGCGGACTGAAGCAGGCAAATACATGGTAGAGCGTACCGTCCGCCCCGTCGTACCACACCTGTCCCGTGTCCTGCTTCAGTGTACCCTCCAGACTGTCCGGCTGCTGGGGATCCGGCACGGGCGGGTCATATCCGACGGCTCTGCCACCGGCCAGCGCCCAGATGCCCGCTCCCGCCAGCAGCAGCAGCGCCAACGCCGCACAGAGCCATACCCGACGGCGCTTCCTGCCGCCGTTGGGCGGCGGCGCCACTACGGACCGGCGCTCCATCTGGCTGGCCGTGCAGCAGGGGCAGAAGGAGGCCTCCTCCGGCAGCACGGCGCCGCATTTGATACAATACTTCTCTTTTTTCACAGTGACCTCACAGAGCGTCCCGCAGCTCCAGCACATCGTGGAACCGCTGGTCAGGATTCATCATGGTACAGCGGCGGACGATCCGCCCCGCACGACCCTCCGCCAACCGGCGGGAGGGGTGCTGCCCCGTCAGCATCACGTTCAGCAGCACGCCCAGCGAATAGATATCCGCCCTGCCGTCCGTCTGGGACATACCAAACTGCTCCGGCGCCGCATATCCGGTGGTACCCAGGATCACCGTGTCGGCGGGATGCTCCGGCTTGACGATGCGGGAGGCGTCAAAGTCGATAAGCACCGCGTCGCTGCCCCGGAGAATGACATTGCTCTCCTTCACGTCCCGGTGTACCGCGCCCATGCTGTGCAGCACCCACAGCGCCCCGCAGATGTCCGCCGTTACCTTCCGCGCCTCGCTCCAGTCCAGCACGCCGCCCTCCAGCAGGTACAGCAGCGTGTCGCCCTGCACGTACTCCTCCAGCACCGCCACGCGGCCGCGGGACTCCGCCGCCTCCTCGATGCGGGGCAGGTAGGGGCAGTCCACCGTCAGGAGGCGGCGGTACACCTCGTCGCTGCCGTCGAAGCAGCGGAAGATATAGCGCTTGCCCGTGTCCCGATGCCGCACCAGCGTCACCGTGCCCCGCGCCCCGCGCTTGAGCACCTTGATCTCATCGAAATATGTCTCTACCGCCCGGATCAGCGTATCGTACACGACCGTCCCCCCTTTTCTATTTAGAAAGTATAGCGGTTCGCCGCATATCTGTAAAGGATTTTGCCTCTCTGCGGGGCGGAAAAAATGCTGGACTATGCAGCCTGCATATTGTTTTTTCGTCGATATTGGGTAAAATAGGAAATAATAACATAAGAAGGACGGCTGCGCCATGATGGAGAAAAACACAAACCAGCTTCTGCACGAGCTGATGGATACCAACGATCTGGATCGCATTCTCTCGGAAAACACCGCCAGCTTCCGCGCAGGAAGCCTGCCCCATGCGCTGCAAGCACTGTTTGAGGCGCGGGACACCACCAAGTCGGCGCTGGCCAAGGCCTCCGGCATCAGCGAGGTCTATCTGCACCAGGTCTTTTCGGGACGGCGAACCCCCTCCCGCGACCGGCTTTTGTGCCTGTGTATCGGTCTGCACACCAGTCTGGAGGAAGCCCAGAGCCTGCTGGTACAGGCGCACCATGCGCCGCTGTACCCGCGGGAGCAGCGGGACGCCATCCTGATCTACGGACTGAGCCACGGCCTGACGCTGCCGGAGGTCAACGACGCCCTTTTTGAGATCAAGGCGGAGGCGCTCTGCTGACTGCCGCCGCTCCATACAGCAGAAGTCCCGACCGTTGGTCGGGACTTTTGCTGTTCTCTATCGCTTGGGGGACTTACTTACAGAATGGAGTAGTTGACGATCAGGCCGGCGAACACGATGGATACCATGCTCAGCAGCTTGATGAGGATGTTGATGGCGGGGCCGGAGGTATCCTTGAAGGGATCGCCCACGGTGTCGCCCACAACGCCGGCCTTGTGGCACTCACTGCCCTTGCCGCCGAAGTTGCCTGCCTCGATGTACTTCTTGGCGTTATCCCATGCGCCGCCGGCGTTGGCCATGTAGATGGCCATCAGGAAGCCGGTGACGGTGGCGCCGGCCAGCAGACCCACAACGCCCTTATAGCCCAGCACCATACCCACAACGATGGGGGTCACCACCGCGATGACGGTGGGCAGGACCATTTCCTTCAGACTGGCCTTGGTGCAAAGATCCACGCAGCGCGCGTAGTCGGGATCGGCCTTGCCGTCCATCAGACCCGTGATCTCCTTGAACTGGCGGCGCACCTCCAGCACCACGCTCTGCGCGGCGCGGCCCACGGAGTTCATGGTCAGGGCGGCGAACACGAAGGGTAGGCAGGCGCCGATGAACAAGCCCACCAGCACCAGCGGGTTCATCAGGGAGAAGTCGTTGAACGTGACCTCGGCAGCGCCCACCTCCTTGACCTTCTCGATGTAGGAGGCCATGAGAGCCAGTGCGGTCAGGGCGGCGGAGCCGATGGCGAAGCCCTTGCCGGTGGCGGCAGTGGTGTTGCCCAGAGAGTCCAGCGCATCTGTGCGCTTGCGGACCTCCGGCTCCAGACCGGCCATCTCGGCGATGCCGCCGGCGTTATCGGCCACGGGGCCGTAGGCGTCGGTGGCCAGCGTGATGCCCAGCGTGCTCAGCATACCCACGGCAGCCAGCGCGATACCGTACAGACCCATACCGGCGCTGGCAGCGCCGCCGGACAGGAAAAAGGCCAGCAGAATGCAGACCGCCACGATGATGATGGGCATGGCGGTGGAGAGCATACCGAAGCCCAGACCGCCGATGATGATGGTGGCAGCGCCGGTCTGGCTCTTGCCGCTCAGTTCCTGCGTGGGCTTAAAGGTGTCGGAGGTGTAATACTCGGTAGCCTTGCCGATGAGCACGCCGGCCACCAGACCGGACAGAATGGCCACATACAGGCCCCAGTGCTCCAGACCCAGCAGAGCCCAGACAAGGAAGAAGGAGATGATGGCGATGAGGATGGCGGACAGGTTGGTGCCCCGGGACAGCGCCTTCAGCAGCGTGCGCTGGTCGGCGTTCTCCTCGGTCTTGACGAAGAAGGAGCCGATGATGGAGCAGAGAATGCCCACAGCCGCCATGACCATGGGGATGGCCATAGCCTTGAACGCCTGATCGGAGAAGGCCGCCACGCCCAGCGCGGAGGCGGAGATGATGGATCCGACGTAGGACTCGTACAGGTCTGCGCCCATGCCCGCCACGTCGCCCACGTTGTCGCCCACGTTATCGGCGATAACGGCGGGGTTGCGGGGGTCATCCTCGGGGATACCGGCCTCCACCTTACCCACCAGGTCGGCACCCACGTCGGCGGCCTTGGTGAAGATACCGCCGCCCACACGGGCAAACAGCGCCATGGAGCTGGCGCCCATGCCGAAGGTCAGCATGGCGCTGGTGATGTCAGCCGCCTCCAGATTGAATACGAAACGCAGCAGTGCAAACCAGACGGAGATGTCGAACAGACCCAGACCCACCACGGTGAAGCCCATGACAGAGCCGGCGGAGAACGCCACCCGCAGACCTCTGTTCAGGCCGTCGCGGCAGGCGTTGGCGGTGCGGCAGTTGGACTTGGTGGCGATGCGCATTCCCACGAAGCCGCTGAGACCGGAGAAGAAGCCGCCGGTCAGGAATGCGAAGGGTACGAACCACGTCAGCAGATGGCAGGCTGCCATAATGCACAGCACCACGATCATGCAGGCGAAGAAAATACCGACGACGGTGTACTGCCGCCGCAGGTAGGCGTTGGCGCCCTCGCGGATCGAACGGGAGATCTTGCTCATCAGAGGGGTGCCCTCCTCAAAGCGCAGTACCCGCTTGCCCGTGAAAAGCGCAAACAAAAGCGCGATGACGGAGCCAACAAATGTGGCAAGGACCAGATACTTTTCCATGTGTGTTTTCCTCTTTCCTCCCCCTGTTGCAGGGGATATTCACTTTTTTGTTCCGCACAATATTATAAAAACATTCCAATTTCCCGTCAAATTTTCACACGAATTTTGTGTCTTGCTAAAAAAAAGTGTACATGCATCCGTCATTTTGACCGCAATTATTTTCTTATAAATAGACGCTTTTCATCCATCTTCTCTGTCGTTTTGCGCGATTTCAATTTTTCGCTTGACAGATTTCTGTCATTTTAAGCACCACATTTTCCCGTTTCATTTTGCAGCAAAAATTTTTTACGCAACTTTTCCGGCGCAAAATGAAAAAATTCCCCACAAAATGCAAGAAAAACCTTTTCCGTATATTTTTTGCATTTCACCAGCGCAAAATGATTTTCCACTCGCGTGTCGTTGTGGATTTGCACAAAGCTTTTTCACAACAAATTGACCGCCGGGAAACAGCGGGAAAAGGAGCATCCCTCCGGATGCTCCTTTTTCGCGGATATATGCTTACTTACGAGCCTTGCTGTCCACCACGTCGCGCAGCAGACCGCTGAACTCCGCCAGAGACATAGCGCCCAGATCCTCGCCGGTACGGGTGCGGACGGAGACGGTACCCGCCTCCATGTCGCGGTCGCCCACCACCAGCATATAGGGGATCTTCTCCAGCGTAGCCTCGCGGATCTTCTTGCCCACCTTCTCGTTGCGGCTGTCCACCTCCACACGGAAGCCCTGCTTACGCAGCTCCGCGGCCTGCTGGGCGCAGTAGTCGGCGGCGCGGTCGGTAATGGGCAGGAAGCGCACCTGCTCCGGCATCATCCACGTGGGCAGCGCGCCGGCGTACTCCTCGATAAGGTAGGCCAGCGTCCGCTCATAGCAGCCCAGAGACGTGCGGTGGATGATATAGGGCAGCGCCTTGTTGCCGTTCTCGTCGATATAGTACATACCGAAGCGCTCGGCCAGCAGCATATCGATCTGGATGGTAACAAGGGTATCCTCCTTGCCGTAGACGTTCTTGTACTGGATATCCAGCTTGGGGCCATAGAACGCGGCCTCGTCAATGCCGATGGTGTAGTCCACGTCCAGATCCTTCAAGATGCGCTCCATGACGGACTGTGCGTGATCCCACTGCTCCGCCGTACCCTCGTACTTGTTGTTGGGGTTGGCGGGATCCCACTGGGAGAAGCGGAACGTACACTTATCCAGCAGACCCACAGTACCCAGGCAATACTTGGCCAGATCGAGGCACTGCTTGAACTCCTCCTCCAGCTGGTCGGGACGCAGCACCAGATGACCCTCAGAGATGGTGAACTGGCGGACGCGGATCAGGCCGTGCATCTCGCCGGAATCCTCGTTGCGGAACAGGGTGGACGTCTCGCCCAGACGCATGGGCAGGTCGCGGTAGCTGCGGCCCCGGTTCAGGAAGACCTGATACTGGAACGGGCAGGTCATGGGACGCAGGGCAAAGCACTCCTTCGTCTCGTCCATGGGGTCGCCCATGATGAACATACCGTCCAGATAGTGATCCCAGTGGCCGGAGATCTTATACAGCTCGCGCTTGGCCATCAGGGGCGTCTTGGTCAGCAGATAGCCTCTCTCCTGCTCGGTGTCCTCCACCCAGCGCTGCAGCAGCTGGATGACCCGTGCGCCCTTGGGCAGCAGGATGGGCAGGCCCTGACCGATGCAGTCCACGGTGGTGAAATACTCCAGCTCGCGGCCCAGCTTGTTGTGGTCGCGCTTCAGCGCGTCCTCACGCTCCTTGAGATACGCCTCCAGCTCGTCCTTGTTGGGGAACGCCACGCCGTAGATACGCTGGAGCTGCTGGCGGCTGGAATCGCCGCGCCAGTAGGCGGCGTTGCAGGCGGTCAGCTTGATGCCGTTGCCCTTGATGCGGCCGGTGGAGTCCACATGGGGGCCGGCGCACAGGTCGGTAAACTCACCCTGCTTGTAGAAGCTGATGACCGCATCCTCCGGCAGGTCGTTGATCAGCTCCACCTTGTAGGGCTCCTCCTTCTCCTCCATGAACTTGATGGCCTCGGCGCGGGGCAGCTCGAAGCGCTCCAGCTTCAGCTTCTCCTTGCAGATCTTCCGCATCTCGGCCTCGATCTCGGTCATGTGCTCCGGAGTAAAGGCAAAGG
>ULYI01001307.1_pt1 | contig 12682 bp, 10 predicted proteins | sample 1962171 | NCBI WGS metagenome assembly ULYI01 (sample SAMEA4835863, study PRJEB28245) | human gut metagenome | biome: gut microbiome; material: fecal sample | place: Denmark | collected 2008 | reverse complement strand
CCCCCACCGCAGCGACCAACATAGCTGAAAGTGTCGGTTCTCTTTTCGGGAGCAACAAGGTCAAGACTTTGGAAAGGGAGAACACCGCCCTGTATCGGGAAGTTGCCACCCATGAGGAAACCATTGAGATACTGCAAAACCGCATACACACGATGCAAACCGAGCACAACCGCCAGTTGTTGGAAATACAGCAGAATCACCGTAAGGAGATGGCGGAAAAAAGTGTCAGACACAAAGATGAAGTATCAGGTTTGAAACGCATTATCGAAAAGCTGTGTGCATGGTTTCCTATGGCAAAGGAAATTATGAGAATAGAGAGCCTGTGCCGCCTTGTCGGGTTCAATGAAAGGCAGACCACGACATTGACTTATGGTAAGCCTTTGATATACGAGGGCAAACTTTATTCGGAGGAACATAATCGGAGTTTTACGACAGAAAGAGCAGGCTTTCAAGTGGTGAAAGACCCTGCGGACAAGTCTAAACTGACACTCGTAATCAACCGCCAGCCCATAGGCGAATGGTTCAGGGAACAGTTCGACAGGCTACGGCAGAGCATACGACAGCCAATTCAACCACAAAGGAAAAGTAGAGGAATTACATAAGTAGTTAAAACAGATTGCAATAAGCCTCCGATAATCGTATTTCCCTATCAGAGGCTTATTGCTGTTTAGATTTAGTTACGTTTCATAAATCATGATTTTTGTTTTTGATTGTCGACCTTTCTAAGTTGTGGAAGACATAAGGCTATTATAGCGAGAAGCAGAATAGCCATACCTGAGAACAAAAACCAACGGTTTACCCCGATTTGGTCTGCAAATGCACCCGACACTACCAACCCAAGCGGCATGGCAAACGACATGATGCTGCCAAGAAGTCCGAAAACACGCCCTAAATACTCGGGTTGTATCTGTTCTTGAAATAGCGCGGTCTGTACTCCATTATAGAATGGGGCAGAAAAGCCCATCAACGTACAACATATCGCAAATATCATAAAACCATTGGTTGGTAGCAAGCCGGAAACAGTCAATGACACTCCCATAAGAAAGATAGAGCCGATGATATTTGCCATGCGCTTTTTGAAACCTCCCCATGCGCCCAATAGAAGTCCGCCCAACAACATACCAACTGCAAAAACAATTTCCACCACGGAAGCATGCAAGGTACTTCCCTCGAAATAATTCATACTCATCAGCGGAAATAGCGCATTGATTGGCATATAAATGAACATATTGATTGCTCCTATCCAAAGCAATGTGAAAAGAGCTTTATTTTGTCGTATTGCGTTATAGCCAATGCGCAGTTCGGTGAAAAAGTTTTCTTGCTGCAGCGCTTCAATCGGTTGTTTTGGGATGTGAACCATTGCAACAGTGATACAGGCAATTATTGCTCCGAATACGTCAAGGGCAACCGCAGAATTCAACCCCCATTTTGCATAGAGAAAAGCGGCAATTGCCGGACTTAGGATGAAACTTGCCGATTGGATGGACTGGGTGTAGCCGGCACATTTGACTAACTGTTCTTCAGGCACTAAAAGAGGTGTTACCGCACTTAACGCAGGGGAATGGAATGCAGTGCCAACGCTTCTAATGAAGAGGATGAGCATTACTATCCATACAGGTAGTTCCGCTGACAGGGAAATTACGGTAAGTACCAGTCCAGCACAAGCTATGATGACATCTGCACCAATCATGACCATTTTCCGGTTCCAGCGGTCAACAAGTACTCCGATTGCAGAACCTAAAACCGCTTGAGGTAGAAACCCAACCAAGGTCGCCATTGACAACACCATCGCAGACCCTGTTGTATTTGTCAGATGCCAGATGATGGCCATTTGAAGAACCCCACTTGTTATCAGGGACACAGCTTGCCCCGCCCATATTGTATAGAAATCTTGTTTCCAATTTCTGATTTTTTCCATTTGAATTTTTCCTTTTATCTTTTGAATGTTTCTTGATTTTATAGCACAAAAAATCTCTCGACAAGCCTGAAATAGCATGCCGGATTACAAAGACAATGACATTCAAATCGAATTAATTAGATTTGAATGTGGAAAAATTACCAAGGTTTATGATATGCAATATTAACGGTGTTTTTACCTGTTAATATTGTACAATTGTTCATAATCATATTGAAAACCACTATATATGTTGCGACTTATCTTAATTGGGATGGTATTATATGCACACCGAATCCGCTGCAAAGTTACAATAAATTATTCGATTTTTGCACTAACTAAAGTAAAGAATTTCAATGCTTCCTGAATTTTGCCTTTCCTTTTTTATCCAAATCTGCAAAAAATAACGGCATAAGCAAATAGGTATATATCGAAAGGCAAAAAATGGCGAATACTGTTTGTATTGGATACTATATCAAAGATTTGTCGTATCTTTGCACCTGAAAGAGTTATTTGATAGTAAAACACCGCAAAACGCTGAAAATCGCACGGTTTCCTAGTCGTTACCATTACTTTTCAGATACTCCGTTAAATGTTTATTCATCAAACGGTTAGACGAAACCGTTCAGAATTTAAAATACACATTCAAGACCAACGGAACATACACCGTGACTCTGTCATTGACTGACGACCTCGGCAACAAGGCAAGCAAAAAGAAGCTTGTCGTAGTGGATCCGGCTCCGGTTGCCAAAACTGGCGGCCTCGAAGTTCTTTGGGTCGGATATATGGAAGGTTATAATGCCATCACCTCTCCGGCTATCGCCAATGACGGAAGCGTATGGTGTTCTACAAGATCGAACAAGCTCTACAAGTTCGACAAGAACGGCAAGAAAGTTTTCGACAAGGAGATGTTCAAGGCTGTCAATAATAAAAGTGTGACCTACGGTACTCCTTCAATCGACACTGACGGCACTGTCTTCATCGGTTGCGGTTCAGAGAACAAAGATGGTCATTTTATTGCCTACAATGCTGACGGCTCAGAGAAATGGTCATTCAGCCAGTGGTATAGGGCTGATGGAACTACACCTGAACCTGCATATCAGGCAAGTGTCGGTGGTATTGGCGACAAGAATATCTATTTCGGCTGTACCGGACAAAATGGAATCGCCGTATCTGCAGACAAGGCTACCGGCAAGCGCAACGGCTTCGCTCAGCCTGCAGGAGGCTGCCGTACAGGATTGCTTCTTACGAAAGACGGCTATGTGAGCTGGTATGGTGGAAACTATGGACTTTGGGCCATAGCTCAGAACACCATCGACAATGGCGGCGACAATAAAGTTAATCCGGCTTGGGGCAAATGGAGCAACAAGAATGAATCTACGTTTGTCAAAGCGGCTCCGATGGGAGGAATCGCAGCTCTTACGCTTAACGGAAAACCATGCATTGCAGGTGTTCTCACAGACCAGGTAGGAACAAGAGTTTATGCTGTGGAAGCAGCGTCCGGCAATGTTGTCGTGAACCACTATGTGGAAGATAACGGCGGCCAGCAGGACCAGGGTGGCGTAGTCGTTACTTCTGAGGGTTACATCGTAGCTGCGCTCTCCTTCACTACCGGTCAGGACGATGGAGGAATCGTAGTCATTGACCCTAAGACCGCCGGTACTGACGGTAAATGCAAAGTAATCGGACGTTACAAAGTCCAGGAGAAAGTTGCAGGTTCACCGGCTGTGGACGCTGCCGGAAACATTCACTTCGGAACAGAGTCAGGTCAGTATTATGTCGTTGACAAGAACTGCAACCTGTTGCTGAAAGCAGATATCGCAGACGCAGTAATGTCGAAAGATGCCAAGACATTTGAAGGCCTCCGTATGGCGAAGATCTGGTCATCAGTAGTCATCGGTGACGATGGTATCGTTTATATCTCATTTACTGATACCGATACCAGAACATTCTCAGGCGTGATTGCGTTCCGTCCTTATGACAAGAGCGACAACAAGTTCTGCAAAGGACCTGCTGCATCTGAATGGCCGATGTTCGGTCACGACAGACGTCATACGAACCGTCAAATCTAATTTTACTGAAATGAGAAAATTATTTGCATCATTTCTCGTAGCATCACTCGCACTTGTCTCTTGCAACAGCACCGAGTACGTAGTAAAAGATCAGGATAAGGGACAGATCAATCCCAAGACCACATCTTTGCTTGAACTCTGCGATGCTGTTCAGGAGAAGTGGGAGGAAGACCTCACGGTGAGCCGCATCTATGTCGTTGCGCATCGCGGCAATACAATGGAATCCTTCAAGCAGGGGATTCCGGACAATACCATTCCTAACATCCTTCATGCGATCGAGGCCGGAGCGGATATGGTGGAACTTGATGTCCGCACTACCAAGGACGGCCAGCTCGTTCTTATGCACAATGAGACTGTCAATGAGACGACTACCGGTGTCGGTGCCGTTTCTTCTCTGACGCTGGAACAGATCAAGTCCTTCGATATGGTCCGTAACGGCAAGGTCTATAAGGACGAGCAGAACAATGTCGCTAAGGTTCCTACCCTGCTGGAGGCTCTCAAGGCCACTAAGGACAAGATTTATGTCAATCTTGACCTTGCAGGGAAAAACAATGTTCCGGCAAAGGTGCTTGAAGCTATTTATGAAGCCGGCGTGGAGGATCAGGTCATGCTGTTTGCCAGCGGAGATATTGCTGAATATCAGAAACTTAATCCTTTAGTGGCTGTTCATCCATACGTCAAAAGCGTGGAGGCTACGTCTTCATACTCCGGGATGCTCGGCGCTAAACTCTTCCAGTACGGAAACACCGTTTATCTGAACAACACCATTCCTGAGTTCGGTACGAAGATGCATGTGAAAGGATATCTTTCCTATTCCAATCTCCTTGATCAGTGGGATAATGCTCTGCGTAATGGCGACTACACTCCGTTGGACAAGTTCATTGCCTCTGGCTCGGATTTCGTCCAGACCGATGTCGCTGAGCTCGTCATCAAGTATCTTGATGGTAAAGGGTTGAGATAATTGTCAATAAAACACATAATTATGAAACACTTGGAAGAAATGGGGGGGGGTAGACGATATACTCCTCCAATGATTGAAATCGGTAATATTATGGTGGAGGGCGCATTTGCGATGTCCAAAGACAATGTGAAGGCAGATGTCTATCATCAGGGATATGATATTGATGAGGAATTCAATTGGTAAAACTAAGAAACCCGATGAAAAGATTTTTTACAATTATGTCAATAGCAGCCGTAACATTGGCTGCCTGCAATAAAGAGAACGAGGAACCGGGTCAGAAAATTGACCCGGCTCAGCTCGTGGATATGACGTTTGAAGTTTCTGCAAAGAAAAGTACACTCGCGGATGTCGAAAATGTATCAACAAAAACAGAAATCAAGGAAGACGGCACCGTGCTCTGGTCTGTCGGCGACAAAGTTTCTGTGTTCTATGAAGTGAACGGTAAGACCGGAAGTTCTGAATCGGAGGCTCTTACTGCCGAAAACATCAAGGCGGACGGCTCCGCTTCCATTACAGTGAAAGTCCCTGCTGCCTTCACATTGGAACAGTTCGAGGGAACCCGCAGCCTTTCTGCGGTCTATCCGTTCGACGCGACAGCCACTTACGCGGACGGCAAGATCAATGTCTCTGCACCTAAGGTACAGGACGGAACCTTCGCTCACGCGAGCCTTTCCGTTGCAGAATGGACCGGCAGCAATTCTCTCACGTTCGAGAACCAATGTGGCCTGCTGCGTATAGAAGCAGTAGATGCTGCCGTCTCCAAAATAACATTGAAAAGCGCTGATGCTGACGTTGTTACGCTCAATGTTTCCGGCGCAGGTACATATTACGCAGCCGTTGCGCCATCCACACTCGAAGGCTTCTCAGTAGTGCTGACAGACGCGGAAGGAGAGGAACTTGCCAAGAAGGTCACTGCCAAGCCTCTTGTCGTCGAAAAGGGTCATGTCCTTCCTCTCGGAAAGATTGCCGGCTTCGATGACAGATTCTATGTTTCTGCAGCGGCAAAAGGCCGCAAGGACGGAAGCAACTGGGAAAATGCCGCAGGACTCACAGAACTTAAAGATCTTCTTGCCAAGGGCGCTGTGATGAATGTATATATGTCAGCTGGAATATATTCAGTAACGGCTGCGCTCGTCTCTGAGGCAGAGGGTGCTGATTTCAGCGTTTATGGCGGCTATCCTGAGGGTGCGAAAGACGCAAGCCTTAAAGCAAGAGATGCCAAGGCCAATGCGACCATCTTTGACGGTGGCGGAAAATCCCAGATTTGGCTCACCAAAAAGGGAAATGTCCTGTTTGACGGACTGACCTTCCAGAATGGTTTCTCTGCAAAGGATAATGGTGGAGCGCTTGTCTTCAACGGAACTGGCGTGACCGGAAAGGTCGTTGATTGCTCTTTTATTGGCAATAAGGTGACGGATGAAAATAATAATACGAAAGGTCTGAGCGGTGGAGCAATCCATGTTTTCGAGGCCAAAGTGACAGTGGAGAATAGCTCGTTCTCTCAAAACTATGGTAGAAACGGCGGCTCATTGTATTCCAATAATGCCAAAGCCGAACTTACGGTGAAAGGTTGTACTTTTACTGAAGATTACACGTACAACACTGGCGGCTCGATCAATAACAGCAACGGTACTCAGACCATTGAGGATTGCACATTTACACGTTGTTATAATATGATTGGCACTGGTGGCGCAGTTCATGTCAATGGCGCATCAGCAGTTCAGACACTGAAAAATTGTGTGTTCACTGCTTGTGAGGCGAACCGCAACAATTCTTATCTTAAGGTTGATAACAAGGCAAGCGGTGGAGCGATTTCTGTCCAGAACGCGAATCTTGATATCAACGGCTGTACTTTTGACGGCAATATGGGGTCCGCAGGCAGTGCTATGTTGCTCCAGAAAGGTGACGGACTTGTTCGTGTAACTGATTGCGTGTTCAAGAACAATAAGGGTGCATCCCGCGGCCTTATCCAGACTAATGGCAAAGTAGTCTTGTTCATGAATAACTGTCAGATTTTCGACAATACTCTCAGGACAAACCAGTGGGGTACAGTCATTCACGGCGGGAATCCGTCTGTTGTCTGCATGAACAACTGCTCGATCTACAACAATGTCAGCGAGCAGGCAGGAGGCAACTCTGTTTGTCTGAACAATGATGGTTTCACTGCTGTCGTAAATACAACAGTCTTGGGAGAAAATGCCAAGGCACTGTGCCGCTCAAACAACAATACAACAAGCGGCTCGTTCAGCATATATGACAACTGTCTTCTCGCAAATAAACTTGATAATGGTATCGTGTTCTTTAAGGAAAAGAACTCGTCAGTAAAACTGAATCATGACATAATCGGCCCGAAAGCCACCGATACTGATGGCGCTTGGCTAGTAAAGAACAATGTCGTAGTTGACGGCGAATTGTCATTCTGCAGCGGCGCCTCCTTCGACAGCTCAAAGGGTTACTGGAAGTGGAATGGCCCGTCTGCGTCGTTCGTGAAGGCAAAAGAGGCAGATATCATCACCCGCCTGAAGGCAATTGACAGCAATAACGGCAACACCCGCCTGAACGGCGCCTTCGCTCCTAAGTTCGTAGAGTGGGTAAACAACCTCGGCGGTTTCAATAAAGACCAGCTCGGCACCGCCCGCACCACCTCCGGCACCTGGCCAGGCAGCGTGGAGCTCAAATAAATCGACCACGTTGATCCCCTAAATAAATCAGAGCCGGCTCATCACCGGCTCTGATTTATTTTACCACCTTTGGGAAATTTACCACCTTATTTGGTGGTAGATACTGCTATTACACGGTAGCTGTTTGTGTCTGGATCTTTGGTAATATACCCCTTTGCCAGCAGGTTTGAGAGCTGTTTCTGGACAGCTGAGGTATTGATGTCAAGCACAGACGCGAGTTCTGCAATGGTCGCTTTGGGATTCTTCTGCAGATGTTGCAGGAGCAAAACTGTTCTCGGGCTCCTGAAGGTGACAGTCTCACCATCATACCACCAAGTAGTCTTCGCATCAGCATGAAGGAAAGCAATGTTCTGATTGATCTCAGATACCATAAGATCCGTCATGTACTTCACAAATGGTTTAATCTGCTCGATAGATGCATGTGAGCCATCTGCGGGCACTACTCCAACATCCACATCAGCGAGGCCAAGAGCATTGAGATATGTAGTCTTCTTGCGACTGAGCACAACAACCATAGGATAGTTATGTCTGAGCAGAATGAAGTTCACAATAAGCCTCGCGATTCGGCCGTTGCCATCCTCGAATGGATGGATTCTGATATATCTGTAATGGAATAAGGCTGCAAGCTCTACAGGCGAAAGATTGCATGCCTGCTCTTCTTCGTTGTACCACTGAATCAGATCATACATCAAAGACGGAGTCTCTTCAGGAGAGGCATAATCAAAGCGTTCACCCGTAGGCGTAATAACAGAGTTAGGTCTGGTCTTATATGTACCGGCGTGTACGACATAACTTGTCTGGCGACAACCAGGAAGCTCACGATAGACAGTATAATCTTCACGAAGCATCACCTGATGGAGTCGCTTGATGAAAGACTCAGAAAGGTGATCAGCAGTCTTGGCCTCCTCAATCATGAGATTCAGACAGAGATTGTGGGCCTTCATGTCTTCAAGGTCCTTCATCTTGGCAGAGCCTATAACCTCCCCCATGAGAAGAAGCACCTCGGTCTGGCCGTAAGTCAAGGTATTACCCTCGATATGGTTGCTGTTATAATTGAAGTCCAGCATGAATTTGCGGTCAAGTCTTGCCGAATCCGTCGGAGAGAAAGGCTGTAAAGCCAACCATTTCTCGTATGCCTCGCTCAATTTGCTCATAGTACTAACGTTTCCACAAAGATAGCAATTATTTACCACCTTTTTAAAATTTACCACCTTTTTAGGTGGTTATATCCACCGCTCATCCACGCAGCCGTTGTTCCCATCGTGACGGGTGAAAGGCGCAAAGCCAAGAAAGAACAGGCTGATGGCAAGCGCAAGTACTGCAAGAAATCGGACACCGTCCGTCTGTGTGCCGATGACCTGTTCAACCGTCAGACATTGATTGCGTACCACGACAATTACGCAAGGGGCATGGCAAAGTACGGATTGCAGCGTGGTGTGCGTGGATCTGAAGCACGGCACACAAGCACCACGCAATACTATCGGGACATAAAGAAAAAGAACGATACCCTTGATGTGGAAAACAAACGGTTACAGGAACAGAAAGCCGAAGCCGAGCAGGAACTCAAACGAGCCAAGAAAGAGGTGCAGACTGAGAAACTGAAAGGTGCAGCCACAACAGCAGCGACCAACATAGCCGAAAGCGTGGGTTCTCTTTTCGGAAGTGGAAAGATGAAAGCATTGAAGCGTAGGAACGAGGATTTGCAAGACCGCATCCTTGAACTTGAAGAAGAAGCCCGACAAAGGGATTATCAACAAGCCAAGCAGATACAGGAGATAAAAACCGCTTATAAGAGGCAGAACAGCAAGCTATCCGAATTCGTAGATTTTGTCAAACGCTACTTTCCCTATGTAGAAAAACTGATGCCGACCATTAAATTCTTGCGTGATACGCTGAACTTTGGCGATGCCGTTATTAGGAAACTATGCATATTCAAGGATGTTTCCATTAAAGGTGAACTGTATTCACGAGGATTTAACCAACATTTCAGGGCAGATAAAACGATATGTTCACTTAAAGAGGACAAGGATGGCAATTTCAACCTCAACATAGACGGTGTTTCACATGTCAGTTGGTTCAGACGAAAGAAAGACGAGTTTATGAAAGCATTGGGAGTGCCTACGAGAAAACAGGATAAAGGTATTAGATTGTAAATCAAAATAAAGTCCGTGATAATGGAATGCCGTATCACGGATTTTTGTACTTTTGCACTTAGTTTGAATTTATAAAAATCGCAAAGGAAAGAGAATATCATGAATAGACTATGTTTCTTATTTATTATTGTGATGTTGATGTTTATTCCTGTAAACATCAATGCTCAACAAAGCCTAGAACATATTATAAATGAATTTAAATCGTCAATAGAGTTACCTGAATATTATAATGGGAAACAACTAATGACTAGAGTCCCTTATGAAGTACGAAACATGCATATTGAAAATGGCATTTTAACTTTTCAATATTCTTTAGGAAATCAATCATATACTAGCTGCTATTCTATTGAAATTAATTTAAGAAAGGTAGAAGTGAAAAAGGGAACAGGGTATAATTATAACGCTTGGTTTGCAGGACCGGGTAATATAGTTGTTCGTAAAACAAATAATGATTCTGAAACCATATTGGTAGATTGGTTTACTTTTGCTTGTAAGTCAGAAGGTATGAGAGATCGAATATATAACGAGTTGAAATCTATTCAAGAGTCTTTCAAACCTCAGGTAAAAACTAATTCAATTAGCAAATCATCCTCAAATAAAGAATCCAAAAGAAATTCGCAAAATCATTCAACTACTAAGAAATCAAAATCGGGTAAATATGTACAATAACGTTCTCTATACTTCCTTGATGATATTACTGATTTGTTGTTCATCATGTAATAATGGCAATACCGCATCAAAACAGTCTAAGCCTACTATTGGATTTACGACAGATACGTTATCAATTGACAATGTATCGAATAAAAAACTATCCATATTTGTTCAAGATGAAATCGTTATGTCGTTTGATAGGAATCAAGAGAATTCGATTTCTATGCCATTACTTGATGTCGTAAGAAAATGTAAAGATAAAACTGAAACGGCATTATGCGCTTTAAAAAACAATAAAGCATTGCAAATTAAAATCGTTGTTGAAAATGAATTAGATACCATTTGCAATTACAATCTCTCCCCTTATTACGAAGAAGATGTTATTTCTTCAATATCAGGGCAATGTGCGCCATTAGTATCTAAGTTTTCTAATCCTACCCAGAAAATTGATATTAAAAAGTGGTTATTTAGAAAGAAAGAATATTTAGATGATGAAAATATACATTTATTATGTGGGCTAGTTAATCAGTTGTCTAGAACTAACATGACTGAATACATAACAAATTCAACTATCCCTATAATTCATAGTTTTTCCGGTTTGAAATACAACGTAATTTCTTCTATTGTGGCAGATTACTATGTGTTATATGCGTGTTCTTCAACAAAAGAAATTGATGAATTTGTAGAAGATGTCATATCCAACGATTTTGATTTGTGTGTAAAAACTCTTAATGGCAGAATGGAATGCTATCGACAATCCGAAAGCAACGGGTATAAATGCATTTGTTTAGTTGCTATAAATAAAGATTGGAGTTATAAGATACAACCACTAGGATTAATTGCTATAGATAATTTACCACCCACGACTGCGCTGTCTTCATACGAAGGTGATGTTTCTGCTATTAAATTTCCGAATAATGTAACGGTTCTTTTTCCTCAAGATAAACCACAAATCAATGGCCTTTGCGATGTGTCTATCACAAATTCTGCGGGAAATGGTATTGAATGTAATGTTTCATTTCGAATTGTATTTGCTGGTGATGTAAAATCGGTAACAGTCAAAAGAACCAAGAAACTTTGTTATGACAGTTGGACGCACAAAGTAGAAAACAAGGTTATAGATTTAACTGGAAAATCCAGTCCTTATACCTTTACATATATGTTACATCTTACAGATGGAGATAATTTTATTCCTGTTATCATAGAAGATAATCATGGAAATAAACGTGAATTTGAACTTAATGAAAGGGCTGAATTTGTAAGAAACGATGTGCCGAGTATTAACATAGATAATAATATCAGTATTGATAACTAATCGTCTGCATTACAACCACTCGATAAGTTAGCGTATTCTCTATAAGAATATTTATTGTTGATTGAGATTATTTTTACTCATACGTTTTTGCTTTTTGTACTCTAAAAATTATGGAATGGCGTAAATTCTTAAATAATGCATGGAACAACTTTTTTTACAAGATTATAATATAGTATTAACAGGTATAAAGTAATTAAATAAATATGAAGTTGATTTTTAAATATTTTTTTATTTCTCTATTGTTCCTAAATGGGCAATTAGTTCATGCACAATCATTTAAAATCGACAGCTTAAAAGGTAAAAAATGGGAGTTGCAATTGCCAAAAGGAAAGTCTTATACTTCGAGTCTTATATTCAAAGATACGACATACACAACTAGTTTCTCCTTTAATGGACAGACTCATACTATAGAGAAGCCATACTTAATACAGCAGGAAAACGTAGAAACATTTTATGTTATTTTTCCATCAGAAGGAAAGGGTACAAAAACTTTCTCTGTTAAGTTTAAAGTTTTAGAATTTACCGACAAGTTGCTAAAATTGCAAAATACAACAACAAATGTTGTAAATACGTATTTCGCAAAATAAACAACTAGTAGATTGTAAAGTCTAAAAGTTTAGTAAGGCACGTGTGATATTTCATCAATCATCAGTATGTGACGAACGACGTTTTACTCAACTTTTAGACTTTACAGACCACTAGTAAGACAGTGCTTTTTGCAACATATTTCTCTGTTTGATATTTTTTGTTTAATAAAATTCTTAGATTCATTATTTTTTTGTATTTTTGCAGCCGAAAAGAGTTGTTAGGCAGCAAACGTATGCAGATTGCAGAATTTAGAACTGTTGCTAAATCATTACCTCTGTTGAGGTGAAAAACTCATAAATAGTTCATTTTTAGCTATTCGGCTGATTTTAGCGTAGGGATTGTCGCTTAATATTTTCAATTTGACCGA
>ULYI01010534.1_pt1 | contig 13430 bp, 19 predicted proteins | sample 1962171 | NCBI WGS metagenome assembly ULYI01 (sample SAMEA4835863, study PRJEB28245) | human gut metagenome | biome: gut microbiome; material: fecal sample | place: Denmark | collected 2008 | reverse complement strand
CGACGCCATGCCTGCCACAATAGAGGAGATACCCTATCCCCTCCTGCACCATATCACCGACCGCATCACCCACGAGGTCGAGGGTATCAACCGCGTCGTAATGGATCTCACCCCCAAGCCGATCGGAACGATTGAGTGGGAATAATATCAAGAGTTGCGTAAACCCGCATAAACACTGGGGTTTAGGCTCTAAAATTCCCGATTTGATAGCAAAATGATAGCAAACCGTAAAACGCCATTATTTTAAGTGTTCTATCGGTTTGCAGGTACAATTATCTTAATACTATAAAAGGCATTACTGACTTTTGCAGTCGGTAATGCCTTTTTGCATCTTATTTTACAAATGATTTAATTAGCATCCAAAAATCATTCCATCCCATAATTATTGCCATAATTCCACTTACAAAACCTACAGTGGTAACAATGAAATTGATGATTTTTAGAATTGGATTCTTTTTAATTTTTCTACTTCTTTCTGCCGATATGAATCCAAACCATTTTAATAGTAATACAGGCAGAGAAATAATTAGCTTGATACCTTCAGCAAAATCGGCAAAAGGATTATAGATACTTTTTCTCATATTTTTTTCGGCAAGTTCAAGCGAGCCTAAATGACGAACAAACATATCGTCGCAATATCGTGCTTCTTGGTTGTAACGCATTCTCATAATTGAATTGTCAAAATCATTTATAACATTGCGTGTTTCAGGCAAGAAATTTACAAGTGCTTGATAATTACTCGTACTATATCCTTTTAAGTTATCTTTAACATAGGCATATACTCCGTCGGAACCTAATTCATATTGCATTTCTTTGACTTTTCCAGTTAGTTCGTAATATAACTGTTGATTAAAACTACGCTTTTGAAAAAGTTCATTTAAAAAGTTTATAAATTTGTTTCGATATTCGACAGTAAATTCATATCTGCTGCGAATATTACCAAGTTCTAAAAATTTTGAAATAAAGCCGATTATAGCGACACCTAACAAAACGCCAATTGGCATAAGTTTATCCATATTATTTATCCTCTTTAGCGTTTAGCGCATTACTTGCAGGATAGTTATATCTCCAGTTATCGTATTCCTCTTTCGTGATTTCTCCGTTCTTAAGCTTTTCGGCTTGTTGCTGCCAAGCGGAAAACATATCAAACATTGTAAGATAGTTTGTTCCCATACCCTTATCAAGGCGTATGCAAAGCTCGTCATCAAGTTTATCAATACGGAAGCCATATAAATCTTCAAGAGTAAACAGCGTGTGCATTAAGCCGTTGTAACTGTCAATATCCGGCACAGTTAAAGCACTTGTAGAAACACCAAATACATTTGCAAGGTTGTTTGTTAAATCAGCCTTAGGCGTTCTGCTGCCGGATTCATACTGTGCCATACGGATGTCAGCGGTTTTCTCCGGAAAGCCCACCTGCATACCGAGATACTTTTGAGTCATACCTTTTAAATTTCTAAAAAATCTTATTCTTTCGCCGATAGCCATACTATAGCTCCTCTCACTTTACTGTTAAATATCATAGCATAACAAGTTAAGCGATGTCAAGTAACATAAAACAAAAAAGTTTAATATTTTTGAGAAAGCCACTTGACATAACGGAATATGTTTAGTATAATCATTAAGCAAATAGCGTTAAGTCTATTTGCAAACAACTGAATAGCCGTCATACATCACGGTAATGGTGTATCCGCTCGGGCAAATCGGAATGCGGTCAGAAAGTTCTCCGACACTAAATAATTATGAAAAATAAGAATGAAAGGATGATGTTAATGTCAAACAAAATGTTTATGCGTGTTGAGGATGTGGCAGAAGAAATGGGCGTTTCCGTTTCTTACGCTTACAAACTTATACGCAAATTAAATAAAGAATTGCAGTCAACCGGGTGTATTACAATTCCCGGCAGAATTGACCGTAAATTCTTTCACGAAAAATTTTACTCAACCAAAACGACTGAAAGGAGCGATTAAAATGGGAGCATTTAAAAATGAAAAAAACGGAACTTGGTATGTGCAGTTTCGTTACACAGACTGGCAAGGATTGCGACAGCAAAAATTAAAGCGTGGCTTTGCCACCAAACGAGAGGCACAGGAGTGGGAACGAGCATTCCTGACCGAAAAGAAAGCCGATGTTACTATGCCATTTAAGACTTTTACGGAACTGTACGAAAAAGATGTTCGACCGAAGTTAAAGGAAAACACTTGGCTTACCAAAGAGCATATTATTCAAACTAAAATATTGCCGTATTTTGAGCATAAGCGATTATGCGATATATCGTCAAAAGATGTTATTGCTTGGCAAAATGAAATTAGAAAAATGACTAATTCAAGCGGAGAGCCGCTTTCTCAAGGGTATTTAAAGACGATTCACAATCAATTGAGCGCATTGTTCAATCACGCAATCAAGATTTACGGTTTAAGATTAAATCCTGCCTCTACGGTCGGTAATATGGGTAAGGAAGAACGCAAGGAAATGAGTTATTGGACTGTGGAGGAATACAGTAAGTTTTCTGATGAAATGATGGACAAGCCTATTTCATATTATGCTTTTCAAATGCTTTATTGGACAGGTATTCGTGTAGGTGAGTTGCTTGCATTAACTGCTGGTGATTTTGACTTTAAAAACAATATGCTTACAATCAACAAATCTTATCAAAGATTGCACGGAGAAGATGTTATTACTCCACCGAAAACGGAGAAAAGCAATCGAACAATAAAAATGCCGCAGTTTTTATGTGATGAAATGCAGGAATATTTGAAAATGTTTTATTCACCGAATGACGGAGACAGAATATTCCATATTTCAAAAAGCTATCTTCATCACGAAATGGACAGGGGCTCAAAAGCCGCAAGTGTAAAGCGTATTCGTATTCACGATTTGAGACATTCGCATGTTTCACTTTTAATAAATCAAGGCTACCAAGCCGCTGTTATTGCTGATAGAGTAGGTCACGAAACCGTAGAAATTACCGACAGATATACCCATATATATCCGTCAAAACAAAATGAAATGGCAAACACACTTGATGAATTATGGAAGGAGAGAAAGTAATATGTCACTGAAAAACAAAGATGAACACAACCGTTGGAGAAATAAAACCGTAGCGTTCAGGGTTTCGCCGGAGGAATGGGAACAGATTGAACGTTATGTTCAGCTTTCGGGTTTAGCCAAGCAGGATTATATCACAAGGCGACTTATAGACAAAGAGGTTGTAGTTCAAGGCAATCCGAGAGTATATAAGGCTTTGCGTAATAATCTTGCAGATGTACTTACGGAATTACAAAGGATTGAAAACGGCGGTGAAGTCAATGACGAATTACTTGATTTAATCGAAATGATTGCCGATATTCTCGGCGGATTAAAGGAGGAATTAGAATGACAGAAAAAGAAAAGACCGCTCCGGTTGTATCTGTTGGCGCAGATACGGAGCAGTCAATCCTAAAACAAACTAATAGTAGTATAACTGATTTTGCCGAAGATGACAAGAGTTTAAATGATTATCTTGAAGAAATGCAAAAAGAATTTTTGCAACAGCTCGACCCATCACATTTGAAAACAATTTCTATGCGTGAGTTATATAACACGGTGTATCAAAGCAAACCGCCATTGATTGACGCCTTGCTTTATCCCGGAACATATATTTTTGCAGGAGCACCGAAACTTGGCAAAAGTTTTCTTATGGCACAGCTTGCATATCACATTAGCACAGGCACACCGCTTTGGAATTATGATGTGCGAAAAGGAACAGTTTTGTATCTTGCACTCGAAGATGATTACCACAGATTGCAAGAAAGATTGTATAGGATGTTCGGAACAGAAAGTGCGGATGATTTGTACTTCTCTGTTTCGGCGGGTCAACTTGGAAATGGACTTGACGAACAGCTTACAGGATTTATGGCTGAACACCCCGATACAAAATTGATTATCATAGACACATTTCAAAAGGTGCGTGAAATGGGCGGGGACAATTACAGCTACGCAAACGATTATGAGATTATCACAAGACTCAAAAAATTTGCGGATAATTATGGAATATGCTTGCTGCTTGTTCACCATACAAGAAAGCAAAACTCTGATGACAAGTTTGATATGATTTCGGGTACAAACGGATTGCTTGGTGCCGCAGACGGTGGCTTTATTTTACGGAAAGAAAAGCGTACAAGCAATTCGGCAACGCTTGAAGTTTCGGGCAGAGACCAGCCGGACCAAAAGATTTATCTTAATCGCAATCCCGAAACCCTTGTGTGGGAACTTGAGAGAGCTGAAACAGAACTTTGGAAGTTACCACCCGAACCTTTGCTTGAAGATATAGCCGGCAAAATTACAAATGAAAACCCCGAATGGTATGGCAGTCCGACGGAGCTTGTTGAATTTCTCGGTGCTGATATGAAAGCAAATGCATTGACTATGAAGTTGAATATCAATGCTGGGCGTTTGTTTAACGAATATGGAATAAGTTATCAAAACAAACGCTGTCACGATGGGCGTAAAGTCAGTTTGAGTTATGAACAGCGTGACGATGTGTGACGGTTGTGTCGCTGTTTTAGACGGTGGCAAAATTACCGTCACTATCGACACAGACCGTCACGCAATAAAGTTTTTGCAGGGTGCAGGAGGCTTTTTCCAAAAAGCCGCACCTGCCACTCGGAGAGCGCAAAACCTGCTTGCAGGTTGCATTTTTGATGGGCTTGCCTGTCAAAAGTGCTTTTGCGTTACTCTTGACAAGAGTAACAGAACCAAGGACGAGCAAGTTTATGAGATGGGAGGTATATAAATGCAAAGAACGATAAGCGCAATGGTGGGTAAAGGCTCGGTCAACCATAACAGCCGCAAGTTCAAGGCGGAAAATGTTGACGGTAGCAGAACGCATTTGAATATTGATTACTGTAACGAGCCGATAAAGAAAATCTATCACGAATTGTTTGACGAAGCACTAAAAAGATACAACGAAAAACAGACAAGAGCCGATCGCAGAATAGAAAACTACTATGAGAAAATCAGAAATTCCAAACAAGAAAAACCGTTTCACGAACTGATTTTGCAGATTGGCGATAAGGATAATATGAGTTCCGAAAGCGAAAACGGACAGCTTGCACGGCAGATTTTAGATGAGTATTACCGTGGATTTCAAGAGCGAAATCCCAACCTAAAAGTGTTCTCTGCTCATCTGCATATGGACGAGGCAACGCCCCATTTGCATATTGATTTTGTTCCGTTCACAACCGGCAGCAAGCGTGGACTTGATACGAGAGTAAGTCTCAAACAAGCGTTAGCCGCACAAGGTTTCAAAGGCGGAACTCGTGGAGATACCGAGTGGAATCAATGGGTGAGCGCAGAAAAATCCACACTCGCATTCGTTATGGAACGACACGGAATTGAGTGGGAACACAAAGGAACGCACGAAAAACATTTGTCTGTTCTTGATTACAAAAAGCAAGAGCGAACGGTGGAGCTTGAACAATTAGGCGCTAAAATCGAGGAAAAACAAGCCGAATTTAATGTGTTATCAGAACGAGTGTTAAATTATGATGATGGTTTGGAAAACTTAAGGAATGTGGAAGAAATGCTCAATAATGCACCCGAATATCAGCTCTCCGAGCCGCAAAGTTTTATGTCTGCAAAAGCATATAAAACTAAAATTGCAGAGCCGCTTATTCAAAAATTAAAAGCGTTAGTCAAGACGGCATTGGCTCATTGTTTTAAGGGTTGGGATAATTACCATAGATTAAATATCACGAACGGCAACCTATATCGTGAGAACGAAATGTTGTCTAAAATTAACAGCAAGCTGAAAAGCGAAAACGAAAATTTGCGTTCGGAAGTAAAAGATTACAAGCTTTTGCGCAAAGTTTTCGGGCATAAACAGATTGACGAGTTGCTTGAACAGGCAAGAAATATTAAAGGTCGTAAGCGTGAAAACCCACGCTCAAGATAAATAAATTTTTGGAGGTAAAACAAAATGGCAAACACAATTTTTGAAAAGCAAGGCGGTACTTATACGCAGGTGGGTGACTATATGTTACCCGATTTATTACCGGCGGAAGAAGAAAAGGAAGCGAATATCGGTATTTGGGCAATGCAGCACAAACGATATTTGAAGCAACACCATAAAGTGCTATATTATAACTTGCTGACAAGGGGTAAGCTCAATTCATATCTTGCAGATATTGAACAGCAGGCGCAACAACTTTTTCTCCGGCTGGTAAAAGAACTTGCGGAACAAGAAAATGTTACCGAAGAACTTAAATCAACCGATATGATGCTCTGGGTGCAAAAGATGAATAATATTCGTAATAGAGCAACAGAAATTGTAAATGCAGAACTGATTTACACGGTATAAACGCAACATCGGCAGGGAGCAATCTCTGCCGATTTTTTGTTGCTTAAAAACAGTTGACTTATTTGCGGATTAAACATATAATTAAACTGTATAAATATAGTCTGCGGTATGTGCAATTTAATATCGAGGGTACATTATGATTACAGATAAAATTGGTAATAGAATACGAGAGTTAAGAAGTCATACCGGATTGAGTCAAGAAAAATTTGCTCAAAAAATAGGTATGGACAGAACTTATTTTGCAAGCGTTGAACTCGGTAAACGTAATATTTCAATTGTCAATATTGAAAAAATTGCAGACAGCTTAGATGTAACACTTTCCGAGTTTTTTAAAGATATTTAAATCCAGTCCGATTTAATGGACGATATTTAATTTATAATTAAGTTAGAACAAATCAGCGGAGGAATTACAATGAGTGTAACTGAAACAACATATAAAACCTCATTGATAAACAATAGACGTTATTTAGGTAATAAATATAAGTTATAATATAAAACAAAAATTGTAAAATTAATGGATAAATGTATGAAAGACAATTTTAGCAAAACATTATATGTTATAAAATGGAATAGTGATCATCAAACTATAATTACCAGCGGCTGGCAAATTAGCGCTATAAGGCATAGTGAAAAAAAGTGGTATAATGGTGAATCACAGATGAGGGTTTTACGAAAAGCCACTGACGAAGATTTTGAAAAGATGGAAGTGATACTATAAATGGAAAAAACAACATATCTTTCATCAATTATATCAGCACTTAACAAATTAAACGGTATGGGATCGTTAAATGAAATATATGATGTTATTGAGAAGGAAGGACGATTGAGTTATATTTTTTCCAACCCTAATTGGAAAGATAATGTAAGGGCAACAATACAAAGACATTGTATCCAGACGAAATCTTACAGAGGAAGCGAAGATTTATTTCGCTCAGTGTATGGATTGGGTGAGGGTTACTGGAAATTCAAAAATTTTGATTCTTCAGAATATGATAATCCTATAATCGATCGACAACTGAAAATGATTGCAAATTTAGATATTTCAAATACAGAAAAAGAAATGATAATAAAATCCAGAATTGGACAAGGAATCTTCAGAGATAGGATAATACAAAAATATGAGCATTGTATAATCACCGGAATTAATGATAACCGTTTGTTATTAGCAAGCCATATTAAGCCTTGGCGTTCAGCTTCAAATTACGAACGATTAAGTTCGGAAAACGGACTATTATTATCCCCATTATATGATAAGCTTTTTGATATTGGGTTAATTACTTTTGATGATAATATGAAGATTCTGATATCTAATAAACTAAGTTGTGAAAATGTTTCTAGAATCAATATTGACACAAATAAGATATATGTTAATAACCCTTCAAACGAAATGATGGTTAATATGAGATACCATAGACAAAATATATTTGTAGAATAGTTATATTGAAAATGCATCTCAACATAAATTTTATTTCTGATTTCCGTAGCAGAAAATCAATGCCGTTCTATGATCCACAAGACTATTCAAAATCTGTTGCAGGAATGAAAATAATCCCTTTGCAGACATCTGAATTAAAGAAAATAGTTTCTAACAGGAAAACATATAAGGAATTGTATCCTTTATTTGAGGAAGCATTTAATTCGAATTTACCGCCGCACAAGTGGTATAACGAAAATATATGTAATTCATTTTAATTTTAAGTTTATTAATAATTATGATTTAGGAGGTGGGTACGCTGTGTTTTATTCTCCGTTAAGATATCCTGGCGGAAAAGGAAAACTTGAACCTTTAATGGAATTATTGATCAAGCAAACAGGACACTTGGGGGGGACTTATATTGAACCGTTTGCGGGTGGCGCAGGAATTGCATTAGAGTTATTAGAAAAAAATGTGGTTAAAGATATTGTTATTAACGATTTAGACAAGGGGATATATTCGTTTTGGAGAGCGATTCTTACAGAAACAGACAGATTTATAAATGATGTAAAAACCGTTGATTTAACTATACAGGAGTGGCAAAATCAGAGATCCATCATTGAAAATTGTAGAAAATATAGCTATGAACTTGGATTTGCAACATTTTATTTAAACAGAACAAATAGGTCAGGAATTATAAAAGGTGGAGTAATAGGTGGCATAGAACAAACTGGTTCTTGGCAAATGAACGCAAGATTCAATAGAGAGGATTTGGCAAAACGAATTAGCAAAATCGCCAATAAAAAAAATCATATTCATCTATATAATAAAGATATTGATTCTTTTATAAAAAACTACTTACCGAAGTATCAACAAAATGCTTTTGTATATTTTGATCCACCATATTTTGGAAGAGGCAAACAATTATATCTCAATTTCTTTTCTTATGATGACCATATTAGAATAGAAAGAATTATAAACAGTCGGGTTAATTGTGATTGGGTTATAACTTATGACGATGTTAAAGAAATTGCAAACATCTATAAAAACCATACTTTAATGAGATTTGATTTAAATTATAGTGCAGGTGTAAAACGCAAAGCAAGCGAAATAATTATTTTTAGTAATAATAATATGATTCCAAGTAAAGAGTGTTTAGAAAAGAATAATGTATGTATAAATCTGAGATAATAGAGGAAGTAATATGGGAGTTAATAAAAAATTAAGACCAGAGCATTTTAGCGTTGAATATTTTAGGAATTTTAAAGAAGTTTCATTTGAGTTAGGAAGAAAAATAACTGTAATAAGTGGTCAAAACGGTGTTGGAAAATCTAATTTATTATCATTAATAGCATCCGGATCTGGGTTGAATAAAAAATCAGTATTGGGTAGTAACTTTCAACCAGAATTTTACGAATTTTTTAATGTAGACGAAGACGAGGATTTTGAAAGTTACAAACTGTATTTAACATATGTCGAAGATGATGGGACACCAGCTCTTACGAAGCGATTATCTTTTAAAGACGATACAAAAACAGGGCGCGGAATTAGAATTATCCCAAGAACCTCTAATATTTATATAGATAATTGTACATTAAAACAAGCTGAAATTAATGCCAAAAACGAGTATGATATTGGTGGTGCAGCAAGGGTAAAGATTCCTACGATATATCTTAGTCTGTCAAGACTGTATCCTCTTGGCGAACGAAAAGACACAGTAAAAATAACAGAAATAAGGAAAAAGAATGCATTTTATCAAAGGAAAGCAGATGAAAAATACAAAGAGTGGTATAATGTGGTTATTCCGAACTCGATAAAAAGTGAAGCTGTTTTATCAAAGGTTGAAAAAGGTGCTTGCGCAAGAGCTTCATTGCATATGGATATTAATAATACACCAACATTGTCTCAATCTATTGGACAAGACAATTTGGGGAATATAATTAGTGCTCTAATAGATATATATATGTTATCTATGGATGATGAGTATAATGGCGCTTTATTATGCATTGATGAAATAGATGTTTCTTTACATCCAGACACTCAGATTAGATTGTTAGATTTATTTGTTCAGTTATCAGAAGAACTTAATATTCAATTTGTAGTAAGCACGCATTCTTTAACAATAATTAAGGAAGTATTAAAAAAAGAAAAAAGGAATAGTTCAGATTTCAAGGTTGTTTATTTGAAAAATCCGTCTGCACCTTATGTTACGGATATGAAATCCTACGAACTATTAAAATCGGATATGTTCGGTAGCCTAAGTTTTCAACGTCCAAAAGTGAAAGTTTATTTTGAAGATAAAATTGGAAACCATTTATTTAATTTACTTATGGACGCTTTTCGAAACATTTATAATACTGTTGAAAAAGAAAATAATAGTGAAAATCCTATTTTAAGAAACAGTTCTGATGTGAAAGATTATGCAAGAATAAATGATATGATACATAGCTTGGGTGGATTACTACAGTTTTCAGATAATACCAAACAAATTTCTACCTTGCTCGGCTGTGAGGAACTATTTAAAATAAATAGCGCAGATGAATATTTCAAGCGTGTAATTTTTATTCTTGATGGGGATGCAAGATATAAAGACCCGTCACAAAAACCTAAAATAAGAGAATATTTGGATAAAAAATACGATCAAAGGGAATTACATTTAAACGACAGAGCTCACTCTAAAAACATATGTTTTTTGCCAGACTACTTTGCTCCAGAATCATTTCTATTTGCTATGATTTACAAATTATCTACTAAACCTATGGAGCATATGTCATTTTGGCGTGGACTTGATTCTAATGAAGCGACAGCATTATATACCTCAGAGAAAATTCTTGCTATGTTTTCGGGATTGATAGATGAATATAATAATGATGACTTAAAAAAGATATTTACGGATTCTCTTGATAATGGAGTGTGGCAGTTCATTAATAAATCCGACTTGGTAACCTATTATTACTCTGATTATAAAACGGTAGAAGAACTACTATCGTTTTTAGAAAAGGTTAAGATTGCATATGATATGGCATTACCAATAACATTATCAAATAGGTATAGCTAAGTAATATCGTAGGATTTAATAATTATAATGATTTTGGCAACAGAATAGCAACAAAAAATCGGATAGCGTATGCTTTACCGATAATTCAAGTAATATAAATACTCTCTGATAAATTTCATAAACAAATGCGTTTAAGATTGATTTACAGGGAGCGAGTGGGAATAATTCCCTTTGGTTTAGGTGTGCCGAAAAAATCAGTATTTATGCGGGTTTCGGGACTCGGCACTTTTCGAGTAACCGTTTTTGCAACAGATGAAATAGTAACATTTGGCTTACAACTAAACCTAAAAATCGCATAATTTTTAAGGCTTCTGCCCTGTTAGGGGCGGAAGCCTTTTACATATTCGATAAAAATTCCGTTTTGACATACCGTCAAGGCGGAGAAAAATATATTAAATGAGAGAAATTTTCTTAGCATAAGCATGAAGAAATCATAGAACAACTTGCCTTATATGTTTCTTAGTAACATATAAGTTCTCGCTTTTCTAAGTAAAAACACAATATTTCGAAGCGGCATAGCTTGCTGTTATCATAGCTGTAGGTCGAGTGTTATCAGTCTCGATAACAAACCGATAACACTGCCGGTATAATCATGATAATTTGGATATCTCAAATAATCAAAAACGCCGCGAACAGTACGCTCTTTCTATGTAAAAGCTTTTTTGCTGCTTGCCGTCCGTTTATTCGGCCGACGCAAACTCCTTAAAATGATTATATAACTGATTGACATTGAGGCTTGCTATATCGACAAGCGAGTATTGCCGTTGCAAATATTTGACGAACTCGCAGCCCAGATAATAGCCCACGTCGCTGTGATTTTTGTAGCTGCACCAATCCCCGAAGAAATCCTGCGTGCTGATATTTTTGTCGACGCGGCGGAGATATTCACGCTTTATTTCGGCTTCGTTTTCCTTGCACCAATCGAGCCAGCCGTTTTGATTTTGATGATAGTATCTGTCATCTTGGCATAGAATATGCTCGCAGACCATGGCAAGTCCCTCTTGATAGAGCTGAGCCAGTGAATTTTCGCCCTCTGACCGAGCCTCGGGATAGAGATTCCCGTAGGTTTTATGCCATATGTGGCCTATTTCATGAAAAATCAGAGCCTGCATGGCGGATTCATCCTGCCAATTCAATTCGATAATTTTTTCTATTCCGAGCAAAACCGCGTCTCTGCCGTCAAGCGTCGTCGCCCAGCCTGCGCCGTTACACAGCCCCAAATAGAGAATAATATCCGTCTCGACGCCGTTTTCAAAAAGCCGTCCGATATTTTCCGCAAGCTTGTCGGTCACGGCGACAAAGGAGTCGTTTGCCGCAATCGCCGCGTCCCTATTGAGCAGCACGTTATTGACTACGGGCAGCACGTCGTTATTGAAATCATATTCCCTCGAATCCCGTTCGCATTTTTCGCCAAGCTCCGGCGAAATCGCGCGGGCGTATACTCTCCATGCATCCAAATCAAAGGCGCTGTTCTTAAAGCAGCCGGATATTTTATCAAAAGTATTTATTATTCTCATAGCTCTGTTCCTACGATTCTCTCAAATTATTTTACCTGCTTTGACATATGCATTTCGCCGTCGCACTCGAAGCCGATGGCGGAGTAGAGCTTTTGCGCGGCAGTGTTATCGCTGCCCGTCAACAGCTCGAAGCTGTGAAGCGGGTATATTTTTTTGCAGTATTCCTGCGCGAAGATCAGCATTTCCCGCGCGACGCCCCGCCCGCGATACTCGGGACGGACATAGACCTCCGTTATCTCGGGCATATATTCGTCGTAGCAGAACGATTTTTTCAGCTGAACGCAGATGAAGCCGGCGAGCCGTCCTCCGTTGCCGTCCGCAACGATGACAATCTCGCGCCTGTTTGTAAGAAGCGAGGCGCGAATGCTTTCTTTCGTAGTCTTGCCCTTGCCGTTGAACTCTGCATTGAGGCGCTCAAGCTCTCCCGCATCGCCGACCGATGCCAATCTTATCATCTTATTATCTCTCCCCTCGTTATTCGTCAATATAGCTGTTTTTCTTTTCGAGCACCCACGGGATATCCGCATCGAAGTCGAGCTGAACGACAGGGAGCGGAAAATCCGGTTCCAACATGTCGATACGGTCGCTGAATGAAATTACGAAATTCGGCGAGAGCGGATATGTTGCTTTTTCGTCCCAACAAGCTGTTGAGTCACTCGTCGGTTTCCATGCGCTTTTGCCGCTGAGTAAAGTTCCGCAGATGTGGCAAAAGCCACCGTAGTACAGCGTGTTTTCGTCTTTGGCGCAATAGACATAACATTCGCAGATTTTTTTCATGTCAACGCCGAGCGCGGAGAAAAAGTCCCGGATATTCTGCGGAAGTTTGTCGACGGCTCTCTCGAAGTTAAGACACCCGTCGCATTGGCACCCCTCGCTGACCGTTTTGGCGCGGTCATAGACCTGCCGTGTCTTTTCAACATCAACATCGATTTTGTATTCGCCGAATTGAAATATCAATCTACGCACCTCCGATATGCCGATTTTCTTTGATTATATCAGCAAAGCGCGAAAAAATCCACCGGGATATGCCAAAAAGGACGCAGTTTGCGCTGCGTCCTTTTTTCTGTTGTTTCGCAACAGTTGAAAACCCCCGGTTCTACC
>ULYI01002343.1_pt1 | contig 14460 bp, 20 predicted proteins | sample 1962171 | NCBI WGS metagenome assembly ULYI01 (sample SAMEA4835863, study PRJEB28245) | human gut metagenome | biome: gut microbiome; material: fecal sample | place: Denmark | collected 2008 | reverse complement strand
TCCTGTCACCTCGACCATAAAAATAAAAGACATCCATTTGGGTGTCTTTTATTTTTTATATAATTTTAACAAGACTCGAACCTGCGGCTGACTTTTCCGAATTCGACGAGTCTTGCGAATGCTTTGAAACAAGAATTGCATTTGACAGATAAATTTTAAACTATAACAAAAACGCCCTCGGCTGAGTAACCGTGGGCGTTTTGATTGAGATACGTAGTTTTTGGCATCGGACTACGTAACATTATAATATCATTTATATTATGTTTTGTCAATGTTTTATTAATTACAAAAAACTTGAACTGATGTTCAATATTTAGGAGGAAAATTTATACTTCCATTTATTCTATACTTCAACGAAAAATATTCAAAAATTCAAAAAACTCGCTCGAAAAAGTTTATGATTTTGGTAAAACTCCCTTGAAAAAGTTTAGTTTTATTGTAAAATAAGAATGTATAAAGCAATAATATAAAGGGTGATGGACTTGCTAAAAAGAAAAATTGAACAGGATTTAATTAAATGTAAAAACACAGAACTGAACTAGCCTTCTACGAAACAGTCCACCGGACTGTTTCTCCCAAATTCGTACTTCGCTTTTGCTCGTCGAATTCGGAGAAGCCTGCCGCAAGTTCAAGTCTTGTTCATGTTAATAAATAAAAAGAGATACCTTTCATTTGGTATCTCTTTTTTATGGTCGAGGTGACCTGATTTGAACACATTAATTATATCTTGAAAATGGCTTAAACAGTAGACTTACAAACATTAAAGTTTTTTTGGAGGAGCAATGAGGGGAGCAATTAACCTATTAATGATAACTGCTGCATATACTGCTCGGCTTGCTTTGTCGCCTTATTCTCATATTCTTCAAACACGTCACAGTATGTATTAAGCGTTGTTTGAATATCAGCGTGTCCGAGTATCTTCTGCAATACTTTTGCAGGCATTCCACTTTCAATACAGCGTGTAGCGAAAGTATGTCGAAGCTGATGAACGTTATACGGCTTGTAACTTGTTTTTGCGATATAATAATATTTACCAAAATTACGCTCCCAATCAAGCGGCGGCTCATTTTTTAATTTTTCAAAAGTGCCGTCAGGAAGCCTCCTGTAATAAGTATATTTTTTATAGGATATTCTTTTTCGCTTTTTATCAGATAACGGTTTAAATTCCTCTGTTATAGGAATAATATTGTATTTTTCAATAATGCGGCAAAAGGCAGCATTAACTTGATTAGTGGTTATCAGCTTATCATTTTCAAAATCATAAAAAAGCAGATTACAAGAGTTCGGTTGCCATTTAGTATCAATATATTCCCTCAGCAGCTTGCAGCAGGCATTATTCATACTCAAAGTTCTTTGACCGCTTTGCGTTTTTGCTTCATCGCCGATTATTGGTTTATCGTTTTTATCCTTTGTTATTGTTCGCCTAATTGATAAAAAATTAAAATTAAAATTAACGTCCTTGTCCTTATCGAGAGCACAAATTTCACCGCAGCGGCAACCTTCGGTAAGCATAGTCAAAAAGATATATCTATATTTGTTGTTTTTTTCTTCATTATTAAGTACCTCAACAAAACGCCTATGCTCATCGACAGTCAGGGCAAAAACTTTCTTTGTTGCTATTTCGGATTTAGGCATTTTAATTTGGTCGATTGGATTTCTGTATATTATTTCTTTATTCTGCGCATATTTAAAGGCCGAATTTATTTGACCGTAAATCTTGCGAATAGTAGATTGCGAATAATGAGTAATCGAATTAAAAAAGTTCAAAACATTTAAGTCGTCGATTAATTGTATCGGCATCATTGCAATACGGTGCGCTTGGATTATTTTAAGTGTATCAAGTCTCCGACGATATGAAGTATCTTTATTTATATTTAAAGATTTATCCCTTTCAATTTGAAATGTAATTATATCTGAAAGTCGAGTGTTATTTTTATCAACGTAAGTTCCCTTTCGCAATTGCTCTTTTAATTCATCAAGCTTCTTGCGAGCATCTTTTTGAGTTTTCCCACTCACCTTTTTTCTTATAGGTCTATCATTAATATCAAAACCTACCGTAACAACACCATACCAACGTCCTTTGCTTTTGTCAAAATACAAAGACCCTTCCCCATTGACTCTACTTTTTGTTTTACTTGGCATAATATATTCCCCTTTCAAGCAGCAGGCATATTACAAAAGGGCGCAAAATGCCCCTGCTTATTTTGTTTGACATTAAAGCAGGGGTGTGTTACAATCTATGTGCGTGGTAGGTTGTTCACACTCCTACTTACTGACCTTTCGGCTATTGGCGTAGCCGGAAGGTCTTTTTTCTATAGTATTAAAACATCTGCAAAATTTATAGTTCTAATACTATGTTACACCCATAATAATTTCCGTCGTTACCGCCGGTAATTTTTTTGATTTTAGGCTTGATTTTTAAAACATCGTCATAATGTTCTAAAAGGTAATTTTTACGTTCTTCGGTAAATTCGCCCAAATCTATTCCTGTATCATCAGTTACAACAAGCAATTTCTTATTTATATCATTAGAAAATTCAAAATGTACCGTTGTACTTTCATCTATGCTATCAAGTGCTTGTTGACGATTAAGCCCCATAACAAATAACGAGTCTTTTGTTACAGCTCGTAATTTTGTATACATATTACCGTCTTCAGCAATCATTGGATTTTTGGAAATGTTGGAACTATAATTTGTTGATTTTTTTGATGAATTCAATTTGCTTGAGTTTATAATATATTTAAACATACTTGGAAATGATTTTATAATATCAAATAACCACCCTATTCCAAATAAACCACAAGTAAAAATATAAATAATGCCCATTTTGATATTGCCGTCAATAAATTTGTGTAGTCCAAAAAAGCCACCTATTAATGTTATCAAAAAATATGCAATTGGATTAATATTTTTCGTATTCAATTTTTGTCTCCTCTTTTTTTATGTTTTTCTATAAACACGCTGAAATTTGAATACACTTGCTTTTCAAGGTCAGATGTAAGAAATTTATTACGCTTATACAATATTTCCATACGCATCGCCCTATATGTAGCAGCTTCATAAGATATATTGCAAGCTTGTGCTATATCCTTAGGACTATGCAACTCCATACCCCACAGAACACAAGCCGGCGCAAGCAAACGAGCTGCAAACATATCAGCTTCTGTTTCTTCTTCAGGCTTTTCAATAAATATTGAATTTGGCGTTCTATGTAATAAAGACTCGTGACCTAAAAAAATATGTCCTAATTCGTGAGCAATAGTGAAGCGTATTCTTTCAACGTTCATAGTATCATCAACTATAATATACCAATCATTATCTATATGAATGCTTACACCAAGTTGATTATTTTGTAAAAAATTGCAATCACTGTTATTTAATAATTTTATGTTCGATTTTTTCGTTATTTCAGTTACTTTTACAGGTAATTCGTTTATTTTGTAATCAATTAAAACCTGCCAAGCAGCATTGCGAACATTTTTGTACTTACCATAATTTATCATTTTAATCACCACAAATATATTACAAACTCGTGATGACAATTGATACAGGTAAATAATGGTAATTATTTTAGCAGTCTATATCGCTTTCTTTTGTATTTTTAATCATATTAACTTTTTCATCTGAAAGAGATACTTTTGAATGCTTTTGATTATCTGTACTCTTGGCAGCCATATAATATTCTCTTGCGTATTTTCCAATTTCAAGCAAAGCGTCTACCGAATCCTGTCTGTCAGGACGGTTACGATATGCTTGAACTAATTCTTTTTCGTGTTCGTTTAATTCTGTGTTTTCAGGATTATCCCAACCCATTAAATAAGCTGGCGTTGTATGCAACACATTTGCTAAGGGCATTAAAATATCAATAGGAAACTTTTTTATATCGTTATTTTCATATCTATACATTGTAGCAGGTGATATGTTCAATTTTTCTGCAACTGTTTCAGCGGAAAGTCCTAATTCTTTTCTGCGATTTTTTATTCTTTCGTGAATTTCCATTTTTTTCACCACCCTTTTATTTGAATTATAACAGCATTTTTGCAAAAATGCAATAACAAATTTGCAAAAATGCAAAATTAATACTTGACAACTCGCATTTTTGCGAGTATTATTGAGATATGGAGGTGATTTGAATGGTAAATATCAAAGCTATTGAAGAAGAAATGAAAAAGCAAAATATTTCTGATAATGATATCGCAAATGCAATCAATGTGGATTTAAGCACTTGGTATCGACGAAAATTAGCGCCAAACAAAATGCAAATCGGTGAGGCAATGGCAATTAAATCATTGCTTAATTTATCAGATGACAAAGCGAATGAAATTTTTTTGAATTAAAACTCGCAAAAATGCGAGTTGCTACAAACAAACATTATACCAACCTTTAACGGAGCTGCAGGGATAAGGACGTTCTCCCTTAAAATGTGAATAAATCTACCCTTTTGTAATTTTTACGTCCTTGCTGTCAGACAAATTAAACTTTTTTGCCGTAATTTGAAACTTCGTATATAAATTTATTGCGACAGCGCTCTGCTGTTCCGCTAAAGGTTGGTAAAAGAAAGGAGAAGGAAAATGGTATTCAGTAACGTTGATGAAGAAATGGAAAAACTCAAAAATTTGAAAGAAATTGTTGAGCAAATCAATGAAATCAACATTGAAAATCTATTTGTAAGCAAAGAGCAATTAGCTACTGCGCTCGGTTGTAGCGTTCGTGCAGCAGGCGAATTTATGAACAGCCCCGGCTTTCCCTTAATAAAAATCGGGAGTAAATCAATGGTAAATATTTTCGCTTTAAACGATTTCACACAACAGCGCATTGTTTTGGCGGAGGAAAGAAAATGAACTTATTAATAATACAGCTTACATATATTCAAGTCAGAATAATAAATTTCTGCATAATTGCCGGCTTAATTTTTGCCGTTTTTGCAATTAGTGGATATATTGAGCAGAAAAAGGAAAAGCACGCAAAAGCCGAAGTCAAAGCGTGCAAAAGGTATAAAAACCGTCAGCAGCAGGTTATAACCGATTGTCAAATGAACGAGGTTTACAGGGCGATTAACTTTAAAAACCTGATGAACGAAACACAGTTTGAATATTCAATTTGCAAAGACTGTACTTTTGGACAGGCTGAAGAGTGTACCTGCACAGAAGAAAAGGAAACATTCATTGATGATTTAGGCGCTGTTTGCGCTTGTAATAAATACAACGGTGTGAGTATAAAAAAATAAGAGCTTCAGCCAAAAGCCAAAGCCCTTAAAAGTGATAACGTTAATTACCACAAAAACCTATTAATTATATTATCACAAAAAGCAGAAAAAGTCAAGTAAACAAGAGAGTTTCGGCTCTCTTTGACCTCTTGATTAAAAGTAATATTTTTAGGATAATTTCAGATTTCAAAAATATATATCTTTTCTATATCAACAACCAACAACGAGGTCTGCTTTTCGTAGTAGTAGAAATGTGCGTAAAGTGGGAAATTTAGCGAGGAATGTGGAAAACCTGTTTTTCCATATTCCGAACGTTAAGAATTTTCCACTTTTCCACATTCAATCTCTTTTTTTGCTTCTTTTTTTCTCACACCTCAATACCGGGAGGTGATATATATGCCGTGGCTAAAGGTCGAGTATGACTGCGGCAATTGCGTTATGACTTATAAATACTTTGCAGCTCGCTGGAATAGCAAAGGAAAAGTCGTTTATAACAAAACAAATAAAAAAGGTGAATTGACTGTTCATCAGCAACGATGCAATGACAGACGATTACAGAGATACTATGATGCGCTCGCTAACACGAATTTTACCGAAGGCGATATTTTTGTAACTTACACTTTTGGTCGAGGGCGACTGCCTGAGGGTGAAAATGATGAGGTTATTCAAAAATGCAAAAACATTTGGAAATATTATCGAGCGAAGCTTCGCAATTATTATCGTTCACAAAATGCCGAACTGAAATATATGTACGCTTTTCAATTTGAAGGTGTTCGACCTCATTTTCATATCGTCTGTAACAGTGCCGACGGAATAAATATCAAAGATTTTCCGAAATGGAAATACGGTACTCCAAAAATTGAATTTCTTGACGGCAGACCGAGACACACTATCGGTTCATACTTTGCAAGAGGTACTACCGTTATGAACTCTGAGGGCGTGGAAGAGCATAAGCGGGGCTTAATTCGCTGCTCTCGCAATCTCGTTCAGCCTGGTGTTCGTCGCCGCAAGCTAAAGCGTTCCGGGTGGAATTGTGAGCCGAAACCAAAAAAAGGTTATTTGATAGTTAAAGATACTGTCGAAAACGGATATTATATCAGCCCTAATGACGGACAACCATATCAATATCAGTCTTATACAATGATAAAACAAGAAAGGATGATTTCATAAGTATGAAATTTGCAGAAGCAGATGCCTGCTTACATACAGGCACAAAAGTAATGCTTATTGAGGGTATTGGTACAGAACAACTCGAATCCCTTTACGGCAAAGCGCTAAGCTTATTAGGAATTGAAAAATCAATAAGCAGTAAAGAAAAGCAAATCGTTGAAGTTGCAAGAATACGCTCTGAATTAGCACCACATTGTGAATACCGTGTAAGAATATCCGATATTAAGGTAATTGTCGGCTTTGAAGCTTTTGTAAGCCAAAAAGCGCATCAGCTTTATTGCAAAATATGAGCTTACATTGGACCGAAGAGCAATATCAGGACTATATTGGGCAGCATCCTCCTAAGCGCAACAAATACGGCAATCAAAAAATCACTATTGACGGTATTACACGAGACAGCTTAGCAGAGTCAAACAGGCTTGAGCAACTCAAAATACTTCAACGTGCCGGAGCAATTAAAAATCTTCAATTTCAAGTGCCGTTTGTGCTCATTGAAAAACAGCAAGGCGAAAACAGAAACGAAAGAGCTGTTAAATATATTGCCGATTTCGTTTATGACGAGCAGCAGGCAGACGGCTCATATAAGCATATCGTTGAAGATTGCAAGGGTAGAAAAACCAAAGACTACATAATCAAGAGGAAGCTGATGCTTTATATTCACGGCATCAGCATAAAGGAAACAAAGTAATGGAAGAATTTAAAAAGATTACTTGCGATTTTATGATTGCATCAGCGATATTATTGGCAATTATGCTGATTATCGTTTACAAAGCAATATAAAAAGTAAAAACAAAGGAGAAAAAATATGAAATTCAATAAAATTATTGCTATATGCAAAAAACACAGCAAATTTACGATTGTCACCAAGCACAATGTAAACGGTGAAGCCGAATATCAACTACTCGGCGACGGTTTAGCCGTATATCCTTTATATGGTCACCCGATTTACAATGAAGAATACTTGATAAGTGTTGCCGACCTCAGCAATAAAAAAGCTGACGAAACAATGTTTACTTATGAAAATATAACAGACGAAAACACGCTATATTCAGATTGCACAGCCAAAGATGAAGTTTGCAATCTCAGCACAGTTTCTCTTTGCATTAACGGTGCGTCATATGTGCCGGTTCTTTTCGGAAACGAAATTGATTTTATCAATGGATATTATCTGACACCGATTTATGACGAAGATTTTGAAGTGTATCGGAGAACTGAAGTCAACGGCAATAATGTATTTGCCGTCAAAACAGGTTTGAATCTTTCAGCGTTGATTTTAGGTTCAAAATCTTTAATTCCTGATACTATGGTTAATGAACTTGCAAAAATTCTTTTGGCATTAAGAAAAGAAAGCGAGGTTGAGTAATATGACTGAATTGGTAAAGCAGGCTATTGATAAAATCGACAAGGAAGCCGAAAAAATTAACAATGACTATATCACAAGCAAGGTCGTTCAGCGAATTATCGATACAATGCTTATCAATGATGCCAACGCTAAGAAGCTTCTTGAAAAGAGCAAAACTCTTCAAGGCTGCATTATGAATATTTATAATCACGCAAAAGAAAACGGAAACGCTCAAATTCAGGGTGCAGGTTCTTTTGTCGGTGGTGACGATGAAGACCTATGGGAGTGGGTCTGCGAATATTACGGCTTTGAAGAATTGCAGTCAACTGCAACAGAAAAAGTCAATTTGTTTGATGCGTTATGAGGTGGTTGAATTGCTTGATAAAGATAAATTATTCAAAATGACCCGACCGTTAACGCAAAAATTCAAGCAGCAGGTAGACAACGATTTGTTTCTGAACGAAGGCTATTTGTTTAAAGAATGTAAAAAGCCAATAAGGACAATGTATTGCACTTGTTGCCAAAAGCGTTTTGAGATTGACAACAGATACTTTGAGGGCTTGTTAGTCTCGGAGGGCTACACTGATTATTCTTATATGCCGCATAACACAAAAACCACCTGCCCTTTATGTCACAAAAGTGTGACTGTAAAAGATGCCGGTCGAGGTAGGAGCAGAATGGTTGAATTTGGATATGTCGGCGTTTATCAAAAGCTTCGTGACGATACCGTGTTACTTAGGACATTTTGTCTATTGCGTGACTATAGTTGTGATTATGAAAATGTAACAACAAAGTATTCAGAGCATTACAGAATTTATTTTCGTCCCGGTGAGGTTCGGTCGTTTAAAAGAAGTGATAATAGCTATAGGTACGCTTCAACCTATGACTATTACGGTAAATCTAACAATACTATAGATTTTTATGAAATGTCAGCAATACCAAAAAGCTTATCATATCCACGAGGATATTGTGGCTATTATGCTTACTATAGTGGATTGCACAACAAATACACCGAGCAATGGGAAATAGATACTCACATTTATGGTGTTGAAGATGTTGAAAAAAGTCCTCTGTTTAAGTATTCACAATTTGAAAATTTTTGTAACGAGCCGAATTTGTTGTATTGCTATGACCTACACAGATACTTGAATTTCTATTGTAAGCATCCGGTGCTATGTGAAAAACTGATGAAAGAGGGCTTTGCTCCGATTATAAAAGAAACTTTTTATAAAGGCTTTGGCAAATTAAACTACAGAGCTAAAGATACTAAAATTTTTTTTGGAGTTAAAAACAAAAATGAGTTAAGAGCTATAAGAAATAATCAAGATTTAATTTCAACAACAAAAGAAATTGCAAGGCTCAAAAAATTCAATGTTGATATAACTGACAAATCGTTGAAATGGGCAAATGACAACATTTTTTATGAAAATGCTTACGATGATTTGAAAGAATTGATTTTAAAATACTCGGCTAAAAAAGTCTTTGAGTATTTAATCAATAAAGATGTTCATTACTCAAGCTATTGCGACTATATCTCGTGGCTTAAAAAATATAATTTTGACATTACAACAAAAACAGCTTTTCCAAGATATTTCAAGCAAAAGCACGATGAACTTATGAAATATGACATACGAATGACTGCGCTTGCTAACGAAAAAGCCGAAAAGGAAATGCGAGATAATTTAAAGCAAAACTTACTCCCTTTTCTTAATAAGAATTTTGTTTATTCAGATGATAATTTCACAGTCAGACCGTTTCAAAACAAAGAGGAAATTATCATTGAAGGGCAAATTCAAGATATTTGCGTAGGTGGCGAAAGATATACCAAGCCATATATGAAAGGTGAAACATATTTGTTTTGCCTTCGTAAAAATGATGAACTCGATAAGCCTTACTGCACTATTGAGGTGAACACTAACGGCAACCTTGTACAGTCAAGAATGAAGTTTAACGCTTCGCCACCTGATGATGTTAAAGCCTTTATCGAAAAGTGGCAGCAGGTATATAAGAGAAATTTGAAAAAACATAAGTTTATAAAACAAAGAGAGGTAGCATAATGAACGAATTAACATTAACAGAAAAAGCTAATATAATTCACGCAAGAATTATGGCAAACGGACAGGTTTTGCAGAGCACATTACTCGAAATTTGCCGAGACCTCAAAACAATGAGGGACGAACGGCTTTATCTTCAACTCGGTTTTGAAACTTTTGAAGAATATGCCGAGAAGAAAGTCGGCATAAAACAGCGACAGGCTTACTCGTATATTTCTACATATGAAAAGCTCGGCCCGAAGTACCTCGAAGAAAACTCTTCCCTCGGTATCACCAAGCTCGAACTTATTTCACAAATTGATTCTTACGAGCGTGAAGAATTTATCGCTGAAGAAAATGTTGAAAGTTTGTCAGTAAGAGAGCTTAAAGAAAAGGTTGACGAATATAAAAAGCAAAATGAACAGTTGACTTTTCAGCTTGAGGAACTTTCGCAGTCACCAAAGGAAGTTATTCCTGATGAAACGGTAAGCAAAGAGAATGAGGAACTTAAAGCAAAAATCGAAGAACTTACCGAAGAATTGACAAACGCTCAAAAAGAAGCAGAAACGACAACCAAAGTTGTTGACGAAGAAGAAATTAAAAAGCAAGTTTCTGAAATTGAGCAGAAATATAAAGAAAAACTCAAAAAGGAAAAAGCCAGCGTTAACCAAAAAATCGAAAATGCTGTCAACGAAGCTGAAAAGAAAAGCGCCGATAAAATCAATTCCTTGCAGCAGGAAAACGAAAAGCTGCAAAGGCAAAAGACTTCAATTGAAGCTAAGCTTGATGAAGCCGAGCGAAAAGCAAAGGTTACCGGCGCTAATCCTCAGGTCACAATGCTTAAGGTCTATTTCGACGAGTTGCAAGATACAAGCAATACACTTGTCGAGCTGCTTTCCAAGCTTTCTCAAACCGATACCGAGACTGTCGGCAAGCTTAAGCCGGCAATAATCGGCGTTTTGCAGTCAACTGCGAAAAATATAGAAAACATATAAACAAAAGCGATGTGCTGCATCTGCTAAAGCAATGTGAATAACATTTTGTACAAGCAAGGAAAAACAAAATTATTAAATAATTAAATAGCACTTTGGCTTATTCACCTCTTGCCACGGCAGTGCAGACATCGGTCACTTTATCAAAAGGTAATTAAATGGAGTTATTAGAATTTAAGAATAAGGTGTTGAAACTTTGCAATGTAAAGGAAACTAAAGACATTGGCAATGTGCTAATGGAAACCGTGTTAAATCATAATGAGGACCTTTATAATAAGTACCTTAAAATCGTGGACGATACAAAAGATTGGCTACAAGCCTTATGGCAATATTACGAAGCAGACAGAACAAATAAGAAACAAGACTATACCCCGAAAAGCCTTTGTAACCTTGTTTCTGCATTGGCAGGAAATTGTAATTGCTTCTATGATTGTTGCGGCGGTAGCGGTGCATTGTCTATTGATATGTTAAAGAAACACGAACAGATACAAAATGTTTATGTTGAAGAACTCGACGAAAATGTTATACCGTTTCTATTATTTAATTTATGCTTGCATAATGCGAGCGGCTTTGTAGTCAATGGTAATGTGCTTACCAAAGAGAAGATAAAGGCGTACAGATTATTGAGTGGACAAAAATACAGCGTAGTCATAGAAGTACAAGACCTTAATACCCTCAAAGATATTGAAAATATTTCCCTTGATGTATCAATCAGTAACCCTCCATATAATATTAAATGGCAACCGCCGACACCCTTAGAAATGGATAACCGTTTTCCTGTAATACCGCCTGCAAGCAACGCTAACTATGCTTTTGTTTTGCATTGCCTACACAGGGCAACAAACAAGGCAATTTTGATTTTGCCGAACGGAATAGCAAGCCAACGCACAGAAAGCGAAGTGCGAAAGTATTTGATAGATAATGATTTAATTGAAACCGTTATTTCATTGCCAAACAATATGTTTGAATGTACTAATATAGCAACTTGCATTATGGTGCTTAATAAGAACAAAAATAGCAAAGGAAAAGTCACCTTAATACACAGCGTTGAGAATTGCGTAACAGAGGTGCGAGAGCAAAACGGACAGTTTGGCGGTAAAAGTCATACTAACAGAACATATAAAAAGAAATACAATGTTTTAAGTGATGAAAACATACAAAAGATACTTGATGCTATTGAAAATCAACAGGAAACCAAGCAATTTTCTGTAATTAAAACAAATGAACAAATTGCAGAAAAAAAGTATATGTTAGCACCGAGTATGTATTTTGAGGTTGATATTGAGGACTTCACAGATACCCAACACCGAGATTTTCAACAAATAGCTGATAATATAAATTATATAAGCCGTATGCAAAATTCTTGTAAATTGGTTATAAATGAAACTATCGCCAAACAGTTAGGATTTGATGTTGATTTATATAAACAAAGTAAGGAAAACTCAAAATCAGTAAAAGAGCAAATGAAGCCTTTAGGAATTGACATTGAAGTAGAGGACTACATACAATTCACGAAAAACAAAAACGAGTTTGTTTTTAAGTGCAATGATAAAGAAATTTTGCCCGAAATACTGATACAATTTTTATCCGTATGGAAAAATCAAATTGCATTATTGAACACAATGCAAAATCAGTATTTAGCAGAATTAAGGGACGCTTTGCTTCCTGACTTAATGAGTGGAAAAATTCAATTAAATGAGGTGATGAAAAATGAAAACACATAAAATCAAACTTCTTTTAAATTTCTGCGATGATGTTTTGTCCGGTGATAAATCCTTTGAGATTCGTGAGAATGACCGAGGTTATCAAAAAGGTGACAGGGTTGTTTTTCAACCTTATGAGCCAAGCGACCCATTCGTAAAGCATCCTATAAGCGACAAGGTTTATGAAATAACCTATGTTCTTAACGGTTGGGGTCTAAAAAACGGATATGTGGTATTTGGAATCAGGGAGGTAAAAAATGACTTGTGAAGATTGTTACCATTATGAGGCTTGTAAAGAAAAATTTGCAGGATTAAGAAAAATTTGTGTTGAAAATCCAGAAAAACACCTTGAATTAGACCCACGAGCTGAAATCGTTTGTCAACAATTCAAAGATAAATTACTAATTATTGAGTTGCCGTGTAAGGTTGGAAAAGAAATTTATGTTTTAAATAGAGAAAACATACCGCAAAGAATGATTTTAGATGAACCCGACATAAGATGTCATTGTGCGAAAGAAGATAATTTATGTATGGCTCTGTGTGACGATAAAAAGCACGGCATTTGTGCGTATCGTCTTAAGAATGACGGCTCAGATATTGGTAAGAAAGTTTTTCGTACCAAAAAAGAAGCAGAAGCGAGGTCAAAGGAGTTGCGAGAAAATGACAAAATATGAAGTTAAAGCAGTCGTAAGTGACTATGGCATTTTTGAAAACGGAGAATTAAAGCTTATCGTTAATTCTCAAGCGAATGCACTGATGATTAAGTATGTACTTGAACAAGACTTAAAACATAAAGTTGTTATTAAGGATTTGTTAGAGCCGAAGAAGAAACCCAAGCGTAAGTTTAGTACTATGGCTAATCAAGAATATTGTAATAAACGTAATAATTGTACCGATTGTGTTTTTAACAAATATTATTCTTGGTGTGACGGAAATGGTAGAGGTGGTGAACCTTGTGAGCTACCGAACGGCAAATACATATTGATTGAGGTGAAAGAATGAGCAACAAAACAATGTATGAAAAAGAAAAAGAAATTACTGACAAAATAGGCGTAAAAGAAGCAATAAAAATGTTTCAAAATCTTATATTTGCAGAGAATTACAAAATTGCAGAAAACCATTGTAGAAAACTTGCAATAGAAGCTCTTGAAAAGCAGATACCTAAAAAGCCAATACATTATAATGACAGCGTTCCGCACGATAGATGTCCGAATTGTCATAATGCAGTTAAAGTCTTTTGTGATGCACACAATTATCATTATTGTTTATATTGCGGACAGGCAATAGATTGGAGTGATATTAAATGATTATTGTTATTTTAGTGTTTTTGTTAATATGGTGTGTTGCTTCGTGGTTTATAGATGCAAATTGTGATTGTGACGGAATATTTGGCATTTTTTTAGGCTCAATACCACTTGTTATTGGTGTTATTGTAGCGATTTCTTTAGCTGTTCAAGTTTCGAATTTGAGCGTTATTAACGAAAAGATTGCAATGTATGAACAGGAAAATGCAAAAATTGAACAGCAAATTGAAACCGCAATAACAGCCTATCAACAACACGAAAAAGATGTTTTTACAGAGGTAAAGCCTGATAGCTATATACAGTTAGTTTCTATTTACCCTGAACTAAAGAGCGATACCTTAGTAAAAGAACAGATTAAAACTTATCAAAGTAATAACAAAAAAATTAAAGAATTAAAGGTAACAGCGATAAATGGCAATGTAAAACGGTGGTGGCTGTATTTTGGTCACAAAGATGTTAAATATTAGAGAGGAGTGAGGTAGAAGAATGACAACACAAGAAGCATTAGACTATTTTGTTAGAAGAAAAGAGCAATTAGGGCTTTCGGATAAAATTCAGCAGGCAGAAACATTAGCGATTTCTGCTCTTGAAAAGCAGATACCAAGAGTGGCAAAAACGCAAACGATAAATCGAGGAATGGACCAAACAGGCGAATATCAAATTGATAGTTATTATATTTGTCCTTGCTGTAAAGCGGTTGTAGGCGATT
>ULYI01004633.1_pt1 | contig 14641 bp, 8 predicted proteins | sample 1962171 | NCBI WGS metagenome assembly ULYI01 (sample SAMEA4835863, study PRJEB28245) | human gut metagenome | biome: gut microbiome; material: fecal sample | place: Denmark | collected 2008 | reverse complement strand
CTGGGATATGACGAGAATCGCAAACTTGGCGGCGGTGCATTGATAGCGGCAAAACTTGCCGAGGAACTCCGCTCACGTGGCGGACGAATCCTTACCGGAATGAGAGCGGACACTATCCACATATCAGATGACGGACGCGTTTCCAGCGTGGATGCTGTCAATGCCGCAGGCGAGGTGGAACGCTTCACCGCTGACTGGGTCATCTCCGACATTCATCCCGCGCTTACCGTCGGGCTCATCGAAGAGTGCAAGCAGGTGAAGAAGGTCTTCCGCAACAGGATGTCCCATCTGAAGAACTCCTACGGAGTGTTTACGGCCAATGTCATCCTGAAGCCGGACACATTGCCGTATCTGAACAAAAACCTGTTCGTGCATACCCACGACGTGGATTTATGGGGAACAGACTATAGCCATACAGACAGCATCATGGTGCATTTCTATCCTCCGAAGCAGGGCAAGTATGCGGAATGCATTGACATACTCTCTCCTATGGACTGGAGCCTTGTCGGCGAGTGGGACGGGATGAATCCTGGCACGAGGGGCGCTGAGTATGAGGCGGTCAAGCAGAAGAAGCTGAATGAGTGTCTGGACCTGCTCAATGCCCGTATCCATGGCATCAGGGACTGCATTGACAAGATTTATATGAGTTCGCCGCTCACCTGGCACAGTTATACGTCGTCTCCGAACGGAGCCGCTTTCGGAGTGGTGAAAGATTATCACAACCCGCTCACGACGTTCCTTTCGCCGCGCACCCCTGTTCAGAACCTGCTCCTGACCGGACAGAGCCTGAATCTGCACGGTATTCTCGGCGTTTCCAAGACATCCGTAATCACCTGCGGCTTCATCTTGGATGCCGAATCACTTGAAAAAGAGATTTTGGATTACTAAATTTACACTTTTGGAATAAAAAACATTGACAATGAAAATAGCATTGGTTACAGGCGGAAGCCGCGGAATCGGAAAGGCCGTGTGCCTCAAACTGGCATCTGAAGGATATCACGTGATAATAAATTATGTGTCGAATGACGAGGCTGCGCGCACGACATTGGAGCAGATTACTGCTGCCGGCGGTTCTGCCGAGCTGCTGAAATTCGACGTCAGCGACAATGAAGTGACTGTTTCAGCCCTTAAAGGGTGGCAGGAAGCGCATCCGGACGAGTTCGTCGAGGTGCTTGTGAACAATGCCGGCATCCGTCGCGACAACCTTCTCCTGTGGATGGAACAGGACGACTGGTACAAGGTAATGAAGACCAATCTGGACAGTTTCTACAATGTCACCCGTCCTCTTCTCCAGCCGATGGTGGTGCACAAGAGAGGCCGCATCGTGAACATGGCATCATTGTCCGGACAGAAAGGCCTGCCGGGCCAGACCAACTATTCAGCGGCCAAAGGCGGAATCATCGCTGCCACAAAGGCTCTCGCCCAGGAAGTCGCTGCAAGAAAGGTTACTGTCAATGCTGTTGCACCGGGATTTATCCGTACTGATATGGTAGAGGGGCTCGATGAGGCTGAACTCAAGAAGACCATTCCTGCCAAACGGTTCGGAGAGCCGGAGGAAGTGGCCGAGCTCGTGGCGTTCCTCGTTTCAGACAAGGCTGCCTACATCAACGGCCAGACTATCGGGATCAATGGCGGTCTTTATGAATAGAATGAGATACATGTCCATTATAGCTGCTTTTGCAGCTGCAGCATTGTCCTGCCACACATCTGTTGTCTCTGCTGCTGAAGGCCAGGCGGTTGCCGCAGCTCCCGCGTCTTCGCCTGTGGTAGCCAAGATATTGAAGACCAATGCTTCTGTAAAGAATATCGAGAGCAAATTCACTCAGGTAAAGACCATCAAGGCGTCAGGCCGTAAGATCGCATCTGAGGGAACATTGTACTTCACTCCTGACGGACATCTTACGATGCGTTATTCCAAACCTGCCGGCGAGCTGCTGGTGGTTAACGGAAACAAGTTCCATATGAACAAGGGTGGAAAGGCCATGACCTTCGACACATCCAAGAACGCGCTGATGGGAAGTCTTGCAAATACACTTGTGAACTGCATCAAAGGCGATCCCGAGACTGTGGCAGCGGCCAACAATGCGAAACTTGCTGCTTCTGAAACGGCTGAAGGCTACGTGGTTACGCTCACTGCTTCGGCTGCGGGACACAGGGGCTATTCCAAGATTGTCCTGACCTACCGCAAATCCGACTGCGTATTGGTGAAGATGATTATGGAAGAGACCGTGGGCATCACCAATACCTATGAGATGAAAGAGGTGAAGAAGAACACCTCGCTTCCGTCTGACGCCTTCCGCATTCCTACAAAGTAGAATCCTTGGCATCCTCAGAAACTTTATCTCCGCGAAGCTGATACTTTCGCGGAGTCGTTCCTGTTGCAGCCTTGAAATACTTGCAGAAGAAGGACGGGTTAGGGAAGTTAAGCTTGTCGCTGACCTGCTGGATCGAGTATGATTTGGCGATGAGCAGGACCTTTGCCTCAAGTATCACATTGTCCTTGATGATGTCGCCCGGCTTCCTGCCCATCGCGTCAGTGATGATCTTGGCGAAGTACTTGGGTGACAGACAGCATCGCTCGGCGTAGAAACTCACGCTTCTTTCCTTGTTGCAGAATTCGTGTACATCATTGAGGAACTTCATCACGAGGTCCTTCTTTCTCGGAATCGAGAGTCCGTGCTCTGTTTCGCCCGTCTGTTTCAGCCAAGATGAGAACAGTGCCAATGCCGTGTGCAGGAAGCAGATAAGTATCTCGTTCCTGTAATCCTGATGAGCCAAATCGTAAGTCTGTCTGAAGCATTTGTATCCTGACAGGAATGAACTGCAGATTTCATCAGGGAAATGTATCACGGAAGGTTCCCCTTTCTGTATCATCCATTTACGGGCAGTCTCAGTGCCTTTCATCGGAGATTTCCCCAGAAAATCCTGAGCGGCCGCGATGACGATCATTTTGCATTCTCCCGACATTGAAATATGCTCCGCAATGAAGCCCGGCATTCCGAGAAGACAGTCATTCTTCTCCATGTGGTACTCTGTCTGATTCAGTTTCAGGTCAATGCTCCCGTCAATGCACATCAGGCAGATGCCTACCAATATCTTCGTCGGAAGCGGCTTGTTGACAGGCGCGCCGATCCGCTTGTCCTCCCGTCCAGGGTCCAGATTGTCATCTATTATGGCTATCTTGTCGAATGTGATGGCGTGGTCCGATGCCTGAAGCATACCGAGCTTGATCTGTGGCAGGGTTGAATTATGTATTTCCATTCTATTTCATATTTAGGCTCCGATTGTAAAGGTAGATATTTTTAGTAAATTTACCAGTCGATTCAAAGAAGTCGTTATTGTTATGTAATTTTCTTCGTTTTAGGTGGTTACAAAATGGAAAATTCTGCATATAATATATGAGAACAGGAAGGATTGTTTCTGAAAAGAAGCAGGAATAAGCTGCTTCAATAACAAATGATGTCAGACATTTACCTCTTCTATTTTCCAGTCCTCCAATGTCCGTGATGCAGTTGATATGTTCACGCCGACCTTGACAAGCCGCTTGCCATCCTCGAACCGGAAAGGTATCATATATCCCTTGTCATCAATCTGTTTCAATGCCGTCTCGGCGGAGCTGTCGACTTTGAATTCGAACACATATATTGAATTGTCAGTCCAGCAGACGGCATCGGCGCGTCCTATGGCGGATTTTTCCTCTGTCCTGATGTAATACCCGAGGAGAGAGAAAATCAGGTAGATGATTGTCTGATAATGCTTTTCTGTCTTATTCTCCAGGTCATTCGGCATTGCTGCAAGAAATGACTGCATGCGGGACAGGGCTTCTTCCACATTGCCTTTTCTTAAAGCGGCATTGAACCTGATGACAAAAGACGCACCTGCAGGATCCTGATTGTTGTATCTGGCAAGCAGTGAGTTCAGAAAACCGTTGCGCACCTCTTTATTAGGGTATCCGAGTGTGTATGAGTCGGTCTCTTTGTCGTAGGACTTTATTGTAAGATATCCGGTCTGGTAAAGCAGAGGAATGGGGTTGTCGGTAACTTCCGGAGACACATTGAATTCGTTGGCTGATATGTACTCCATCTTGTCGAATTCACGCTCATCTATAGGCTTCCTGTCCAGCCTCTCCAGCAGATAGGTTGGCGTTGCCGTCTCGAACCAATAACTCTTGAACTGCTTGTCCGCAAATGCATTAAGCAGACTGAACGGATTGTAGATGTCTTCAGACCCTTCGCAGAAATGATATCCGTCATAGTTTTCCTTGAGCAAATCGAAAGTCTTTTCTCTGCTGATGCCTTCAGCCTCTGAAAGAGATTTTATTTGAAAATCAAAGTTGTTCTCAAGCTCTGACTGGGAAATTCCGCAGATTGCAGAATATTCAGGAAGCATCGAGATGTTCTTGAGGTTATTGAGCTCGCTGAATATGCTCAACTGCGCAAATTTATTGATGCCGGTGATGAATACAAAGCGCAGATATGGGTCGAGGCTCTTTATCGGGCTGTAGAAATTGCGCATAATCTGGCGCATAGGCTGAATCTGCTCTCTGTCATTTATGACATCGAGAAGCGGAGCGTCATATTCATCAATTATGATAACAGCTTTTTCACCGGTCTGTTCGGTGGCTCTGTGCACGAGACCCTCCAGACGCTGGTTTATGTTTACATCTTTCACTCCTCTTCCATATGTCTGCTCATATTCATACAACTTCTTGTCCATCTCTTCAAGCAGAAGAGCTTCCGTCATGTGCTTTGCTGTGGAGATGTCGAAATAAAGGACGGGATGCTGTTTCCATTCTTTTTCCAGATTCCCGGCTTTCAGATTATTGAACAGGTCTTTTCTTCCTGAAAAATATGCCTGGAAAGTTGAGGAAAGCAGCGATTTCCCGAAGCGGCGTGGGCGGCTCAGGAACACATAATTATATTTATGTGCTATGTTGTAGATATATTCTGTCTTATCAACATAGATATACCCTCCTTCGATAATCTTGTCGAATGTCTGTATCCCAATAGGAATCTTATTGTCTCCTCCGTTCATGTCCAATAATATTATGTCTATGCCTGAAGGCAAAGATAATAAAAATCCAGATAATAGATACTTGCCTTATTGCCAGAAAAAGCTTGCCTGCGGTTCCGGGGCTTTTTGCGATGTGGAAGGTCGATATTTTTTAGTAAATTTACCGCTCGAACAATAATATCCGACATTTTTATGTGGAGAACGGTACTTGTCATATTCTCATTGCTTTCGACACTCTGCCAGGGTGCTGAGCGGCATGTTCAGGGCAAAATCACATTGTCTGACCTGGACAATGTTATCCGCCACGCAAGTGAATATGACAAAGTGAGGGAAGATCGCGTGGATTCTTGCAGGACGGCCTTGACGCATAGTAAGACATTGGAGCAGAAGTACTTGCTGTATTTTACAATGCGCCAGACATTCGACAGGTACAGAACGGATTCCGCGACATTCTATGCTGTCAGGTCTCTTGACGCGGCCAAAGAACTCGGCCGTCAGGATTATATAAGCGCATCATTTCTGGCTCTGGCCAAGCAGTATATGACTTCGGGAATGAGTTATGATGCCCTGGCCACTCTGAACCGGGTGAACCGGAGTGCATTGTCCGAAAAAAGCAGGGCGGAACTGTACCTCTTCTATATGAGCATATATGAGTCGCTTGATGGACTCAGCATTGACCAGAGCCTGAAACAGTATTACAGTTCCAAAGCCTCTGTGTACAAAGATTCCATTGCCAGCCAGTTTCCTGACAATGTTGTGGGCAAAAGTGAGAGGTTCCTACTTGAAGGGGATTACAAGAGCGCCCTGGACGTTCTACTGCGCAAGTACGGCTCGCTTTCTCCGGAGTCTCCCGAAAACGGCCCTGTAGCCATCGCCATTGCGGATATTTATCTTTCAATAGGATGGAATGATGCCGCAAAGGATTATATGATAGCTTCCGCATATTCGGATATTGTCAATGCCAAGAAGGAATATGTGGCGCTCAGGATGCTTGCGACGATGCTTTACGAGGACGGGGACATCAAGAGGGCCTACTCTTATCTGAACAAGGCCCTGGACGACGCGAACTTCTGCAAGGCAAGGCTGAAGGTGGATGCATTGGCACCTCTCATCTCCATTGTCAATGAGTCCTATATCGAGGCCAAGAAGAAGGATCTCAAGATATTGTATGCTGGCTTCGGTGTGCTGTGCTTCCTGCTATTGCTTATGACCGTGCTCCTGTTCGTGAACAAGAGCCAGCGCAGGAAACTGGAGGTGATGAAAGACGAACTCACTGAGTCCCAGTCACTTCTGGAAGAAGCGAACAGGATAGTAAAGGAGTCAAGCAATATCAAGAATACCTATATCACCCAGCTGATGCTTGAGTGTATTTCCAGAATAGAGAGGCTGGACAAGTACAGGAAGAATTTGAACAAGAAAGCCATCGCAGGAGATATCCAGACACTTAAGCGTGACCTTAAGTCGAATGCCGTGGTTGAGGAGGAATGGGCGTCGTTCTATAGTGTTTTTGACAAGACTTTCTTGTCATTGTTCCCTACCTTCATCGCTGATTTCAATAATTTCCTTCAGCCGGAGTACAGAATTTCGATCAAGGACCCGTATGTCCTGACTCCGGAACTGAGGATTTATGCTCTGATCCGTCTGGGAATCGACAGCACGGACCGGATTTCCATACTTCTGAGATACTCCCGTTCCACCATATATGCGTACCGTTCGAGGACTCGTCTGAAAGCTCTTTCACCTCAGGAATTCGAGGAGCAGATTAAGGGAATTTCATCCATTTAGGCACAAAAAAGTTTTATTTTCCATTTATATTTTTTAGTAGTATATTTTAGATTAAACCGTTGGTAGTCAAGTATTAAGGTTTTAAATTCGTTTATATTTTCATTATTACATATTGTTATTGATTTTCAAGTTACATATCTTTCGTAAAATAATAGCACTAATGTTAATGAAACGACTACTGGCCTTCTTTGCAATTGCAACATTCGGCATCACAACCCTTTCTGCTGAAAATGTGGAAACTGTTTATTCTCCCGACGGAAAAGTGAAAATTTCTTTCTCATTGTCAGAAGAAGGTCGTCCCCAGTATTCGGTGGATTGCGGCGAATTGCCTGCCGTGCTGACAAGCGGTATGGGATTCGAACTGGTAGGCAAGTCAGATGACCTGAAGTCTCATCTGGATAGGGACTTTGAAATCACCGGTACATCTCGTGGCGATTGTGATGAGACATGGAGCCCTGTATGGGGTGAGGAGACTTCCATCAGAAATCATTATAACGAATTTGTAGTCAACTTGATGCAGCGTCAGACCGGAAGAAGGATGGATATCAGGTTCAGGGTATATGATGACGGTGTAGGATTCCGCTATGAATTCCCTCAGCAGCAGTTACTTGTCTATTTCGTAATCAAGGAAGAACGCACACAGTTCGCCATGCCGGGGGATATCACCGCGTGGTGGATTCCGGGCGACTATTATACCCAGGAATATGACTACACGTGCTGCCGCCTCTCCCAGATCAGGGAAGTGAACAGCAGGCGCATGAACAAGAACATGTTTTCTCCGACCGGAGTGCAGACATCGCTTCAGCTCAAGACAGACCAGGGCCTCTACGTGAATATCCACGAGGCTGCTCTTGTGGACTATGCCTGCATGCATCTGAACCTCGATGACAAGAATTTCGTCTTCGAATCATTCCTCAATCCTGATGCGACTGGTGCCAAGGGCTATCTTCAGGCGCCTCTGAACACTCCTTGGCGCACAATCATTGTCAGTGACGACGCACGCGACATTCTCGCTTCCCGTATGACGCTGAATCTCAATGAACCTTGCAAGATCGAGGACACTTCCTGGATCAGACCTATAAAATATGTAGGAGTATGGTGGGAGATGATTACCGGAAAGTCACAGTGGTCCTATACCTGGGATCTGCCTTCCGTTCAGCTCGGCGTGACCGATTATACGAAAGTCAAGCCTCACGGTCATCACGGAGCCACCACTGAGAACGTGAAGAAATACATTGACTTCGCTTCTGAAAACGGCTTCGATGCGGTGCTTGTAGAGGGCTGGAACGAAGGCTGGGAGGACTGGTTCGGCCATCTTAAGGACTATGTCTTCGATTTCGTGACCCCTTATCCTGATTTCAATCTTGAGGAAATCCGTGACTATGCCAAGTCCAAAGGTGTGGAAATGATCATGCATCACGAGACTTCCGCTTCCGTAAGAAACTACGAAAGACATCTCGACACCGCATATACATTTATGAAAAACAACGGCTACAATGCCGTCAAATCCGGTTATGTCGGAAATATGCTTCCTCGCGGGGAACAGCATTACAGCCAGTGGATGGTAAACCATTATCTGTATGCCGTCACCCAGGCCGCCAAATATAAGATAATGGTCAATGCCCATGAGGCGGTGCGTCCTACGGGATTGTGCAGGACATGGCCTAACCTTATCGGAAACGAGTCTGCCAGAGGAACCGAGTATCAGGCATTCGGCGGTTCCAAGCCTGGACATGTCTGCATATTGCCGTTTACCAGGCTGCTGGGCGGTCCGATGGACTACACTCCAGGCATCTTCGAGATGAATATCAGCAAGTTCAGTCCGGGCAACAAGTCCCACGTCAATGCCACTATTGCAAATCAGCTGGCCCTCTACGTGACGATGTATTCTCCGTTGCAGATGGCTGCCGACCTTCCGGAAAACTACGAGAGATTCCCGGACGCGTTCCAGTTCATAAAGAATGTGGCGATGGAATGGAGTGAGGCCAGATACCTGGAGGCCGAGCCTTTCGAGTATGTCACCACGGCACGCAGGGTAAAGGATTCAGGAGACTGGTTTGTCGGCTCCACAGCAGGTGCTGAAGGCCACGTTTCCAAGATATCGTTCGACTTCCTGGAGCCGGGCAAGAAATATGAGGCCACGCTCTATGCAGATGCACCTGATGCGGACTACAAGACAAACCCACAGGCTTACACTATCCGCAAGATGAAGATTGACCACAAGTCGAAGCTCGTCCAGAAGTGTGCTGCAGGCGGCGGATATGCGATGGAAATAAGAGAGATTAAGAAATAAAACTATAAGTGTATGATAATCAATAAATTGAAATTTATGAGCGTAATCGGAGCGGTATTTTTATGCCTCTCCGCTTCAGCGTCTCAGAAAGAAGACTTCAAAGCAGCTGAGAAAGCGGCCTCGGGAGTTATCACGAGAACTCTCGGAAGAAAACCTTCCAATGTGAAACTCGTAGTTACCGGTCCTATGGAGGGAAGCGAATATTTCTCTACAGAGGTGAAGAAAGGCAAACTTATCGTAAAAGGAAGCTCTGCTGTGGCAGTCTGCCGTGGTTTCTATGATTATGTGACATCCAACCATTACGGTCTGTCCACTTGGACTGTCAATAACATTGACCTTCCTGAAAAGCTTGCAGACCAGCCTCTTAAACTCGTCACTACTCCTTTCGTGCTGAGACAGTATATGAATGTCTGCACCCTCGGCTACACCATGCCTTACTGGAAATGGGAAGACTGGGAGAAGGAACTCGACAGGATGGCTCTCCACGGCGTGAACATGCCGCTTTCGCCTATCGGAAGCGAAGCGATTTTCGCCCGAGTATGGAAGAAGCTCGGTCTGACTGATGAGGAAATCGGCAAGTTCGTGACTGGTCCGGCTTATCTGCCGTGGTTCAGAATGGGCAATATGTCAGAACTCGACGGACATCTCTCACAGAGCTGGTATGACAAGACCATCGCTCTGGAACACAAGATGATAGACAGGATGAGTGAACTTGGTATGACACCGATTTACAATGCTTTCGCAGGCTTTGTGCCTGAAGCGATCAAGCGCGTGTATCCTGACGCGAACCTCATCCACACCGGTTGGGATGACGGCCCGTACTATGTATCCAATTTCATTTCTCCTGAGACGGAGCTGTTCCAGCTGATTGCGAAGACATATATCCAGGAATGGGAAAAGGAATTCGGAAAAGGCAAATACTACCTCGCCGACAGTTTCAATGAAATGAAGGTCCCGTTTGCCGAGCGTGGCACCAAGGAACGCTATACTCAGATATCCAACTACGGAAAGTCTCTGTATCAGTCCATTGCCGCTGCAAATCCGGACGCTGTTTGGGTGCTCCAGGGCTGGATGTTCGGCTACCAGAGACATATCTGGGACCCGGAGAGCATCGAGGCATTGTTCTCCAAAGTTCCTGATGACAAGATGCTTCTTCTGGACCTGAGCGTGGACTTCAATTACGGAATCTGGGAGAATGAATATACATGGAACTATGCGAAAGGCATTTACGGAAAGCCGTGGATCTACAGTACCGTGCCTAACTTCGGCGGACGTACTGCCCCTGCAGGCGCATTGGACTTCTACCTTAACGGTCATCTGAATGCCCTCAGCTCCGCAAATATGGGCAATCTTGTCGGCGCAGGCACCGCTCCTGAAGGCGTGGAAAGCAACGAAGTGATCTACGAAATCCTTTCAGATGCGTGGTGGAGCACTTCCTACAAGGATATCCACGAATGGCTGAGGAATTATACCATCAACAGATACGGAAAATGTCCTGAGACGATGATGACATTCTGGAACAAGATGCTCGAAAGCTCTTACGGAATGTGCTCAAGCCGTGCACAGTATGTAGTTCAGAGACAGCCGTTCTACGGTCTCGGAGGCCGTTACGTGGTTTCCAAGGCTCACTTCGAGGCGCTTGAAGCCTATATCGCGGCTGCTTCGGAACTCGGTGACAATGAAGCATATCTCACTGACCTCGCCTTATGGGCCGGCTTCTATGCGTTCGGCAAGGCTGACCTGCTCGTAAATCAGATCAATGAGGCTTATCTTGCCGGAGACAATGACAAGGCTGCCGCTATGGAGGTCCGCTTCAAGGACCTGATGCTTCGCGCAGACAGACTTCTGGACAAGAACCCTGTAACCCGTATGCAGAGATGGATCGACTTTGCCCGCGGATGGGGTGACAGCGAGCAGGAGAGCGACAAATATGAAAAGGACTGCCGCAGAATCGTGACTACTTGGGGTGTCAGCTATCCTGACGCCGGTCTCAATGACTATGCCTGCAAGATCTGGTCAGGTCTTATCCGCGACTACTATATCCCAAGATGGCAGCATTTCTTCGATGCCAAGAAAGCGGACAAACCATTTGACTTCGCCGCTTGGGAGGGTAATTTCACTGAGGAGAAGAAACTCTCCGATTTCGTTCCGGTAAAGGACCTCGTGAAGGAATCACAGGAGCTTGTCAATGTTGCGAAAGACATTGAACCGGCTGAAGGTCAGGGGCTTTCCGGATGGACATCATTCGAGATGAGAGACAGCAGCACATTGATCATCCGCATGATGGAGCCTGAGGATTACATTCCGGTCAAGGCCCTGAGATTCAGATGGAAGAGGGGCGAGGACAATGTTATCCTCAAGCGTGTGCAGGTCAATGCTGCCGGCTGGGTGCGTTCCGTCAAGAAGGACATCAATGTCGAAATCTGGAAAGACAATCCGGTAGTGGAGATTCCGTTGGAATACAAACGCGACAGGACCTATCAGTTCATCTATGTCCATATTGAATTGGCAGGAACTAAACTGAACGGTGACTCACAGGTCGCAATAGAATATGTAAAATAATTATTCAATATGATGAGAAAACTTATATCAATCATCGCTCTGGCAGCCGCGCTTTTCTGCGGTCTGTCATGCAGCAAAGACAATTCAGTTCCTGAGATTGAATTGAAGAGCGTTTCCGCTACGTCGTTCGACGCTGCAGGAGGATTCGGAACGGCAGTCGTAGAGACAGGCGGCCTCAAATTGACGGCTGAATCTTCTGCGCCGGATTGGCTTCGCGTAAGTGTTGCCGGTTCTTCTGTTCTGTTCAATGTGTTCTCATATACCGGTGATACAGAGCGCACTGCGAATGTTACCATCAATGCTGAAGGAAGCAATTCCGTCAGCTTTTCAGTGAAACAGTCTCCGTTCAAGGGAATCATCATAAGTGAATCAAGCCTGGAGTTCTCTGATTCCGACCAGAAATTGCAGACACTTGTAAAGTGTACATCTGATTTCAGCGTGGAAATCCCTGAGAATCCTGATGGCGTCTTCTCATTCGAGAAATCAGCCAGCGGTGTGACATTCATCGTAAGCAAGGCTCAGAGCCGCAGAGCGTTCTCCGGCAGAGCAGTCATCACCCCTGCGGACAACAGCATTGAACCTGTTTATGTAACATTGACACTTCCTAAGAAACCGGACTGGTATTATCTCTTGGGCACTTGGAAAGTGGCAAAGAACGCTGATGAGTGCGGAGACAAGAGCGATTTCGTGTTCGCGACAGAAAAGATGTACGAGTCATTCTCGGTTACGGTTCAGAAAGGCGAGCTGGTGAATTATCCTTTCTCAGCCCAGCTGGTGGACGGTAAAGTAAGAATCGGCATCCAGGGCTTCGGTAAAGATGAGGCTGCAAACAAGTACTACTCAGTGCATTTCAACGGGCCGACTTCGTCCAATCCGTCAGGATTCTACATCTTCTCTACAGAGGGTCGTGCCGCTTGGGATGCCGAACCTGTATTCGATGATGTGAACCACACAGTCACTCTTTCATTCGAGAATGCCAAACTGAACAGCAACGATATTCCTCAGCAGTTGAACATCTGGTGGAGTCGTGACAGATTCTTTGCATTCACCACACGTATTGTAGCATATCAGCAACTTGTGCTTACCAAGGAATATACAGAATAGTAGCTGCTTATGAAAAGATTGATTATAGCATTGCTGCTGTCGTTTGCCTGCACGTTTTCAGTTTTCGCGCAGCAGACATTGACAGTCAGCGGTACAGTCAAGGACGATGCCGGCGAGCCTCTCATAGGTGTCGTCGTGGCAGTGGCGGGCACAGGAAATGCCGCTGTCACCGACCTTGACGGTAATTATACATTGACAAAAGTGCCTGCAGGAGCCAAGCTCGAGGCTTCCTGCCTGGGTTATACCAATGTCACCAAACCTGCTGCAGAAAAAGTGGACTTCGTGCTCTCCACAAGCACGGAAATGCTTTCTGAGGCAGTGGTTACCGGTATGACCACCACCGACAAACGTCTCTTCACAGGAGCGACCGACCAGCTTTCTGCCGTGGATGTAAATATCAGCGGTGTGGGTGAAATCAGCCGTTCGCTCGAAGGAAAATCAGCCGGAGTGTCAGTGCAGAACGTATCCGGAACCTTCGGTACTGCGCCTAAGATCAGAGTCAGGGGTGCCACCTCCATTTTCGGAGATTCCAAGCCTCTGTGGGTGGTCGATGGCGTCATAATGGAGGATGTGGTCAATGTGGATGCCAATTCCCTGTCATCCGGAGATGCCACGACATTGATCAGCTCCGCGATAGCAGGCTTGAACTCTGACGATATCGAGTCGTTCCAGATCCTCAAGGACGGTTCCGCGACTTCCATCTACGGAGCAAGGGCAATGGCGGGTGTCATTGTCGTGACCACCAAGAAAGGAACTCCCGGCGTGACCCGCGTGAACTACAACGGTGAATATACCATGCGTCTTGTTCCTTCATATTCCGAGTTCAACATCATGAACTCACAGGAGCAGATGTCGGTCTATGAGGAAATGTACCAGAAGGGATGGCTCAACTTCACCAGCAGCGTATATAATTCGCAGGGCGGTGTTTACAGCAAGATGTCCCAGTTGATGAACACATACGATTCCACGACCGGAAAATATCTTGTTGAGAATACTGAAGCAGGAAGAAAGGCATATCTCCGCAAGGCCGAGATGCGCAACACCGACTGGTTCAGCGAACTTTTCCGTCCGACGGTGCAGCACAGCCACTCTGTCAGCATCACTTCCGGTTCTGAGAAAGGCAGTTACTATGCGTCTCTGGGCGCGCTGGTCGATCCGGGCTGGTCTATCCAGAGCAAGGTGAACAGATATACCGCGCTTTTCAACACTTCCCAGAAGATATTCAAGGATTACATCACCCTGAACATCATCGGAAACGCCTCATACAGACAGCAGAGGGCACCTGGTTCGCTGTCGTCTTCCACAAACCTCGTTGAGGGCTCGGTGAAGCGCGACTTCGACATCAACCCGTATTCTTATGCCCTCCGTACTTCGAGGACACTGGATCCGGACGAGTTCTACACCAGAAATTACGCTCCGTTCAATATCAAGCACGAACTGGAGAACAACTACATTGACCTGTCCGTGCTCGACACGAAGTTCCAGGCGGAGATCAAGGCGAAGCCGATAAAAGGTCTCGAGCTGTCCGCCCTCGGTTCCGTAAGGTATCAGCTGTCAATGACTGAGCACAATATCAGGGACAATTCCAACCAGGCCGAGGCTTACCGTTCTGCTGCCACCAAGATCATCATGAACGCGAACCCTTACCTGTACAAGGACCCGGACAATCCGACAGGGGACAAGTACACAGTCCTGCCTCAGGGAGGTATCCTGAAAAAGAATGACTACTCAGCGCTCAGCGTGGATTTCAGAGCGTCAGGAACATACAATACCGCCATTGCCGACAAGCATATCATCAATGCTTTCGCTGCTGTGGAAGTCAATTCGCTGGACAGGCACGCAAGCTCTTTCGACGGATGGGGACTTCAGTATGAGGCCGGTGAG